>OBAO01000040.1_pt1 | contig 177764 bp, 211 predicted proteins | sample 1517541 | NCBI WGS metagenome assembly OBAO01 (sample SAMN04571698, study PRJEB22368) | human gut metagenome | biome: human gut; material: stool | host: Homo sapiens | place: Luxembourg | collected 2012-08-10
TTGCCGTTCCCTCACTTCTGTTCCTCTGCTTGATACAAGCAGTGTAACGAATATAAGTAGTATATTTAACTATTGCTATTCCATACAAACAGCTAACATGCAAAACTTAAAAAAATCTTTAGATATAAGTATGACTTCTTTACTTATTAAAGAAAGCCTACTCTACATCATCAACAACGAAGCCGCAACTTCACCAATAACAATAACATTGTCCGCATATTGTTACAACAAGTACAACACCGACGAAGAAGTTACAGCCGCACTTGCAAATCATCCTAATGTTTCACTTGCATCAGTATAAAGAAAGGAGAAATAAACAATGAATGAAATAAAAGCAAAAGAAGGATATTATCTTTCGGATAAAGACAAGACTACATTTTTTAAGTCAATAGTCGGTATAAATGTAAATGCGGATGATTATATTGAAGTTGAAGCAACAGAGGCCGAAGGAATAATCAAGCATGATAATACTATCAGAGATATTGACACTATTGAAAAAGTAGATGATTGTGTCTATAGGGCAGGTCTTGTAGCTGAATGTATGAACATTGTTCCTATGACTAACAGGGAAGCTGTATCACGTACTTCTTTATTTCCTAAATGGGAAGAATACATAGGAAAGAGTTTCGATAAAGTAGGATTTAGAATACAGTACAATGGTAAACTATATGAAATCCTGCAAGCTGTGCCAAGTGTAGTTGAAGGCCAAACACCTGATTTAGTCCCAGCAAATTATGGTTTAGTAAGTGAACACGAAGGAACAAAGGAAGACCCAATACCATATGAAAGAATGATGGTTATAAAGAAAGACAAATATTATACCCAAAATGGACGGTTATATATTGGACTAATAGATGCCCCTAATGGTTACAATGTAGATTTATCTGAGTTACTAACAATTGTCAAAGAAATAATATAAAAATAATATGGCAAGTGATATAAAAATTTCTCAAATGCCTGCTGCTTCTACTTTAGCAGGTGACGAATTAATTCCAATTGTTCAAAGTGGTACTAACAAATCTACCACAGTTAATAAGATAAAAGAAGGTCTAGCTACTTCAGAACAATTAAGTAATAAAGTAGATAAAGATGGTGGTAAGGTATTATCAGAAAAGAATTTTACTTCTGCCTATGAAACAAAGTTAAAAGGAATAGCTGATAATGCTAATAACTATACTCATCCTTCTGGTTCTGGTAATAATCACATTCCAGCTGGGGGTAGTTCAGGACAAATTCTAGTATGGAGTTCAGATGGAACTGCTAAATGGGGTTCAGATATGAATACTACATACACAGCTGCAACATCAGATGCTTTAGGGTTAGTAAAACAAGGTGCTGCTGTAGAAGATGCAACCAGTGCAGAAGACATCGTTGCTCAATTTAATGCATTATTAGCCTCATTAAGAACTTCTGGAGCTATAGCTTCTGGTGCAGCTGCTGCAGCATTTAGTGTAATGTCTGCTAATGTAACTTCTAAATCAACTTCTGAAAATGTAATTGATTTTGTTCCCCCTATGCCAATAGAAAATGGTAAATTATATAGAGAAAACGGTATAATATATAGATGTATTCAAACAAGTAAACTTTCAATAAGCAACAAATTATCTGACTTAGTTGGATATTATGTAGAAGTAGTATAATGGATTCAGTATTTAAAATTTGTAAGAAGGGTACTTGTGGAATTACAATAACTGGATTAGAAAAAGATAATGACGAGTATTTAAATGAGGAAGATGAAATCATAGTTAGTACTCGTAATTATGCTTATTTTCAAACAGTTACACTTAATGTTCTCACAAGTATAAAATCTACAGGGGAAGAAACAATTCAAAAATATGATATAGTAAAACATGTTATAGATTGTATTGATGAATCTGATATGGAGATGCCTATTGATGGACTCTATGAAGTTACTCACATAATTATCCCTACAGAGGAATGGCTAGCATATGTTATAGACAGAGATAAGGGAGCTTTAACTGCCTATAATCTTATCTATTATTATGATACTAAATCTGACACCTTTATGAAGTATGTAGATGAAGAGTCTGTTTCTGCTTCCATAGAAGAAGTATTAGAGGTAAATGCCATTCCACCATCGGATGTAATGGAAAAAACTACTACTATTATTAGAGGGGATAAGAATACATTTTGCTTATGTCATTTGAATGAATGTTTCTATAAACTTTGTAAAAATTTACTTAATGACCTACCAGGAAGGTGTTTAAATAAATTGGATGATGTAAAGATGCAAATATATAATAGAGATATAGTCTGGATGAGTATCAATGTAATCAAATATCTTATAGAGTTAGCTCAATACTATGAAGCTCAAAGAATATTAGAGGATATTACTCAATGTGGAGGTATTTGTAAAGACAGTGATAAAGTAATAGAAGGAGGTAGTGGCTGTGGATGCAATAACTAACCTTAAGAAAAAAGTAATCAAAGACTTTAATAAATTTTTAGTAAGGTTGAATAAGGGATATGTAGATAATTATGATATGATTTTACATGAAATATCTTTTATTCAAATTTGTCAGTACTTTGATAGAATAGATTATATGTATGAATTCTTAATGAATAATTAACATGGCAATAGAAAGAGATACAAGACGTTATGCTTGTATTCATGATTTAAATAATTATTTCAAAAAGAAGGATTTGCTGGGAGGATTAACAGAACTTGAACAGCAGCAACTTAGAAAAAATATAGGTATAATTGATTATACAGGTGAGGGAGGACAATCGGCACCCCTAGAAGTTACATATGCAGTACTTAGTGATAATATTGCTAAGAAAAGCTTAGTAACTGGTGCTAGATATGTTATCACTGATTTTCGTACTATATATTCATCTAATGTTACTAATAGTTCTGGGCAAAAAATTACATGGGGGACGGATACATCTATTAATCCGTCTCCTATATGGAAATTAATAGTAACAGCAATTACTAATAATAGATTGGACCCCAGGGTAGTTATTGATGATGATAAAATGAAGGATTGGGTTATAGAATATGACCCAACCAAAGAAACATTGGAAGATGGAGAAACTACAAGGGGTAGAATTACATACATGAGAGATAGCAATTTTAATTCCGCTTACTATGATTTTAAGAATATAAAATTTAGGAGAACAGCTGAGGAATTAGATGATTCTAATCTAAATTTAGGAACAGCCTATAAAGATTTTTATACCTTCTCTGATTTAACAGATGGTGTAATAACTGATAGTTCTGAATTACATAATACAAAACATAATGAGTTAAAGCAGGGGTGTACCAATAACATATTTTTGGGAGATACCTATGATAATATATTAGAAGCCGATTGTAAAGGGAATACTTTTTTAAGGGGTTGTCATGATACTACTCTTAGATGGAATTCCGTTAATAATATGTTTAATGAAAATGTCTGTTATATGGAAGGGTCTTTATATAATAAAGTATTTCCTATTGGGGATACTAGTTTATCAATGACTATTACAAAAACAATCCACAAAGTTAATGAGGCTACTATTATATCCTTCTTAGACCCTATGACTTACGCTTATCAAGTTATACAAATTTAATATGGCAGAATTTGTACATTTAGACGAAAGAGAACAAGATACCCCCATTGTACCTATTAATCCACGTTCTATCTCTAATATTACACCTGATTCAACTATAATTGATGGCGTTATAGATAAAGAAGAAGTAGAAGGAATTTGCGCGGATTACGATGTTATTACTATTGATAAAATCGGAAGTGTACAAATTGAGGAAGAGGGGGTTGAACATATATGTATTAAAGAAGATTGTGACGTATCTAGATATTACGGATGTACTAATGGCAATGATGGGTTCCAGAAAGAAAACTTATTCTCAGAATTGACAGATGAATATCAAAGAACCATTGCCAGAATTAATTTAGGAATAGCCGAGGAATATGCTTTAAAATGGGGAAATATAAAAGGAAATTTGTCTAATCAAAAGGATTTATATACTTTTGTAACTGATTCAATAGCCTTTGATATAAATAAAGTAATTGATGAAATCAATCTTAAACTTGCTCAGTGGGCATGTGAGATAGAAACTCGGCTAAATAACAAAGCTGACATATATTCTCCAAGTTTTACAGGAGCTCCAACCACAACATTACCATTGATGACTGATAATTCTAATAGAATTGCTTCTACTGAATGGGTTAATGCTAAAATAGCAGCAGCATCAATTGATGATAATGTTAAAGCTATATCTTTGGACCCTGAGTTTATGTGCTATGGGGATGACCCTACTGATATTAAAGTAACTTGGGAATATCATAAGGATGTTATTGAACAATCTATTAATGATATTCCATTGAATACTGATATAAGGGAATATACATTCACAGGAGTAACCACATCTATGGTAATATCCTTGAATTATAAATATGAAGATACCAGTGCTACTAGAGTAGTTACTTTTGATATAAAGTTTCCTAATTACTATGGGACTTCTCCAGATTATACAAAACTAAATAAAACTATTGATAATGTATTTACTGTAACTGCTGGGGCCAATGATTATATTTATGTTATGATTCCAAATGGGTCTAATGCAGTTTTAGGGGTTAGTAGTGTCATAGGAGGATTTAAAGAATTAGGAACACAGGAAATATTTGGAAATTTATATTATATATTTAAGAGTGCAAATCCAGGACTTGGAGAAACTACGGTAGAAATATTAGACCAAACTGGATATAACCCTGAAACTATAGATACAACAACATTAAAAGAATTATTAGCTTCTAAAGCTGATAAATATGCTGTTTATAGTAAAGAAGAAATTGATGATAAATTTACAGCATTAGAAAGTGGGGACATTAACCTTACTAATTATTATACAAAAGAAGAGGTTAGGGGACTAATTCCTGATGTTAGTAATAAAGCAGATAGAAATGAGGTTCCTACTAAAGTATCCCAATTAGAGAATGATTCACAATACCTTTCTGAAATTCCAGAAGAATATGTAACAGAAAAGGAATTACAAGCAAAGGGTTATTTAACACAAGAAGTAGAACCTTTATTTTCAGCTAGTGCAGCTAAAACAATTAACCAATCAGATATTACCAACTGGAACAATAAGGTAGATAAACAAACTGGAATGGGTTTATCTGAACAAAGTTTTACTTCTGCTGAAAAAGCTAAATTATCGGGACTAACTAATTATAATGATACAGCTGTCAGACAACTAATATCTGATTTAAGTGAAGAGGTACAAAATAAAGCTAATAAAACTGAAATCCCTGACATTAGTGGCAAGGCTAATAAATCAGACATACCCACATTAGTATCCCAGTTAGAAAATGATGCTGGATATTTAACAAGCATTCCAGATAATTTAGTAACTGATTCTGAACTAGAATCAAAGGGATATTTAACTGAATTTATAGAAACAGACCCAACAGTTCCAGAGTGGGCAAAACAGCCAACAAAACCTACATATACTTTAGAAGAACTTGGGGCTGAAGCTGCTGGAGCAGCAGCAGAAGCAATTCTAGAAGCAAATCAGTATACCAATCAACAAATTCAAGTTATCTTACAAGATGCTGACCCATCTTATAATACTTTTAAAGAAGTTGGTGATGCAATTATCTCTCATAATAGCTCTATTACTAGTATAACTTCTGAGATTGGTAGTATTAAATCTACTTTAGAAAGTAAGGCTAACAAGTCAGAATTATTTTCTGGGAATTATAATGATTTAATCAATACACCAGAAATTCCAAGTATTGAAGGTTTAGCTTCTCAGGAATGGGTAAAAGAACAAATAGCAGCTATACCAGAAACCGATTTAAGTAGTTATGCACTAAAATCTGAATTACCAGATTTGAGTTTATATGTACAAAAGGAAGAGGGTAAAGGTTTAAGTTCTAATGATTTTACTTATGAATTAAAAACTAAGCTAGAATCCTTAAATAATTATGATGATTTAGGTATAAAATTAGCTATAGAAGAAGTAAAATCAGTTACTGATACTACTTATAAATTAATAGATAATGCCCTATTTTCCTCTGAAAATATACTAGATAATTTTGCTGATATAGAGGAAGCAAAAGAGTTTATGGTATCAATGTATAATTCCTATATTATTGCTGTTGAGTGTTCTAGAGGGACATTTGTAAATGTGTACAGTAAAACTATACAAGACTCAAGTGATATCAATGAAGTAAGAACTATTAATGTAGTCTTATATGCTAAAATAAATCCAACACAAGATTTGAAATTAACATTTAACTTAGTTGATGCTGATAATATATTTACTCTCAATAAAGAATATATTGACATCTCTTCAGGTGGGGTAACTAGAAGTTTAAATAATTATATAATGCTCGAATGATATGGCAGATGCAATGGTAAATAACAGACAGGTAAATTTTTGGAGGGGTGATAAAACTCCTCCAACTATTTATCATATCTGGATAAAGGATAATAGCAAAATGTTGCTATATGATGGAAAAGAATGGATAGTCTTCTTGGATAACAAAGAAGTAATAGACATTTTAAATAAGATACAAGATATGTTAGATGATATGCAGGAAAGGATTGATGACTTAGGAAACAAAACAGTTAATAAGAAAGCAATAAAAACTAACCCTGTCCTAGATGGTACTGACATTCTTATTAATGGTAATGGTAATTTTGTAGTTGGAACGGAAACATTGTCGCAGACTGCTTTGAGGTTAGATAATTTATTAACTACTCAAATTATAGAATAATGGTCATCAATAGTAAAATTGCATATGTAAAGAAAAAAGAAGTTTTTGAACCATTAATCAATACAATACCCAGCGGATTAAATCCAATTGTATTTATTGAGGATACTAGAGAAATGTGGACATGTGGTACATATTTTAGTATAGGATATCCAAGTATAGAAATATCAGAAACTAGTGGTTCAGTTAAAGTTCAGATAGGTAATTCATTTTTTCTAATGTCAACTACTGGTGACAGTATTAGTGTTAGAAAAGGTGATGGAAATAGAATAATTATAAGCAGTAATGCTTTAAGTAAAGTAGATACAGAACCTCCACTTGAATGGGATACATCTAGCCGAAAATTGTTACATATGGAAAGTGGAGTAGCTCCAGGTTCATATGGACAATCCACCAGTTTAGGTAATGCTAGTGTATTTATTGTACCTAATATTGTAGTTGACAGTACTGGGCACATTACTTATGCACAAAATTATAACGTAGAAATTAGAGACTATGTTGAACAGCTTGCTCCATCTACATTAATGGGTAACAGGAATGTACTATTATCCTATAATGAAGCAAATGAAAATATGGACACCTCTCAGGTAAGAAAGGCAAATGGGTTATATTTTAATGATGCAACTCAAAAGTTAACTGTGACTGGGGGTATAGATTCTGGTGGTCCTGTTAATGTAAATCATGGAGACTTAACTGTTGTTGATGGTTATATAATAGGTAACTTAAAAGGAGACGTTGAAGGTGAAGCTAAGCCTAAAATTCACTTATCAGATAAACCTGAGTATGGTGGTGCTTCTATAAATTTATATGGACATGTTAAGCTACAAGATGTATTAAATAATCAACCAGAACCTTCTAGTGACAATGATAATATAAATAACGTTAATGTTGTAAATGCTATTGCTGCTTCTCCATTAATGGTATGGAATGCTATTCAAACTGCTAAGGATTATGCAGATAGTATTTTAAGTGCTAACAATTCTATGGTATTTAAAGGTTCTATAGAAGCAGGAACTAAGTCACCTGGAACTTTTACTCCATACGGACAAGTTGGTAATACTTACGTTGTAACATTTGGAACTGGGTCTTATACAGATAGTATAGGATATGTTAATGGAGAGCCAGTAGAAATTGGTGATTTATTAATTTGTAGAGAGGAAACTCCAGCAGCAACTTCTGCTACTTGGGAAGAAATAAAGCCAAAATGGGTATATGTTCAAACAAATACTACTGGAGTAGTAAGTGGACCATCTAGTTCTTTAGTAGGACAACTAGCAATATTTAATAGTACATCTGGTAAACTTATAAAAGGATTACCAAATGGAAATGTAGGACAGATGTTAGTCATAGGAAACAGTGGTATTCCAGAATGGGCAAATAAACCTGATAGACTTAATTATGCATTATCATTTCAAGTACGAGGTACAGAATTTGTTTCGTTTGATGGTTATGCTGAGAAGAAAGTAAACTTTATTGCTGGAGATAATATGTTTATTACCTCCGATGCACAAGGAAATTTAACATTAGCTGCTGACCCTGGAAGTGATACAGTAAATACTGCTGGAGCTACTAATAATATTAATACTAAGTTATTCCTTATTGGTGCTGAATCCCAAACTACTTCCCCACAGACTTATAGTAATCAATATGTATATATTGGCCCTGACAATAAATTATATAGTAACGGTAAGGAAGTATCTACTACTGACCATAACCATGATGATAGATATGTTAATGTTACTGGCGATACAATGACAGGGCTGCTAACAATAGGCACATCAACTTTTGGTACACAATTAAAGATATTAAGAACCAATGGAACAGATGCTGCAATGATACAATTTGCTAATAATGCATCAACTTTAGGATTTATAGGTATTGGTGGAACAGGAAATGGGGATGATTTAAATGAACAACCTGTTTTCTATACAAAAGATATGTCTGCCAATAAAATTCTCCACACAGGCAACTACGCCTCCACCCTCGACACTCGTTATGTCAAGAAGAGTGGAGACACGATGACGGGAACCCTAATATTATCATCTAATAAAGAAATCAGGTTTGGTAATAGCTCCTATGATGACGGAAGAATTATTGTAGTTGATGGTACTTTATATATTCAAGGAGCTACAGATGGTATTGTTAGTATTAGCGGGAAAAATGTAAATGACTTGTCTCAATTTACAATATTCGCAAAATCTGCGTTTATAGGTACAAATAAAATCTGGCACGCAGGCAACGACGGTAGTGGCAGTGGATTGGATGCGGATTTGTTGGATGGGATAGACAGTTCTTATTTCTATAGAGATAAAAATGCAACTATAGGCGCAAGCGATGATTGGAATACATTTAACTACAATGGAGCATGGAGAGCTACAGGAAATTTTAATGGAGAAAATGCTCCATCTTCTACATATAAATATGGCTTACTGTCTGTATTTAAATCTAAATCAACTGTTGTACAAATATATTTCCCAGATTGGACAACATATAATATTCAATGTAGAACTTGTTTTGATGTAGAGACGGGGGGATTTAGAGATTGGAAAAGTATTGCCTTTACAGATAGCAATGTAGCCTCCGCCACCAAGCTTCAAACCCCTCGTACTATTTGGGGGCAGTCTTTCGATGGGACGGGAAATGTGAGTGGTGTACTAAGTGGATGGATAGGAAATGCAACAAATTGGACTGACACATGGTCTGATGGAACAAATAGCCATCCGTGGTATGGATATGACCACAGATATGTAAATACAGGAGTATATTCTTCGACTATTAGTGATTACTCAGGACTTTGCTTAAGGACAGATAATGGATATTTAGTAATGACGGAAGCTGGAAATGTAGGTATAGGAACACCTTCTCCGTCATACAAATGCCATGTTGCAGGTACATTCTACGCAAGCGGTGCAGCAACACTTGGAAACATACTAACAGTATCTTCGTATGTATATAGTGAAAGTGGGTGGTTTCAAAATAATACAGAAAATAGAGGTCTATATAATTCAGCACTAGATGCAAGATGGTATGCCACTTCAAATGGATGGTACTCAGACAAGGCAGCTACATTTACAGGGGCTGTAACCTCTACAGGTTTTAAAAAATCTGGTTCCTCAGACTCTTATATACTACTTGGAGGAGGTGGACATAAAAATTTATCAGAAATTTTTAAGTACTTAGGTCAAAATGTAAGTAGTGATTGGGACACTATTACTACTATGGGTACTATGAGGGTCACTCAACAAACTATAGTAAATGGGCCTTCTAATGCTTATACTTATGGACAATTGCTAACATTTAATGCAGGTGGCACTTTATCTCAAATATATTTACCTCATAGTTCCTCTGGTTCCATGTATATTAGAACTGGATGGTCTGGTGTATCTCAATATTATGATTGGATTCAGGTATTAACTACTGCTAACTATTCTTCAATATTGGATAGTAGATATGTGAATGTAGCAGGAGATACAATGACAGGAGTATTAACTGTCAATAACTCAAATCAATATTCTTTGGTAATAAACAGCTCATATTCTTTTGAAACAGCAATACACTTATTGCGTAATGGTACTTCAAAAGGAGTTATTGGATATCATGATACCCAAGGAACTTATCTTTATAATAGAGCAAGCGGGAAATTTATTTCAAATAGAGACGATGGTAATGCATATTTTGATAATAATAAGATTTGGCACGCTGGGAATGATGGCTCAGGAAGTGGTTTAGATGCTGACTTACTAGATGGGTATAGTTCTACATCCTTTATGAGATTTTATAGACAATCTGGAGTTGATGCAAATAGTCTTGTTACAGGTTATCCAGTAATTGTAGAAATAAATCAAGGAAGTAATCTTCCAACAACTAATGATTGGCATCAATTAATGAATTGGGGTAGTGATGACGGTAATTATGGATTCCAACTTACCAATACTTATACTACTAACAACTCTTTGTATTTCCGACATAAAATTGCTTCTAAATGGTATGATTGGATAACTATAATAGATACAAATAACTATACTGCATATATTAAAAAAATAGGTACTACGACAGTTGGTTCAGCTACAAGACCTATATATTTAAATGCTGGAGTTCCAACAGCTGGAACATATACATTCGGTAATGCTAACGGTAATGCAGCTATAAATAATGGTACTGTATGTACTAATCTTAATGCTGATTTGTTAGACGGGAAACATGCATATGATTTCTATAATTATGGGTATGTAATGTTTGAAAATACAATAGATGCTTCAGCTTTAGATGTTAATACTTACTATCCAGTAACATTTGGTCTTGATTCCTCTTCGAATGTTAGAATAGAATGTAGAGTTTCATTAGATTCAGGGACAAAACCTTCATGGTCTACTCATTCTAGTGGATTTTCAGTTAGAAAAATATGGGAAACTAATGGTAATGGGTGGGGAACCAATCCTATAAATAGAAGAATATTGGTTAGTGATTATGCTTTTACTAGCACTGACCCTGTTAGAGGAATAGGCCAATTAACTAATTCTTCTGTAGAATATGTATATGTTAGAGGTGGAGGTAAATACTACTTTTACATATCCCATAATATAAGTGCTGTTTTAAGGACAAGTACTTATACTACTAATAATCAATCGGTTTCTCCAACTACGTCTGCCCCTGCTGCTATTACTAGAAATATAATGATGTCTGGAGATGCAGTTTCTAACGCGGATACCGTAGATGGATATCATGCAAGTGGTTTGTTTACAGGGTTTTCTAATTCTGGAAATAATCTTTCTATTACTATAGGAGGTACTACAAAAACTTTGACTCCAGCATATGCCACTTCATCTGGAAATGCAGATAAATTAGATGGATACCATGTTAGTTCATCTCAAAATCCATTTGGTAAAATTCCTTTAATTGCTGAAAATGGGGTAATGGAGGTTGGCAGATATTTAGATTTTCATTATAGTTCTTCAGACACAAGAGATTATGGAGTTAGACTTCAAATTACAAATAGTACTGGGTCTTGTAGTGTAAATCTTCCAACTTCATCAGGAACACTTGCTTTAACCACTGATAAGGTGGCTTATGCTTCTTCAGCAGATAAATTAGGAACATCAACTATAGGTTCAGGAACTAAACCTATTTATTTAAGTAGTGGTACTCCTACTGCATCTTCTTCTAGCGTTGGTGATTCTTATAGTCCTGTGTATTTAGCAAACGGAACGCTTACTAAGTGTAGTGGATATACAGTAATTGCATGGGGTAGGTATAGGATTGTTTGTCCTGATAGTGGAAGTGCTTACATTGCAGCTAGTATACATTCACATTCTTTTATTAGCTCTGTGAAAAAAACTGCTACTGGAAAAGTAACTGTAAATGTATCTTATCCAAGTAGATGTAATGCAGACAATACTTTTGTGTTTGGGAATGGTGTATCTGGAACAAATGGTTCTGGTCCATTATATGTAAGTATAAATGGAACTAGTTCTACTTTGGATATACGTTTGGCAGATGATTCCTCATTCAATAATGGTGTATTCTTCCTTAATTTTATAGCTATAGACAAATAATTAATTTTAAGATTAATATATTTGGAAATAATATAAATTATTTATAATTTTGTAAAAATTTAAAAGTTATGGAACTAACTAACAAACGAATTATTTATTTAGTAAAAAATGAAGATTCTAATTTAAAATTAGATGGAGAAGTTAGTATTAGAGAAGATGGTACTATTACATATTTCTCTGGGTCATTTTACACATTAGAATCTGCTTATACTGGAAGTTTTAATTACGCTGAAGATGATAGTGGACTGATAAATAAATCAGTGAACAGCGTTCCTAAAGAAGATGAAGATAAATCAATGAGTTTATTAGATAAAACAATTGATGAAATTAAAATTCAAATTAAAGAGTAATTATGACAATTAATGAAGTAATGATTAGGCACAACTTTATCACTAAAGTTTTACTTAGAGAAGGTGATAAAGAACTAAGTAAAGATTTAAAGGTAAAGTTAATGGGTATGAGGATTAAGTTCGGAAAAATCAGAAAAGAACTAGAAGAAGACTTACAAGAAGCAGTAAAGACTCTTACTCCAGAAGGCTATCAAGAACTTGCTGCTAAACCAGATAAAACAGAAGAAGAAAAGGCTCAAGTTGAAGCTTGGAATAAGCAAATCAATGAAGAGTATAATGCTTACGTTGATAAGAGAGGAAAAGAGGAAGTAGAAGTAGATGCAAAATTAACTGAAGAAGAATTTGCAGAAATCATTGAAGTAAATGCTGGAAATGATACTGAAGTTAATGGTACGAAAGTTAAAGCTGCTGACTTCCTAGAAATACTTTATAGCTTATTCGTAGCATAATATAATGAACGAGGGCTGTGTGAATAACATAGCCCTTTATTTTTATAAATATGAATGAATACATAGAGGTAATTGGGCAATTAAGACCTAAGAATAATGCTAACTTTCCATTAGCAGACGTTAATGATTTGAGAGGTGGATACATTCAAGTTACCAATATGAGTGACATGGAAGCCTTCTTAAGTACTAATAAACTAAAAGAAGGTATGCTATGTTATGTTAAGAACTCACCAGATACTAACCACATGTACCAATTTTATAACGGAGTTTGGAATGTGTGGAAAGTTCAAGGTGGGGGAGGTAGCGGTGGAGGAGGAATGTCTATTATAGATGTTGAAACACTAGAGGAACTATTAGACAGAGAAGACCTAAGAAATAAGGGACAAATTGTATTTGTTAATGATATTAATGAGTTACGATATTTTAATGGGTTTTACTGGGAATCCTTCTCCAAAATTTATATACAGGATATACCACCTGAAGATACTGGAGGTATTTGGATAGATACTTCTGAAAATAAAGAACATATGACCAGTAATACAGTTATACAAGACTTATTAAAGGTTATATATGTATTGCAAGAGAAAGTAAAAAGATTAGAATTTGCGTTTGACTGTCAAATGGATTCAGGAGATTTTACAAATAATCAATATTATGCTTATGATGGTGCTGAAACAGAAGAGCCTAATTATGGAACCTCTGAAGAAGAAGATAATGCAGAACAAGAAGCTAATAAGGATGTAGTTCTTGCTGATTCTCCTGAACCAACTGAATATGAAGAGTATCTACCTAATGTAAAGCATATTTGTATAAAAAGTGGAACCTATGCAGAAATGCAAGCTAATAAGGATGATTTTCTGCCAAAAGAATTACTATGGTGTTATGATACTCAGACATTATGGATAAAAGACCCAAAGACATATAAATTAATTAAAATAGGTAGCACAGGTGGTGGTGAAGACCCAGGACCTGGACCAGACCCAGAAACAATGGAAGGAATATTAACAGAAGTCATTGGCAGTGGTAGCCAAGCTAAGACCAAAATTATTGGTATTGAATTTGCTGATATGACCAATAAAGAAAATACTTTCCTTATTCAAGTTAAAGATGGGAAGTTAGATGTACATGATTATAGACTAGATAAAAATACTTTAGCTGGTAATGCCCAAACTGCTGGAACAGGTATATATTATACTACTCCATATTTCCCAATTATATCTGAAGAAGTAGGCTCTAAAGACTCTCCTAAAATATATGTTAATATGGTGTATTGTGGAGGGGAATCTCAAAGTAAAGACTACAATCCAGTATCCCATAATTTTGTAGAATTATGTAATCTTGGAAAGAAAGATTTGAATCTTAAAGGATTGTATTTACATTATACTGAGAGAAATACTGGAGATTGGGTAACATTACCTTTAATCGGAACTTTAAAATCTCAGGGAACCTTCTTAATTAGAGGTGCCCAGTGTTCTGTAGAAAATATTAATACTACTATAATAAAAGTAGGTGAGCCAGATATGGAATGGACTAAAGATGCTACTTTAAATAATACTAGATTAGAGATAGCTGGAGATAGTGGTGCTGGAGTTCAAGCTCATAGTATATGGTCTACTGATGATAATAAAATTAAATTTAGTTATGACTGTGCTTTCTATATTAGTGGTGAAGAAACTTCAGGATATTTTGAAAGTACAATTATGAATAGTACTGCACCATGGACTACAAATGGAGTAATTAAATGGTATGTAGATTTAGTCGGAATTGGTAGTTATAATGATAGGTCAATGCCTTGTGAGGCATCCCCTATAGCAAATAAAGGAAGTAATGTCTTATTAATGCGTTATTATAATATGGACCCAGTTAAGCAGGCTACTAAAGCATTAAGTTCTAGAAGTAACGTTAAAGACTGGACATACATTAATATGGACAAAATCAACCCAGCTATAAATATTCAGGACTATGTTCCTAAAAATTCTTCACAAAATAAAAATATTTTCTTTAATAAAAATCTTCTTGTTGAAGGTGCACCAAATATTGTAACATGTACATTAGGGCATGATGCTCATACTACTAGATGCTTTAATTGGATATCAGTAGGATATTATGATGAATATATTTGGATAAGAAAGGAAGAGGAAGATTATACACCCGAAAATAAATTTGAATCCTTTAAGAAAGAGGATATTGATGCTGAAGGTAACAGTAGTAATCCAAATAGGCCAAAATCTCACAAGAACTGGACAAATAAGATATATAACAGAATTAGAAGTATAACTACTGATGGAACTCCATTTACAGTTCATAAATTCATTAAAGACTTTGAAGAGCCAGCAGATACTCAAAAATACTTTTATAAAGTTGGAAGGGATGGAGCTTGGACTGAAGAAAGGTCATTTACTCTTAGAAATAGAGATAAGGTTATAGAAAGTGGATTTAACTTTTTACAAGTAAGTGACCAACAAGGATTTAATGGAGAGGAATATGAGATGTGGAGAGTCAGTGCTGAGTTTATAAACTCAGATAAGGAAGAAAACCCATATCACTGGTGTGTAAATACTGGAGACCAAACCCAAAATGGTAATAGGTTTAATGAGTGGATAGATTACTATAAGGCTGGAGATGTTATATATAAAGATACTGAACAGATGTATACTGTTGGAAATAATGATTTATGTCCAGTTGATGTTTATACATTGGGAGATGGTGAGGATATTAGTAAGACCAATCCAGCTAATGTAGAATATTTCTTTACATTTGAACATCCTTATACAGTACCAATCTCTTCAGCTGGGGTGTATATACCTTGTGTATACAGTTTTGTATATGGTAATACTTATTTCTTGTCTATGAATTCTGAAATTACAGAACTAGCGAGAACTGATGTGTTTGGAGACACTACAGGTACTAATGTATATACAGATTTAAAAGACTGGGCAACTACTGATTTAGCTAAACACTCTGATGATGGAAAAATAACTTGGAAAGTTGCTTTCTGTCATGAGGCTCCTTTTACAATAATTACAGCAGATTTAATTATGAGCTACTTAAAGAAAAATGAAGGAGGTTCTTATGAAAAAGACCCAAGTATAAAGAGAGGAGGTAGCCATCTAAATACTGTTGGCAATTATTGGTTTAGCCAATGGCTGCAAGACAATGCATTTAAACTATGTATATGTGGACATAAACATACATTCTCTAATTCTAGATATATAAGAGAAGACCCTGATAGGACTATGGAACCAATAGTTTATGACCCTTCTCTATCACCATCTTGGTATACTAGTTTACCTGAAAGGGAAAGACAATGTGTACAGATTTCTACGGATGCAGGACAAAATTATGTTAGATATGTAATGTGCCAAGCCACTGGATATAAATTAACATCTAATAAAGAATTACCTGCTAAAAACATACCCTGGCTTTTGGAATATTACCCTGTATCTAGTCAGATAGAAAATCCGACTACAAATACTGCTACAGTAAAAGTTAATTCTGCTCAACAATATCCTAATTATATTATATGGAATATTGGAAGTGGTAATGAAACTGAAAATCCAGAAATGCCTGGAAGTGAAAGAGAAAGGATACTTGGAAAATCATACAAACTTCAATTAAAGAGTGATACTAAGGTCTGGGCATATAAGTATAATGTACCTATAGAATATACTGACCTTAAGAAAGTTGGAGGAAACGGTTCTACTAATCCAAGTAATAATATTATAATTGAAAAATCATTAGAATGAAAGTAAAACATTATGATGAAGCTACTGGTAGATGGATAATTGACGGTGCTTCTAATGCTTCAGAATTGGAACTAACTAACCCTGGCTTCTTAAATGAAGCTGGGGAGTCAGTTTCAATAGATAATGGATTTACTAAATTAGATAATAGAATGACTAAGCTAGAAAAAAACCTAGCTTGGATATATTTAAATGGTGCTCTTGGAGGTGGTGGCGGTACTGGACCTGGAGGAGATGGAGATGAATACACTATTGATGTTGCTGAAGGTACTACTGTATATACAGCAACTAATACAGTTACACTTAATATTTTAATTAAAAGTGGTGGTGTAAAAAAATCTTTTACTGTAGTAGCTAAAGATTTATCAACTAACAGAACTTTAGGTACTTGGAAAAAATACTCTATGTCTAGAACCGATATAACTATAACGGGACTATCTGGAACTACTGATATAGAATTATCTGCTTATGATGCAGATAATGTATATGCTACTCCAGTTTATGTAAAGGTTATTGCTGGAGCTATTTCTCTAGAAATTCAGTCTATACCTCCAAAAACAATGTATATGGGAGGTGTTGCTGAAGTTGCATTAAACTTTACAGTTACCAATAATATACTACAAAGTCCTGCTGTATTTGAAATGACTATAAATGGCATAGAAGTAGCTAGAGTTGATAACATTACAACATCAATACGTTCTTTGAGTTATGATGCTCGTAAATTGTTATTTGAAAGTGAGTACTTTAATCCAAAAGCAGGACAAAGATTTTATTTTATAGCACAAGCAAGTACAACTTTAAATGGAGAAGTTATAACTTCTGAACAAATTACTTTCGATATTACAGTTGCAGATAGTAATAATCTAGTTATTGTAACAGAAGATATTACAGAATTTATTCCCAGTGATAGCGAGGGTGAAACTTGGGAAGATTTAACTCAGTATGGACAAGGTTCCCAATTAGGTTTTAATTATTATTTAAGTTATGGATTAAGTAAATATAGTACATTTAATATGGATTATAAAATCCATTTAATGAATGCAGAGGGAGAGGTTGAATTACTTGATTCAGGTACTATTAAAAATATAAATAAAAGTGAGACTAATAGATTTGTATATAGTACTGTCAATTTATCTGTGAATAATTCTGGGGAATATTTAAAAATTACATTATTTGGATATGCAGTTAATGACCCTGGTGATACAAGTGCACAATACACTAAAGTAGTTACCTGTAGGATTGTTGAAAGTGTAAGTACTGATTTATACGCTAATAATGATATGCACACTTTACTAGCATATTTTAGTAAAATCACAGGATTCCCTAACACCCCTACTGGTACTTGGAATTATCCACTAAAAACTAACGGAGAGTTTATTTATGAAGGTGCATTTGCATCTAAATTCCCTGATGGAGTTAATTTTACATTAAAGGGAGTAAACGGTAAAACTAGTGGATTTATACAAGACAGTGACGGTATTAATCAAATACCTGCCACAGTACTTAGTGGAGAAGCTTATGGTTATTTGGAAGTTGCAGATACTATGTTTCCTGCTATTGATATTTATGCTGGAGTTTCATTTTTCCAACCACAAGGATTCCATATTTCTTGTACCTATAAGGCAGAGTCATCTTCAGACCCTGACGAAGTTATATGTGGAATAGGGCAATATGAAAATGGGGAATTAAAAACAGGTTATGAAGTTTCATTAGAAAAAGCTGTTTGTAAAATTGGTTCCGCTGATACATTAACAGTAAAATTACCTCAAAATGAATTACTTACAGTAGACCTTGATGTATCACTTTTGTCAGGAACTGCATGGTATTTTAAAATATATGTTAATGGGGTACTTTCTTCTGTAAGTAGAGTTTTACAGTCAGATATTGATTGGATGTTCGGTACTGATTTCTATTTTGGATGTAGAAATGATAATGGAAAAAGGAGTAATTTTTCTAACGTTAGTATCTATGATATAAAGATATATACATCATCACAAAGTGAATATGCCATTGTACAAAATTATATATCAGCAACAGAACAAGCCCAATTAAAGAAAGGTTCAATTGATGCTTCATTAGATGCAGAACTTAGAACTAAGAATCTATTTGATAGTGCTGGAAACTGTCTAATATGGGATAAAACCCTAGATGGAGGTAAGGGAGGCTTCTTATCTGGAGAATTACTATATTCAAAATTAGTTGAACAGATGGGGATTAACACCCCATATCCCATTGTGTTAGTAGAAGAAACTTCTAATAGTCCTACTTTATTCGAACCTTATTCTACTGCTATATTCTCTGCTTCTGATAAAGTAGAAGTAATGGGAACCAAATTCCCAGTTAAAATAACATATCAGGATAGTAAAGGTAAAGTTGTGATTAGTACACCTAGTGGAGTATCAGAAAATAACGGAGTTGCCATTGGTTTACAAGGAACATCTTCTCTATCATATAATGCAAAGAACTTTGAAATTTATATGGGAGATGTTGACCAAACAGGAAAAAAGATGTTATTCCAACCTACTGAGGATTGGCTTCCAGAAAACGAATTTACTCTTAAGGCTGATGTTGTAGATAGTGCTCATGTTAATAATGTTGTTATTGGACAAATAGTTAACGGACATGCTACTAATAGTTCTGGACAATCCATTACTCCATTTGGTGCTACTCCACCTATGTCATTAGGTAATGACGTGTGGGGAGGTGACTCTGATAAAGCCAATTCCATTAGAGGAAGGATAAAACACACTTCTGAGGGCTTCCCAGTACTGCTATTTATTAGATATGCTCCTGACGCTGACGGTACTATAAAACAGCCTAAGTTCTGTGGTATCTATAACTTTAATTTAGGTAGATATGCCTATTTTAATTTAGGTTTAAAACTACTTACTGACTACGTTAAAGTTAATCAGGATGGCCCAACTTTAGTTACAGATTATACTGAAAGTATAGATAGATGGAATACAGGAGTTAGTAACGGAGTGTATTCAGTTGAAATAAATCAGAATTCTTCTGCTCAAGGTGCTTTTCAGCAGGATGATATGAAAATTGTTCAGTTCATGGGAGATGTTATGTATACATCAAGAGATGAATCCATTGCATATAACCAAGTTCAGAAATTCTATACTCAAATGGCTAATATGGCTTTGACTAGAATACAGAAATATACAATGGATGATGCTGGGCAAACTCCTACTAAACCTATCCCTGGAGAATTCTATGATTTGGATAAAAACGCATACTATAACTTCAATGCTTGTGACCAACACTTAAATTGGGATAATGCTTGTGCATATTTTATGCTAGCATTAATATTTGGGTGCGTGGACTCAATGTGTAAGAACTTAACTCTTAGAAGTTGGGGAACAGATGTTTGGTATTGTTGCTTCTATGATATGGATACCGCATTTGGGCTAAACAATGCTGGACAAGATATTGTAGAATATTGGGCACACTTACATAGATGGTATAATATTGCTTCACAGGATACTGGTATTACCCAGTTTACTCAAGAGAAAAATTATGTATCATCAGATAGTTATAAACAGTATTTTGCATCATGGTGGAATAGAATTTGGGAAGTTCTAGAAAATTTAGCTGGAATGGATAGCGGTAGTACAGAGAATAGAACTAGTCTTGAATCATTATATGTAAATTTAAGAACTAACTTATTCCCCGACCCTGATAAGTTTATTAAAGATTATTATCAGTCTTACACTGAAAAGACTGGTTCTATAATGTTTAATTATGACTATAAAATAAAATATCTAGCTATATCTAAAACATATAATCCAGATACAGGAGAATATCAAGATAGTACTGACTTTAGTCAACTTAAATTCTTACATGGAAATAGAGTAATGCACGTTAGAGATTGGTTCAGAAAAAGAATCATGTTCTTAGATGGTGTATATGGATATAAAGACAATACTAACTTACTTCCAACAACAGTTGAATCTCCTATTACTGGACTATGGGCAAGTAATAAAGCTACAGGCTCTAATACAGAAGTAAGATTTGGAACAGATATAACAGCTAGTAGTCAAATTTTATATCATTATTCTCATGATAAAACTACTGGTGCTTTTTGGATTAGTGAAACTCCAACTTCAGTAATTTTACCTATGCCTACAGGTGAAACAGTAGTATATATGTATGCTAACAAATATATTACTAGTTTTACTAAATTTAAAAGCTATCCTTGGACAGGTTTAGATAATATAAATTTACCTATGCTTGAAGAGTTGGATTTAAGTGGATTAAATAACATAGATGCTGCATATTTCTTCCAAGGTGGTGTATATAATAAGGCTAATGATATTGGACTAAAGAATATTAAAAAACTTAATTTAAGTAATGTAAAACTTATTGGTTCTACAGCTTCTGCGTATACATTAGATTTGAGTGGATGTAGTAAGATACAGGAACTAGATATTTCTTATTCTAGTATTACAAAAGTAACTTTACCTGAATCTGCTGTATTGAAAAAGTACAATCTATCTGGAACTGATATTACTTCTCTAAGACTAGAAAACCAATCCTTCTTAGAGGAATTAATTATAAATGATTGTACTAAGTTAACATCTGTGGAAATCAATAACTGTGCCGCATTGAAAACTCTTGATATTCCTAGTAATGTTAAAACAGTTATTATTAGAAACTGTAGTGGAATGGAATCTATCTCTATCCCTTACACCTCAATTAATAATTCTGTGAGTGTTCTTACTCAAGTGACTATTGATAACTGTCCTGGATTAAAAACATTCAATGTTTCTGGACAAAATAATGAGGCATTAAAACTAGAATTAACAGGAGCATGGAACTTAGAAACCCTAAACCTTAGTAATACAAAAACCTTTGACATTATATTACCTTCTCTATATGTTAATGGGGAACCTAATTTCTACTCTTTAAAATCATTAAATATATCAAATACTTCAATATATACTTTAAAATATAACGATAGGACATTTGAATATTTAGATTTAACTGCGTTCCCTAATCTAGAAAATATAGAGGCAACTGGGTGTAGGTCATTGGTTGAAGTTAGATGTAAAAATGACCAGAATAATCCTATTGAATTGAATGGTGCAGCGTTTAAAGAATGTACTTCCTTAACTAGGATTAAAGGACATTTAGTATTATTAGGTAGTGAAATATTTAGAAATTGCTCGGCATTTTTCTTAAATACTAGTGATTTATATACTCAGTATGGCACAGATGTATTTATTCCAGGAGATAATGCTACAAACATTACATTTGGCCAAGATTTAACTGAAACCTATTATATGTTCGAAAGTTGTTCGACTTTATCTTACAATGATTTTAAATATCTAATGGTAAGGTTAAATTCTAGTATTACTTCACTAGAAGGAATGTTTAAGAATTGTATTGGAATTAGCGGCGATATATGGTATGATATGTTTAGACCCTGTCCTAATGTAGTAACAATAAAAGAAGCCTTTAGTTCCACTAAGTTAAGTGGTCCGTTCTTTTCTAGAACTTCAGACTACAGTGCTTCTAAAGATTCAACATGGGGTATTCTAGACTTCTTACCAAAACTTACTGATGTAGAAGCTGCATTTGAATCTACTAATATTGAATGGATAGATGATAATATATTTGCACCAGCTGATAATAAATATAGTCCAATAGTTAAGGCAGATTACATGTTTAGGGGCTGTCTGCTATTAAAGAGCTGTGAAAATACTAGAGCCACAGTTCCAGAAGCTGGACTATTAACTTCTAAAACATTTTTTACTAATCTAAGAAATTTAGCAAGCACATATCCTAGAGGAATGTTTAGTGGATGTGTGGATGTGAAAATGGAAGTTAGTAACGATAGTAATGGTAATACTTATCTATTCCATACAGTAAATAAAGTATCACAAGGTATTGTACTAACAGATTATGTTTATACTGGTATAAAATTAGTTGGTAAGATAGGTCCAAATGTTTTTGGAGGAATTACACAAACTATTTCTGATAATGGTAATACTTGGTATATACCTACGTTTACATCAATCCAATACCCATTCCAGTATAGCAGTGGGGAACTTACTGTTAATTTGTCTGAAATGGCAGATATGTTCCAAGGAATAAGTTCTACACTAAGACAAGCGGTTGGAATATTTAATGGAGTAAAGTGTTCAGACGAAAGTAGTTCTCAAAATATACCAGCTAATATATTTAGAAATTGTACTATTCTTAATAGTATTGAAGGATTCTTTAGTGGTATAGATTTAAATAACAATGGACAAGTATACCAATTCCCTCCATCTGGAATGTTTGATGATTGTATTAGTCTAACTAACATAAAAAGCTTATTTAGTGATTGTTATAATCTTAAATTAAAACTGGTCGGAGAAGGTTTTAAAAATTGCGCTCTTCAAGATGTTTCTTATGCTTTTTCAAATAGTGGGGTTTTTGGAACAATACCGTATAGATTGTTTTTCATGTCAAAAACTAATAGTGATGGGTCTAAATCTATAAATAGAACTATTACTAATATGGAAGGTGTATTTAGTGGATGTTGGTGCTTAGGTTATGATGAAACACGAACTTTTGATATAGGTTCTGATTTAGTTGTTGGGTATTCAAAAACTACTTGGGGAGACCACATTGTAAAAAATCCTGGTAATAGAGTTACTTACAAATTAGATGTTAGTAACATGAAAAAATCTTATAACTATGATAGAAATGAAGATTCTGGTAGTGAAGATTATAATCCTGGAGAACAAGCATTTGATGTTTGGTATTTAGATGGATATGGCTGGGAAGGGGCTTCTAGTTCAGAAAGTGGTTTAGAAGAAGTAAAATCTAGACTAAATAATAAGTATTTTAAGTATGACACTCAACAAAAAACTGCAATTTCCCAACAAGATTTAGATAGAGCTGAGGTAGGATATCAAAATTATATGATTCCAACAGACTATTTTAGATATTGCGCCCCAAGTTGTACTTTAGAAAATTCTATGGTAGATTTTGCATATAAAACTAATATTAAATCCTTTGATGCTGAATCAGGTGATTATTATGTAGAGGAAACAGATGAATGGGATGGAATGGTAGGTAGAATTCCATGTAAATTATTTGAATCCTTAAAGGACAATGTAAAATTATCTGGAGTCTTTAAAGATACTAGGTTCTGTGCTTTTGTGAACTTACAGGGAGAAACATTTACTAGAGGTATTAAGTATCCACCAGATTTGTTTAAATATAATACTTCATTAGAAGATATTTCAAATATGTTTGCGGATACTATTATAGAAGTGGGTGTAGATATAAATAGTGATTTATTTTCTAATAATCCAAATTTAAAGAATATTACTGGTTGCTGGATGGATTGTAAGTTTGATAAAAGAGCTTATAAAGCTGATGGTACATCTGAAACATATCCTCAATTTGATTTTGTAAATATCTTTAAAAACAATACTAGGATAACTAATGCATCAAACCTATTTGCTGTTACTAGTTCACTGGATTCTGAAGAAAGAGGATTACTATTAATTACAGCAGACTTATTAAAAACTTGCTATAATATTAACAACATCAGTAGTATGTTTTATTATTGTAAATCTATGACTGGTGCTGTTCCAACCTTTAGTTCAGCAAGTTATCCTGTATTAAATATAGTTTCTGGATATCTTTCTGGATGTCCTAAATCTAATATTACTAATGCAGATGAATTAGAATCTAGGTTAGTTCCTTCTGAATGGTTATAATTAATTTGAAGGCTTTAAGTGCCACAGAAATGATTTTTATATATTTTAAAACAAATTCTTTGTATTTAACATTGATTAACAATATTTCTTTGGTGAAGCCTTTCAGAATAATTAATTTTGCGTTATGAAAAATTATGGCTGAATTTTTAACAATGCAAGATGCCGAAAGTCATTTTGGCAAAAAAGGTAAAACTAATGCAGCATTAACATTAGGTATCATTGGTACTGCTCTAGGAGCAATGAATAACTCAGGATGTGGAAACGGCATTCTTGGAAACTTATTTGGTGGAGGTCAGAACAGACTTGATAATGAAGTTCAGGTTTTAACTAACCAACTTTGGGCTGGAAGACTTCAAGACCAAAACGAAAAATGTCAAATGTATATTGATTTAGTTTCAAGAGACAATGCTCAGAACCAAAGAGTATGTGAAGAGTTCTATGCTAATAGAGAAAAAGACATTCAGGAAAAGACTGATTTATTTGAAAGATTGAACACTAGACTAGTTGAACTAGAGAAAAAGGATGCAGCTATATCAGCTTCATTACCCCTAATGTTCGAATTAAATAAAGTCAACGCTGAAAGATACGCAGATAATTGCTGCTGCAAGACTGAAAAAGAAATCTTAATGGTTGATGCTAATCTACAAAGACAACTTGACCATAAGATTGATGGACAGTTAAAATATTCTTATAACAATCTATGTGCTCCTGTTCCTGATATTAGCCCATTGTATTGTACACCATTTACAGTAAATGGAAGTGGTACTACATATACTGGATTTAATGGTGGAACTTGTAATTGTGGGGTTCAATAATATTGGAGGAAAAGGGTATGGCATGTAAAGTTCAATCAATAACTAATAACATAGCTCAGACTCTAACTACTAACTCTATTGTTAGACTAGGAGCAGTAAGTTCCTCAAATATTGCAGGCTCAACAGTTACAATTACATGTTCAGGCACGTACCTTATAGATGTACAAGTAATAGCAACCCCAACAGCTAGTTCTACAGCTGTTCTTGCTCTTAATGTAAACGGAGTGCCTATGGCATCTGTTAGTAGAGCAACCACAGCAGCTCCAGGGGAGTCAATATTTGAAGTTAGGGGAATATTTAGATTAACTAAGGGTGATGTTATAACTGTTTCTAATATTGGAGCAGCTACACTTACTTTAGGTGCCCCAACACCAACTAATAGTTATAATGTTAGTACTATTATAAATAGGTTAAGTTAAGAGTAACTAGATAAGGAGGGGTATACCACCCCTCCTTTATTTATTTTTAGGATTATGAATTTTGGAGGAAATGCACCTTTTGGAGGTTCTTTAACTGATTTACAAAATTCTTGGCTACAACAATACATGAACACACAATATATGCAAAATGCCAAGAGCAATATATTAGATGAAATTAACAAAGAGGTAAGTGCGTTAAGTAGTGATGAACAAACCCTGTTAAGTCAGCTACAAGAATACCAAATGGCAAAGCAAGCATATGAAGCTGGGTTTATGTCTTTTATAGGTTTAAAATTCAGTCAAGAATATGTAACGTCACCTGACGGAAAGATAGCGGCAGAAAATTTATTAGCCACTATTAAAAAAAGTAAGGCACATATACAATCTCAGATTAAAGTGAAAGAAGAAAAAGTTAATACATTACTAGAGTTAATGGAAAGTGACCCAGAGATGAAAAAGAGATTTGACGAACTCATGATAAATAAATCTAATAAGCAATGAGTGATAAAGAATTAGTATTTCAAGCAGCAAACACATTCACAAAAAACTTGATAAATAGCCTATTTGGAATTAATACAATAGGTACAGACGCTTTAATAACTTACGTAGTTAATAATGCTTATGACAAGTACGGAGGTTACTTAGAACCTTTTACAGATGTGAATGGTAACATAAATATACATTTATTTGGTGATGCTCTACGTGACGTTATGAAAGTTCGAGCTAAAGACGGTTTCGTTATGAAATTATTTGGTAAGTCTATCAGGTTTGGTGAATCAGACATTGATGAGTTCGAAAAAATATTCAAGACGTTAAAAGCAAACAATGGAAAATGTAAGGATTGAATCATTTCTTGGAAGTGACAAAGTAATAGTTGGAAATAAGTATGCTGATTTAGTTCTTGAAACTTTAGGAAAAGTTTATATAAAAACTGGCAATAGTTCTAGAGTTTTAAGTGATGTTCTAAAATTATTAGACCAAGTTAAAGAATCAGAAATAAAAAGTCAAACTATTATTGTAGGTAGTACTTTAGAAATGGAGGAAATGGAGTATCCAGGTGACGGATTCTTCGTTTATAACACTCTTACTACTACATTATACATTTCTTATGATGAGAGGTATATAGCTCTTATTGAAGCAGCAGAGGGTGCTGGGGATGGTTATGTAAGACGTAGGGGTGATACAATGACGGGCCAACTAGAGATAAATACCGTTGGACCACCATTAATTGTTGCTTCTTCTAAATTAGTATCTAACTTAAATGTAGAATATATTGATGGATATTCTGCTGATGACTTAGCCAAGAAAAAAGTAGATGAATATATATACGGAAACTGGACTTTTAAAGGTAAAGGAGTATCTGAAGATAATTGGATTTTTAAAGATAATGTTAGAATGTATGGAGATTTAGTTACTAGTAAGAGTCTTACATCTCCTGAATTTGCTTCAGGATTTGGAGGATATGGTTGGAGACTAGATGCAGATACCAACACACTAACAATTGATTATCTTGTAGTTCGCAAGGCTATGAAAGTATATGAAATGGTAATCAATAAAATTAGTGCCACCAATGGAAGTATCTGGGTTAGTAATTCCAGTAAATGTAGTGAAGCTGTGCAACCCACTATATTAACTGATTCTCAATTAAGAAGCATTGCTTGGACTGGTACAGATGCTAATAAGGAAGCAGCATTAAAAATTATAAAAAGTGGAACTTATTATCTTCCTATACCTAGCAATGGCGCTAACACAGAAAGTACGGTTACTTATAGTACAGAATTGTCAGGACCAAGTGAGATAAATACTACTAGTAAAACATTTGTAAATTATAAATTCATTATCTATATTAAAGACCCAATTGGATTAGTAAATAATCCTTTATTCAAGGGGTTGCAAACATTATATGATGAAGCATTATTAACATCTAGTAGTGAAGATGCAAATCATACAAATTTGCAGGAGTGTATAACTCTTTATTATCTTAGTAAGGAGATATATGTAACACAATGGGGAGGTAATGAAGGACAGTGGGATGAGGGGACTGAACCTATAAGTTGGGAGTATAGAGATACTTTTGATAAAAAGTTTGCATTCTATATAATTCCTAAAGGCTTACATTCTTCAGGAAAACTATATACAGAATTATATGAAAATGCAACTAGTCAAGAGGATGCAAGGCAATATGTATTTCCTATATATCCTTATTATAAATACTTTGCTCTTGAGAAATCATTAGTAGACTCTGCAATAAATTCATCTAACTCAGAATTTAATAATGGGAACGTTCCTACAACAACAATCCCCAATATTTTTGTAGTCAGTACAGACGACGAGGAGTATCCCTTGTTTAAGGCTGGTGATATTATTAGATGTCAGAAATATACTGACGGTAATATAAAATATTATGACGCTATAGTACTTGCTCAAATTGAGTCAAGGCAATTTATAGTTCAAAAAGCCACTTCAGTATTTGACAAATATACAGAAATTCACTATAATGAAGATGGTTCTGTAGGTGAGTATATAGAAAAATATAATACTACACAGTATAATAAAACAGAAAAAAGTTATAATCCAGTAACAGGTATTATTGAAAGTAATTCAGAATCAAAAACAACAGAGGCTAGAGTAGATGATATTGCTAGTGGTGATGATATGATTCAAATGGGTAATATCTATGATGTTCAAAGACAAAATGCTATCTATCTAACTTCATGTGATGATGACGGACCATTTATAGATGTAATTAGTGGTTTGAATAGACCTGATTATTCTGTATTATATGATACTCCTAAATATAGGAAAAAGGAAATTATATATAAGTCAGTAAAAAGGAATTATTACTTACAAAAAGAATTTGTAGATGACGCTCCAACAATTGTGGAGATGAATAATGATGTTCAAACTACTTTATATGGTACTGAGTATCCAACAAAGACTTCTCTATTTGAAGTAAAGGATGGTAAGTATAGACATGCTTACACTAAAACAACCAAGGTAAGAGTAGGAAACTTAGACGGTATTTACAATGAAATCTTTGGAGATAAACAACCGTATGGGTTTGGATTATATGGAGAGAATGTTTTTCTAACTGGAGAGTTTTATTTAAGTAATGGTACTTCTATAGTAGACTTTTCTGAAGATAATATCATGCTAAAATTTAAAATGGCTGGACTTATCATCAGAGATGTACAAAAAGTGAATGAAGACGGTGAGCCAGTAGTAGATGAAGAAGGTAATCCTGTATATGAACAAGTTCCATCTGTGGACTTAGATGGAAATCCAATATTAAACGAAAATGGTGAGCAGGTCTACCGTAACAAAACTGAAATTTTTATGAATGCTGACCAATTTATATTTAGTATAGGTGGACGTCCTGCTATGTCTTTAAATGGTCTTTTTGACCAAAATACTGGTCAAATATTAAATACATTTTTAGACGTACAAGGTTGGATTCAGACAAATGGATTATATATTTATCCTTCTGGATTTACTAGTGACCCAAGTAACCCTAAGTATGGGGCTTCATGCTATATAACTGATACTGGTAACTTTTATGCTAAAAATGCTATATTATCAGGAACAATATTATCAAACTCTGGTTATTTAGGTGGGGTTCAAATTTCTGTACATAGAAGTAATATTAATCAAGACTTTAAAAGTACATATAGAAGTATAAAGGTACTAGATAATAGAGGAGTACTTGTAAATTTATTTAAATATCCTGATAATTTAACTAATATAGAGATTAACGATGGTATTGAGTTTGATAAAGATGATATTATAATTGGATACTATAACGGATTTACAATATCTTCTAACTATATATCTTCAGATACAATATACGATTCGGGGAGTAATGAAAATGGTAAATTTGTTTTATACGCATCTTTAAATGGGTATTTAGCATTTACTGGAAATTCTAGATTTATTGGATTTGGATTAAATACAACATCTGCTGTCAGCGGTTATAGAATGCTTGGAAGAATGGAAGATACACTTGATGATGCATATGGTTTACAAAAAATAGGTTTATATTTAAATGTGAAATCGGATAGGTCTATATATTCTCCAACAAGTTTTTCTATCTATAATGTAAATGGTAGTTTTTGTGGATTTGGATTAAGTACTGACTATGTACAAACAGAAGGTCAAACTATTACTTGGAACAAACAGACAAATGTTTTACTCTTAGGTAGAAAAAATCAAAGAGTAAGGATACCGCTCCTTACAGCTGGATATGATGGCAGAATTATATTCATCAAGCTTCTTGGAGATGGTCCTTGCTATATAGAATTTCAAGATGCGCAACCATTAAATTACGATAGGGGAACTAATTTAACTACAGAATTAAAAATAGAAGCAAGAGGAGATGCTATGATTTTGGTATTTAAGATGAATGTTGTTTATGATGTATCCACACAAACTGGTTCATGGCATCAGTTTAAGTGTCCAAGGGATTGGTAATGAATTAATATGAAAATCAATTTAAGTGTTAAAGACAGGCTTACTTTAACTACTATAGTACCTTCATCTGGTAGTATGGTAGAATTAATGGAGATATTAGAATTATTAAAGACTATAAGATTTTCTGATGAAGAAAAAAAGGAGATAAATTACAGACAGTCTAAATCTGGATTAGTAGAATGGGATATTGAAAAAGAATCTGAGAAAGAATTTGAAATAAATTCTGAACAAATTCGAATAATTAAAGAAGTGGTAAGTAAATTAGATGAAGAAAAAAAGATTACTCTTTCAACTTTAGACACATGTCTTAAATTTAGTAAATTATGATAATTTTATTAGACGCAGGTCATGGAGAATCAACTCCAGGAAAAAGAAGTCCAGATGGACGATTAAGAGAATATAAATATTGTAGAGAAATAGCTAGCGAAGTAAAAAAACAATTAATGGATAAAGGCTTTGAAGTAGAGCTGGTAGTAACCGACGATACAGACATTCCTCTTATGGAGAGATGTCGGAAAGTAAACCAATACTGTGATAAATATGGAAAAACTAATACTGTATTGGTGTCTATTCATTGTAATGCTGCTGGTAATGGGACAGATTGGATGAGCGCAAAAGGATGGAGTGTTTTTATATCTAATAATAGTTCTAGTAAAAGCAAAAAATTAGCAGAATGCTTATTTAAAGCAGCAGAGGATGAAGGTTTAACACTAAGAAAATATTCACAAACACAAGTATATTGGAAACAGAATTTGGCTATTTGTAGAGAAACAAACTGCCCAGCGGTATTAACTGAAAATCTGTTTCAAGATAATAAGGATGATGTAGAATATCTACTATCCGAAGAAGGTAAAAAAACTATAGTTAAAATACATGTAAACGGAATACTCGATTACATAAAAGCAATACAAGGATAAAAGATAAGGGTGTCTCTAAATATTAAAGGTTTTTAATTTTCTATTTTGGGACACCCAAAAAAATCCTTATTTTTGCAAATAACTTTAAAAGGGAATAATAGGATTATGAATTTAGAAGAATTAGACATTGACGATTTAGGGTTAGGAGAAGATGGCGCAGAAGGCCAACCATTTGATGAGGATACTTTTACAAAGCCTTGGATGGATGGTACTGAACCAACAGATGATAATACTCCAGAAGAAGAGCCTTTTAGTGAATCAGAAGGAGAGGATGATATTGTCACTGCCCTATTAAAAGATAAAGGAATCAATCCTGAGTCAATAAAATTTCAAACAGAATCTGGCGAGATTGAAGAAAAGAAATTTGATGAATTGACAAGAGAAGAACAACTTCAGATTCTAAGTTATGATGATTCACAAGATAATTATGGACTAGATGATGAAGAAATTGCTCTTATAAATGAACTAAGAACGAATAACTTAAGCGTAAGTGATTATCAGAGATTTATAGGGCAAAAAGCAGTTCAGGAATACTTAGAGAAGAATAACCCTGATACACCTTCTTATGAGGTTGATTCAATTCCAGATGATGAATTGTATGTTATAGATTTAAAAGCAAAAATCCCAGAACTTACTGATGAGGATGCTGCCGCTGAGTTAGATTTAGCTAAGCAAAATGAATCACTTTATCAGAAGAAAGTTCAAAGTATTCGTAACGAGTATAAAAAGAAAGAAGAACTTGTAGCACAGCAGGAAGAAGAAGAACAAAGATTGGAAGCTGAAAGAGCTGCCCAAGAATTTGAAGATTCCATTGTAGCTGCAATAGAAGAAAACGATACTATTGATTTGGGAGAGTCCTCATTAACCTTGTCTGAGGACGATATGAATGAAATTGCTAGCTTTATATTAGATTCAGATGCTACTGGAGTTAGACACATTGCTAAGGCATTAAATGACCCAAAAACCTTAGTTGGTATGGTTTGGTATGCCCTTAAAGGACAAGAAGCATTTAGTCAAATTTCAGACTACTACAAACAAAAGATTACTGAGGCAGCTAAATACAATTATAATAAAGGGTATGAGGATGCCAAAAGTGGCAATAAGCCAAATGCAGCTAAAACAGTAGTTAAGAAAACTACTAATAAACCTGCAACAACCAAAAAAGTAATAAGTATTGATGATTTAGATTAAATTTAAATTTTTATAAAGTATGATAGTAGCAAATTTCGTAACTAATCGTCCCACTATGGGCGAAACCAGAACTTATGAAGATTTCTATAAGTTCTTAGGCACAAAACCAACAAGACTTGGTATAGTTTCAAGACTTTACCCTAATCTTACTGCTTCTTACCTAACAGAATCCTTGAGAAATATTTTCTACATGGATGCTAAATCAAATAACAAGTACAGAAGCATTGATAGCATGTATTTTGAATGGGAAGTTGAAACTAATTATATCAAGAGAATTGAATTCGCAGATGTTCCCGCAACTACTGGTGAAGGTGGAGCCACAATTATAATGGCTTTCAAAGAAAACTATTACCAAAAGTATGACATTTTCAAGATTGATAAAACAATGCAGCAATGTCAAGTTATCTCTAGACCTACAAGAGTAGCAGATAACTATTGGACTGTTGAAGTAAGATTGATTGACAATGACTATTCTACAGTTCTAGACCTTTCAGGATGTCAAATTGGTGACACTACTCGTTTCCAATCTAATGCTATGCCTGAAGCACATGAAGAAGGATATGTAAAATATCAATCTAATATTGAAAGACATAGAGGCTATATTACTACACACCGTGTAGACGATAGCTATACTGCATTATTCAAACCAATGGAACAAACCTTTATTAAGATTGGTCAAGGTGACGGTAATGGACAAATGAAAGAGACCATGTACAAGATGGATACTCTTGAAAAGAATCTATTAAGAAACTTCTTAGAGGTTCGTAACAACGGTCTATTATTCAACAAGACTAATGTTGATAAGAATGGTAAACCTACAATCAGTGACCCTGATACTGGTAGACCTATTTACATTGGTGATGGTATTATTCCACAGGTTGAAAGATTTGCATCTAAATATGTTTACAACAAACTTACTCCTGAAGCATTCACTACAGCTATGGCTATGATGAATGAAAAGAGTGAAAATCCAACTGGAAACAAATATGTATTTATTTGCAACGAAAAGATGTGGAATGATATTCAAAGCTGTCTATCTGAATGGCTTGCAAGATTTAAAACTTGCGGTACTTATCTATGGTCTAAGAAAGCTAATGGATATGTAGATGTAGGTGCTACATTCAATAGCTATGAAATTGGTGGAAATACAATTTCATTCAAAGTAGACAGAACATTCTCTCGTGAATGGGGTTCTGATAAGGGATACGGTCTAATGCTTGACTTAACAGCAGATAAGACTAGTGGAGAACCAGCAATTCAAATGTTTACTCTAAAAGGTGGTGACTTTATTACTAATAAATATCCAGGTGTTGGTGGACTTGACGGTCTAAGCTCTGGTATTGTAAGTAGTCCTGTTGCTGCTTCTAAGGTAATCAACTGGGGTTACTCAGGTGTTGGAGTATTCTCTCCTTACAGAAGTTTCATTATGAAAGAAGCTTAATTTATATATAAGATATGTTGAGAGGGGCTTTTAGTCCCTCTCATACTTATTTTTAAGATTTTGTATAAAAATACAATAAAAAATACGAATTAATATGGCTGATGTTTTAGACGATATAATTATTTTAAGAAGTGTATTTGGTAAAGTAGGACAGAAATATTTCATGAATCCTGTTAGGGACCCCAAAACTGGAAGATACCCAGCTTGTGTAAGACCAGTAGATAGTAAGGGTGATATGATTATCTCTGACAGAGATAGAAATGAAGGTAAACCTCTTATTCCAGAAAACAAAGTATTTGTAATAGAAGATGGTACTACATTTAATTTAAATGATGAGTGGCAAAAAGCTGAGTGGGAATCAATTCAACATTGTCCACTTATCGCTTTATCTAGGGATGCTAGAGATTCTAAAGGTAATTTATTGATTGACGGAGAAATTGCTGAAGGCAAATCTAGAGCTAGATATGGAATTGCTGAGCTTTACGTTGAAAGACCTGGATATGAAACTAATAAGAAAGTATCTAGAAAGAAACTTATTCATGATGCCGATTCTTATATCTATGGTGACCCACAAGGAGCAGAAGGTAGACAGCTTAAAGCTAGATTACTTGGTAAGAATATGAAAAATGCTCCTGATGCTGATATTACTGACTACTTACTAGAAATCTCACATAAGACCCCAGAAAAAATCATTGACCTTTATACAGGTGGTGATATTAATCTAAGGTTGATGTTTATAGACGCTAAAGACAAAAACGTCATATACGTTAAAAATAAAGTATACTTATATGGTGATAGTATTGTATTAGGTGCAACCGACGATGCTGTTATCACTTGGATGAAAAATCCAACTAACCAAAAGGTACTTGAACTTATTAAGAGAGATACATATCCAGATATGTACCTTGAAGAAGGTAAATCTAAAAAATAATCTATGACAGCAAAACAAGTATATCGTGGAGCAATGGTAGAAATGAATAAGACTGCTGCTCCAAGTATTTTACTTGAGGACTTTAACTACTTATTAAATAAGGCTATATATCAATATGTTAATAAAAAATATAACATATATGATATTAACCAACAATCAACTGATGACATTAGAGTTTTAAAATCTACTGCCATCCTACATCCAACTTTAGCAACTGATACCTATAAGGCTGTTAGTTCACAAACTAACTCATTATATGGTGCTGTTTATGAGGTGAATTTACCACTTGATTATTTGCATATCTTAAATTGTGTATGTAATTTTAAGGTTGTAAAAACATATGATTGCTATGATGAAGGTACTTATGTACAAATAGGTGCAAAGAGACTTACAGCTGACTTGTGGTCACAAGTAATCAGAAACTTTTATATGCAACCTTCTTACAGAAATCCTTATTACTATATCAATAATGTAAATAACTCAACTGACCTTCCTACTAATCCTGTAAGACTAACAGCTGGCAGTGGTTCAATTTCATCTAATACAACTATTCAACAAACAACTGGTACTGATGGTTCTCTTCCTACTAAAATTACTATTGGTGGTAAATCAGTAGATTTAATCGAGCAACCAGGAGTTAACAGGTATGGAAACCCTTCCCAGGTTAGACTTGAAATTAGGTATGGTAAAGATTCTTCTGTGTTTGAGCTGACTGATGTATTCGTTGATTATATAAAGACTCCTCAGAAAATTAGACTAACACAAGACCAGATTGATATGGTTGAAGATACATCACAAGTAATGGAATTTCCAGATTACGTGTGTCAAGAGATTATAAATGAGTTGGCAAAATTGTTACTAGAAAATGCTAGTGACCCAAGATTACAAACAAATTTAGCAGTTAACCAGACTATTGCCTCGCCAATTCAGCAACAGTCACAATCTAATAAAAAATAATTTAATTTATGTTTCAGTACACTAACACTATTGTATTAAACTCTTTAAAAGATGTAACTACTGGATTAGATAAGATAGTTCTAAGAACTATTGATGGAGCTGATGCTCTAGACATTAGAAGAGTTAATCTTTTTAAGAAAGCAAACGTTTCTAAAATGTATAAGAGGGCTGCTTCTGACCCTGTTATTGGAAATGTTTCATTTAAGATGACCGAACAAAATGCAGGAATCTACAGAATTAAGTTATATATGAGACTATCTGGAAGTCAGAACTCATACTATGCTAATGATTTTGTATTCAAAGGAAAACCTTTAGTTTATGAGTTCAGAATTACTTCTAATAGTACAGCTGGTGCTGATGTAGCTGCTGAAGCTAAGAGGGTAATTGATAAAATTCAAACTCTATATGGTGACAAATGGATTAAAACATCTGTAAGTGATGATGTTCTTACTATCTCTGGTACAGATGGATACCAATTATTCACAGAAGCTAAACTTCAAAAACTAAACACTGCTGCTAATAGTGCACTTACTAATGAAGTGTTTGAAGATATAGCTGAAGGAACTATTGTTCCATGTAGAGAAGGATTTGGTACTTATACTCATATCCTTAAAGATTTGAGACTTCCTACTATTGAATCTCGTAGATTTGAAGCAGTTAATCAAGAAGAACTTCCTATCCCTGGAATGAAGTATAATCAATATACTATCTATTACAAGGTAGATAGAGGTTTATTTGGTGGAGCTGCTCTAGGTCAGCAAGTCACTTCAATGACTACTCATGTGTTCTATGTTCTAGAATCTATTTCAGATACATTTGAAACAATGATTAAGAAATTGGGAACTCTTACAGAAGAAGAAAAACCAATTAAAATTGAAAGTGGAGTAGACGACCAACCTACAACTACTAATTCAGGACAGACTCATACAATTACTCCTACTTTAAAGGATGTAAATCCTGATACTGAAGATGACAGCACACTAGCATGGGCAGACGCTCAAACAGATGCTGACTGGATTAAAGTTGTCCCAAGTGCATTAAATGTACAATTAACAGCTGGCAACAATGATTCAGGTGCTGAGAGAAGTGCGATGGTTAACGTAAAAGTTAAGAACAAAGCAGGTGCAGTAGCTGCAAAGAACATTAAGGTTACACAACAAAATGCTTAATAATTGAAGGCGAGGGCAATTAAGCCTTCGCCTTTTTTATTTTATCACTATGGGATATTACTTTAAATTAGCATCCGCAATTTATAATGATATTGTGTCTGGGCTTAGAGGATATACAACTACTAACACATTATCATTAGAGCAATTAGAAGACGATATAATTGATGAAAGATTGCAGATTATTAAGGAGTATTCAATGAAAGGATTAATTCCAAAAAGGGATTTATTAATGTCTATAAACTGTATTAACGTTGATTGTAAGGATTTAGAAAATTGTACATGTAGTAATACTACTGATGGTACTCCGACATTCCATTTTGAAATCCCACAACTATTAACTGAATTCAATGGTGGAATAGAATATATTGGGTCAGTTGATAAAGGACAGCCATTTATATGGTATACTAGTCCTACTGTTATGCAGTTTCATAAATATAGAAAAAGAGCTAAAAATAGACCTTATGTATATATAGAAACCACACCTAATAAAAATAATATGTATGATTGTTGGATATTTAATATACCAATAATTAAACAGGTTTCTGTAGTTGGAGTTTTTAAAGACCCTCGTCAATTGATGACATATGGATGCTGCTCAGCCTTAGATATTAATAATATGACTTTTATTGATGCAGAAATAAAAAAGAGATTAACAGAAAAGAAATTGCGTTATTATAGGCAATTGGCTGCTCCACTTCTACCTAATGACCAAGCACCACATTAATTATGGAAAATTTTAAGTCAGCATATGCCCAAGCTAACCTATTATATGGGCTTGAATTATCTCCCGAAGAATTTGAAGAAATAGGATTAATTGCTTGGAACAAAATTGGTAATAGACAAACTAAATTATATAGATTTAGATGTAAGATTGATTGTGAAACATTAACAGTTGAACTTCCATGTAATTGTGATTATGTAGAAGCAGTTACATACGATTTTGAAGACTGGAGATATGTTACCAATGATACTGTTAATGGCGATTATCAATCTCAATTTATTGAGAATTATATTGAAGGACGTAAATTATATAACAATCCATTTTATATAAGTGGTAAATTTGCTAAATATGAACAAGTAAATGACACTCTATATTTTGATAAGGACTATGGGTCAGTAAACATATTATATAAAGGTGTTATTCTTGATGATGAGGGATTACCCTATTTAAATGAAAAAGAGAAAGATGCAATAGCTTGTTATTGTGCATATACAGACAGATTTAAAGAAGGCTGGAAAACTCATAATCAAAATTTATTACAAGAGGCCCAACTACTTGAACAAAGGTGGTACAGATTATGTGATGCTGCCAGAGTTCCTCAATATATTAATCAAAATGAAATGAATGAAATATTAGATGCTAAGACTAGCTGGAATAGAAAGATATTTAATAAATCTTGGAAATTTGTAAAATAATGAATTACGCTACAGGATATGCCATGAATATTGATGAGCTGTTTTTATCATTTCCAACTACAAAAATGACTATGACAGCAAAGGCATGTGAGGATTTAATAGGAAATAGGCACAAAGAAGTAATAGCTAAAAAAATTTTTAAAAGTGCCTTAAATATGGTTCTTGAAGATATTATTGAAAATAATGCTACATTTATCCTTCCTACTAAGTCTAAGAAAGCAGAGTTATGTATGAAAAGGTTTAATAGGGAGGAATTTTCAAAAGCCAGAAGAAATGGGAAGTGGAGTAAAGTGGATTTTCTCACTTCCAACTTCTGTGCTTATCAAATAGTATTCCGTTTTCAATCACAAGGAGTAATGAGGGAAAAACTAGTATATCTTGACCCAGAACATAGAGATAAAATTACAGAATATACTAATCAAGGAAAACAATATTATTAATGCTAACAAATGTTGCAACATACCTGCCCAAGTTACAAGAGCAATTCCCTTCTGTACCATTAGAAGACATAAAAAGGTCAGTAGAATATGGCTGGAGGATGTTGTACTATTATAATCTAAGAGGTTGTGATACTTTGATTAGTAGTACTAAACATAAATATTGGTTTTATTGTGGGGAATTAACAAGAGATTCTGTAAAGCATTTTAACTATTACAGGAGAATGCTTAGAAGAAAGTTAAGGGTCTTATATACTAAAAAGGTAAAGGAATGGAATGGATACTATTATATAGGACTAACTAATTCAGAATATAATTTATTACTAGAGGCATTAAATAAGAAAGGCAGGAAAAAGAAAACATTTACCTTTCATAATAAGACAGCTTTAAAGGTACTAGACGAAGCCAAAGTATTTTATAGCTGGTCTAGATGCATAGTAAGATTTAAATATATAACAGACTTGGGATATTCATTCTTTAAAGAGACCTTAACATGTAAGGATTTAGAAATTGAATTAGTAAAAGATAAACCAAGTACTTTTCAAGATATACTTATAAGTAGTAATAATTACGAATTAATAAAATATGAAAAAAGAAGCAATTAATACCTTTGGTGAAGGTTTAATAATGGATTTACACCCATTAACCACTCCAAGTAATGTATTAACCAACTGCTTAAATGGGACAATTATAACCTATAATGGAAATGAATTCGTACTCCAAAATGATATGGGTAATGGAGAAGTTCATACTGCATATTTGGATAAAGGATACGTACCTGTAGGAATGAAAGAACATGGAGGTATTATATATGTTGCTGCACATAATCCTATTACAGGTAAGAGTCAAATTGGTTCATTTCCATCTCCTCAACAGCTTTATGAAGGTGAAGACCTAAATATAACTCCTATAGAATTCAGATTTTCTGATTTTATAGAAATGAGGGGAAGTATTCCTTATATTAAGTTGGAATACTGTAAAAAGAAACTATTTCAGGTTAAAAATTCCGATGAAGTTAAGATTTTCCACCCAGGGGATAGATTTATCATAATGGCAAATACTATTGATGCTGCCATAAAAGAAGCTATTAATAGAGGAGTTATCAGACTTAGATTGGGTGTTATAAATAGTAGTGGAAGTATTGACTATATTGATGAAAAAAATCTTAGAATATATTCTAATGGACTTTGGATTTATGAAAATAGTAATACTCCAATGGAAGATGTTATAAGGTCTAAAGAGTTAGTTCAAGTCTTTAGTGCTAAATCTTCTGGGGCATTAATTTTAGTGATTGAGTTAAAAACATTTGATACGTTTAATTTAATTAGAAAATATTCTTGCGACGATGATAATGTTATTAGCGTAGAGTTTTCTGGTGAAACTTCAGGAGTTTATACTGGAACTTCTAAGAAAAACCCCAGTGAGATAGGAATCTTAGAAGATGGTACATCTAGTGTTCAGTCTGCTATTACAAAAAGTGGGACGACAGGAAAACAAACATATAAAATTATGCCAGCTTGTCCTTATGGAGTATTAGAAAGAATGGCCAAAAGTGGTACAATTGATTTCGATGCCATTAGAACAAATTCAGAAGTATTAGGGGAATGGAGGTTTTATGTAACCGATACCTATCTTAAAATAGGATGGGGATATGATTACTATAATTTAAATGAAAACTCAGATATTGAAAAAATAGAGTTTACATTTATAAATTTAACTGACTCATCTAAGGCAGCCCAAGCTGATACATTATCAGGAGCATATACATACAGTATATCGAAAGAGTATTATAATGGGAGCTTTGAAGAAATAATTCCGTTTGATGATAGTACTATTAGAAAAAATTGGATTTATATTGTCAGAATAGATAGGTATGTAGCAGGTACTAAAAAAGTAATAGGATATAAACTAATATACACAGGAAGTTATTTTAATGACTTTTATGAAGAGGTACAAGATTTTAACACTGGTACTGATATAAATGGAAAAGAAATATTACCTAGTGGAAATAATAGAAAAAGAATAACTTTAGGTATTAAAAATGAAGTTAATACCGTTGTAAAGAGTGGCCCAATAGATATGGCTATAAAGGTTAATGATGCAACTTCATGGACTCCAAAAACTACAGTAGTTCCAATAGATTATATAAAAGAAGTTCCATCATTAAATACAGAAGTTAATTATAGATACAATACTAAGAAAACGGGTACTTATGATATAATTGTAAGACCTGCTGCTGATTATGATTATGAAGATAAATCTTATGCAGGAACTCCTGACAAAAAAGTAATGGAAAACTTTTTTGGAACAGTACCCTCTGCAACATTTGGAACTCCAGATAATTCTGAAATAGCCTTTAATAGTAATTCAACACTAACATCTGAAATTAGTGAAATAGAATCAAGTACAAAGGCATTTACATATAATGCAGATAAGGGAGAGTTTACTGGACAGATAACCACTTCAAGAAATATAATAGCAGCGAATGGCCCTGTTAAATCAATAACTAATGATACAGAAAAGTTAATGCCTGTCTATGACCCAGATATGGACCCTACTGAAAAGAAACAATTATTTTCATTTAATGAAGTTGGAGATACACTTTACTGTGTTACTGGAAGTAAAAATGGATGTTATTATAATTCCAGAATATTAAAAGGAAATGCCCATACTGAAGGAAGTTATAAAGGTCAGGATGGAGGAGCTGGTGCCGATGATGATGGTTTGAGGGCCTGTTTAACTAGTATGGGAGAAGGTATTGTAGGAATATTTGGAGGAAATGATTGTGATGATGCTTCTTTATTTTATGGTGTTGAAGGAGTAGGGGGTTTACAGCATAATACTAGTGCAGCTTGGTATCCATATAAGAGTGAGGTTGATAATGAAGACAATTTCTTACTAGCTACATGGAAAAACAAAAATGGAATTTCTTATGTAATTAATTTAGGTTCACAAAAAACATCTTCGACGAGTGTTAATACTTCTGGCATTATACGAGTAGAAATGATGCTTAAATGTTTTTTAAGCCAAATGCTTGTAGCAAAAAGAAGTTCTAAAACTGTAAATTTTGTTGGACCTAATAGTTCTGAATTTGTATACCATACAGCATTTAATACATATTGTGATGTGAATGTTTCTGTGAATAATGCTGGACAAGACATAAATGTAGATTTTTTCTTAGACGGAAATAATGAATCTATAGAAACACATATGAATAGATGGGTTTCAGCTAAACCAGAATTAAAAAATTACCTTCCTATATTTCAAATTCACATGCCTACAAGTTTAAGAGCAACTATTCAATATGGAGATAATATTAAATTTGATACTGACTCTAATGTCTTAAATTGTTACACTAGTGCATATTCAAGTTATTCAATGCCAACTTCCGAAAAACTAACAGATGCACAAAGAAGGAAAATTTATATTGGGGTCAAATCTGGAACTAATTCAGATGGGTCATTAATACTAGCTAAAAATAGTGATGGTACTTATCAAACTAAATCTACTGATACATCACTAGCTACATGGGAGTTAAATGGTAGTGTATCTCTTGGATATAGTTTAAATAGCAGATTTTCTAATGCTTATTTAATTAATAATATGACAGGGGAGATTCCATCTGGATTTTTTAATGGTGTATATATTAACGAGAGTGGTACCGCATTTGGAAGATGGACTAAAGGTGTAAAAAATCATTCTGCACCAGATATGGCTCATAAAATTGGATTTGGAAATAAATCTTTATTTAAATACACATGAATTTTAAATCACTAAGTGACAAGTCATTAAATTTTAACTTAGGATTAAATCAACTTCAACAAAAAGGAGCTTTAGTGTATGAATACAATCCATTAAGAGTACTTAGAACAAATGAAGATATAAGGGAAAATGGAGTAGTTATGTATCCTAAAGGAAGTTTAATTAATTTAGATACAGAACTACTCAATTTTGACCTTAACCATCCTATTGATATAGTTCCCCAACAATCATATGATGGTTCTGTCAATCTTATTCTTAATGATGGTAATTCTTATCCTAAGTTAATAAATACAAGATTTTCATCGACTGGTATGGATACATATCAGATAGTAGATAGAGAAGGAGATAATGATACTAACATTTATGACATAGATTCCTTTGAGTCAGATATATCACTTTACAAGAAGACTAATAATATAGCACATTTAACATTTACTGGACTTAGTACCAGTGGAAATTTAAAAGTTGGAAATTATGTATTTTATTTTAAACTATCAGATTCAGATGGTAATGAAACAGATTTCATTGCAGAATCTGGTATAGTAACTTGTCATATCGGTAATTTAAATGACCCATCCTCAATACAAGGAGGAATAAAGGATGAAAATAGTTATAAATCAGTATCTTTCCTTTTAACTAACATAGATTCCTCATATAATAATGTAGTAGTTTATTATACAAGAAGTACATCTGATGTAGATGGAAATGAAATAACTACTTCGTTTAAAATTATGAAACAATTTGCAGTGTATAATAATACTGCAAAAATAAACATCACTGGATTTGAAACTACTCAATCTATTAGTATAAATGATATAAATGTAGCTTATAATGTAGTAAGTAGTGCTGTTGCACAGACTACTTGTCAAAATATGCTATTTTTGGGAAACGTAACAAATTCAGAAATAGAATATAAAGAACTTACTGACCTTTCACTACATTTTTTACCAGAGCTGAATGTAGAAAATAATATTGGTAGGGTAGATAAAGATTATAAAGATGAATCAGGACAGTATGAGTATTATAATGTAATGAACATTTATAATAGACTTGGATACTGGAATGATGAAATTTATAGACTTGGAATTGTTTATATTTTAAATGATTTTACTTTATCTCCAGTATTTAATATTAGGGGTATTACTAGATTAACTACAGTTGGGGATAGCGAAAGAATTGATTGGACTAATTACCCATTATTCAAAAAGGGTTTTGACCCTACTAGTACCAATAATATTTCTGTTATACAAGCTAATAGAGAATATATCCCAATAAATAAGGAAACATATAAGCTTGATAGCCAAAATGAAAACTCTAAAGGAGTTATAAAGATAAAATATAATGGTAATCAACTTGCAGATACTGGTACTATTCCAATTGGGTTTAATATAAAAGTTAGTAAGGATGCTATTAGGGAATTAAAAAGATATACTAGAGGGTTTTTCTTTGTAAGACAAAAAAGGCTTCCAACTACATTATGTCAGGCTGTAACTATAGGATTAGAAAATACAAGCCATCTTCCAGTTTTACCATCAGGAGAGGATAAATATAGGGTAGAAAGATTCCTAGATGATGATGGTGTACTTACACATGATTTTGATAGGCGTTGTGAAGATATTGATAAAGATAGTGTACTAGAGGGTTATGCTGCCCTTTGTCCTGAATTTGAACTTAGACAATCATACTTTAATCAATTATTTACTGGAACTCAATTTAATGTAAAGATGTCTAAATCACAATTCTCCAAAAAATACTTTGATAGAAGTGGTACACATTTTTATAATATTTCATATACATTAAATGATTCCACTCAGGAAGAAACATACAATATAATGGCAATAGGTGATGATGTTAAAGTATTAAAAGGTAAGAAACAATTATTTGCAGCTAGGGCTGGAGAAGCTGAAGAAGCATGGAGGGTATCTTATTATAACTTTACAAATAAATCTACTAATGCTAGAAATATATTAAGGGGAAGTTGGGGTCCATATATAGGATTAGAAGGATACAATACAAGTAAAATGAGTCTAATAGATATAAAGATTCCAAGTTACGAGGAAAATCTATTAGATAGTTATTTTGAAATAAGGTATGAAGATTCATCTTCTTTTTATGCTATCTGTGATAGAATGTTATGGGATGATATTACGGACGAGGATGATTCCAATATGATTATTAAAAATATTTTTAGAGGCGACTGTTATATTGGGAATTATACACATAGAATGTGTAGAAACTTCCAAGATTCCTCAGCTCCTATAAATGATGATATAGTAGACCAAATGTCTTGGAAAGATAGCTATAAGATAGGTGATAGTGAGAAAAATGCTAAAATAAATAGGGGTGATGTTAATGCAATTAAAATGGGACACTGGGTAACCATAAAAGTTTGCAGCAATGTTAACCTATCAATGAGGTGTTCGGACTCTTCTTATACATCTGAAATGGGAATGGCAGGTAAAGCAAGAGGATTCTTTCCATTACAAGCAATGTCTGTAACAGGAGAATCAAAAATACCAGAGTCATTTGTAATTAATGGGGGTATAAATAGTACTACATCTGACAAATATTATTTTGAACTACCAAATGTACCAGCTATCAAAAATAAATTTCATATTAGAGTAATGTATTCAGATGTAAATGTTAATGATTCATTTAAAAATGGATACAGAGTATTTAAATTATCTCACTATCGTGACTATCCATTAACTTATGGTAGCATTGTTAAACTAGTTGAATGGTTCGGAAGTATTATTTGTGTATTTGAACATGGGGTTGCTTTGATACCAGTCAACGAAAGAGCTATTGCGGGTGAAGGAATGGGTGGAAATGTCTTTATTAACACCTCTAACGTACTCCCAGAGAACCCAAAAATGCTGTCGGATACATTTGGTACTCAGTGGTCCGAGAGTGTCATAAAAACCCCATATTACGTTTATGGAGTAGATACTGTTGGAAAGAAAATATGGAGGACTAATGGTCAAACTTTTGAGGTTATTTCAGATTTTAAAGTTCAAAAATTCCTTAACGATAATATTTCATTAACTGAAAAAGAAAAGACTCCTATAATTGGCATTAGAAATGTAAAAACACACTATAATAGGTTTAAGCAAGATGTAATGTTTACATTTTATGACGATGTTAACACCTTGGAAGAAAATGTATGGAATTTGTGTTACAATGAAGTAATGCAAAAATTTATTACTTTTTATTCTTGGGTTCCTTCATATTCTGAAAATATTGATAATATATTCTTTAGTTTTGATAGAGAAACATCAAAAACAATAACTAAGTTAACATCAAATTACCCTTTAATTAGTCTACAAGGAGGTGCTATAGTTGAGGATGCCTTATCTGTAGTAGATGGAAAGGCTAAGTTGGGTAATTTACAATTAAATTTAGATATTAATGGTTCTAGCGTAGAATATAGTATAGCCGATGAAAGAGTAAGAAATAAATTCTTCATTACTAATGGTAACGAAGTATCCGTTGCTGAAGCTTCTGTCGGAGATAATAAATGGACTATTCCTATAAAAGCAGTAATATATAATCAAGGAACTGATTTAGTTGAAGGGGAGGTTAAGAATGTTGTAAAAACTGTATTCTCTAATATAACTGTAGTTAGTAAAATGAGGTACAACTTATTAACTACTTCGTTCTGGAAACATGGTCAGGCAGGATTAATGGAAACCAAAAAACCTATAACTACTTGTTATTGGTATGGGAAACAGCATCCATTTGAATTAGAATTTGTTGTTGTAGATAATCCTTCAATACACAAAATTTTTAATAATTTAAAAGTCATAAGTAATAAAGCTCAACCTGAATCATTCCATTTTGAAATTGTTGGAGAAGTTTATAACTTCGCAAAAGACAAGAAAAATATGTATTTTAGACAGGAAGCTACTAAACATTTATATCAATATAATGGTGCTGATATAGTTTATAACCATGATTACTTAGACGTAAAACCAGAACAAAGGGATATGTTGTATAGTACTTCTAAGTACAAAGATATGTCAGTTATGTTCCCACTTTATTATTCTAGAGTTGATAGTTTAGATACAATTTATGACCATTATCAATCAATGACTTCAGCTGGAAAAGATTATCAATATATCTCTGGTTCAGAGATAGTACATGATAATCAATTAAATGAATTTAAAATTGCTACTCACATAAAAGGATGTCCATTTGAAGGTAGGTATCTACAACAAATAACTCAAGATAGATATGATACATTAGTAGCATCTGGATATACTAATGTTTATACTAAAGATGGTAAGTGGTATGAAATAATGGAGTATGGTAGAATAAATGGAAATATGAATTATCAAGAAGATAAATGGGATGTTCAAATACCTTCTATCACATACTGGGCTAAGAATGAAACTGAATGGACTGTTAAAGATTCAGAAGGTAATTCTTATCCCCCATTAAATTTAGTTAATAACCCATTGCCAGAAAGTATGCCAAGCTTAGATATTAGTTCTAATGCAGATATACCCGAAGAATTAAGAAATTTAGGATATAGTGCAGACTTCTTATCATTAGATGTCAATAAATGGGGAACTGATAGAAAAGAAACAAGAATTAGAGATAAGTATGTTAAAATAAAAATAAGATATGCTGGTGATGAATTAGCCATTGTTACGGCATTAAAAACATTATATACTATAAGCTATGCGTAAACTTGTTAAAAGATACTGGTGGGGAGGGACTTCTACATGGAGTCCCTACACCATACCCCAAAATGATGCATCTAATACTTATATGGGTTATAACGGAATACCTAATTATGCAGAGCAGTTAAAGGGGTTTTCAAATAAATTAAATAACAATACAGATTCATTTATTAACGCATTTGCTGGGGCTGGTGATTTATTTAGTTTAAAATTACAAACTGATAAATCTAATACTAGAACAATGTCAGATATAAAAAGTATTGCTAGTTTAAGTTCAGGAAGTGCTGCAGACCCAGCTGAGAGTGGGGCAAATAAAGGAAAAATAGGAGAGACAGCTAAAAATGCAATGGGGGCTGCTGGTAGTATGATGTCTGCTTCTTATGATGCAATTCCTACTTTGGATAAAGTACATAATGAGAATGATGAAACTACAGCTAATATACGTGATACAGCCAGTAAGACACTATTATCTGGAAGCCTAGGACCTTGGGGTATGGTTGCTGGAGCTGCACTTATGGCATTTAATAAAACAGGAGGGTTTACAGATGCTTCTCAAGGGTTAGGTAAAAAGAACGATGCATTAAATGCTGTAGCATCTTTAGCTATTCCTGGGGCTGGTTACTTCACTAAAAAAACTATAGACTATGATGTATCAGATATTCTAAAACAAAGTGGTGCCAGTTATGGAGGAACCCTAGCAAATGCTACTACAGCTGCACAAAATGCTGGAGCTAAAATATTATTTGGTAAAAGTAAGGCTAATAGAATGATAGCAAATGCTAAGTTACAGGATATCAAGGTTAATGATATTGTAGAGGAAAATGATTTAGCTATGACTGCATCTAATAATCCTTTAATTGGAATTGGGACCCAATTTAGACAAAGTGGAGGTTATCAGCACAATGGAGTAAGGTCTGGTAAATCTGGATTAAAGATGGATAAAGACTTTGCTAAAAGAGTAGTAAAATTATCTAAAGGTAAGAAGAGTAAGGTAAAGGATTCTACAGAAGATATACAAATGCAAGGAGTTGCCGAATTTAAAAATGGAGGGGCAGTTAATGTAATTCCTAGTGGCGCTTTACACAAAAATAAACACCATTTAGAAAATGTTGATGAAAAGTTTGAGGATGTTACAACTAAAGGTATTCCAGTTATTACTGAGAGTGAGGGAGGAGATATTACCCAACATGCAGAAGTAGAGAGAGAAGAAATTATCTTCAATTTAGATGTAACTAAACAGTTAGAAAAATTAATGGAAGATGGTTCTGACAATGCTGCTATTGAGGCGGGTAAATTACTTGTGCATGAGATTCTAGAAAATACAATTGATAATGCAGGAATATTAGACAAAGTATGAAAATTGAAATAGGTGATAAAGAATATAATGTAACTTGTGCTAGAACTGAAGAAGAAAGAGTTAAAGGTCTGCAAGGAGTTACTGAACTGAAAGAAGATGAAGGAATGTTATTTTTCTTCGATGAGCCTCAAACAGTAGGATTTTGGATGAAGGATACTAAAGTGCCTTTAGATATTATATTTATAGATGAAGATATGGAAGTTATTTCTATATATCAAGGAGAACCAGAAAGTGACTCTATCGCAGAAGAAGATGGAGTTAAATTTGTTCTTGAGGTAAATCAAGGTTCAGGTATTAAAGAAGGCGATGAGTTAGATATTGAAGAGGATGAAGACCTACCTACTATGAAAGTTATAGCACCTGATGGCTCTACACAAATGGAACTACAAGGCGGTGAACGTATATTCAGTAGAAAGCAAACGAAAGTACTAATAAGGAAAGCTAAGAAAGCATTCAAGTATAAAAAAGATAATGAGAAGTATGAAAGATATTGTAAATCTCTTGGAAAATATATGTTTATGGCTATAAAGCAACAAGATGAAAGGGAACCAGAGTATGTAGAATTAAAAAACAAATAAATATTTATTCTCCTCTAATAATGTTACATTTACTTGGAGGAGAATAAATACTTTAATATCTTTGCAGTATTAAATTAATTGATATGGCAAAGAAACTTACACAACAAGAATTTTTACAAAAATGCAAAGAAAATAACCCAACTTTAGATTGCACTAAGATAGTATATAAGAATAATAAAGATGTAGTATATCCAAAATGTAAAATTCATGGGGTTTTTCCTGTAAAAGCTAGTTCTCTATTAAGAGGATTAAAGGATGGTTGTCCAAAATGTAATAGGATAAATAGACAAGAATTATTCATAGATAAAGCTAGAAAGATACATAATGGCAAATATGATTATTCTAGGGTGGAATACAAAACTAATAAAGAATTGGTAGAAATAGTATGTCCTATTCATGGAAGTTTCTTTCAAGCTCCAGGAGACCATTTAAAAGGTTATGGATGTTCGAAATGCTCTAAGAAATATAAACCAACTACTGAAGAATGGATAAAAAAAGTAAAAGAGATACATGGAGCTAAATATGATTATTCAGAAGTGGAATATATTGATAATAAAACTCCAGTAACTATTATCTGCCCCAAGCATGGAAGATTTTATCCAATACCAAATAACTTTATTAATGGTAAATCTGGATGTCCTAAGTGTAACAATGAACTAAAGCATGATAGATATAAAAAGTCTACTGGGCAGTTTATTAAGGATGCTATAAAAGTTCATGGGAATAAATATGATTACTCTAAGGTTAATTACGTAAATAAAGAAACCTCAGTATGTATTATATGTCCTATTCATGGAGAATTTTGGCAAAGACCTGATAGTCATTTACATGGAAGTGGATGTAGCAAATGTACAAACAAAGGGCAGACTGAGCTATATAATAAGCTCAAAGAGGCATTTCCAGATGTAAATATCTTATATGAGACTTCTACGGAGTGGCTATGTCCTCAACGATTTGATATTTATTTTTCAGATTTTAATATAGCAGTAGAATATGATGGACAACAGCATTATACACCTATAGAAAAATTCGGCGGAGAGATTAAGTTTGAAAGAACTAAAGAGTTAGATAAGTTAAAGGAAGAAAAGTGCAGAAATAATAATTGTAAATTATTTAGACTTAAATACAATTATAAAATTGAAGACTTTAATCAGTTAGTAGATAATATTAGTCACTTAATAAAATAAAAAAAAATAAGGGCAATACCAGTGTGATAACTTTAAGTTATCTTACCGATATTGCCCTTTATTATTATATTAGCTTGAACTCTTTCATAAAGTTATATACTTTATCAATTAGTTCATCTAATGTTCCATTATTATCAATTACTAAATCAAAATCTTTATAGTCATCAAGTGCAGTTTCTGAAATATGAGTATCATTTAGGCCAGTATTTCTATTGATGCGAATTAGTATCCCACCGTTCTCTCTAATGGCATTTGCCTCATTTTCGAACCGTACATCAGTTACTATCCAATTCTTCGTTAAACCTTCTTCTAGCTCTGTTTTATAGTTGTTTATAAAACAATCTACCCACAGATTAGGAGAAATACTACGACCAACTTCTGTACCGAATTTTTGTAAGAGCTGCCTAATTGTGTAATAATTACCTTGAGCATCTTTTATTGTTGATAATTCATTTTTTGTCTTATCATCTGAAGCAAAAATTCTTTTATCATTAGTTATACTGTATAGACATACTCTTAGACAAAATGCAAAAGAGCTTTCATACCATATATAATTTATATCATCTATATCTGGTATATCAAAAAAATCTGGGTCATGTAAATAATGTTTTACAAAATCATGTAACTCAGTCGAATAATTAAGTTTACAATATAAACTTATAGCTTGTATGATAGTACATACAGTATTTTTACCACATTGTTTCTTAGCACTCAATCCTATTAACATATTATTCCTCTTTAGTTGGGTCAACATACTCCCAAAATGGTTTTGTAGCTCTAGTAGCTGCTGCAGTATTAATTAACCCCTCATACAATGATTTATCTCCTGATACTACATTAGAAAATGTATCTATAGTTCTATCTAATGTCTGCAAAGCAAATGGAGTCCAATTCATACCTCTATTTAGGAATATAGAATTTATAAAGTTAAAATCATCAGTAGAAGCTTTTAACATACGGACACTCATATTCATTGCAGTATTTACTAAAGCATCAGATGCAGTATCATTTCCTCTTTCTTTTATATCATCTTTAACAAATTGGGATAGTGCTCCAACTCCAAGACTTCCAATAAATAGTAACATTAATAAGTCATATAGTAATTGTCCTAAGTTAGACCTATAAAGTCTTCTAAGTTGCGGGTCATCATTATTCCATATATCATTTACTATATAATTTAACCCTTCTCTTACATTTCCCTCTTTTAAACCTTTTTGATATAATCCTTTCAAAACATGGCCACAGGTAAAGAAAATTCCTTCCTCCCATCTTCCTTCCCAAACATAATAAGGAAACCCTGTATCTTCGTCAGTAGGTTCTTCAGTTATATTACCATTAGTATCTAATTTATGGAACCATTTTTTACCATCTTTCTCTAATTGTACATATCGTCCTTGTAGTTTAATACCTTCTGGGGCTAAGAATTGGTTCTTTTTAGAAGACCAGAAAGTATTCATTTGCATCAATAAACTTCCAATAAAACTACTTTGTATCAAAGCTTTTTTCTCATGAGCATAGTATCCATAAATAGAATCTGCTAATGCTTTATGACCTTCTGCCTGTTGTACAGTATAAGCTTTTGGTAATGCTTCCCCAATTTTAAATACAGACCCATCAGGATTTTTAGTATGTTCTCTTACCATTTGCTGAGCCATAGCATAGTATAAAGCCTCCTGTTCCTTATATTTTGGGTCAGAAGTTCTTTTATTTGCATATGCTTCAAATCTTTTATCTTTCTTCCAGTCATATACAAGTTTTCCATTTACTATTGAATGTGCATCCCAACATCCATCACCTCTCATTTGTGAGCCAAATATAGCCATTCTATTATAGAAATCAGGACGAGATGCACATCTAAAAGCTAAAGACCAAAAATTCCATATTCCAACTTGGTCTGATTTAATCTTATCTGCATAGGTATTCATATCCATATCATTTATTCCATATAGCATATTTATCCATTCACACAAAGTTGAATTATTACCAAAGTGAAGCATATCTTTAGCTACATATTTAAATGAATTTTTCATATTCTCTTTAGTAAAGGAAGTTGTACCGTCAGGTTTTCTGATAACTAAAGAGATATCTTTCCATAAACCATCTATCATCTGATAATACTGATGTGGATTAAATGCCAATGCCAATTTAGATGCTGCACTCATTAAGTTTTGGGCTACAGCATGTATCCCTTTATAATTTTCATCAACAAGAGATATATTAAATATTTTGTTTTTAATATAATCTAATAAATAACTCATTTCTTCTGTGTATTCAGTGTTTTGGGTCATTCCTGCATTACTAATATGAACGGCAATTGCCTGTAATGTTGGAAATATAGAATCCAAATTTTCCTTCATTGAATACGCAGTTATATGCTTTAATAATAATGTTTCTAGATTATATTCAAAAAATTGGGTCCCTTTATCTTCAATTATTTTTCTCCTTATATCCTCTTTTTCTCCAGCATCAAAGGTATTAGTCATTTCCCATAATTCACCAGAAGAGGCAGATTTATATTTTTCATCTTCTGGGTCTAAAAATCCTTCTACTTTTGACATAATACGAGACTTAATTTTCTTTGGATTGAAGTCTTGAAATCTGTCTTTGACAGCCGCTAACAATCCTTTATGGGAGGCGATAGATGAAAAGTTTCCAGAAGTTAATGGTAATCTATAATATCTATCATCACCTGATAGTCTCCATTCTTCAAGTTCCTCTTCAGTAACTCCTTTATATCTATTTTTATTAATTGTTTTAAGGAAAAATCGTAAGAAGTCTCTTTGTGCAGTAGATAATCCAGAGGTCGGGTCTTCAGGATTCTTTAATAAAATATCACCTTCATTGGTAAAGATAATCATATCTTTATACAGATTTGTCTGATTACCAAGAGTACGTTCTTTTAAATAGGAAAATCCTTGTTCTGATTTTAGATTGTTTACTAAAGTTTTAATATCTCCTAGATATCTTACATTAGTATCTCTCACATTTTGATAGGCTGTTGTTACTAATGAAGTTAACCTATTCAACATAGAGTTGTTAAGATTTCCAGGATTATCTAATCGCAAACTACTTAATATATTAGAAATAGAGTTATTACCCTCCTTTATTACTTGGGTAAAATCTATGCCATCTAATTCTCCTATAGCGTACTCTAACATTCCGAATAGTTCTACTTCTGGAAATTTTAATGAATCGTATTTAGATAAACTGTTAACTTTTGGAAAAGCTTTTCTAAAATCATCGCGTAGTTTTAATAGTTCTGCTCTTAATTCTATAGGATTACCATAATGAGAATCTAGAACACTAATTGATTCAGCAAATCTATTAAATTTGCTCTTTATATTCTTATCACTAGGAATCATCCCAATTATTTCATTAAATCTTTTATAAAAAATATCATAGTGTTTAGCTAATTTTATTTTTCCAGACTTAAATTTATTATCCCCAACAGAGTTAAAAGTATCAAGCTCATTAAAACAATATAATAATTGCTCGTTAGGCATTGACAGTCCTTTACCTCCAAAAAGAGGATTGTATACAGCTACTTCTCCTACTATAGCATTTTCTTCAAATAACTGAGAAATGTTATTTAATACTAGCATAGCCTCCATTAATTCAACATTTCCTGTTAGGTTTTCTGCCATTAAGCTGTTGGGTTTCTTCATAGCTGCCCTATCATCTTCAAATTGAGATGTTAATTTATGCCTTCCTTTTATTAATTCTAGCCTTCTGTCAGGTATCGAAGTTGTAATTTTTATAACATCTATTTGATTAGATTCTTTATTTCTCACTAAAATACATCCTAAATATTCAGCAGGTTCACAGTCTATTAATTCCCAATGTCTATTACAATATCTTGCAAGTCTGTTTTGGAACCATCCTGTTACACCATTTGGGTCCTCTGGCATAGATTCCTTTGTGAATTCATAATATGGATTTTCATCTTCTATAGCTTCTTTCAAACCATTCTTTATGGTTTGGGTAATATTTATTTTGTTATTAGCTATATTAATTAATTTTCTTTTAACCTTTACAAATAAGTCTTCGTAAGAGTCCGTTGAAATATTCCATCTTCCATATTTAGGGGAATATGACCATTTTCCTGTCTCCTCATTCATAACATCTGAACCAGCCTCTTTAAGGATTTCTGTAACCATTTCATCAGTGATTTCTTCTGGCGAGCTATTATACTTTGGAAACCATTTAGACATTACACTTGTTACATATTGTAATAAGTTTTGTGTAGTGGCTTTCGTTATAAAGGGAGCAGGGAGAAATTCATCAACATTTTCCTGAATATTTAAATTGTCTTTTATATCTTGGGTCAAATTTTCTATATGCCCAGAATATTCTTTAATTCCACTATATGTCCATTCTTCACCATTCTTTTTAAAATCAACAAGTTGGATTGGGGCTACAAATAATTTAGACGCACTTGTATTGATTCCATATTTTTTTAAAAGTCTATCATATACAGCTAATTGGTATTTGAATGTTAGAATTTTAGTAGAATCATACCCAGGTTGATTTGCAGTACCATAATAAGGTCTAGGTGAAGTTTTATAGTCTATAATATGAGGATTGCCTTCTTTATCAATAACTAATAGGTCAATAACACCGATTAGGGTTCTTGGATTACCTTCTTCATCAAGTTGCTGGGTAGTACCAGAAACAGCAATTTCTGGCAAATATATAAGGTCATCACCAAACTCTCTTTTTAATGATTTTTCTAAATCTCTACAGTATTTTACCATTTGTGGTATAATATTACTGGGAACAAGAGAAGTGTTAATAATAGATGGGAAATAAGTATTAATTAGAAAGTTGTCGTCAAAATCTCTAACTGCTTTCCCATTTTTGGACTCACTAAAATATTTTTGCATAATTTTATGGAGTTCCGTACCTATAAGACCTTGAGCTTTCCATTTATTTTCAATAATCTTTTTGGCGCTTTCAAACTCTTCGTCACTAATTATAGGAGTTGGATTTGCATCCTCTCCAAATATTGCTTCAATTTCTTCAGGTTCGAATTTACCTCCAGCCCATCTTGGTCTTATTTCATTCCAATAATTATCTGGTCTAAATTCAGGGAATAATAGTTTCCCTTCAGTATTTCTTAATCCTTGAAGAAACTCATTTACTCCAATATGGTGCTTACTTATAACCTTAATATTTTCAATATCGTTTTTACCGTCTTCTACTTCAGATATTATTTTACTAGATTTCAAAGCTTGAGTATTAGCCTCAAATTTCATTATAGTATCATATGTTTGTATAGCTCGGTTAGTTTTATCAAATACTATGTCACCATATTTAGATACAAGATGTCTCCTTTCTAAAAGAAAATCATCTAATTCAAGTTCTGTTTGAAATACTCTTCCTTTATAATTGTATATACAGCCCATTATCCACAGAATTCTTTTAAGTCGTTATTCTTGATTAAATCTGATTTAACATTAGCTAATATTCTATGGACTTCTGCTGATTTAACGTTTAATGTACCTGAATATTGATTATTAGTTAGTGCTGAACCTAAATATTCAGATAATTTCAATAGAGATTTATCGAATAATTCAGCAGTATTAAAAGTAGTTACACTTTGTTGTCCAAATAGAATGCTATCCAATACTCTATTCATGTTATAAAGTACCTTTTGTAATACAGGTTCTGGGAGATTACCCATAGCACTTTTTTGTCCAGTTAAATATTTTGAAAATTCTGAGACTAATAATTCCTCATTAATATCTGAATTAGTTCGGTCTTTATACATGTTAGCTAACATATCTCTGTTAGGTAAGTTATTCATAGACTCAGCCAAAGAGAAGTATAGTTGTGGGTCACTATATCTTATTGAACCTAAGAATAGATGAAGCATTTCATGTAAGGGAGCCTCTATACTAGAATTATCAATATTGATATAAATATCACCATTATATATAAATGCATTAGTTGTTTTAGCATCATTAACCAAATTCTTCCACTTATCTGATGCTAACTCTCCATTAGTAATACCTATAAAATTAATTCCGTATAGATTAGCTAATTTTTCTAAAATTGAATTAAATACACAAAGATTTCTGGTAGGAGTTACAGAATCATCAATTATAACCCCACCTTTATATATATTATCCCACCTATTTGGCCTCTTTTTAATTTGTATAGTTGATACTTCTTTAGAAGGTGTTAATTTTACTTCTAAATCTCTGTATACATTGTTTATTTTTATATTTGCTTCTTTAATATCAGAAGAACCAGTTTGCTTTAATATCTTTTCATTATTTACAAAATTTGTATTATCTATAGATTTAACCGAAAGTGCTTTACTAAGATGTGGTCTTGAGTCTGCACCAGGGATTTCATCTAGTTCTGGATATCTTTGGTATTTATCCACAAACATAGATGTAAAAGCATTAAATTTAAATTCAGAGAGACCAGACATTTTTAATTTTGTCTGGTACTCTACTGAATTTCTGTTAAGACATACTGCCATTTTAACAAGGATTGTCTAATAATTGAGTAATAATACTAGATAGTAATGTATTATCAATAGAAGTAATACTTATCCCGTCTACTACTCTTGTTACATAAGGTATATCTAAATCGGAGTTAGAACCACCCAAGGATTTAACCATCTGAATTAGTGTTTCTCTGTTAAAGGATTTACCTTTATAAGTAACAGATTCTAATTCTTTATTAGCATCTAAGGATACTGTTGTATTTGAATCAATTCTGAATTTGTAGTCATTGTCAATATCAGCAGTATCCCAAGGATTACTATAGTCCTGATTTTCATAAACAATGGAGTAATCCACTGTATTTGGACCGTATGTACGTCCTCCTTCTGTGCCAAATATATCATCATCTTGTATAAATCCTTCATCCATATCAGGGTTATAAATGTCTTCTCCTGTTTCTTCTACAGCCATCTTTCTCATAAATAGATGATACTTCATATCATTGATGTTGTAATCTCTGATGTAATATCCAGTTGAAAAATTAGTATCTTCAATCGGAGCACACCATTTTAATACTTCATCAAATAGGTAATCAACTCCTTCTATAAGACGAGAATTAGAATCTAACAGAGAAGTAAATTTATGGAACTCCTCAATAAGAGGAGAGGATTTAGTTCTCACAATATCCTCAAAAATGGTATTTAAGGAAGTTTGAGTAGTAGTTCCATTAAAATTTATCAAATTATAATAAAAGAACAAGTCTACTAATGGATAGCCATGATAAGTTGGAGCACTTTGTAATTGATTAAATGCTCTTTTATATCTATTAAGTATTTCTACTTCCGATGTTGATTTCGGTAACATATTAGTTGGAAGAGAGTATACAAAAGCTGCATTACCAGTTAATGTTCTATTTAATCTAATTGGACTTAATGCCTGAATAAATTCATTAGCTTCAGACATTTTCAATTCTGGAATTACTGTAGAATCCATCCATAATTTAAAAGATTCATTACCCCATCTAGTTCCTAATAAAATAGGAGTATCACCTTGAGTAACAAATTTATTACCAATATTATTCATAATGGTAACTCCAGCGGGGATTGTGATAGTCTTATTGGAAGTTTTCATCCAAGTATTTCTAAGAGTCATATCACAAAATGATTGTAACTTCTTATATACATTAGATTTACTTACTGAATCAAAATAACCACCGCTTTTAATAATTCTAGGACCTAAGTCCTTCATCATTCGATATTTAGACATAATCATATAGTTACCTTCCATATCCATATGAAATGCTTCCAAATATCCTCTATAATGTGGTACAGACCAAGCAGCATCTAAAACATTAAATGAGTGTTTTAAACCTCCATATAATGAAATCAGAGTGTTTCTATAGTCTTCATCAGACATGAATTTTCTAAAAGATATTCTATAAGGATTCGATTCATTATTAACAACATTTTTCAATTTGCTAATAACTTCCGAGACTTTCATAACCATGCCGTTTACTGTAACAACAGCCTCTTTATCTTCAGGAGTCATTTCTCGAATCCTATCTTCAAAGATAGTTTCAAATTTATCAATAAATTTAAATTTATCTTCGACTTTATTTGGTAAGCCCTGATTAAGAGCATAAATACCTCTTAGTCTACCCATTTCTGATGCACCTTGCACTAATTGTTTTATAGAATCTATAGCTCTATATTGTATACCATCTGAATTAGTAATCACATCATTTTGTACAGTGTATACAAATCTGATATAATCAGAAAGTTCATCAAGGAATTTATATAGAGGAACTTTATTAACTCTAGGGTCAATACTTTTTACTTTTGCTTTAAGTTTACTAATTAATTCAGAACCCTTAGATAAATCAGAGAGTCTATATAATAGTATTTTACCTACAACAAAATCAGAAGCATCTTTACCTACTCCAAATTCCTCTTTAAGAGCTGTAATAAATTCTAAATCAAGTCCGTTAACACTAGGCCCTTCTTCAATGTATTTAATAGCTGATGTAATAGACATACCTCTTTTGTTATTAAATACATTAGAATCCATTAATTTTGATAATATACGAGCAGTAGGAGACATCATTGCACCTGCCAAATCTCTTAATGGAATCCCAATAGCAGTACCATAAGTATATAATCCCATCATATTAGGTCCAGCATTGATTTTAGCAAGTATTGGGTCTTTAGCATTATCTGTTGCTGCAGTCATTAATGCTGAGAATACCAATTTAGCATCCACATCATTATCAACATTACCAAGTGCTGTTAGGACTTCTGGATTGCTTATAGCTTCAGGAGTATCAGTATATGCGTTAGCCAGCAATTGGAATTGCTTTCCGCATATATTTCTATTAAACAACAATTCAGACTGTTTAATATTATCATTACTCCTTAATATTGTATTGTAATACTGTGTCAAGCCATCATATACCTTAATAGCTGACGCAACTATACCTACATTCTTTTTACCAGATTGGAAATCAAACATTGATTCATATTTATTTACAACATTACCTGGAGTAAATTGTAGATTTCTCATACCTTCTGTTGAACGATTAGCAATCTCTTTTAATTCAGCAACCGAATCATCAATAGATGACATTGACTGCATTAAATTAATAGGATTACTACTAATTTTAAACATATATGAAGAAATGAAATTCTTTATCATGTTTTCAGGATTATGAGAATTTCTAGCATATAAATTATGTTTATCAACTATTTCCTTAATCTTATTAAATGGTAATTTAGAGCCTTTAGGAATATATAATTTGTTACCATTTGCTTTTACCATTCTTAAGAAATCTGATAATAATTGAATAGAATTTAGAGAATTGTCTAAATCATATTCAGGTAGAAATACTACTTCTGAACCATTAAAGTTAAACAATTTTCCTGAACCTACAAAATTAATACCCCAATTAGTTAATGAGGCATCATCAGTCTCAATTAATTCCAACTCCTTATTTGAAGGGAAAGGAAGTTTCTCAGATTCTTCTAAAGTTTTATAAGAATGTAAATTAAAATAAGGACTCCATCCAACATACTTACCAGATTTATCAAATGAATATCCTAGTAAGGATACTTTATCAATATCCAAATCAGAACCCTGTAACCAGAACTGAAAATAATTAACATAAGCTGAATTAGTGTCAGTTTCATCAAACCCAACAACTCTCATAGGCATAAAAGATTGCATAGATTGAGCTGGAATACGAGCTGCTAAAACATCTAATGATTTAATAAATGATGTGTAAATCTCAGAAGCAGCATCACGTATAGAATCTATAACTGGGTCATTAATGTTAGCTCTAGGGTTTTCTTTTAATTTTGCAATACTTTCTTTGTAAAGTTTGTTAGTATAAGTGATTATATCAGTTGGGTCATTCTTACCTAAATATTTTGAAAATTTCTTTGCAACTTTCGTACTAGAACTTAATATAGGCTGAATTATCTTACTAATATTTTCACTTTTAGCAGCACTATCAGAAACTCTAATAGTATGATAACTAAATGAATCAATATAAAATTGAGTGTTATTGGTAACAATAATCTCATTTCCATTAGCATCGGTATATACTTTATCTGATTCATCGGATAATCTATATAGTTTATCACCAGAATGATTAACTCTGTATAGTTTATTTCCATCCCATCTAGTTTCAATTTCAATGGGGGTCAGATTAGTATTTTTATAAAACCTTTTATCTAATAGATAGACATGTTTACCATCTAATCTTTTCAATTCAATATCAAAATCAGAATCATCAACTTTACTTTCCCAATTAGAAAGCATTCTTTTTAGGAAGAAAGTATCATCATTTTTAATAGTACTAAGATTATCACCTCTCTTTAACCCAAATCTACTTGCATAAATTTTAGGCATTATAAGTTCATAAGGCTGAACGTCTAAAGAGGTTTTATCTATTTGTACCATTCTACCATTTATTAAAACAGTATTTAATTTTCCTGAACTTACAGCAGCAAGACTGTCTTGAAGTCTTCTTCTAAGAGCTTTTTTGTCTTGAACATTAGTATATAAATCTTTAATTATATCTAAATCCCACATGTTGTAAAGATTTCCATCTATATCTTTAAATGTAAAGTTATAAGATGCTAAATCTCTACCAGCTGTGATGTTCTCTACTATAGAATAGTTTTTGTTTACTAAACTTTCTTTTAATTCCCAATATTGTAAAGGAGTTTCAATTAGTTTAGTTTCAGTAACACCATCTATAGTAATGTTGTAATATCTACCTAGCCTAATTTCAGAAATACTAATAGGTTTAGAATTATATAAGTTCTGAAGATTTTGTATTTCCTCATCATTATTAAATGAATCATACATTCTATCCCCATATAATTTCCAAATTTTATGAGAAGGATTTAATACAGCTAAATTACCGTTAAATTTCAATCTAACAGCAACTTTAGTAAGTGTAGATGATATTGCAGAACATAAACTGTTAAATATACTTGGGTCACTAAAAGGAATAACACCTTCAGTGTTTTTATAAGTTAAAAGTTTACCAGATTTAGTCGCTGTTATCAAATCATCCATTATAGCTTGCATAAGATTTCCATCTCTACTTGTACTATTCTGAATAGATTTTACTATAGTAGATATAATAGCATTTTTGAATTTTACAGAATCACCATTACCAACATACTTTTTAAAACCTTCAATATAATCATTAATACCAGCCTCAGTTAGTGCAAACATCGCTTCATAAACTTCTCCAGCTAATTCAGTAGTATAGCCTCTAGATGATAGGGCATTAACTACTTGAGTCATAATAGATAGAGTTGATTCATCAGCTGAATGTTCTGCATCTAATTGAATACCAATATCAGAAGTTTTAAATTTCATTGTTAAATAAGGTTCATCATCAAAATATGCATGTTTCAAATTTACATTTGCAGCACCTTGTTTAATAGCCCCAGCAGTTACTACGTACTGAATTGAAGAGTGTTTTAATGGCTGGAATACATCATTTTGTGATAATACATTCTCAGTCAACTTTACACCTACTCCGTTAACAGCAGAAACTACATTTCTTATAGATGCCTCAGAAGGTTGTAATTCAAAGCTATTTTCACCTGTCTGAACTTTAGAGTATGAATTCCATCCTCCAAACATTTGATATAATCCAAAGTTAGTGTTAACTGGATATAAAATGGTACCACTTGCTGTTTTTATAGGACCTTCTCCTGGTTTAGGTGTAATTTCAATAGGCAATGGTTTTACAATAGTACCATCAGGTTCTACTTCAGATTTTATTAATGAATATGTACCATCATTATTATAGGTGATACTATTTATCATATAAAATTTGCCGTCAGTACCTTTATAATATACATCCTCATAGGAAATTTGGTTACCTGTAAAATCTTCTAATATATTACCAGTAAATGGCAATTGATATTGAGATTTCCAAGGTGTGTTCCACATCTTCTTTACCATTCTTTGATAAAACTTACTATTTTTCATCGCAAAATTGGTAAGGGCAAATCCAGCAGTTTTAATAATACCCCCACTAGCAGTGCCCTCTTTATAGAAGTGAATAAATGGTTTCTTATCCACACCTACTCTTGCACCTCCCAGAGAATTGTTTTCAAGATATACAGTTTCTGGAGAAACAAACGTACAACCATCATATTGTTTAACTCCCTTATTATCAAAATCTCCCATAGGATTATATGTTGGAGCTGTATCATCCTCAATAACTGCAATTCTATATTCTGGAAGGATTCCATTTATTAATCCTTGCATCATCACTTGCTTAGCTGCTGTATAAGATACATTTCTCTTATGTTGAGCAATATATCTAGCAGCTTCTTCAACTAAATCATTAGGATTAGAAGTAGCCTTTTTTGCTGGATGATTAGCATGAGTTCCAACAGTTGTTAATACATATTCTTGAGAGAATAGATAATCTAAAACATTAAATTTAGCTAAATCTGGATGAATTTCTAAAGTACCTCCTCTTAGCTCTAAGAATTTAGATAAACTAAATCCAGGAGAGCCAAAATTATATACTTTACCATCAGTATCTGTATACCCTCCTATAGAAGATAAATCAGACCATTTAGTTATATCAAATGTTTTACCAAAATTAGTATATTTTGCTAAAATTACTCTTTTAGTAGAATATTTTATCCAATCAGTGTTTTTAGCTAAATATGCAACCTCACGAGTGGTTATCGGAGAACCTTTCTCATCTGTGGTTTCTATAACAAAATCATTATCTAGTAAGTCGGTTAACATTTCTGTCTCTTTGATTTTCCAAAAGTCAGAGCTATTAGTTAACTTACCAAATACATCCTCTGGATTTAATCCTTTTGAAATAAAATAATTGGGATTAAATCTATTAGTTAAAGAGATAAGGGTTCTATTAAAGGATAGTTGTTTACCTCCTTGAAAAGATAATTCATCTTTTATTTCAAGGGAATCTCCAGCTATTCTTTGATATACCTTAAGAACTTCTTCAAGTACTTTCCTAGAATCATCCCCATATATACTATTTACTTCAGTGAAATTAGTTAATGGGTTAAACTTAGGAAGAACCTTTTTACTCGATAATAGAGGATAATTAACAGAGTCATTAAACGCAAAGGATAAGTCAGAATCAGCTAATGTAGTATTTAATATACTCCATTCACTGATAATATTATCCATAATTTTAGAATAACAATCCCCCAACTCCTTATTAACTATCATTACAGCTTCATCCTTAGACAGTTCAGAGTAAACTTTACCTAATGCACTTATTTGACCTAAATTTATCAATTCGTGAATAAGTTGAGATTTATCTGAAATAACTGAGGGTAAGAATGCTGAGTTAACATTTCCAGCAATATTACATATATAATTACTAACAAAAGCTGTATAAAATGCTTCTGACATATTAAAATCTATATGTTTTTTACTGGAAGAATTTCCTCTATATTCTCTTGAAACTGCCATGCCTCTATGTAAAGATGGGTTATTTAATAAAGAAAATCCTGCTGTAGCAGAAATACCTTTATTCATGCACTGCTGAACCCATTGACTTCTATAGCTAGTCCCTAACATAGACATAGCTACTCCAGACAAGCTGTTACCGCTGCCATCACGTACTATCCCACTTGTATAGGCGTCTGTAGTCATACCATAGGCAGAAGTGATATCATCCATAATAGGAACATAGTCTGGAAGAATTAACCCAATTTCTGGAGATTTTCTATTAATAGAAGTAAGATTCTCCATTCCAAACACTTCTTCTTGTCTTTTCCTAAACTCTTGAAGGCTAGAATCCTTTGGAACTAAGTTGTGAGAAAAGTAAGAATTGAAGAACACGCTAGTAGATAATTGAATTAAATCAGTTAAAGCAGAGTCATATTGAATATTATTGTTCAATGTTTTCAATGCTAAATAGTTTTCTACCAACGGACTATCTGGTGTAAAATCCTCTCTTAGAAAATCTTTTACAAAACTTAGAGCTTTATCAAAATCTTCCTTTCCATTAAATAAAGAAATGGGCTTACCATCTCTATATAAAGAAAATGCGTTAGACTTTTTTGCTTTAGGGTTAAATTGGACATTTAAGTTTAATTCAGGTATTTCAAACTTAAATATAAATACAGATTTTATTTGCCCATCTTTTCCTACTATTTTATCCTCCTCATATCTAGGGTTGTACTTAGATGTTTTTAAACCATATACAGTTGGAGCTATAACACTAAGAGATGCAGATATACGCTCTTCTAATTGTCTTCTAAGTTGACTGTTAAGATTATCTCTTAATGTAGCACGTACAACTTCTCCATCTTCATTTATTTTGTATTGTATAAAATCTAATGGGCTAGCTGTAGCAACCAATTGGCAGATATCTCCATAATAATTATGATTTAGAACGTTATTTTTATAAATACTAAATAATGAGTGCGGATTGTTTCCAAATATTCCCTGACTAAGAGAATAAACAAGATTCTTTTCTATACTTTTAAATCCTTTAAATAAAGTATAATTATCATTAAAGAAGTTATTATCTGCCATTAATGTAAACAGAGCATTTAAGTTCTCTAATGGTGTATTATCTTTAAGAGTAGAAATTAAAGTATAGAATGTTTTTCCTTCTAAACTCTTACGAAGATGTTCGAATTGAGGGTATTTAATAAAGAAAATATCATCAAATACTAAAGCTGCACTATGTGAGTCTGGAGAGTTAGAAAGACTTTTTATCTTAGATATTATATAATTGAACGCGTCTAACTTAACTTTCTTGTTACTAATAGGAGTAGTATTACCCCATGTATAAATAGGGGTGGTCTCTATTAATAATCTGTTTAAATCAGATGTTTGTTCGTTCATATCTATATCCTTATCTTTATCTCTCCAATCTCTACTATTATGTGCTCCAAAACTAGAAATAGAATATCTATCCTCTGCACTATACTTGGGAATATTCTCATTTATTTTAAGAACCCCCTTTAATTTAGAATCAAGTAAGTCATCAAAATGGTTTAGTACAACTAAACTATTATAAGCTTTGATAAATTTCCTATCTATGACTCTGGTTCTAAAATAAGCCTTTCTTAAATCATCAGCAGTAAAATGCGAGTGATGTAAATATTTTTCCCCTAAAGAATTTAATCTCCCAACAGCATTAAGATACTTACCGTCTTTCCACATAGACATTTCAGACAGTTCTTTTAATGCGTCTTGAGCATCTTTTCTTCCTTCTGGAAATTTGGAATACACATCTTTTAAATATGCAACAACATTTTGTAAAAGAGATTCTTGGTAGTTTCTTAATTCTTCATTCATTTCATGAACTGTCTTAATAACCTTGCCAGTATCTCTATTAACAAAAAAGCATTTTACCAAATTCTCTACAACTTCTGCTTCCATAGCTGAGGAAACTTCAGTAGCAGTACCATAATTCCTTACAATAAACCCTCTAACCCTTTGTTTTGATTCAGCATCTCCCTCTGGGTCATCTAGAGCATCTAATTTAGTAGGATTTTCTTCTGTAATAGTGTCTAAATTACTACTATTCCCAGACAAGTAAGTTGTCATATTATTTGGAATAATATCATGTAATTCAGGGGCTATTTCAGTTACAAATTCATCAATAAAATCTGCAAGAGCAGGAAGAGAGGTAATATCATACCCCTCCCCTATCTCTTTTAGATTATTAATAAACATTGTCTTTCTACTCATTTCGTCTTGTTCACCCCAAATTTCTTCAAGGGCATCCTGTAACCTGTCTTGTAAATCTAAATTAAGGTCACTTTTGTTAAATACACATTTACTCATGATTAAAATTTAATTTTTATTTGTATTGGACATGAATTATCAGTAGTATTAAGACGAGCTTTTTCATCTATTTTAGACTGCAAGAAATCTACTAATTTTTGAAGTAATGTTTGTTGTTCCCCTTCAAAATTATTAATTTCTGCCTTCATCTCGCTTAATATTTTTGGAGTTACTCTTAAAGAATTTACCGCTGCGTTAAAATCATCAACCCCTCTCGCCATTTTAACTTTATTCAAAGAAATAAATTTAAATATGTCAAGAATGTCTCTATAAATAGAAACCTCTTTTATAGAAGACACTGTAAACTGAGTTAATGGAATCCCAGAATCAGCTGAAGATTCTTTAGTTAAAGTAACTTCATTACTAAATAAATCAAACTCAGCATTATAAATTTGATTATCCAAAGTTAAAACAAATTTATGAGTATTTAAACTCACTTTAGATATATTTGAAATACTAGCATTTGTTACGTCAATATTATTTGATTTTTTACTTACGTATATTGTATTTCCAATAGGAACTACCAAATGATTTGTTTTCTTAAGTAAATCAAGTATTTGGTCCTTTGAAAGATTTTCAATATCACTAATTTTAAATTCAGAATGAACAGATGGGGAAGTAATAATACTGAATTTTGACAAAATAGAATTAACTGTCGGTTTAACTTCAGCTCCAATCCTTGAATTGCCTGATAAATATTTAGTATTATCTTTACTTCCTTCAAATGAATTATTTTTTGTTATCTTATTAACTATGAATTTAAGAATTGGACTTACATTCCCATAAAAAGCAGGGCTTTCTATTTTACCATTAACCATAAAAGGATTATGATTAATAGAATAAGAACCTTCGTCATATACTGCATCTAACATAATAGAATTAGAGGAATTTTTATCGTATTGGACATTATAGAATATACCTGAAATTCTATTTTGTTCTAGTATCTGTTGTATAGATTGTAAATGAGATTCCTTAAATATTCTAGATGTGTTAGTAGCATCTGGAGGATATACAATACTTAATAAATAATTTTGTAAGGCTTGTCTAGTGGTAATGCCTTTATTAAGACCTTTAATGTCAACTTCTTCATTTAGAAGTTCCATCTGAGCTTTTGTATCTCCTTCTAAAGCAGTGATTTTGTCTACTATCTCTTTCAGCTGACTATAAGCAGTAGTGTTATAGTTTAATTCACTTCCTTCAAATCCAGGTTGAGAGAATAGTAATTTTACAATTCTATATGCAGTAAAATCGTTACCGATTCTTTTTATAGAGTTTTTATTACCACTAACTATATTTAATAAGTTATCGAAATAATCTTTTATACTTGCTTTTGGAGGTACTACATATACCAATTTTACCTTCTTTTCGATAGTTTCATCCTCTAATTGTTTGTAGTAGTATTCCTCAAGCTGTGCATCTCTCAACATAATATCATCACCAATTAATACATAAGGATGCCCTGGTTTAACAAAATTTACTGATTTTCCACTAAATGAATAAATTCCTTTAGGAGATATCTTTACTTTAGATATAGAACGTCCAGGAATTTTTGATAACTCATCTAAAGTTATCCACTTTCCGTCAAACTTTAGTTCAGAGTTATATTCATAATCATATCCTTTAAGTTTGTTAGTTATAGTAGGACCTTGAGATTTTAATCCGTTAGCTAATGTCCAATTAACATCATCAATATAGAATATTCCATTTGAATTGAAATTATAAACTCTAAAGAAATCTATTAATGCATCACCCCCTTCAATAGAAGGATTAGCTTTAATAAAATCAATAAGTTTATTAAATTTCTGATGCGATGGCATATCAGGATTTACTCTTGTTATTTCATTATATTCGTCTCTTACTAATTTAAACTTATCGTTTTTAAATAAAGTTATTGGATTAGGGAATATAGCAATAGGTAATTCCAATACATCAGTAGTACCTTCTCCTATAATAATAGATAAGGTTTTTAATTTAACCTTATCACTATTAGTATCATCAGAGAATATATAACTTAGAGTTTCAGATGGTGATTTTTTAAATCTACCCCAAGCTTCATTATCAAATTTGGCAGCTGAACTTTTAAACGCAAATGTACAGTAAACATCGTCATTAAGTTTAAGGATTGTTTTAATCTTTTTGACTAATTCAGCTTTATCAGAAGTATTAAATATAATACTCCTTAAATTTCCTATAATTTCATCAAAAGATTCTTTATTTTTTGAAATTTTAGGTAATTTATTTAACCCATAATAACTATCCAGACGATTTTCATTTTCTTTAGTTACAACTAACTCACCATTATCATCAAATTTTGTTCCAGATTCAAATGTGGGGAATGTATACATTAGTAAGTTGAGAATAGATTCACTCTTCTTACTAGAAACATTAGAAACTTCTACAGTTGGGGATGGTGGAGGCACTAGTTCTTCATTAGAAGCCTGAGTTTTGGATTTAATATCCTCATCAGTAGGTAAACCATCATTAGTTATAATAATCTCTTCTTTTGTTCCATCATCAGTTACTGTAGTTGCAGTTTCCGATACTAACCCAGTCTCTGGAGTTATAGTTACTTCAGGTACAGTATTGTCCTTCTTTCTACTGTTTAAAACAGTTGGAGTTCCATTCAAAGGTAGATTATTCAGTATAGTTCTTCTTTCTTCAGAAAATACTTTTATACCGTCTTTAGAAAGTTCACTCACATTTGTAGAATTATCCTGTAAGCAATTTAAGAAGTCTGAATTTCCAGCTTTACCATATAGTGGTTTATTATGAATGACAATACTACCTTGCATAGCTCTGGAGATACCAGTATATAAATCACTCCAATAATCCTCATATTCCAAATCAGCAGAATCATCTATAATATAATATCTGCTCTCTAATCCCTGAGAAGAATTACCTTGTTTAAAATCTATTTTGTCCTTATAAGTAGCATTGGATAATAGTTTATATATTTCGGTATCAGTGTCATAATAGATAAAGCCAATCTTCTCTCCTGGCTTCATACTACTTACCATCAAATCTATATCCTTTTTAACTAATTCAATGCTATATGGAAGAGCCCCACTAGACTTTGTATTATAGACTTTAGTTCCATAGATGCCAGATTCATCCTGATAGTAATGAAGAGGTATTTCTAAACTATAATTATTATTCCTTAGTTTTTGTAGAATAGACCTTAAGAACTTTAAGTTTGTGTCTACTTGATTATTATTAGCTCTCATAGATACTCCTAATTTAGGACATCTAACAAAATTACGACGAGCTAATTGTATTGTATTCCTAACATTCTTACCCTTAAATTCTATTAAATGTCTCCCAACTGCTCTACTTTGGTCAAAGTCTCCAGCAGTAATAATTGGAGTTCCATATTTTTGGGAGAATCTATTAGTTAAATCCATATCAACCACAGTATGTCTGGATACTTCATCAATAAGAATTAATGATGGTGCTTCAGAAATTTCATTTATTTTGAAATTAGACCTAGTGATATTATCATCATCAAAATAAATATCATTATCGACAATAGATACCATTTCATTATCTTCTGAGTCTTTATCTACCTCTTTTGACGGTTTTTGAGGATAATCTTTAAAGTCCTTCCATTCCTGTGATATCCTTTTCATATAATGTTCCCTATCCAAGGCTACTGCTGAATCTAAATTCAAATCTTTTGCAAGATTTTTAGCGCTATCTTCAGTAGCATGAACTATCCAAACATTCTTTAAAACTTCAGGGTGATATTTTTTCAATAAAAGGATTAAATTATTGAATACTCCAGTAGTTTTTCCACTACCAGGAATTCCTTCTATAAATGCAACCCTTGCAAACCTTGGAGCTACTAAGGAATCTAAAATGTGTGATTTAAGAATTTTACCTCCATATAAGTTTTTCCACTCAGCATCACTAACAGATTCTGTGTACTTTTTCAATGATGTATTAACAGCACTACAAAAGTTTTCTATAACTTCCCCATTAAGAATAGAAGCATATCCTAAATAAGTAGCTAATTCTTGTGTAGGTATAGGAGCTATTTTATCACTTATTATAGTTCTATATTCTGTATAAAAATCAGATGCTTTTACAGCAGCTCTAGATGCTAAATACCAAACTATAGCATTATCATCTATACTAGTAGACTTTGGTCCTAATACTTCTACTTCATCATTTATAGAAATAAGGTTAAAGTTATTTGGGTTTATTATTTTTGATAATAAATCTGGGTCTTTAACTTTATCCTCATTGGCTTTAAAGAAATCATAGATTGCATCGTCTAATTTTATTATTTCTAATTCTACTTGTTCTCTTTCTTGTTTGTCTAAAGAAATTTTATTAGAAGAGGATATTTCTTCCAATTTACTTAAGCCACTTATTACTCCCTGAAATTCTACTTTGCCAGACCAATCATCTGGAATATTTGTTATAAATTGTTTTATTCTATTATAAATAAGTATATTCTTGTTATTAGCTGTCTTAGTCTGTTCAGCTAATTTTTGTGCATTATTAGTTTCAACAATTTTTTGAAATGTCTGTAACCTTAATTCAATTGTTTCTAAATCCTGCATCATAGCATCTGCTATATTTGACGGAATTTCTGCTAGATTGGCTTCAGAATCTAATTCATTTATTGTAGTATTCATACCATATAAATTAGATAGGTCAGCGTTATCTACTCTAGCACTTAGTAATTGAGCTTTGAATATATTTATAATAGAAAGAGCTTCCTTTATCTGGTCTAATTCTTCATTACCTAAGCTGAAATCAGAAATACTAGCACCTTTTAATGTAGCTTCAGCATTCTCTAGTAATTTAGAAATTTTAATGTCAGAGTCTGTTGTACTTAAAGAAAATTGGTCTAGTAATTCAGAGATATTAGAATGTTGTAAAGTATTTATTCTGGCTTTAGCTTCTTCCATTTTTGTGGCATTTAGCCAACCATCTTCATCTCCATTAAATTCGGCTTGGTCATTGAAATACCAATAGGCGGCATTAAGAGTATCAATTAAAGGCCTTTTAATTTCTGGATTTATATACCCTTGTTTCACTATCGGGTCAATAATAGCATTGATGTGTGATACTAAAAAATTACTTAAGAATTTATTTAACTGGTCATACTTTATAGTATCAGTATATTCTTCCGTAATTGGCGTACTTATAATGCTATTTAAAGTTTGAATATCACTTTCAGACCCTAATGTTGTTACTAATGGAGTTACAACTAGTGGTAGTGAATTTAAAGTAGATTCTGTTACAGTATTTAGAAATTTTTCAGAATCTCTCTGAGAATTTAATTCTTTAGCATAATTATTTAAACTAGATTGTAACACACCTAAAGTATTTCTTAACTCTTCATTTATACTTTCATAGTATTTTAAACTATGATTTTGAAATAAAGGTGCTACAGTTTTAGCTATAGATTTATGAATTGATGCTGCAATCCTTACTGCATCTTTAAATCCTGAATTTTTCCACCCTTCGTATTCTTTAGATATTTCTTCTAATTCATTTTTGGGAATTTCTGTAACTTTCTTTCCAGTTTTATTTTCTGCATACTGTATCAAAGTGGGGGCCATGTAAGCACCACTTACAGCAGTAGACATTTCAAATAATGCATCGTATATAAATTGAGGAGCTAAGTCCCCATTCATATATGCTTCTTTTCTTTCTAATGCTTGTTTTAATTCTGCCTCCAATTCACTTCTTTTAGCTTTAGAAGCTTCATCACCATTTTCTCTTACTTGTTTATCAGTGGGACCACCGTTTTCCATTCGCTCTTGTGTTCCGCCTAAATTATTAAGTTGATTGGTAAGAGTTACAATTTTTTCACAAACACTATTGTAGTCTTGTAAATAACTAGCAGCTACAGTACTTTTCTTTAGAGCAGCAAACCTCAAATCATTTAATGTCTGTGTATCAAGAAAACTATTATCACTAATAGTGGCACCCTGTGCTGAAAGCGTATCAGTAACAAATTTTGCAATTCTTCTGATTTCTGATTTAGCAGCTACGTCTTGATTATCAGAATCAGTACCTTGGGCCCATATTTTTTTACCATCAATGCCCTCTGTCATTTTAATGGCAGATAAGTACTTATTCCCAAGCTGCATCTTATTTACTTCTTTTAAGAAATCATTCATTTTTCCATTTCTTGCGAAGTATATTAACTGTTGCATAGCTTGTTCATCATTCATTTGTCCTAACTGCCTAGCTGCTCTTAGATTTGGAAGTGCATCAAACATAGCACCACCCATCATACCTCCAACAAATGACATTCCATACCTATCAAGCATATTGTCCCATGCTTGTAGAGGTTTAGTATCACTACCAGCTAACCACATTCCTAAATTAGTTACAGACTTTGCAAAATCATATAATACTTCTTCAGAAACCTCTTCTATACCTTCTCCTAAAGCATTAGCAGCGGTAGCTTTAAGCCCACTTTTTCCAACTGAATAGTTAGCTTGAGCTATATCTTTACCAATTTTAAATATTTTTTTAGCCCATTCTACTTTTTGAACTTTAGAACCATTATCAATAGTTTTTCTAGCACCTTTAGATAAAGTACTAATAACTTGTCTCATTTGTTCCTTGTCCATTCTTAATTCAGGAAGAATCCATTCTCCAAGTTTGCTATTTATAATAGCATATTCACCAGCAGCATATCCTAATGTAAGTAAAGCAGCTTCTAAGTCAGTAGCCCCCTGTTCTTTAGCTTCACCATATGCGTCTTGAACAGTTATGCTAGTCATATAAGCTTTAGAGAGAACCTCTCCTATTTTATTATAACCCTTCATGTAATTTTCTAAATCATTCTGGGCTTTTAACATATTAACTGCTTTTAATTCTTCTAAATACTTTGCTAGTTCTAGTTCATTTTTAGCAGACTTTTGGATTTTTAGATAACTATCAAGATTTACATATTTATTTTGAAATTCTTTTAATTTTTTGGCTTGGGTTGACTCATTCATCACATCCCCTCCTTTAAACAAAGCAGGAGCATATTTAAATATCCATCTTTGTTCATATAGTTGTTTAAACACATCACCAGCCAAATTTATAAAGTTTTCTACAGACCAAGTATTATTTTGACCATACTCAGAAGTAGTAGGTTCTAATGATTTAGTAAACCCTTCTACAGAAGATAAAAACTTATTATCACTTCCAGTAAACACCTTTCCTAGTGTAGCTAAAACTTTAGAAGTTTCAAGAGCTATTCTAGTTCCTATATACCAAGGACTGATTCCAGGAACTAACATAGGAATAATAGATAGGGCATTCTTAGTTATAGACCCTGCTACACTTTTATCAATTCCATCTGAATCAAAGAAGTCATACTTATTTATTGTTGAACCATCAGTAGTTAGAGTGTTAAGTTTTGATAAAACTTTTCTTCCATACACATCTCTACCATTAAGATTTTCATAATAATAGGTTCCATTTTCATTAAGTTTAAATTCACCTTTTTTATGTTTAACTTTTTCTCCTGATATAGGGTCAATATGTTCCCCGTCTTCATCCCATTGGGCCATAACTCTTGTATCCCAAAAGTCTGTCCAAAATGAGTCATTCGGAGATTCATGCCATATTGGTTTAGCACCCTTCTCAACATCAATAGGATTGGCTAACACTTTTTGTGTTTGTGCCGCTTCATCCATTGATAGTGTAGGGGCATCAAGTAGGTTAAGTCTTCTAATTCCTCGTTTTTGTCTTAGTGGATTAGCTTCTCTAGATAAATAAATATCGGGACCCTTTCTCCGCTGCTCTGGTTCAGCAAATATATTATCTCTATGAAATGTTGTTTGACTTAAAATATCTTCTTGATAGGAATCATCAGCTAGTTGATTATATGTTTCTGCCATATATTTATATATATTATCAAACTTAGCTTCATCAAATTTTCCATCAGTTTGAAATACTGGATTATCTCTTATTTGTGGGATGTTCTTATATACATTTGCATCTTCCAGTGATGTATTAGTAGCATTTAATCCCACTTCTTTAAAATCAGAAATAGAAAAAGTGGGATTAGATACTCTATTTAATAGCCAATCATTTTCTTTTGAGTTTGCCATACTGCTTAATTTTGTAACGTAGATAATGAAGGAGTTGCTACATAAGATTGAATTCTTTGTTTTTGTTCTTCTTTAGCTTGTAACATATTAGCATCGTTACCCTGTAATGTTGGATAGTGACCAGAACCAAGAGCTGCATTTATAATATTTTGTCTTACGGGTATATAAACAGAACCAGAATAAACATTATCTCCTCCAGATAGCCAACTTGGTTGACTCATTTTAAATGTGGAATCTGCAGCTTTTAATATTCTTTCTATACTTTCTCGTTCGTTTATATCCATAATTTCACTAACTGTATCGTCCATTGTTGGGTCTTCCATAAATGCTGATTCATGAGCAGCCGCATCTAATACAGCAAATCTTCCGTATGCATTAGTATTTATTTGTCCATTTACATATTTATATGGTAATTTATACTTAGCATATACCTCATTCTTTTGAGCTTCATCCTCTATATTATTTTCCCTAATCTCATTTTCTGCTAATTCTAATCTCTTGAGAGAATCAATGTCAGGTTTCAATACCCCAGATTGTAAAGCTTCTATATCAATAGGTAAATCTACAGCAACTATATTAGAACCATCAATAGCTACTCTGCTTCTCTGAGTAGAATTTAATAATTGACCTCCCATAGTTGCATTTTTGAAATCTAAAACTCCAGAAAATGTACTCTTAGCAGCATCCTCTAAAGTACCACTTCCTATAGTTTTTCCAGAAGTATCTACTAATGGAGCACTATTACCTGGTAAATTTAAACTATAAGAATTACCATTGTTTATTTTATGATTTTTTACTTCACCTAGTCCTAACAAAAATGCTTTAGCTGGGTCAGTAATATTATCGTCTTTACCTGATTTAGATGATTTAGAATTACCTTCTGCATCTAATGTACTCTGTAAATCTAACTTTAAAGTGCGTTCACCGTTTAAAGCTGAACTAGTTAGAGATATCAATATTTTCTTTATACCTTCGAAAGAATTATCACCTAAATACATAGCTGCTTTTGCCTGCAAAACTGTTCTCATATTCTGAGGTAGAGTACTTAATAAATAGTTTAATGCTTGGCTAGCTTGAGTTTGCTGTGATTTGTCCATACTTGATACTTTATATAAACCATCCACAGACATACCAGATAATTCTTGTTTACTTGGATTTAATGCAGTTAAGTATTCCAGTCCTTTTAATATTTTTCCAGATTGTTGTCCCACGTAGCCTTCTCTAGACATAGAGGTTGTTCCCAACTTATTAATAACAGATTGAATATATTCTGTTATTTTTGGAATACCTATAGCATTATTTATAATATTAGTTAAATCAGTACTAAATGCAGCACTGACATTATTTGCCCTATAATTAGCTAATTCAGAATTAGTAAGTATTTGCTCAGTATTAAAATCTACATCACTTACAGACTTCTTTTGAATTTTTCCCTCGCTATTAACTGTAAGTACATAACCGCCATCAGTTACTGCGATTTCACCAAGCCCACCATTCTTATCAGCTTGAGTCATAGCACTCTTAAATCTTTCACTTTCAGCCTTTATTCTAGGCAGCATCTTTAATATAGTTTTATATTGTACAATTGAATTTCCTTTATTAAACGGGCTTGAATATAAACTATTAGAAAATACCCCAGAAGATTCTATAAAGGCTTCCACATCACTAGGAATACCATTTTCATATAGAAACTTAGTCATATTTTTATCTAATAGACCTACAGACCCATCCTCTGTTGTATTTGAGGTATCGGAGGTAGTTGTATAAGGTGCTGCAACCTGTGGTTGCGATATATTAGTAAAGCTAACAAAGGAGGGCATTCCCCCTCCTTGTTGTAGCTTTTCAATTACTTTCATAATTGCATTCCTTTCTTTATAAGTGCAGCAGTAAGAGCTGACATGTTCATAATTAATTTATTATGTTCTCTCTTAGACTCCATAATGTCTCTATGGAATTGTTTATTATCATCAGACAATCTTTTGTTGAAGTCTTTTGCCCTTTGTAACATTGCCCTTTCTCTATATGTTAATTTAGTACCTTTTTCACCAAATTGTATAAGCCAAGGACTACCTATCAACCTCTTCTTTTCATCCAATATCTGTTGAGAGTATTTATTGTCTAATAATAACTTTTGTCTACTAAATTCAGCACTATTATCTTTATATTTTTCAGCCAATGCATTAAGTTCATTTATATAAGCTAAGTTAGATTTACTCATATAAGATTCTAATGCTAGCTGTCTTTCTGTAGCTCTGTTTTGTCTAAATTGATTTTCAATTCCTGCTAGCCAGGGAGCAAGTACTTGTTGATAATTGGCAGTTACACGACCTGCATCAATTTGTTTCTTAGCAGCATCAATAGCATTCATAGACGCCCTATTCTTATTAGCTACTTCTACTCTTCTAGCTTTGGCTGCGTCAGATTCTTGCTGGCCTAACATTCTAGTCCTGTAATACATTTCTGCATCTTGTAAATCCCCTTGGAATCTAGCTTGATTAGCTTTATCACTAGCCTCTAACTCTCCTGCTAACTGTAATGAAGCATCAGATGTTCTAGGTCTAGCTGCAACTGATTCCATATTACCAGCCTGCCTTTCAGCACTTGTCTTAGCTTGGAAATTTCCTTGCAATGGAACGTAATTTTCAAAAGTATCTAATAATGTTGGTTTTAGACCTTCCTTATATATTTTTGCAGCCCTATTATTAGTTACTAAACCACTAACCATTCTACCTAATGCAAGAACATTTTCAGGTAATGTCTTAACATTTCTTGTAGTTTTATCAGGGGCAGAAGCTGGTTTACCTGTACTAAACACTTCTTCAAGTATAGGTGCCACTTTAGATTGTTGACTAGTAACTTGAGCAGGAGTTGTTGATTTAGGTATACTTGGTAGCTTCTTCCATACACCATTATCATACCAAACTTTGTCTGTACCAACAGTTAATGGATTATCAGGAGAATTATATTTGTATCCTAATGTTTGTAATAAAAGTCTCCTATTCCATGTAGAAGGGCCTAAATAATCAAATTTATCTTTATCTTCACCAAAATATTTATTTAATCCAGTAGATGAATATAAAGCATTCCAATCATTATACCCTTTGGCATTTAGTTGCTTTTTCCAAGGTAAATCCATTGAAGATAGTTTATTGGCTGTGGACACCCAGTTATCAGCATTACTGTTAGATAACACTCCAGATTTTGTAATATCATCTATAATGCCATTAATATTATAATAAGTATCCCAAGTACCTAGGTTAGTAGCATCCTTAAATGTATTGTCATTATTTAACCATGTCCCCCTAGTACCTCTTTGCATTACATTACCTCCAAGATATTTTGGAATAAGTCCACCATCTTTAAAAATAAGTCCTCCAAATTCCCTTCTTTTAACGTTGTTATCCTTTGAAGTTTTCTTTTTCTTTTTATTTTTTTGTTTAGTAGGATTGGGTCTATTTCGTAATGCATCCATAACCTCATAATACTTACTGTTAAATACTTGATTCAAAGTATTTTGTTTTGCTTTTCTAGCTGCTCCAGTTAGAGCCTTTTTAGGACGCTCTTGTGCTGCTATTAAAGCTGTTTGACGTTCTACATTCTTTTTTGTCTCTTCAGCTTGCTTTCTAGCTACAGTTTCTGTATTTTGAGCAACACTTCTTTCAATTCTAGTATCGGCAATATCCTTAGCCAGCCTCTGTTTACCAACTCGTTCAAGACCCTCTGATACTCCTTTATAACTTACTTTCGCAGGGCCTCCTATAATAGTTTGAATGCTAGGTATTTGCATAACTGGTCCCCTAGCTAATACTGGTAATTTACTTTTATCAATAGCAGGTTTTGCCATTCTATCAGCTACTTCTCCAACAAGATTAGAAAGTCTACGTGCAGCTCTAATTTGATTAGCGTTAACCCCTTCAAAATTAGTAATTGACCCTTCTCTATGAATGGTTCCAGCCCTCCAATCTCTAGAATCATCTATTTTTGACCTATTTTGATTAATACGTTCTGCTTCCTTCTCTCTCCAAGTTCTTTCATATCCTTGTACCTCATCATTGTATTCTTTAAACTCATTTTTTTTACCAGTTGGTACTAAGGCGGTGGACGGTGTTTCTACTGACTTAGAAGAAATCTTGGGAGTAGGTATTATAGTTTTTCTATCTTTTAAAAACCAAGCATCAGATAAAGGTATATTTGGATTACCTCTTACGATTGAGGGGTCTTTATATCTCAATAAATGTTTACCAAGTAAACTATTAGAGAACCAGTTACCTTCTTTCTGTGTCCCCTCTACTTTTTCAGATTGAGGTCTTCTTCCGAAATATTTAGTATCTACAGATACATTTTCTGGTTTTATAGCCTTATCTCCTTCAAGATTATTAGCTTTATTATATTGTTCTGCAAATTTTGTTTTAAGTTCTTTTACTTGATTCTTTCCTTTAGTATTTTCAAAAAAGGCATCATCAACTTCTAAGGTTTGCTGCTTACCATCAATTGTTGCAGTAACCCTTCTCTTACCTGATGGGGTTGTAGAAGAATTCCACCATCCTTTTCTTGATTGGGCAATATTTTTACCCATTAATACTGTACTAGCAATGGCAGATAGGTTTTTAAAGTCACCAGTATTTAGACTTTTAATATCCCCTTTAGAAAGCTTTGCTATAGTTTTACTATATTCACTTCTTATTTCTGGGTCTAAATAATTTGCAGCATTAATAGCAGTCATAATTAATGGAATGCTTTTTTTTATTTTCCCCAAAGCTCTTGTAGCTTTTATAGTTTTTCCAGCGGGGATTAGTGATAATGCATCCATTCCAAGATTCATCCCGAACCTTCCGATGTCACCCCAATCTAAACCGTCACTAGCCCAATCTGCTCCAAATTCTGTTGCTGACGACAGTGCACCAATTCCAGTAGAAGCAAAATTAGCCCCAGGAATAAATCCAAGACCCACACTAGCAAGGTCTGCCATAGCAGCACCTAATCTTACTTTATCAGAAGTTTTAATAACACCTCCTGCATCGGTTATTTCTTTATCACCTCCTAAAGATGCATTAGACCTTCCTGTAAATGACTTAGTAGCTTTATCAGCTTTCTTGGCCTGTTCCTCACTTAACTTAAAATCAGGGATAGTTGAAGTTGCTTCTCCTTTAATAAATTTAGTTCCCAATTGAGCTTTTATAACTCCTCCGTCTTTTCTATATCCTTGTAATTTTAATATTCTGTCGTTAATTTCACGTGTTCTTTGACTAATTGGAATACTAAGCAACTGTTGCAATTCTGAAGATTCGCCATCAGAAGAGTCTTGATTTTCAGAATTTTTATTAAATTCAAGCTGCCATTGACCATTATTATCTCTTCTTACATTTACATAACCTCCACCATTTCCTCTATCCCATCTATATTCTCCATTATAAGATACAAATGGGGATTTCCCTGAACTTATCCATTTAGATAATGTGCTTTGAACCATTTTGTAGGCTTCTGTAGCTGGATTATGTATATCAGGATTTCTTAGCCAAGCATTAAATAAATTATTATAATTACCTTCAGAAGTATCACTATAATCCACAAAACCAGTACCTTCTTTGCTTCTAGCACCTGCATTATTATATGCCCCTAGATTTATAACTTTGCCATCATTACTAATAAATTGATACTCACCTAAAGCATTGTTATATTCAATCCTTCCGTTAGCAGCTTTACCAGTTGTTGGATTTTTTAAATAAAATGTCATTTTACTATTCGTATCTGAAGGATTAGCATATACTCCATAGAGTATGTTATCACCAATACCTGAAGCAAATTGGGATAAATTAGTAATATAATTATATCCCTGTCCTTTTAACATTTTAGTAAAAGGATTGGTATCAATTAATGGGGTATATTCACTTAATTGTGCCTGCCTTGCTCTTGTAATATCTTGTTTATATTGTTCGGGTAAATTAGTATCATCGTAAATATTACCATCATATGCATAAGTATTACCAACTCCGTTAAATACATTACCTGGAATTATTCCTCTAACTTCCTCGTTAGTCCCTTTTTTATATATGTGATATTGACCCTTTTCATCAACAGTCCTATCATATTTAGGATTGTTCCAACTAGTATCAGTATTTCCTGACCTTCCTTGTACTACTTGAGTAGAAGTTTGTGCAGGATTACTGAAATCAGTTTTTAAATAGTTATCAATATCAGTAATTCCTAACCTAGCAAATGCATTGTAATCGCCTGAATCGTATCTACCATCTTGTAATTTACCTGCTGCTTCCCTAAATCTATTTATATAATCTTCTCTACTAGTAAATACATCCTTATTATAATCAAATTCAGGGTTTTCTTCAAGGTATTTCAGCCTATCAGCTAGTACTTGGTTTATATATTTTAACCTATTAGATGTAGACCATTTTTTAGTTTCGGGGTCATAGTCAAGTTTATTCCAACCTTCTTCAGACCAATTACCTCCCAATGCAGTATTTGATAATGCAGTCTTAAATTCCCAAGAATGTGGTTTTGTTGTTTCAGATTGACTATATTTTGGACTATCTAATATTAATTTGTGAATATAATCAGCTGCAATACCATAAGCATTATTATCTGTATTTTTAATACCAGTTTTTATACCTAAAAACTTTTTTCTATCTATTTCACCAGTACTTGATGCTTGACCCGTTTTATCTTTATAGTTACCCATAGCATCCATACTAAAGGTACCATTTCCAATACCTTCTAGCATATGTTGCACTGCGTTTTTGAAATTTGATGCCATGTCTCCCTTTAATCCTTTGGAAGCTATATATTCATCAATATTTCTATAACCTTGTTCTATAAGAGTTTTTTGGTCAAAATCGCCAAGTCCTGAAACACTAAAAAGCTTTGGCTTTTCAGTAGCACCTCCAGAGGCATATTTTCTTATTACTTGTGACATATACTATGTATAATAAAAAAGGAGCATATAATGAATTATACGCCCCTTTCTCCTTCATAATTAATTATCTAACTCTTACTAATTTGGCCCCATTTCTTGCAAAAGTTGGTTCTTCCTGAGGAGCTGATTCTTGTGCAGCACCACCTTGTGCAATTTGCATTAGAGCTTGACATACTGCCATAGCTGCTTCACAATTTTGGGTTTGTACTGCCTGTGCAGCTACTTGAAGAATCTGTGCCATTGGGTCTTGTCCACCTTGTTCAGGTGCTCCTCCTTCAGGAGCTTGTCCCTCTGCTGGTGCTGCGCCACCTTCTGCTGGTGCACCTTGAGGCATTGGACCACCTTGTTGAAATTTCTTAATTTTGCTTTCGATTTTCATAAATTAACCTGTTTAACATGTTTAACTACTTAATTTCTGCAAATTTAAATAATATAACCTGAATTACCAAATCAATTTAAGAATTTTAAGAAATTCAACAAAAGTTAGAGTTATTAATTAATAGTATCAGTCACCTATGCATTAATAGCATTCATTACAACTAAAGACCCATTATCCATAGCTTTTCTAATATATCGCATTAAAGTAATGGGCCGATAATAGTTTTCGAACGTAGTTGTGCCGACATCATCTTTATCATTCATATCAATGGGAAACATTACTTCCTTATCTCCCACTTTAACTTTATAATACAGAACTCCAGCAATTGCATGGGAAAATTCTGCAAAATTGGTTGATGTAACAATTTCCTTTAATGTCATGCTTCTTGATTATTAAAACCTTGTTGAACTTTATCCCAATTTTCTTGTCCATATAGTTTAATATACAGTGGTTTAATTTTATCTAAACCTTCCTGTGTTAAATTATCAGGGACAACGTATCTACCTGGATATTCCCAGTAATAAATCAGACCCTGTAATTCGTCAAGAATTCTTTCGTAAATGTCAAAGCCATATACATTAAATTTTTCAAACACAGCTAATTCTTCTTCTGATATATCTTTAGCATCTTCAATGAATTCTAGAAAATCTTCTGCATTAAAGGCAAAAAATTCATTGGTTCCCCAATACATCTCTACATCATCATCAAATAAGTCAAGTTCCTCAAGAATCTTGGTTAACTCTTTCATCAATTGGAGATTTTCTTCACTTTCAATGCTATAGAAAAATACATTTCCTTCATCAGCCCAGTCTACATTATTGATATATGCTTTCATACTAAATAAGATTTAACAGTATCAGCTAGTAACTTACCATCTACATTATTAAGTTCTGTCTTAACCATTTTGATAGTTTCTCCCATGCATTTCTTCGGGATTTGTGGACTGATAGTGTCCTGGTCAACTGGGATAAACCATCCTTTTTCTTTGCATATTTCAAAGATTGCTTTATTAAGGTCCTCAACTGTGGCTTCCCTCGGAAGGAAAGACTCAAGCACTAGAATCTCTTTTGATTCATTATCAGCCAAGTCTTTCCTTCCGCCAGCAATATATTGGTCTCTACTATCCAATCTTTGTTTCACCATCTTTCTCAATATTGCAAATTCTGCTGCATCATCTAACGGCTTAGCATTCTTTGCAGTCTGATATATCAAGAACTCATTTTTAATAGCTCTCAATACCTCAGTCCTTTTCACATTCTTTTCAAGCATTGACTGCTTAATAAGACTATCAATTTGTTCTCGTAACATATAAATTATTTTAAATTATATCGTCTTTGAATATTTTGAGCAGTACCACTATCCCACCTATTATCTTTTATAAAGGCAATGTCAAAGTTAGAATCACGAGTCATAGCAGCATCCCGCTCTTCATCAGATTTAAACCCTCCTCTAAAATAAACATATTTATAACTAGAAACAAGACTTCCAGGGTGTCTATTATTTGGAGTATTATTAGGCTTAGAAGACATATGATAAATAGTTAAATCACACATAATGTTGTTAAAAATGTAATCCATTGCATATTTATCAACACCATCGCAATCTCCAACTATAAATTCTGCTCTTGGGTCTTCTTCTACAACTTCCTTTATTTTTGGGATATAGTACTTTTTAAAATCCTCATAGGATAGGTCTCTATGACCACTTATAAAATAAATCATCTGTTGTCTGAAAATTTAGAAGAAAACATAATATAAGAATTTACTATCTCTTTAATAGTATTTAAATGGTTAAATGCCCATTCATACTTATCAATATCCTCTACAGAAATCCAAGATATAGATTCTACTTCATTTTCTTCTCCATTACCATTCAGAACAGCCTCTTTAGAAACAGAAGTATTATCTGAACCATAATTTAGAATAGCCATGTAACGAAGTGTAACATTCCCATTATTACATAATTCAGGTTCTGTTTCTACATGTATAAGTTGAAATTTATCAGGATTTATTTTAACTCCAGTTTCCTCATAGACCTCTCTTGCACATCCTTGTTTAGCACTTTCATCTGCTTCTAAATATCCACATGGAGCATTCCATTTACCTTGGTAGTCTGGGGTACCACTACCTCTCTTATTTGCTAATATTTTCCATCCATCGGGAAATTCACAAAATACAAAGGCAGATACTGCGCAGTACCTACCTGACCATAATGTTTTACCTTTATGTTCCCCTTCGGGAATTGTATAACACCAATTTTTCATATTAATAAAAATAGTTTTTAGTAGGTTCCTCTTCCAATTCGTAACTCAAATCTGTATAATCATTCCTTGCCTTAATAGTGCCCTGGAAGACACTACTATTAGGAACTATTAGAGTTCCAAAAGTTGAAAGAGATGGAGATACTTTTAAAATTTTGAAAATATTCCCAGAGGTTCTGGCTATACCTTGAAAAACTAAAGTGTCAGTAATTTCCGCACTATATATTTTAAGACCATCAGCAGAACGATATGCTATAAATATAGGCTTCCTATTATTAAGACACCATACTAATTCTGATAACATACCTCTGGAAATATTTTCTAATTTTTCTTGCCATTTAAAATTCTCCAAAACAAATATAACATAATCTGCTTTTTCTAGTAGAGAAAAATCATAATCTACGCCTTTTTTATTATAAGTAATCGAATCTATCTCATAATTAGATAAATACTTAATTACCTTCTCTAAACCATCAGAAAATGACCAAGGACAAGAAACATAAATACTCATTTATACAAATTTAATTTGTGAATATACCTTAGTACATCTGGAAGTATAAATGGTTGAACTAATTCACCACTTTTTATTTTTTGTCTAAGATTAGTAGAACAAATAGTGATATTAGGGGCATAGGTTGAAATATCAAAAATTCCCAATTCTAAAATTTCAGGAAAATGGTGTGAACAAACAACGAGAAATTTATTTTCTTGTAATATTCGTTCTCCATTTTGCCACACACGAATTTCTCTATATGTTTCATTAGTAGTGATAATATAGAAATCTTCTTTTTCTTGCTCTTTTAAAAAGTCAATAACTTTATAAGTAGGTAATGGTTCACCCTTAGCAAGAAGATATTCTATACCATTTATTTGAACATTAGGGATATTATTAAACGTCATCTGACACATCATTAACCTATAATCCCAAGGAGTTTCAGTATTTTTCCAAACACTTTTAAATGCTGGAATTACCTCAACTTTATCTACGTATCCAGAGTTTAAAGCTGTTGTAACAACATTCAAATGCCCTATATGTGGAGGGTCAAATGAACCAAAAAAGAATCCTTTCATATTAATAAAAGTAAGATTGATTTGAAATTTCTGGTTGTTTATTATCCTCTATTGAAGATTTTACAATCCTTTCCACTTTTTCAAAATGACATTCTTTATGAACAAAGGCTGCTGTACAAATTGATGTTGAGAAATTATTACAATATTCTTCTAAAGCACAATCCGAACAACCAAAATCTTCACTATCCTTTGCTAACTTATAAATCTCATCATTAATTATTATTCCGTCCATTTTCTATAGTATTAATAATTACATTAACAATACTATCCCTTTCTTGTTTACACTTTCTGCATGTACCAGAATGGGCCATTCCATATCCTTTCTCTATATAATCATGCCCATCTATAGTATACTCATTTATATATGCACCTATAGTAGTTCCTACTCTTCTACTTTCAGAAACATTACTAGTCCTTTCACAACTTACTAAAAAGAACAATATTAAAAATAGTAAAGTTGCTTTCATCTTCTATGCCTCCTTGCTCTATAAGTTTTTCTACTACTAGAAACACTCTTCTTTTTATAAGAAGGACTACTAGTACTATTGTAGAATCTACTAGTTGAGTAGTTTCTATGTTTATTAGTCACAGTTGCAGTAGTATCTTTTGAAGTACGGTATTCATACCTATTCGAATTAGTACCTCTATTTGTTTCATTTGTACAACTACTAAGTACAAAATACATTATAAGTAAAAATAAATAATACAGTTTCATAATTTTCAAAAATTAATTTTCGTATTTACTTCTTTCAACATAAATAGGTGCTTTCTTGCGTTTAAACTCAGATGCTATATGCCTCTTCCAAACTTTCTTAACCACATCTTCTCCATATTTATCGGAGAGTACTACAGAATGAAGCATAAAAGCATTGGGGTTTCCGCATTCACTAATTGAGATAAGAGTCTGAAGAATATCATCCACCTCAGCATAAGATTTAGCCCCAATCTGGTCCAAATCGGAATTAGAAATTCCCAAACCGTCAGTAGGAGTTAAATTTATAGAATGCTTTAGTGCATCTAACTTTCTTACAAAGTAAGAGGCATTAGGAGATAAGTAAGCTCCAATTTTCCTAGCTTCAGAATCATACATATCAAATATGTATCTAGCTAATTCATAGACTTCAGTTTTCCACAAATCCTGCAACGGGTCAAAGTCACCAACATCACCATGAATAGTCCAGAATCCTAGCTGATATTCAGTCTGATTATCAGTAGACATTACTAGACCATTATTAATACTAGCTAAATCATATAAATGTTGCATTCTACATCTAGCTTGAAGATTACCATTAGCAATAGGTGTTCTACTAGGCATTTCTTCCAATTCATCCAAATAATAAGAACAGGCAAAAGTAGCATCCTTTGCAGCTATACATGCATCCAAAAGTGCTGCTTCATAGGAACGACGTAAGTTATATACTATAAAATCAGAGCAAAAAGTCCCTCCTACTAATTTAGAAGTATAAAGTTCATCTTCCTTATTTTTAATCGGAAGGCTTCTACCAATCAAAGGGATACCAGTTTGCTTACTTACTTCATGACAAATAGCAGCAGTAACAGTACTATCAATACCACCACTTATACCAAGAACCATAGCTTTTAAATTATTATTCAAAAGATAGTCCTTAGTTTCTTTTACAAGCACTTCAAATACTTTACTATATTTTAGTTTATTCATACTGATCTAATTTATAATTCATAGATTTGTTTAAATCCAGAACAGCATACTTTAAAAGTACACTGTCTGGAATTTCATTATTTAAACATTAAGTTCTATCATACATAGATTAACCTCCTTCTCCTGACCATGATGTTTACCTAAATCATCAGAAAGTTTAACACAGTCATAAACTGGTTTATATTCTGACATTTGACAAGAAGATAATTTCATCACAATATTAGCAGGCTTATTACCAGTATCATTAGTAAGATTTGTGCCTATACCAAATGAAGCATGGATTCTATTTCCACAATATTCTTTAATGTCTTTGGCTTTTTCAAAGTCCAAAGCATTGCTGAATACAATAGTTTTAGTAGAAGGGTCAATTCCCAGTTCTTTATATCGAGCAATTGCTTTCATTACAAATTGATATTCATCCCCACTGTCTTGACGAATTCCATCAAACAATTTAGCATATTTCCTACTAAAATTGTGGAAGAATACATCGGAAGTGTAGGTATCAGTTAAAGCAATACCCAGGTCGCCGTCGTAGACGTTTACCCAGTTTTCCAATGCCATATAGTTGGCGTGCTTGTAGCCAAACTGAGCACCGTGGAACATGAACCATTCGTGCGGATGGGTTCCCATCGGCTTCATACCATACTTCATTGCCAAATAGCAATTAGAAGTTCCTGTACAATACTGGGACTCTTTAGCTATATAACGTATAACCTCGTTTTGAACATTAAAATTAAACCTTCTTCTGGTTCCAAATTCAGAGAATTTAATTCCATACTCATTGGATAATTTAATTTTAGGAATCAGTCTATCAATAACATTACAGATATCAACAGAATAACCAAGCATTTTCCCTCTAAGTTCGGAAACAAGAGCCAAAATAGGAACTTCATATAAAGTAGCTTTATATAAATGGTCAGTAACTTCAATGTTGAGACCGCCTACTGCATCCCTATAAACACTAACCATATTCGGGTCAAACCTAAATGAAGACAGCCATTCCCAATACATTTTAGGGATAAATCTACATTTAGACATAAACATAGATTCCTCTAATGTAAGAGCCAATCTAGACATATTACAAAGTTCAATTTTGAATTCTCTTACAAATTCATCAGTATACGTAGTATTGTCTCTGTCAACAAACTTAAAAGTTCCTATTGCATTAGGAAACATCTTCATGTAAGCATACGAAGTTGTAAACTTATACAAATCCGTATCAAGAATAGATTTAATTATCATCTTTTATTTAAACTTATTAATATTGTTATCATTCATATAAGTACTCAGTTTCTCACCACCATCAATAGAGGCCACTCCATCAATGTATACTTTAGGATAAAGAGGTTTAAGCTGTTTTAGAGTTTCAAGAACACAATAATCACCAGCAACACCACATACAATAACATTAGCTCTTTTATTTAAAAATACTAAGTCAGATTTAGAATGTAGTTCATAATGAGTACGCTTATCTTTTATCTCAGATACAGCTCCATATTCTTCAACGTCTTTATTAGTACCTTTTTCAAGGACTTGATAAGGGATTCTTAATTCATCACATTTCAAGTACAAAGTATCACAAATAGAAGCACCTTTTGTGTATGCTACACAATGAGTAGGCCATGTTCCTCCATTCTCTTTAAAAGAACAATGATTTGATGAATGCCAATCTACAGTAAATATGACATTATCAATAACTCCAGTTGACAATAATTCGGCTATCTTAGTAACCGCTTCTGATGCCCCTTCAACATGTAAAGGGGCATCCTGTAAAACAAAATCGCTTTGACAGTCTACAATAATTAAAGTGTTCATTTTACTTGTTTAATAATTGCATATATAATTATAAATAAAGCTATTACCGTTATTCCAATAAAGAATGGTAACCATAATGGACACAGAACCCACCACCATGACCAGGTAATTACACCAGTCAGCTTCAATACTATAAAAACAGTAGTGAGTAAACCTGGAAATCCAATTCCTGTATAAGTTACTTTTGTTGTTTCCATTTTAAATATTTAGGTATAAAGGTTTATAATTTGCAGTATAAGTCTCATCAACTAAAGATACATTAGCCATATTAACTCCTTGAATATTTTGTACTTCATGTTGCCCAGAATGAATATGCCCACAGAATGCATATTTAGGTTTAGCTGATAATATAGCTTTTGCTAGAACTTCATTTCCAGCATCAGTTCCATACCATCTACTACCCTCTGCCCTTATACATCCCAACTCATTAAGTCTTGGTGCATCATGTGATATTACAATATCACAATTCCCTGGCATAACTCGATAATATGACTCTAATGTATCATCATCTCTCATAAATGCCCATAATCCAAATTGCTTACAATAAGGAGTTCCAAATATTCTGTATACCTTACCCTCATCAGATATATAATCATAGTGGGAATTGCATAGATATTTGATTTCAGAATTAAATAAGTTTTTCATGTCCTCTTCATGACTTTCGCAATAAAAATCATGATTTCCAGCAATAAACACTGTCTGTTTTACTGGCTGGGATTTTATCCATTCTTTAAACTCATTAAGTAACCATTTCTTAGACTTTCTATGGTTCATTTGAATTTTTAAAGGTAATATATCTCCACATATTAATAGCATTTCACACTCTTCTATAGTGGGTAAATTACCATGTAAATCACTTGTTACACAAATTTTCATTAGAATTCCCTAATATTTGTTTATTTATACGTTCTTTAACCTGATTCCAACTTATAGGTGTAAAGTTGTTATTATCAACACCCACATCATATTGGTATGGAAATAGGTGGACTAATCTATCACTATCTGCTCCAGAACTTAATGGGCCAGAGTGAACATGTCCAAATAATTGCCATACAGAATCTTCACCTCTATAAGAACCACCATAACATAGGAATGGATAATGATTTAAATATACACTACGTCCTTCAATGTCTATTTGCATTTGTGGTACCACAGACACAAATTTATCCATATATCCCTGTCTTAAATTCTTTCTATCATGATTACCCATAATCAAGTAGATTTGTCCGTTTAGACGGGAGATAATACTGTTCCATAGTCCACTACCACCAAAGGCAAAATCTCCCAAATGAAAGACTGTACCGTTCTCTGGAACCACTTTATTCCAGTTTTCAACTAACTTTTCATTCATTTCTTCCACGTCTTTAAATGGCCTATTGCACAATCTTATTATGTTAGCATGACCAAAATGTGTATCAGAAGTAAAGAACGTTAGATTTGGGTCAAATTTAAACTCCTTCGCCATATTCAAGGTATTTTATTAAAAAATTAATAGCATCTAGTTCCCCATATGTCAGATGAAAATGCCTATCATTAATAGTTATATCCCATCCTTCTCCGTTAGACCATTCTGTGATTTCTATAAAATCACCATCTTTGGAAAGATGACAATATTTCTTCAAATCATCGCTAATAGTAGGTCTTTCACTCCTTGTCATAGTCAATCAAAACTACAAGTTTGATAATACAGTATTTCATCTGGATGGTGTTTCTGCTGATACTCACAGAAAGCCAACTGCTCACTTACAGTAGTGTTCTTTTCATAGTCTTCCATTGACAGAGAATTTAGATATTGATATCTCTCCTCTGTCATTGTTACTGTATTATAAAGTTTTTCTAACCAGTCAACATTAACAAAGTATGCAGAAGAACCAAAATCTTCTATTCCTTTTTCATCATTGACTAAATATGAATTTTCTCTAAATCCATCAATTGTCATTAGTTCCTGAACATCAGGCCAAGTTACTACTTCGTAAAACATTTTTAGATTGTTTTTCTAATAATTCGTCTCTAATCTTTCTATATTCATATTCCAATATTCCAGAAGGTTCCTTCATTTCTTTTTCAGTATTATCTAAAGGAACTCTTTTACATTTACTTTGAATTAGTAAATGCAATTCTATATCAGACATATCCACGTTTAATAAACTCTTCATGTAGAGGTTTGGCTAACTCTTGTGCTTGAGGGTGGGCACTTCCAGCATCTCTTAATTTAAAGAAATGCTTCCAATCAGATACAAAACCAGTCATAACTAGTTCTGTCTTTAAAGAATTAGGGAGGATAGCTCTAGCTTCTTGAGGTTTCCAACCTTCATCAAGTAATCCCTCATAGGCATTTTCTGAATGTTGCAATAAATCTAAATATTCCCCAGTAGGTGAATCATCAGTAATTGCGTATTTAGCATTTTTATTATACCAGCACATACGACTATTTTTAGTAGTTTTCACACTAAATGGAACATCTTCAGAATCTTCTAACCAATATTTACCTTCTGGGATATTTAACCAATTAGGAATAATAAAAGTAATTTCATTACCAAACTTATCCTTAGAATAGTTACAATACATTTGTTATATTAAGGCTCTTTATCCTTAACTCTCCTCGTTTCCAAGGAGTATCGGACTATATCATCATCCTTTACAGGATGCCCAGCACTCGTGTTTGAATTATATTCTAAATAGTGGACAGTATGGGAGTCGAACCCATGTTTGCTGCCAACTCCAACCCTCTAACCAACTGAGGTACATACCCATAAATGTGTAATAGTGGATATGATGGGACTTGAACCCACGACTTTCGGAGGGACTTATGCTTTCTAACCACAGAACTGCCCTTATTTAGTTTCATCAATTAGTCTCTGAACCTTCCAACTTTGTTAAAGGTTGGCTTGGCTGCTGATTAGCATGATTTAATACTTTTCTACAAAATTCATATAGTTGTTCCATTGTCATAATATGTTTGCTAAGATTTGCTTGCTGAGTTACCCATTGAACATTACCTTCAATATACCCTTTAGTAGAATCTATTCTATCCAAAGAAGCATCTTTTATACTTTGTATAAAGTCTCCAGTAATAGCACAAATTTGTTTCTGCTCTTGAAAAAGATTCCATAAATATTCTATGGAAACTTCAAAAACATAGTCTCTCTTTTCAGCAGACCTCTTTAATCTGGTATATTCAGTTTTAGTAAGTTCTCCAACTTCTCCATTTTTCTTTCTAATGTTTTCCATATTCTCTTTATGAGCACATTTTTCACATTGAAAGTCTCTATCTTTATAAAGAAGTTCTATAGGTAACTTATAGGTTTCAGCCCCACAATCACATCTAACTTTGTAATAAGCAGTAGAATTTTTGTATATTGGACCTTCTAGTATAGTCCAATGTTTATATTTACTCCCTACTTTTAAAATTGTGGTATTTTTCCTTTTGGCACAGGATTTACAGCTAGAACTCCTTCCAGTTCTAAGGGCGGAGGCATTAACTTCTCCTATATAACCACACTTACACTGACATAATACATATCTACTTTTATTTCTTGATGGAACATCTATATCTATTACAGTCCAATCCCCAAATTTATCACCTACGTTAATATCCATTTTTCTCATAGCTTAAATAAAATTTTATATTTATTACTATGACAAAGATAATGATAAATTTGGATATATCCAAACTTGTAGAAAAATTTAATAAATTTTAGCCTTCCAGCAATTCACTGGGTTATTCATAAATAATTACTTATTTAAGCCGCCATTGTTTCTCGACGGGTAGATTCCTGTGCAAATGAGAATACTCTATGTCTTACAAATTCATGAGAAACTCCTCTATCACAGATAAACCTAACAGTGATTCTCTTTTCATGATATTCTGTAGGTTCACAAATATATTTTAAATCGTCTGTCCATCCATTTTCTACTAGTACTCTTAGATTAGTAGTAATATATGCTGTAGAATCAAATTGGAATATATTAGAAATTTCTCCATATCTAGTACAAACTATAGAGTATTTATTTTTTATATATTTGTATACAATATTTGAAGTACTATCATTGGCATAACAAGGAATTTCTAAATATATAGTACCATGCTCTAACATAGCACCATGACCAGACTTAATCATCCTATCCACGAAAGCTGCTGCTGAATCTGGAGTAATCTTATCTTCTGATTTGTAACAAGTTCTTCCTGCTAATTCAATCTGTTTATATAAACCTATTAATCCAGGTTGTTGTTCAATAATTTCAAAAGAAGGTTTAATCAGTCTCATCGCTTAACTAGTGAGTCTCTCCAATCCTCCCAAGCCTTAGCTTCAGCGTATGATTTTTGAATAGCTTTCCAAGACCTTTCAGAGAGTGAAGAATTGTAATAAATACTATTATCTGTTACTTCTTTTCCAATCCAATCTGGCTTTTCAAATATAGTATCTTTAGAAGGTAGTTCGATTTCAGCTAGAACTAACCCTTCATCTTCTCCATGAAATACATCTACCTCCCATTTAAGCATATCTGTCTTTGCTGGAATAACATATCTCGTCTTAGTGATAATTCTACCACATGTTTCAGTTAACAGCTTTTCAGCATCTTCTTTAGGTATGGGAATTTCATATTCTAATCTTGATAGTTTATTATTGGATTTAATCATAACCCAAGCTTTGTTATCTCGAATAGAAACTCTAGCTTCTCCTTTACCAGGGGTACCTATATATCCTTGCTTTATATTCATAATTCTAACAGCCTGCTCCATAAACAAGCTGTTAGTAACTAAGAATTTTCTTTCTATTTCAGTATGCATTACTGTAAAGGTACTATATGTTTAAGAATCCTCTTATAATCATCATCTGAAATAAGTTTACTACTGCCAGGATAAATTAATCTCCATTTTGTCCCACCGTTAGACCAACTTTCTTTTTGCACGAATAGTAGTCTATCTATATTAACTATTTCTCCGTTTTCTAATATTATCATATTAATGAATCCAAAAGTCACCAACTTCTACATCTGCTCCTAAGTGTGCTCTAGTACAGAAAGGTTTACCTGCACTTACCATGCACTTTACTAGTATATCTGCGACTTCTTGAGAAATTTCTTCTGGAGCTTCAAGATTTATTTCATCATGAACTGGAATACAATATTTAACTGTAAATAGTAAATTGTTCTTTAATAGCCAATTAAACAGTTTTATTGATGCCAACTTAAAACATAAAGCTCCTGCAGCCTGAATTGGATAATTAATTGACTGCTTTTCAGACTCAGCTTTTCTCCTTGCTAATCTTCTTACAGCTTGAACAGTATCACATTCTGGGGCATCACGTTTCATTTCTCGATAATACTCCCAAAATTCTGGGTCTTCCTGTTTATCCATTTGCATTTTTAATTCGTCATAATCATAGATGTATGCTTTATGACCAGTAATAGGACTAAGCAAGATATAACCCTTACGCATTACATCAACCCTTCTAAAATCTTGATACCTTTTTAGGCCTGCAAAACCTGACATATAATTATCATAAATCTCCTTTGCTCTCTTAGCATCAAGACCATAGTTTCTTATCAAGGTACTGTCTTGTCCACCATAATTAAAACAGAATTCATAACCCTTAGCTTCCTGTCTAAGGTCTTTGAAATTCTTCTTTATATCTTTTAATGGCATATCTCTGGGTATCTGCAAAAATACCATCTTAGCTGTTAGACTATGTAAATCTCCACTACCATAAGTAAGTTCGTTTAACATAGCTTCGTCATTTGCTATAGATGCCATTAGATAACTTTCTTGACCACTATAATCAGCAGATATCCATTTATTACCATTCTCAGCTATAAAACATGACCTAGTCAAAGCATCATGTGGAAGATTCTGTAGGTTTGGTTCTGTTGAACTAAGTCTTCCTGTATCTGTTCCTAACTGATTAAAGTTGGCATGGATTCTACCAGTAACAGGATTTATTAAACCTAAGAACTTTTGACCAAAAGTATTAACAATTATAGCGGCTTTCTTATATTTAATATATATAGGTATTAGAGGACTTTTATGAGATTGAGGTTCAACTACTTTAATATCAGCAGACTTCTTATAATGTTTAGTCTTTTTATCAAGTACCTTTAAATCTAAACCTAAATCTTCAAATAATGGAATAACTTGTTGAGAACTAGACCAATTTATCCTACACCTTGGTTTAGTATCAAATCCATTAAATAAGTCCCCTTGCATATTTATAGAACAATATTTATCTACAAATGGACTATTTTCGACCCATTCATTTAATTCAGATTCGTACCTCTCTAGATTACTAAAATCCGTGGTCATTTTTACTTTCCACTTATTAACATCCAGTTTAGCTCCGCAATACTCTATATATGCTAGACATTTTACAAACTCATTTTCAAAATCAATGGCTTTTAATAGACCTTTTTGTTCTAGTTCAATGAGTTGTTTATCTCTAATTTTACCTAAGTAAGAAACATCTCCTGCTGCATACATAATCACATCTTCAGTAAGACCTGTTTGAGTAATCTTACCTCGAATAGACTTATCCATATCTACTCCTAAATAATGGATACTGGCAGCCCTTAAACTCATCTCATGCATACCTGCTGGATACCCTAACCAAAGAAGTTTTTCAGCTAAATAACCATCATAAACTCTTCTTGGAACAATTCTTTGATGATATAAAAACTTTAAGTCAAATTTAATATTCCATCCTAAAAATGTCCTTTGTGGGTTTTCCAAATAATCTTTAAATAGAATTGGATTAATTGTAGTACAATCAATCACTACTTGAAACTCTGAACAACCTAACTGTATAGTTAAGAGTTCTTTTGTATATGGGTCCAGACCCATAGTTTCAGTATCTAGTTCAGGGAATTCAAGAGGCTCCAGAATTTCCAAAGCCTCTTCCACAGATATAACTTTGTATCTCTGAGATTCCCATAGAGATTTTTGTTTAGTAACTAAATATACCATTTAGTAAATCGCCACATCACTAGTTACTATATCAATATCTCCTAATTGAGAAAGAGCAGCAACTAATCTCTCTTTTATAGATTGCTGCGCTTCATCAATATCTAAATGTCCATTATACTCCCAATAGGCAACTCCTTTAACATTCAAATCAAACTTAAATACTTTTTCTTCCTCATTAAAAGGTGCTCTTGGGTCGTATTCTGCTCCTAGTGGTAAATTACTCATTGTGTTGAAATTTTATTTATCAGAACGAGTAATCTATTACAGTACCTATTTCTAGGCCTTAAAAGTAGCGTAATATAGTAGAGTAGGATTATCCTTTTGGATATCCAATTGGTCCATATTTTCTAAAGCTAGTTTCTGACTAAACTGCTGGGTATCAAAACCCATAGTTATTAAATGATACCCATGAAGTGTAGGGATTACATGAGCAATTTTATTGTCATAAGCTCCTCTACATTCATTGATTAAGTCCATAATTGTCCTCAAGTATACAAGGTCTTTAGAATCTACATCAACTACCCAAAACGGCTTATACTTCCTAGCTCTAGTACATCCACATGCACTATCATATACTCTATATCCTTGGTATGCATTACCCTCAGATACGAGTTGAGCATACTTTTGTATAGCAGATAATGCTACTTCTTCTGCATTTCTTCTATTAACATTAATATATGCTCTTGCATTGTTCTTTAAACACAGCTCTTTAATTTTTTCTTTCTTAGACTCCAGTTGTTCCTTACTATATATGTAATAAGTCTTAATGGTTCTATATCCATTATTACCAACCTGAGTGATATTTCCATCCTTCTTACGTTGTATAATTTGTAAGAAATAAAATTCATTAGGGTTATTAAATTCCATAATGTCTTTTATTTTATCAAAGTTATCAACCTCAAGAAGATGTGTACGGCATTGGTCACACAAATCATATCCAGTAGACTCATTGCTATAGGTCTGGAATGATATATTCTGCTTAATTATGGTGCTACAGCTATCACATACTACAGCACCATTTCCTCCATTCAATTTAAACATTAGCTTCTATATATTTTATATTTAGGTTTCCAAACTTCTCCCACTTTTCCTATATGACAACCTAATCCCAACCATTTTAATGTTGGAAAATAGTTAAATATATATGAAAATAGGCTAGCATTAATATTGGGAACTTCAAAGTCATTCCAATATAATACTATATATTCATCGTCCTCTGTCTTTACGTAATACCCTCGCACTGTATGTACAAAGGGATAGCCTATCTCATTAAACCATTCAGCATGGGACATGTTAGCATATTTACCTTTAGCTAACTTTACGTTAAGAGTATCTGTATCAAGATAAAGAGGGACTCTCATTTCATGAAATTCTTGTTCTGTCATTTCCAGTAAACTCCTCTATCAGGAAACTATAATAATTAGTTTCGTCTACAGTATTATATAGATTATCCCAATCATCTTCTGACATTTCATCTGGTTCATATCCTTCTTCTTTAGCAACCTCTTCCCATAAGTCATATGATTCAAAATTATCATAAGCCAACTCTTCAGCTATATCCCATAATTCTTCTTCACTATTTGCAGTTGCACGGAATGTATCATCCATTCCACACCAATTAGTAGAAACGTGTATTAGATAACGATTCATTGTCCACTTTTGTTATATTTAATAAATTATTATCTATCCCATATTCTAATTCGTCCCCCAGAAGTCCAGAGGATAATAAAGCATCTCTTATTATGTTCATTGAAACTTCAGATAATGATTTGTACTCACGTTCAGAGTCTATACACTCTTGTACGAACTCATTTACTGTATATAGTAAATCACTATCATTAATATCCGTTGTATATTCAACTTTAATTTTCATTTCTTAGCTACCACTCTAAATATTTGTACTAAATCTGATGGTATACCTTTAAAATCTGCTATAAGGTCAGTAATAACTTGCTTAGCATAGTCGTCACCCTTTAAATACGCTCTTCCCACATCTTTAGGGATTCTCATGCGTGGAGTAGTCCAACAGCAATCAAACCAACCTAAGATGTGGTAAAAGACATAATATTCATTTAAGTCAATATCATTATCCATTATGATTCAGATTCAATATCAACTTCTCCCTTATCAAGAGATTTTGATTCACCCTCCAAGAACTTAATACATTTAAGTTTATAAGCTTCAGATAGGCTATTTTCAATCTTGATAACAAGCCCTTCATGAGGAACTTTATTATTACAAGTTGGAGATTCACACTCCATGAAGAAACTCTTATCGTTTGCAAGTCTTTGTAAGAAATTTTCATTCCAATGTTCTGAAACATTTAAATCAGGATACAAATCCTTAGCATAACCATAATAATATTCTTCTACAGGCTTTAAGCCTTCTTTATTACACCATTGTTGTACCTGTCTAGCACTAAATTCAAATACTCTACCATCGGAATTAGTATAGGTCAAACGATAAATTTGGATTCCAAAGTTCTTTCCATACTTATAATCCTCAAGTCTCATTGGGGGTTCAAAACCATAATCAAAGGCCTTTCCTCCCAATTTCTGGATTGCGCCACCATTAGGTAGATAACCTACAATTTCATAGTAAGCTGTCATACCCTTCTGCAAATGAGGTCTAACAATATCGTCAGCATACTTCCATACATCCACACCATAGAAACCACCACTAGTAGTTTCATTATAATATGGATTCTTAACTACAGAACGGGAAGACCATAGATAGTCGTATCGAGTATTATCAATTTCTTTATGAGTTAGAAGTTCAAATACTCTTTCATACCATTTCTTAGGTCTTTCACATAATACATAGGCAGAAATTCCAGAGGTTCCATGAACCTTAGCAGTAATACTTATAATATCATCAGGATGAATAACATTAGGGCACTTCTTTATTAAAGTAGTATCATAATGAAATCTAAACTGAGTGTCAATTACTTTCTTTACTTTCTTTAACTTTTTCCTTATCTTACCACCTTCTTTAGGTTGACCAGGAGTTAAAGTAACTTTAGGAACATACTTCCTACATATCATTTCCCCGTCCACAGAATCAAATTCAGCTCCAGGAGTAACTTTATGTACAATTTCACTATTCTTGCCCAATAGAGTGAGCCAAGTATACAGATATGTAATTGGAGCAATAAATCCTTCAGAAGGATAACCTTGTAGTTTGATTATTTTCACTCTACAATTATCTTCGAAGAATCCAGATTGATTCTTATCAACATTTTTGATTTTATCTCTAAATAAATTATTAGCTGATAAAAACTTTTCATCAATAGCACATTCTATAGGAAAGTAAATATAGGTACCAGGATTAGTATCAATACTAACAGCAATAGAATAACCATCGATTGTACAGCATTTTAATCTCTCACACTTTGGATTAGGATGTTTAATAAAATCCTTAATCTCTACAATCTTAGCAGCGTAATTTCTGTTAAATTTAGGTGATTGAGTTAATTGCATTTAAAGCAAAATTAGATAATCAAATACATGATAATCTTTTTATTTCTGCTTAATCTTCAAATAGTCTCCAGTCGTCTTTAAGTACGGAATCCCAATAAAGTTTTACCTCTTCTCTCTTACCTTTAGGATATTGAGATTTGGGAATACAGTAGATTTTGTTATTTTCCATAAAGAAGATGTTACCTCTGGAGTTAGTAACTTTTAGCCCACATTTTAGAAAGGATAATGCCTCTCCAAAATCAAAACAATTATTTTCCATTTTAGATGTATTGTTAATAAGATTTATGTATATAATTTTGTTCTAAATAATTGTACAAATCATCAATAGTTCGAATTTCAGCATTTTCATTAGCAGTAAATGCTTGCAGGTCAGGATTATTCGTTTTCTCATAAACCCACCATTCAATCCAATCTAAGCCCTCTGTTCCATAGACATCTTTAATAATGCTATAGATTACATCAATAATTTCATTAAATAGAGGGTAGTCAACAACATCAATCCCCAATTTAAATAAAGAATCCTGGGATTTATCTACACTAGTAATTGTATGTATTAATTTAAGAAATGTCTCCTTCTTCATCCAGTATTCTTCTTAAATATTCAGTAATATTTTTATTATCTTCTTTAAAAGCTACTGAGTCTAATAAAGTTTCCCTTATAACTATATCCTTATCATCAGGATTAAAATAAAGTAAAACAGCTTTTATAACATCATCCTCATTACGGATTAATGTACTTGCCTTATACATAATATCAGACTCATCACGATGTGCGAAAAAGAGGGACATTAACTGCCCCCCTCTTCTAAAGACTGCAATATAATTCATTGTTTAGTAAGTTCAAATTCTCGCATAAAGTTAGCAAATGTTTGTGCCAAGGCTTCATCTGTTTCATTATTCCAGTAGAAATTGAATGCATGAAATACTTCATGCCAGAATGAATTTTTAATTTGCTCACTTGTAAACGATATTTCTTCTCCCTTATCTGATTTGATTTTCCTAGCCACTTTAATAACTAGTTCAGTATCTGAATGGTATCCATATAAATAATCATCACCATCTTGTACAAAGTCTTCTAAGCTAACAGTATATAAATGATTAGCTATTTTAAAAGAATGTGGTATGTTATATAGTTGGTAGAAATCACATGCTAGAGGCTTCATTCTTTAAATGTTTCCATTCATTAATAAATCCATCTGAAATTCTTACGCTACTTTCACTATCGTCCCAGTATACATCACCAGTGTTCATTGCATCATGCAAATCTTCTTCTACTGCAAGTAACAGTTCATCCTCTGTTTCACAGTATAGATAATTTTCTGGGTCAAGGATTAATTCTGATTCAACATAAGAATCAATAAGCCTTTTAAATAGATAGCACCTATATAATTTACTCATAGTCTCTTATACACTTTAGCACTGGCTGTAGTGGAACACCCTCATCACTTAGATAGAAATATTTAACAGTAGCCATTTTGCCAATAATGTCATCCATTCTATCTAGGTATTCATATTTCAATTCTCTAGGTCCCATAGGCTTGGCCTCAAATTTAGCACCTAATTCTGTTTGACATACAAATACCATATCTTCAGGTCGCAGTCCTTCTTCATAGCCAACTATTTCAAATTCGGCATCTTTGTACATTTTGACTTTAATCATAGCATTAGTTCTTCCTCCAAAGTTATATACTTTAGATGGGTCTCTAATAACTACTCCTTCAAAGCCTTCGCCAACATATTTATCATGCAGTTTCTGAATATTAGCCCAACCTACTACTTTTTCTTGAGGGACCATTTGGAACCTTAGTTCACCTTCATCCCACTCTCTTTCAGGATTAAATCCCAAAGATAGTTCGGATTCAATGTCATGGAGAACTTCCAATCTTTCCTCAAATGTTTTAGAACTATCCATTACATCATAAATGTAATACTCTAGCCAATCCATTCCAGCAGTAGTTTTCTCTAACCTAGCAGCACCACTAATTTGCTGTAGTGATTTACCATGTTTATACAATTCTCCATCCAATACAATGTCAGGATGGTTTTCAAAGAATTGTATTAACTTAGGATTCTTTCTTAGAAATGATGTTGAACAATCATAATGTTCACCACCTCTAGATGCAGTTCTTACTTCCCCGTCTTTGTAATAGAATGAGCATCGTACACCATCAATTTTTCTAGATGCATACCAATATTTCAATTTATCAAATACAGAAGTAGCAACCTTATCAGCTTGTTTAGCTAACATGTGTTTTTTGAATCCATTAGAATCAGAAACACCTTCACCCATTTGCTCTTGAACAAATGTGTGAACAGCTGCAATATCATCTATACTTATATCAGATGGAAGCAGCTTATAGCCTTTATCTTGATATTTCTTTAAATGAGAGTTATATTCTAGCTTTACTTGTTCAGAAACAGTTCTTTTAGCTTTACCAGTAAATATCCAAATTTCTGGTTGAACTGTTACCTTACCACCGTATTGGGAGGTTTTACGTCTAATGACGTAACCCCTCCTATTATCATCCCATTCATAGTCAATCTCAACAACTCTTACTTTTCCTTTATTGTCTTTACTGACTAAAATATCCATTACTTTACACCTGTATGTCCAAATCCACCTTTTCTATCTGTTTCATTAAGTGAACGTACTTCCTCCCATTCACAGGTATCTTCCCAACCAAATACTAATTGGGCAATACGTTCTCCATCCTCAATCCAGACAGCTTCTTGACCTTGATTAATAAGTATTACACCTACCTCATCACGATAGTCAGAATCAATAGTTCCTGGGGTATTTAATACTGTTAAACCCTTCTTTAAAGCGAGACCACTTCTAGGTCTTACTTGACATTCTGCTCTATAACCATTCACAGGTTCAGGTAGGGCAATTCTTAAACCTGTAGGGATAAGTGCTCTAGCACCTGGGTCTAGTCTAAGCATAGTCTTGCCATGACCTTCACCCTTAAATATAACTTCGCAATCTCCAAATGCTTTAATTAGATTAGTTGGAGTTATTCTACTGAAATCTGCTCTTACATCCATACCAGCTGATTGCGCGGTTTCGTACTTAGGAAGTTCGTTTTCTGAGATATTAATTACTTGTACTTTCATTTTTTAATTCTTCAAGAATTGGACGATAATCAATCTCTGTGAATTTAAACTTATATCTTGAATTCATAGTAGTGAACTCTTGTTTATCCCAAAAGATTTTCTGGATAACTGAAGTTCTATACCATTTTTCTACATCAGCAATATAAAGACTAACACCTTCACCAAATGCAGCTGTTAATCCTTCCTCGGATTGTCCTTCGGAAAGATAACCATCATTAGAAGATATTTTAGTAATCTTTATATACCCAACCTTAGAATCTTTTATAGCTTGATATAACTCTAAAGTTCCTCCGACCTTTACAAAGTCTTTAAGGTGCATATCTCTATATCTAAGCATTGCCTTGATATAGCTATCATCCCACATTACAGCTTCACTAAATGTCATTTAAATACTCTACAATGTTATCAAATGTACAATCTTTAGTTTCAGAATAGAACGCTTTTATTAGCTCTTTATTATTATCATAAACAGCTACAAAAGGAGCTAATCTAGTACCACATGATGCTTTAATCATAATAGCTTTTTTCTTCTCTTTAAAATGGTTTTCATCGTAAGTTTCTACTCCGATTTTGGGATAATTTTCCCACAAATGGCTTACTAACTTATTCTTAAAGGGAAGACTGTCTTCATTATAAATAACTTTTAATATCATAATAAAAGTTTTATATTAGCATGTAAGCATCTGTTTTAGTTCTCGATAATGCAACATATTGCATCTGTCGTATTTCATCAATGTTTTTACAAACTAGAATATTAGACATATCTATAAAGACAGTTCCTAGAGAACTTCCTTGTATTTTATGGATAGTAGAAGCATAGCCATAATCAAAGGTCTTTTTCTTAATTACTCTGTTATCCCAAACCATATCTTTAGGAGTTGCAAAGCTTTTCATTATTTCAAAATACTTCTTCCAGAGAAACGACGACCTTGTTCTATTACCATTTCTTTTTGCTTCTATAGCTGATATTCTATAGTTCTCTATTGTAGAAGATAAACTATCAATATAATCCTTACTTATACTTCTATCCAATACAAAAACTGATAGTAATTCTTTATAAACAGTGTCAAATAATTCTAATTCATATCCAGGCAATTTTATAAAATGTGGTATATGCTTATCAACCTTTTTAGGTTTATCCACAATAATATAATCCAAGGAATTATAGAACTGAGACTTATTATATTCAAAGTTCTCATATCCAGTTAAAAACTCAAATTGATTATATTCATTAACCTCTTTGTCACCCCAAAGAAGTCTTCTCATACAATGATTGAAACCTTGCACTCTGGCATTTGTATAAGCTATAAGTTTTACATCATTTATATTTTGCCTTTTAATGGCCTTTCTAAAAAATTCTGCACTTTTTAGCATAAAATCTTTAGCTTGGTCATATACAAATAAAGACCCTTCTAGAGCTTCAATAGGTTGAAATCTCTTCATGGGTCTTTCTCGCAGTTTAGATAATAATGGCAAAAGCCCATTAGTATCTGCCTGCCTATGAATTTTAGTTAGCGTTATAATGTTAGGACAATTAAAAACCAAACTTGTAGATTTACTACATACAGGTTGTATTTGAGCTTTATCTCCGATAAATAATAATTTAGAATCATATTGGCTACACATATCAAGTAATAGCTTATATATTTCATCATTAATCATAGATGCTTCATCTATAATTACTATACCATTATCAGGAATCTCACTTAGTCCATTACATTGAAATTTCAAATCTTTATAATCTAATTCAAATATTTCTATATTAGGAGCTAAAGAAAGCAATTTATGTACAGTTACTGCTTCTCTTCCAGTCACCTCTTCCATTACTAATTTAGCCTTATGAGTAGGAGCACATAGAGTGAAGTCTTCCCCTTTTGAAACTAGGAATCTAATATACTCATTCAAAATTGAGGTTTTGCCAGTACCAGCATATCCTTGTAATACTAGTACTGGTTCCTCAGTATTTAAGAAGTTCTTCATTTTTTCTAAAGCAGCTATTTGCTCTTCAGCTAATTGTATACGAGGTTTACTGGGTTCTCCTATTTTCTTTGATATAAAAGGAAGTCCAGTACTCATTTCCAAAATATATTTGTAATATCTCTCCAACCTGCTCCTATAGTATAATCAGAATAAAGAGGACTATACTCATAGAGTCTTTGATTAGTTGTAGGACTTTTTAAACCACCAAGTTCCTCTATATAAGGGCCCAATTTGATATAATCAAAGTTCTTTAATTCTATTTCTTTGGCTAATTCTTGTCTACCACTATACCAACCTATCTTAAGTTCCATAGGAACTATTTTAGATTCTGAAATTGTACTACCTTGAGGTAAAGTTACTCCCTTTGGAAGAGTTACATCTTTTTTGAGAGTATGGCAGTCTATTACTTTGTCCATAGTCAACTGTCTAATTAGTCCTGCATAATGGTTTATTTCTTTAGGGTTACTATCCCCTCCCATAAAACAAACTGCAGTAATACCCTCATTTTGTTTGATAAGCTTTTCTAGCCGTGAAAAGGTTAGGACATCTCCAATATCTTCTGCCAAGTAAGCACTATGACAACCCTTACAATGACAAGGACAGTTTGAGATATTAATGGCGAGAGTAGTTTCATTAGGTATTTCTTGAAAAACCACATCGGTATTTACATACTTTAGCATATTATATACATAATAAGAAAAGAACTAATAAGAAAATCATCTGGCCTATCCATTTATCTGGAAATTGATGCCTTATATAATCTTCAATGTCTAAACGCATAAATAGAGCTACAAGTCTATCCTGAAGTCCTTCAAAATTATATTTCATAGCTATCCCCATTCCTATTTCTAGGAGTAGGATAGCTATGAAAATTATTTTAAATATAATCATATTTACCCTTTATAATAAAAACGTTTTTGTGCTTCTTTCTGTCTAGCTTCACTAAAGTTACTAATTCTCTTTAAATACCCAATCACTCTAGTAGCATAATCAATGTTTTTACTTCCACATTTAGGACATTCATGTAAATATCTCTTATCAATGTGTCCACAATCATTACATATAGTATTTGGTATATTAAAGGTAAAATAGTTTGTACCTTCTTTAGCAGCAACCTTCAATAGATTCCTATATTGGTCTTTAGTAAGGTGCTCTTCAAGATTCATATGTAAAGCAGAACCTCCGTCTAAATATTTTACATACTCTTTACCATGAAGTTTAAACTTATCCAAGATATTAAGAGAAGTATCTTCTACAGCATAGAAATAACTATTATAGCAATCTCTAGGTACAAAATATCCATCCTTTCTATCCCAGTTAGCATGTTTAACTCCAAGGTTCTCTGCCCTTCTGTTACGCCTGCTCCCTAGCATTGGAGCAGTGACCTAGTAAATGATATAAGTCCTTGTTGGGACCATAATCCCCACATAATTCGAGTTCTTTGGTAAGTCTAGCAATGATGGCGTCTTGTTCATTATCGTAGTTTCCCAAGTTGATGGTTTGGTAGTTGTGCATTATACGTGCTACCCATTTGCCATTCCTTAACTGGTTAACTCCAATTACTTTACCACCCTTACGTATGTTCTTCATGTTATCCTTGTGCTCACACACTCTAAGATTCTCCAATCTATCGTCTAGTTTATCACCATTTATATGGTCAACTACACATTTGATTGAATACTCCCCTTCGTGTACTCCCATTAAGTATCTATGAAGTAATACCTTCTTACCATTTACGCTTATAGCAGCATACCAAGTATCTCCACCCTGTTTACGAATGTATACTTTATACTGTTTCAGCTCTTCTACCTTATCTAAATTCACTTTAACTCTTGCTGTCTCATTGCCTTCCTTATCATAAGTAATGCATTCAGCATAGTCATCATGTAAAATGTACTCATTAGGGTCATAGATTGTTCTTGTGGTAATCTTACCCTTATGATACATCTGCATATAGTGTTTCTTGCAGTAAGGTACTCCCTCGAATCTTGCGAATGCTTCAGCATCACAAGCTGTGCATTTAGTTTCTTTTAGTGAATTGCTTCTCTTCATGTTAGTGTTCCTTCTATTAAAGTTAATACACAAAGATACTACATTTCCACCAACAAAACAAATGTACTAGGTGGGAAATCACTTCAGATTTCCTCTACATGTCACCATGTAGTGCAGACTATCGCACACTCTCAGCAATGAGAGTCCCATTCGTTTAGTCGTTCAGGCTGCCATTACGCTTGCCCCCTGTTGCCTACGATTCTCACGTAGTGGTTCCAAGTCAATTAGATTGGGTTTAACGTGCCCACAAGTTTTAGGCACAAATTCAGTATTAAACATCAATTCCTTAGTTTTAGCCTTTCTATTCTCATCACTAATAGTTTTAAGAATAGATTGCATAAACTCTCTATAAGTTGGATTATCATTAACAGGTATTCCTAAGAATTCAGCTGCTTCAATAACCCCATTGACACCTATAGTAAGATATTGTTTCTTCAAGTTAATAAATCCCGCAGTATAAACTGTTAATAGTCCATCTTTTAGATAGTCTTTTAACAATTCATTATAAGCTGTTTGGAATTTATGCACTTTATGAACTTGTTCTCTTAAATAGTCAATCATATCATAACCCTTATTAACAGCATCTTGTACAAGTCTATTAATGTTAAGGGTCATTACAGATTTACTGCCAGTCGCAATGCCCCCTGCTCCTAATGAATAAGAGAATTGATTATCACTAACCTCATTTCTTAATCGACAACAAGAAGATAACGAGTCTGCGCTATCAGACATATAGGTAAAGAAAGAATGACCTTTACTATACATTTCTGCTGTAAAATCACCCCATTCTTTATCTCTTACATCTTCCCCATCTGTAAGTAAAGCTACAGTTTCTACAGGGAATGTAAGAATACATTTAGTTCTTTCTTCATTGAACCAAGTCATAAATTTCTTTTGAAGCCAGTTTAGAGATTCCCATACAGGTTTAGTTCCATCAGGGAATACAAATTCTCCAAATAAGCCTTCAAAGTAATATTTATCGAAATAACTTATATTCCAGAACACTGACTGGAAATTACGAGCAGCAGCTGGCTGATTTATTGAATAGACAATTTGTTGGAATTTTTGTTCTAATGTCTTATCAATATTTCTATGACTATCTACCATTGTTTCTGGATGCATCCAATAATCATCACCCCACTCTTTACGAGCAAAATAATCAAAATACATTAAGAATTCTCCAGTAGCAACAGCTCCTGCAAACTGTGATGAAACTGCAAATACCAAGTTTACAAACATACCACAGAATGAATCCAGATTCTTAGGTTTGGCAGATAAACCACCAATAGGTTGTAAACCTTCTAATAAGAATGGATACATAGTGATAGCCACACAATATGGCATAATACTTGTTTCATCATGTTTATATAGCATATGAGTTTCTAGCATACGAATATATTCCTTAGCCAAATCCTCACCATATAATTCTCTAATCTTGTCTGTTAGTATAGCACGATTTACCTTTATAACATCACCTTTAAATAATTCACCATTTAAGGTTACTATATTCTTTTCAGTAACATTGGCATTGGAATCATACTTACTACCTGTGGCAGCATTACTAGCCTTAGCATAATCCTTGATAAATTTCTTCTTATCAGTGATTGCTCTTAATTCTGCCTGCTTCTGTCTATACAGAATAAATGCCTTAGCAACATTATAATAATCACAGGCCATTAGAGCTTTCTCTATTTGGTCTTGAATTTCTTCTACAGAAATAATGTTGTTAAAGTATAGTTCATCTTTTATATCGCTAAGAATATCTTCATCAATTGGTTCATTAACAGCATGAAATGCTTTAACTATAGCATTGTCAATGTTGTCCCAATTAAATGGTTGTACAGTTTTGTTACGTTTTACTACTAGCATTGATTAAAAGTCCAAGATTGTTCTTAAAAGTATTGTCTTTTCAAACAAGTTAATCAAATCTTTACCTTTATCTCTAGCATCCGTAATTTGTTGAGTGAATGCATTATATACATCAAACATACTTACTTCTGAAGATTTTTGATAATATTCAGAATCCTCTTTCATAAATAAGGATTTATAAGCCTGAATAGCATTATCAACAGAAAGTTTCACCTTACCAAATCCACTATCATAGTCATTCATAATAACATTTCTAACCCACTTACCAAGATTGTTCTGTTGGTTAAGGATGCTATTGTTAAACTTAGTTTCATGTAAAGTTATTAACATTTGTCGTGTGTCATCTTTCAAATTCAATAGTCTATCTAAAGGTTTAAAGTTCAAAGGGGATTCTGGCTCAATTCCTTGACATTCCAAATAATCAGGATTAAATACACATAAATTGGTACAAGCTGCATTTAATGCCCCGTTATAGAATTTAGCTACAGGTTTACGAACATCTAATCCCATAACCATACCAATTACTTTATCATGGTTTGTATAACACATATCATCGGGCATTACTGCTTCTATATAGACTCTATTATAAGTAATATCATCCATATTTATATCACCCTCTACTGTTCTAGTAATCTGGTCAGGTAATTGTACGTGGATTCTAAAATCATCAGTAAATTTAGATAATCTTTCTAAAAAGGGTTCTACATACCCAGCAGTTGGTAAATAATTCTTTCCCTTAATAATGGTTGCTTTACCTTTCAATAATTCATCAAGTGTTATATCCATTTATCATTTAGTCTAAACATTGTAGATATATATCTCTCAATATAGCATGTAATTCCACAGTATCTGGCATTTTATAAACCCTAAATGGTATTTTGTGTGACAGCATTATACTTTTTAACAATGGGTCTTTCCATGTGTTACTTGCAGACTCTTTAGTTAGTTCAAATGCAGGAAACAAATCCTTAAACAATTCTTCCAAATCGGAGCGCAATACATAAGTATAAAATCGTTCAGAGTTTAAACAAAATACTTTTACTTTTTTATCTCTTTTAGTATTAAGAGTATCATCATAAAAGTATTTAAGTGCTTGCAATAATTGCTTTCTGAATTGTAATTCTGTGCAAGGAACTTTTCTTTTGACTTCTTGATAGCCAAAGAACATTTGCCCTGGATACTTAAATTGCATCCAACCATCACTCCAGCCTTTCTTAACAATCTCTATATTTGTATTTGAGGCTATTAGGGTTTTATTATTATATATTGTTTCTATTGCAGCCTCTTTTAGTAATTCACCTGTATCTTCGTCAAAGAAGTCTTTGTAAAAATCCAAGCCTTTTAGTGGAATTAATTTTATATGTAGCCTTGTACGCATCGCTAGATGTTTAAAATTAGATAGCAGTTACGCCTTTAATATTCAGAATAATCTACAAAAAAATAAGGGACTACCTTATTTACATAAGATAATCCCTTTGATATTTAAAGTTGTAGAAGTCTTATTAGGCTTCAACTCCAAAGCAGATGTAAGTTCCTTGTTTAGCACTCTTAGAAGGAGTGTACTTAACTTCGAATGCTCCAACTTCACCTTCAACTACATCCTTGATGTACTTGCAGAAGATGTCGCCTTTGTAATCTTTCTTTGTGTACAATTCCTTAGCTACTTCCTTAGCTTTGTTCTTAGTCTCGAAGTTAGTGAAGAGAATTTCACCAGTTGCAGGATTGATACCCTGATAACCAGTTTTGTATTTTCTCTTACCCTTTTCGTTCTTAATATCCTTTACAGTGTAAGGACGTTCACGAGTATCAGCAGAACCTGCTTCAAATGTGATTGAACAGCCAATACCAGCAGCATACTTAGTGTGCTTAGCTAGGTAGTCAGCGCAGAACTCTTTTAGAGCCTTTTCAGAGATGGGTTTGCCAGCGGCTTTCCATGCCTGAGTTGCGTCGCGAATAACTTGGAAGGGTGCTTGGTCGATTGCTTCTTGTTTTGTAAAACCTTTTACTTCTACTGTCTTAAAATTTGTTGCTGTCATAATTCAAAAATAGTTTAAACATTATTTCATACGTCTTTATCTCTTTGTTTCTGTATTACAAAGATACTACTTATTTTTTAATTACACAAGTAGTTCTAGTATTAAATAATCTAAAAATTTGAATTATTATCTGTCTATTTCTCTATCGAAATGTGATACAAAGATAGTATATTTTACCCACCTGTACAACTCATTTGACCATTAAATTTTGTTAAATTAGTCAGAAATAATTGAGCGAACAATAGGATTTTTCAAAACCTCATTTAAGGTATCTACACTTTCTTCGTAAAACAAATCTTTCCCATCACGGGGAGTTATATCTATATTTTGTAAGATTTGTTGAAATCTCCAATCAGGGTAAGCTGCTACTAGGTCACCCAATATTTCAACTATCTTCAAATTGGCATCATACCTGCAAGAAATTTTCTCTGAGATATCCATATTTAAAAAGGTAGCCAAGTTTTTAAGATTTCTTTAATCTTACTAACCATAGCCTTAGAGGTTTTTAAATCAAAGGTTAGGAATTCATTGCAATGTTTCATCATATCTGTACAGACGACAGACAACCCCCTTATGAATTTCATATCATATTGAGATTCTTCCCCACTAATAACTTTCATTATTACTTGATAACAAGTTGCATCTGGGTTCTTCAACCTAGCTTGCTTAGTAAGGAAACAGATAAGTGAAATTAAAGCGAATTTACTTCCTATATCACAGTTTAGATTACCTAAACTATAATATTCTTGATAATAGTTCTCTAAGTCTTGATACGACGGTTCCCATGCTTCCATAAGAAATGACTCAATCATGTAATTCCAAATAAGCTACACGTTGCAGCAAGTCTTTAAATTCTAAGAAACCTTTACGAATTTCAGTATTAGTAACTTTAAATATACCAGCTCTGTAATCTGGAACAGTACTTACCAATAACATATTCGCAGTCAGACGGGATGGCTGTATATTATACTCTTTTTGGACGTAAAGCCTTAACATCCAAGCATACATAGCCATCTGTCTATTATAATGATATTTCTCAAATGAGTCTTTAAAATTGATAAGCCAATGTCCTGTAGTCTTCAGGTCATTTAATACAACTTCATCAGTTTCAAAGTTAATAGTAAAGTTATCCAACTTACCTTTAAGTTTCAGTATAGTCTCTTTACCATTATATTCAGCTTTTACTTGGATAAATAAAGCTGCCTCATTTACAGATTTCGGGACATCTAGCAATCCCTTTGGGTGTAGTAAATCTTGAATCTCTTGATTAGCTTCTACTGAAGCCAAACAAAGATTAAGCTTTTCTCTTGAATTTGGGTCTAAGAATATAGGAGTTTTGGTACCTTTATAATTTCTGTGCCAATTATCCCTATCTTCCCAATATGTGTCACATGCATAACGCACATTCATAATCTTAGCTTCATCCATCTTACCTTTATAGTAATTAACTTTATCAGATGCTTGAATAATATAAGCATCATCCATAAGGTCATTAAGGTAATTTTCAAATAGTTCATCAGCCATAGCTCCCATCTTAGCTGTAGGTCTATCGACATTATCAACTAGTATGAAAGATTCAGGCTGTAGTACTAATTCATGGACGGCACTACCAAATACAAGAGAATCAGAATATTTTTGATGTTTGCTTAGCCCTTCCTTAAATATCTCTGGGCTACCATCTTGGTCAGGATTTATTAAGGCCAATTTAGAATTGCTAATCCATTCTGACCATTTGTCACTAAAATATTCTTCATCATCCATCTCAATTAATTGTACAGTGTCAGGAAGCGGAGTCAATTTTATATCACTATGCATATTTCTTCATAAATAAGTATGAATCAATTATTTCATCTTTATTAAGAGAATACACCTTAAACATTGGAAAGTCTTTAGTGTGTTCTGTATGAAGTAATAATGCAGGAACTCCCGATTTATGACATTTAAGTACATTACTGAGGGAATCATCAATAAACACATCCACCCTACCTTTAATCATGTCGGCTTTATTACCATGTTGGTAGTACATCTGGTAGATGGGTCTTTCAGGAAATCCATTCATTTTTAACCATTCTCTTGTCCATTCCTTATTATTGACACGTTTAGTACAATATAATTCTGGAACAAAATCTGGTCTATTTTTTACTTTTAATCCAAGCCAAAAACTTTTATCTTCTTTTAAAATGCGCTGTACATTACGAGTAATAATGTGGTCTTCCAGCATTCTAGGATTATGGGCAGTATCGAAATAATCACAATAAGCTCCCCAAAAATCCGCTAAACAATCATCAATATCTAAACCTATCCTCATTTTCTTTATATCGTTTTAGAGCATCTTTTGAAACAAACTGTAAAAATTCATCAAATGGTATTTTCACAGTCAACTCCTTGGGTCTTGATATTCTATGGCTAAGTGCCCATAATGGAGCACCATCAAACAAACAAGATGGTTGTTTTCTCAGTGATACAACATCTGGTGTAATACCTAAATGTTCACATACATAGTTAGTAACTTTCTGTCTATTAACTACATACATACCATCAGGAGCGCCAAATACAATAATATCAGCATCTCCTAATCCCCATCCAGCATATCCATTTACGTTAAGAAGTTCCCATAGAACATATATACCCCAGCCTTTGGTTTTAGCTTTTGTTTCTATTTTCAAATCTATAGATTCCTTCTCCTTTACTCTAGTCCACCAAAAATCAAAATGGCATTCCATATTTTGGTATCTAGTAGAAGGAACTAATGTAGTATTTGGAAACATAATAAGCCATCTATGAGGAAATATTTTGCTCTCAAAGATTTTACCAAAAGCAGTAGCTTCTTCGTGGTTCAAAATTCTTCTATATCGTAAATATCACCAATATGTATATCTGCTTGTTCTTCTAGAATACTGATTAAATCATCCCAATCGGATGGGATATCAATATTATCATAATCTTCTGTAAATGCGTTCATAAATTTTTGCTTAGCATCATCAAAATTACGCGCACGCACTTTTTCAATCCAGCAACCATATGCCCCATTATAACATGGGAGTAAATAAGTTGTCATCGAATGTTGTGTTTAGTTTTAAGTTTTCTTTTGTCTTCATCTGTAAGTATTGTTTTGCCTCTACCAATGTGCCATTTATGACAGACACTACATTTATATGCCTGCCTTTTATGGATAGTTTTATCTTGGACATTGATAACCATAGCAGCATGAATAGCTTCCTTCTCTGTTTCATAAGCTATTTTATTTCTGTAGACTGGTTCCTTAGTTTCTGGGTCGATATAGAATAGAGTTTGATGCTCTCCTATATTTGTAGATTCAACTACAGGAACTTCTGATAATTTTAGAATAAATCTTCTATCATCATCAGTAGCTAGGAATAATTTATTTTCAACTTTAGAAACGGATTGGATTCTATCCACACTAAAAGGAAATAGGCTCTTTATATAAGCTAACAAAGCCCAGTCACCTATCATAAATCAATAGTCATTATGGGATTTAGGTTAAACGAACTAGGGGTTATTTGTACCTTATCCTTAGTAAGAATAATATTCTTACTTAAAGACTCAGGAGGATAAAGATACGTTTTGATTTTGGATGTTTTTAAATACTCAACAAAATGGGCACCAAAAGCAGCATTTTTAATATTATACTTTTGGATAACTTCCTCCAAATATTCAAATGTACCAGGTTCCATACCTTTAGTGCTTCTACCACTTGGCATTAATGGAAGAAGAACATGATAGTAAATATCATTACCATATCTAACACAAGTATCAAAGAACTCATCTACAGATACTTTGTCAGATATTATATGATGAATATTTACATTAGTATTACCCCATGTAAGTAACTTCTGTATAGCTCTATGAGCCTGCAGTCTTATTTCTGGATTGCCAAGACTAACAGCAACTCCACCCACATATTCCTTAGTATAAGCCAAGATTTCTCCACTTTTCACATTGTCTCTGGCAAATATTAGCCCATTGGTAGTATAATTAGGAACAACACCAGTATTATATACTGTTTCTAAGAATTGACAAAACTCTGGATGAATAGTAGGTTCACCAGTAGAACCAATGGCTATTTGAAATGGCTTGTTAGTGAAAGTAATACCCTTATCAGAGACAGTAGTATTATACGTATTCATCCATTTCTTCCAAGTATCACAAATGTCGGGATAATTAATACCACCTTTGCCAGCAGATACATAACAAAAGCTACATTCTGCATTACAAAGAGTATTTATACCAACATCATAAAACTCAGCTTCATTTGGAGGAAGTTCTTTTGCTACTCCTTCACCTAAACGTATTGTTTTTAGATTATTCCAAACAGCTCTATAATTATAAGCGGGGAATACTCGCATTTTAATCCCCCAATTAGTCCAATCTTTCATAATTAATTACGTTGGTCATTAGGTAATTTTTTCCACTCTTCTTCAGTAATTTTCTCAATGATTCTGCCTGTAGATGGTTCTCTTCGATAAAAACCCTCATAAGCATCAGTCACCCATAGATTTTGAAGTATCCAGTTAATAGTTCCTTTTCTACTCCAATCTATGCTAATCCAAAGAGTATTTTTCAATTCTTCCAGAGATTCAGGGAAATTTAAACTCCAAACTTCAGGTGTATATAAGTCTTTCTTATTTTCTGGGATATATTCCTTATATTCTTCATACAAAGACTCCCAGTTTCGAGCCTCTATATCACCGCCCATGCCTGAACCTGCATCGTATTTTTCTTGTTCCTCTTTAGGCAAATTGTCCCAATCAGACCATGAGCCTTTATACCAATGTTCTTCTCCAATCTTTTTAAGAAGACTCGAGATTTCCTTAAAATTTTCCGAACTATTTAATATAAATGTTTCGGAACTTGAATTAGTGACAATATCACTAAATGACTGAATTTTAATCTGTAATTCCATATTTTTAATGTCTATAATCTGTCCAAAGGCAATCGTACCTTGCATTTTCTGTTACTTCGTATGCTTCAGGAAAATGGTCTTCAATATCAACAAAGTACAAACCAATCAATTTTTCATCAATTAGTTCTTTATACATATCAAGAAAAGTATTCCAATCCTCTTCTACAGGACCATCCCACCAACCGTATCCAGAATAAGTTTGGCATTCTTCATATTCTCCGATAGTACTTTTATCAATGTCAAGAAATTCACATACCATTTCCCATTCCCATAAACCTTCATTCAATAACCAATTCCAGGTTATTTCACTAACACGTACACAACCCTCCGTATTTTCCAGATTGTCATAGTATTTAGCGTCTGATTCCCTCATTAAAAAGACTTCCGAACTGGAATTGGTAATTATATCAGAGAAAGACTGAATTTTAGTAATAACCTTCATTATCTAATATAATTTTATATTTATCCTTAAACTTATTTTCTAGGATAGCCTCTAATCCTATTTGCAAAAGTTTGGATACATTAGAATAATCATAAGGCATATGTATTTCAATCCAGCTATCTGGATAATCCTTATAATACTCTTCATCAGGGTAATCATCTTTATGTTCTAGATATATACTAAGAGAATCTTCTGAATATCCAACTCCCATATATTCTTTAAAGAATTCATATATATCATCTAAATGTTCTTCACTGTAAATAGTACAGAATAATTCTGAACTACTATTGGTGATAACATCAGATATACTCTGTATCGGAATAATTATTTTAACAGTAGAATACATCACTCTTAAAGATATTATCAATTCTTGATAGCATATCTGCAACTTCCTTACATTCAGGAGTATTAAGTTTAGGAATAACCTTAATGCCTATAGTTAAAGGAGAGCCTTCTCTCCAATTTAAACGGTCATTTTGCATATCTTGACGATATTCTTCGAGTGTTTTCCCTGTCTTTTCTAAACCTCCATCATCATTATAATATTCTTCTGCAATATCATCCCATATAAATTCAAAGTTGAATAAATCATCACAAGAATATTCTGACTTAGATAGTCTCAGTATAGAATTAACAAGAGTTTTAATTGCGTCTATGCCGTTCTGGTCATATATCACAAATACTTCTGAACTACTGTTAGTAATAATATCCGAAACGGATTGTATTTTAACCATCATATTGAGCTTCAAGGTTAAATAAGTCATTTATCCTATCTAAAATTGCCAAATCAGTCTTTGTACAAGGGGTTTTAGGAATAATTCTGACTTCAGTACTAGGGTATCTCCATTCAGAATCATAATTTTCTACAAATTCTTCTATTGTAGGAAGACCATTAGCAGTAATTACCTCTAGACATTTGTTGTATAGTACAGAATAACTTTCTCTACTTTCTCGAATTTCATCAATCTGACGTTCCAACTCTTCATTTCCTTCGCAGCGTCTAGCAATATCTTCAAAGTAATCTTCGAACATATTTTCATAATCTATATAAACTGCAAACAAATCATCACACTTTTTGTCAGATTCTGCAATCTTTAAAATTGTATTTATAATCTCTTTTATAGATGAAACAGTATAATCAGTGGCTTCTTGATAAACCTCCATACTACTGTTAGTTACTATATCATTAAAAGATTGTAAATAAAATTTCATCCTAAATGTATATTCCAGCCATTAAATAATTCTCTAATCTTATCCCAAGATTCATATGGGATACTGTTATCGTCTTCACTTACGACTAATACTTTACCATCAAGGTTTCGTACATCCTCCCTTGTACTAACCTCCCATGCCATTGGTTTAGGACCATTGTAATTCTTCAAGAATTCTTTAGTAAGGTCATATAAAGGGTCTTCTAACCAGTAATGGTTACGTCTTAAAGTTTTCCAATCCATCCTACTTACTGTAGGTTCATCAAGGGATTTTAATTCTTCATTAACACCATCCTTTACCTTATCCCAATTATCATTTATATATTCAATAAAAGACTTGTGTATAGGTTCTTAATAAGTTGGGTCATAAGAACGACACGAATACTCTCCATATACCATTACCTTGTAAGGGTCGAGTAAGAAATCTTTTCTAAGTTCGAATAGGTCTTCTTCATCCTCTGGGTCCTTGAACCATCCATTAGCTATTTTAAATATGCTACCTGGGTATTCCCATTCACATTCAATTTCATTATTACGAAACTTTTTACGCCATTCACGATAATCCTTTAATGAGAAGATTTCGGGAAACCTAAACCCATGAGTAAAAGTATTTAAGACAGTATTAATTTCGTCACAACTCTTGTCAGTATTCAAAATGAATACTTCAGAGGAACTATTAGTAATTATATCACTAACAGTTTGTACAGGTAATACCAATAATCTCATTTTACTTTTTAATTAATTCATAAAAATATTCAACAGGCATAATTGCAACTGTGCCAGGGCTGATTGTCCCTTCTCCAGCTGATTTCTTCCAAAGTAGAACAAATGGTTTAGAAGAATCTGAGCATTGCTCTTTTATACTAAAATATGATGGAGTGTTGGCATAATGTTTACATTGGATATTAACTGGTAATTCACCATTAGTATCAATGATATCAATTTTATTGTTATCGACTCTTTTCGACTCTCCCCTTGCTGTAACACATCCTTCGTAGCCAAGTTCTTTTAACTTCTTAACTACTTCATATTCAAATGTACTTCCCTTAGACTTACTTTTTTTAGCTTGGAAGCTTCTTTTTGTATGTTCATCTAACCATTCAAATGCAGTTCCATCTTTTCCCTTACATCCTTTCTTATTACATCTAATCTTTATGGATGCTACTGAAATTCCAGTAGATTCTGATGCTTCTTCTATAGTATTAAATGTTTCTTCATGACCATCTTTAAAAATGGCTTTACAAGAAGTGTTTAGTTCTTTAGCTTTTCTAGACATAGTGAGATTAACTCTTTAGTTTTTTCACGACCATACATCTTATAAAAATCTGATATATCTTTTGCTCCATAACGTCGAGGAATCCATACGCATTCTACATTATATTCCTTCCTAATCTTGTTCATATTATGAATACCAGGTAAGTCATTATCATAGAATACTATTATCCTCTTAAATCTATTCTTCAATTTTGAAAACTGACTATCAGTTAGGAACAGATTCTCAGAATTAGGTGCAATAGCTGTGATTCCCAGAGAGTAAAGACACATTACGTCTTTCATGCTTTTGGTAATAACAAGTAATTCTCCTTCTTTAGGTAATTGTTTAGAGCCTTGTAATAAAAAGGATTTCCAATTAGATAGAAATCGTAATTCATGTTTCTTATGAAAGGGAAAATAAATTCTCCACAGTTCAGTTTCGTTTTCATTTTTACCTCTATAATACCCAAATATAGGACAATTCTTTGTTGCAGATGTAAAGAAATTACCATTCAAAAATACGGTCTTACAGGAGAAGACTCTGAATTTTTTCAGAATCTCCTCTGTAATCCCAAATTGCATCCACCAATCCAGCTCTTCTTTAGAAAAGTCCTGGATTTCAACCTGTATGTTAGCTTCTTTTGATTCTTTAAATTCATTGGTACTAATCACAACAGGTTTAGGATTCTTTTTATACTTAGGGCTTTTAATGTAACCAAAATCTGTAGCAATTTGTTTCAATGCTCTATAATATGTAAGTCCAAACTTATACATTACAACATTAATAAAATTACCATAGAAGGCTCCACTAAAGTCCTTTAATATAATATCTCCACTCTTGTTTCTATAAAAGGAACAAGTTGGATTATTATCAGCTCTCAAAGGGGATTTAAACAGACCCTTTTTAACAGGTATGCCTAAATAATATTCAAGATATGTCTCTTGAGACGCTCTGTCTAATAGGTATTGCTTAGTAATAGTGGGTTCAAATTCAAGTTTCATATTAGTCTATATGGTTTGTATTAGAACCACAAAGTTACTAATTACTTATTATATGTCAAAATCCAAGTCCTCATTACCTACTGCAGTATCATCAGATGTATCTACATCTTCAGCTACAGCTGTAGGTTTAGCATTCTTTTGTTCGTTCATCTTCTTAACTTCATAATCAGAGAACGCAACAGTATCACCAAGCCAGTTATTAGAAATATAGGCTTCGCCTTCCTTATTAATACCTACAAAGCTAGGTAAGGAAGCATAACCCTTACTATTACCAATCAATTTCAGCTTTGTGTGTTTGTTGACAGCTTTAGCTAAAGCCTTATTCATGATTTCAATCAACTTCTCAAAGTCATCTGGCAATGTTAAACCAGAAACAGCCTTTGTGAATTTTTCCATCATTTCAGGAGCAAGGTTTGTCATGACATGAGATACAGTAAACTGTAATTGCTCCAATGCAGAGGGTAGTTCCCATTTCTTTCCACCAGTTTCACCAGTTACACGTTCATCACCACCTTCACTAGGACAGAAAATTAAAGGTTCGAAAATTCCTTCCTCGCCAGAGAACTTAATCTTCATGGCTTTCCATTCGTTACCTTCTTTATTTGTACCCTTAGTAAGTTCAATACCCTTGAATACAACATCATAGATTCCCCATGCCTTCAGTCTTACAACTGCTGTACCCTTAACGTTATTTAAATTAAATGTCATTCCTGCCATAATATACAAAAATTAAATTTCAAATGATAAGTCGTCAATCTCGTATGCTTCATCTGTATCTAATTTAGTGTCCAGAGGTAAGTCTTCCACTGGGTTTTCATCTTCATTAATTTGTATATTATCATCTTTTACCTCCTCTTCAGACCTGTCCTTATTGCCTAATAATACAAATAGGCCATCATGTCCTTTCCAAGGAGTTACTGTAAAGGTATCACCATACTTAGATAATAAGTCATTGGCATTACCTCTGCAACTTACGGTAAGACTCTTGGTAAGTTTATTACCAGATTTAGTCTTCCATGAGGTGTCTGTTCCTATAATCGGGAACATTAAGCCACCTCTTTCAATAGGTTGATATTTAATGTCTAATCTATCTTCCCATTGAACACCCATTAAATTGGCTGCTGCCTTATTAAGGATATATTTATTGGATTCTAAGGTAATCTGAGGTTCAGCAGATTCCTCTGCTTCCTCAGCCTTAGTACTTACTTTCTGAGCTTTTTCTTTAACTATTTCCTGTTTCAATGGTTTATACTCATTTGTTTCAGGGTCATAGTCAAAGGTAATCATCATTTTTACAATCATTCCTCTCCGTTATTATAATCATCAATTACTTTGATAATCTCATTTAGGTCATTGTCAATGAGTAATTCATCAAACATACCCATAGGAGTTTTAGCCACACACTCACCATCAGTATTAGTAAGGAATTTATATTCCATTTTGCCTGAATCACCTTCTTGTACCTTAGTAAAGAATACATAAGTGAACAGACCCTCAAGAGTTACCTTTTCAGCTAACAACTTACCAATGGTCTTGATAGTATATTTAGGATTAATTGCATCACCAACATTCTCGCTATGAGTTAGGAATATCATTTTACAATCCTCCCTCATTTGCTCAGCATATCTAAGTACTTCCATAGCATGTTGGGCTAATTCAGTAAACTTAGTAAAGCCCACTTCAGTAGCTCTATCAACAAACTCATAACTTAACATATACTGCCAATCATCAATAACTACCTGTTTGATTTGAGGCATTTTTAAGTTGACAATTTTCAATATACTTATGATTTTATCATATTTAGAGCTAACGTAATAATTTCCAACCCATTCAGAACCTTCTTTCTTTATCTCTTTATACTTTTTCTTATAACCTTTGAATGGTAAAGGCTTACCAGTAGTAGAAATTAAAAAAGTTTCTTCTGGATTAAGATTTCTTAAACTGGTACTTTTTCCAGTACCACTTTCACCTACGATTGCAATAGTTTCTGCTGCCATTAATTACAAAGTCAAAGTCATTTTCTTACTAGATATCTCTGTATTATCAATAGCATCTTCTTTCTGTTTGTAATCTAACAAACTCCAATCAGGAGTCTTATAAATTTCATAATCTGTAATTTCTTCTCCTTTAGGAAGTTCCTTATATGTACTACAATCACCATAAAAACCTAAACCTACTGCAATATCAGAAGTACCAAATCTGGTCTTCAATAATATACATGCAACAAAGTTTTGAGCTAATGCCGCAACATTATACTTTCTATATTTAGTAAGTTTAAATTTAATTGGACTATGTAAGGCTAGTACTACTTGACTATCCTCATACATTGCAGCTGAGTCTTTAAAATCACTGGAATCAGGTTCTTGTAATCCTTGTTTAATTCTCTCTTGGCCATTAGCATTTCTATTGAACTGCATAATATTGATAGGAGATACAATTCTACACTTATTTCTAAAACCAACTGAATAAGCTGAAATTAAATCCATCTCTTCTTTCTTGGTTCTACCAGAACTTGCTCTGGTCAAAGATAAGTGGTCTACTATAATTCCAATAATTTGGTTTGGATTTTTTGGAGTATAAGAATCACCATCAAAAGTTCCGAATAGTTTTAAATCATTAACAACATACTTATAATATTTATCTGCCGTTAATGTACCATCGTGAAATATAATTCTTTTATCCAGTTCATCAAGAAATGTATCACATTGTTTTATCATCTCATATCGAGATGCAGATAATTTCTCTCCTTTACCTCTAGAAAACATTTCCTTATAAGTCATCTGTTCACCAAAGGTTTCATATATATACATAGAAGTTAACTTTGCATATATTTGTTCTGGAGTCATTTCTAGATTAAACATAATCCAATATGGGTCTCTATCTACTTCATAAGTATTGGATAAATAATCCATTAGTGGTTTAAATATCATAGTATATAACATGAAAGTAGATTTACCAACACCTGATTGGGCTGCAATTAGGTATGAAGTACCAGGTAGGTACCCATCAATGTACATTTCTAATTTCGGTAAACCTAAGGATAAGCCTTGATTACTTCCTTGTAGACCAGCATCTATAAGGTCATAGAACTTAGATTTTACAGACATTTAAATAGAAACAGTAGGACTAAAACTCATTGTACCTTCTCCTTCCTTTAATTCCTCAACACTATTCCACATTTTACTTATTATGAAATCCGCAATGTTCATATTGAGAAGATTACAATTATTTTCTTTTGCCCATTTTAATAAATCAAGTATCTCTTGGTGTTTAGACTGTTTCCAACCAATTGCTTTCCCATAAGTATAGAAAAATTCTTCTTCTGTAGAAAATTTCTTTGCATAATTCTTTAAAGGAGCCTCAACACCATTAATAATGGCTACAGAAGGATACTCTAAGAAAAACTCTGCACCTAAATCTCCACTGAATTTCCTATAATTATTAAGAAAGTTCTGGTTAAATATTACAGACTCTGGGTCAAATTTTTGACCCTTATCAGGGATTTTATACTGCTTAGTAATAATTCCCTTATTTTGTAGACTAATTAACAAATCTCTTAGGTCAGTTCTAGTTACGGGCATAGTAAAATACTTTATTAAATACTCTTTATGTCCTTCTTCTATACTGGCTAGAAATAATAAATCAATTAACAATGTTTCCTCCGCAGTTAATCTATATTTCTCCATCATTGTTAATTGTCCGTCTATGGTTAAACTTAATTTTTCCAATTAAATAAATTGTTAGTTACTAACTAAACAATCTATCAACTGTAAAGTGTTTATTCTGATTTCTCAGCGTGGTCAATTACATATGGTTTTAAGAGTTCAGATTCTAACTCACTCCTTCTATTCTCCATCATGTCTATATCAACGTAAGAGTGCAATGATTTAGCATAATATGGATTATTTTCACACATTTTACTTTGATGGGATAGAAAGTTAGTTAGGCAAATCAACTCTAGCATTCTTTCGGGTATCATATCTTCAACGTGTAAGAATACAAAGATAATAAAAATCTCTTATAAAATAAAATAATCTATTGGAATTTAAGTTGTTCTATGATAGAGTCAACGTCTAACTCTTTATCGTTATATTTAATAGAAATTATAGCAGCAGTATGCTTACTATGTCTTTCTAAAAAACGTAATAACTCAATAGCGTTAACTTGCACCCTATTCATTTGAGTACAGAAAGTACTATAAAATTCTACTGTAAACATCAGAACCTAAACATCATTTTAGTAGCCTTTTTCTTTTTAGGAGTGAAAGGTCTACCTAATAAAACGTCTTCCAGATTATCTTCACTAATAGGTATATAGTCAGTAGATGTAGATTTTCTAAACCATTCCTCTTCTACAGTTCCCTTAAGAACCAGAGTAAATACTTCAGCAACTTTACCTTCTTTTTGTCTAATAACTCTACCTATTCGTTGCTTTTTGGTGGTTTGACTACTATTAATTCCAAGTATAACTGAAACACTAATATCAGGACAATTAAAGCCTTCATTAAGTTTCATCATAGTGTTAAGTACACCACCATCCTGACGTACAAACTCGTCTAATGTTGTTCTCCCCTTCTTTTTAGAGTCTTTACCAGAATATACTAGCCCATATTTGATTTGTTCAGCTACAGAAGTATATGCACTAAAAGTAATACACTTCTTATCTTGCCTATGTTCCAATATCATATTGGCTAATTCTAATTTTCTGGGATGAGTATTTATATATTTCTTACGAGCTTGAAGAGTTCTATTAAATCCCATAGCATGAACTAGGATACTTTTATTAACATCCTTCCATGTTGTCTGATTACTTACATCTTTGACCCTTTCTTTAGCTAATGCTATTCTTGCCTTCCAGTCTTTAACACAATTCATTGCTAACTGGAATTTATTATCAAAATATGCAAAGTGTTCATAAAACTCTTTATTGATGGCTTTATACACATCAATATCTTCAGGCTCAATAAGAACCTCATATTCTCTGTAATCAGCTAACCATTTATTTGCTATAGCTTCTTCTATCGTAATAGTGTCCACAATAGGACATTTTTTACTGATAATTTCATCTTTACCATCCAATCGTTCAAAGGTTGCAGTTAGCCCAAGAATTATATTATATTGGATGTTTTTAAATATGCTCAGTAATGTGGGAGCACCAATTTTATGGATTTCATCAATTACTAGCAATGTACAACTATATTTGTTTACTGAAGTGTCTCTCATTGTCTTTACAGAACATTGAGAAACTAAATTCCAGTCGCTTAGTTCTTGTATCCATTGTTTTTGTATTGGCTCACTTGGGACTACTATTATAACAGTTTTAGTAGGATTTTTTTTCAAGAACCTACTGATACCTATCATACCGCCTCTAGTTTTTCCTACACCAGTAGCCCAATTAAGAGTCCCACATAACTTGTTATCTACCCATCGTTGAACACCTTGTTCTTGGCGTTCGGTTCTACTTAGATTTCCAAACAAGTCTGCCATATACTATCAAATTTACCCTTGAATTTACTCTACAATTCTATTGATAGTTATGAAAACAGTACCCCTGAAACGAGTGAATAAAATTCAGGAGTGAAATTATAGAACCAATGTAAATGGGTATAAATGTCTAAAAGCTTTTTAAAGAGTATAACCTTTAGCATCACAAACCATTTTGATTTGGTTCTTTCTTGTTTCCCACTGACTAATGTGGAATTTAACCTCATCTTCAAGTGAGAATAGGATTCTGTTTCTCAACGTCTCTAATTGAGGTGTTGTAAGTTCAGAATACTTTTTACTTTTCAGGTTTACCATTGCTCTAAGCTGAGTAAATGACAAACCCTTAGGTGTCATGTATAGATTTACAGAAGGTTTAAGTCCGAGGCGTTCCTTAGCTACCTCACTCTTTTCACGAAACTCTCCACTAGGAGTTTTTTCAGTTAAGTCTTTAGACTCTTGCTGTGTAAACCAGAGACCTTGTTTTAAAATGAATGTTAGTGTTATATGCTGCTTATTAAACTTTCCCAGTTTATCGAGACAGCCTTCAAGGACAATGTCAATAGGAAGTCTAGCAAATTCCGTAGGACAGCCCCCAACCAATGCCTCAGAGATGAATACTTCCTTGGTATCAATACCTTTGTTGTTATCAAGGAATACTCTCAATGAGGACAGGAACGTAAATCTTGGCGTACCTTTCTCTTGCTCTAACCAACGAAGGAATAATTCGGCATTACATCTCATACGCTGGTCTTCGATGATATCCAAAAGAACATATCTACCTGGATATTCCTTGCTTGTGTTATAAAGCATAGATTCACAGTGATTGTAGAACGTTCTTAATTCCTCTTCAGAACAATCAACAAGTTTCTTTTCTTCTTGTACGAGTTGTCCATTCATCTCTACTTTACGACCTTTCCATACGAAAGTGTTAATATCGTTATTCTTCTTAGCAATAGCAGCAGCCAATTTTTCCTTAATCATATCGTTATTCTATATTTAATTCTTTTCATATAAAATAATCTCGTTTTTTCATCATCATCTATCTATTACAACACTATATCTGTTTCTGCTGGCTTCTCATAAACAAAGTCCATAAAGTAAACTCCAGTATAGCGGTAAGGAACTTGTTCGCCAGTATCTCTGTTGTACCAAGTATCCTCACCTGCTATTACCTCATTATACTTTAAAAACCCCACATCACCTATCTTGAGAATTGGAGTTTCCCACCTAGGTAATCGAGTACAAATTTCATAAGTTCCATTAGCTAAATTCTGAAAGACATAGACTACATAGCCACCTATGTCCTCCCTATAGGTTATCAACTTGGCATGTATAACTTCCATTAGAAATAGTCTGCTCCAACCCTGTCCTCATAAGGAATATTGTCATTAGCAGTTTCTACAGCTAACCAAATACACTCATCAATGGGATACCCAAATTCATTAGCATCCATTTCAGATATTTCTTGAGCACATAATTCTGCTTGAAGTATGGACTCAAATTGGTCAGTAAACTGATATTGCAATAACCTACCTTTACGTCCAGAGTAGATGTTACATTCTATCATACTGATAAGAATTTATTGTTAATCTTCTTTATCTTTGTAGTTTTTACATCCATATTTGGCATAGTCACAAGTCTTTTTCTCTTGACCTTTAAAACAAGGATATTTAGCACAATCCTTGCAAGTTCGTTCTGGATGTTGGTATTTAACACCATCTTTATCTTTATCGAAAGAATCGCTTAATTGCTTTGCCATTGAATACCTTTAGTTTTATGAACTCAGCTACACAGATAATGGGTCAAAATATTCTCTTTAAGGGAGTTAATACTTTATCCTCTACCCATTGAGCAAAGTTCTTGTTGTTACAGCCTAAAGCAAACATCACAACATAGATAGCTACTTTAGGCACACCAAATACACTTAACAAAACGCAAATAATGACAGCAGCTATAAGTGCTATCAAATTCTTGCCTTTAAAAATGTCAGTAAAGTTCATATAAACAAATTTTTTAGTTACTAAATCTTTTTATTTCACAAACATAGCTATTAACAAAGCTACACTAACTGTAACCCCTCCGATAGTTAAGCCTTTAAATATCTTATTCTTGGATTCAAGTTTATTAATTTCTCTAAGTTGATTCTGCATTACTTGTTCGGAGTTTTCCGCATGTAACAAAAGCCTTTCTATTTTAGCATTTTGAATAGAATCTGATTGTTCATAAGACTTAATCAAACTTTCATAAGAATTAATTTGCATACTCAATTCTGGAACTTCCAGTTTAAGTTTCTTATGCTCCAAGAAAATTAGATTGGTAGCTTTAAGTTGCTGAGGAGTTATGACAATTAAAGAATCATTTGTTAGCTTCGGAAAGGTATTCTGTGAAGAACACCACGTCATCGGCAATAGACTGATTAGTAATATCAGTAAGCTCCTTTTCATACCAATGTTCAATAACTTTTACTTTAACTTTAGAAGAATCAATTACAGCATGTAAAGAATCTTTTTGAAGTTTAAGTATATCCAATTCAATATTTAAAGAATCAATTTTATCAACAAGGGATTGATAATCAGGTACTACTTCTTTAGGCTGTAAATAGGAATAAAGAGTAATACTTATAAATGCTGAGATAAAGCAAGCTACAAATAGCTTAATTGTAGTAGACATAATCTACAGCTTCTGTTAGTTTATCAATTTCTTCTGTGGAAGCTTTTACCAAATAGTCAAAGGTTGTTTTTGAATCACCTTTTAGACCTTCAATATAAGCTTCAATTCTAGAAGTTTCAGCAAACTTCCTGGCATCATTATCATAACCTGCCAAATAACGTCCAGGATTAGCCTTAAAATATTCAGCTTCCTGTTCTAGAAGTGCCTTAACTACTTTATCATTGATTAAACCAGCATCTGTTGTATAAAGAGCATGGTCACGATATTTAGTGGCCTTACCCTCGGCAATCCTCTTGCCTAGTTCTTCGTTAAATGTATCGTTAGGACGGCATACAGAAACACCAATTGATAATACTTTATCGTCATTATCAATATATTCATGGTCTTCATGGATTACTATTCCAGCTTCATTATGAATGCTAACAGCAGCCATTACAAAATGACGTTCAATGCCAGCATAATCTGTAAAAGTGTCTACGATATATTCTACTCTTTTCATGTTAATGTTGAATTAAAGATAAATTTTTGTATAATCTCTTTATTAAGCATTAATCTCTGTGTTTAATCTTCACCGCCATATGGCTCACTTTCTGGATTACGATAGAACGCAAGAATAGCACGTTCCTTACGCAACCAAGTAGCTTGTTCTCTAGCCATATCCAGAATAGTTCTACTGATAGATTCTTCTTCCACTTGCTCTTTAACAAGCATACCTTCTTCTTTACTTTCTCCATTCAACCATTGGAAAGTAGCCCAATCACCTTCTTTCTGTGCTTGGTCAACAATCTTATGAATACTTAAGGTAGTTTCGATTTCTCTATCAACTGTAGCTGCGAATGGCATAACTCTATCAGTTATATCCACATTAATAGCAGGTACAGATGGATATTGGAATAAAGCATCATTAGTTGTTAGATACTTATATATCCATTCGTGGTGTAGATACTCTTCTTTTGCTCTTCCAACCCAGTAAGTTCCAAGTTTAGGTAATCCTTCTACTTCAAAGTAGTTAGCAAATGTCATATATAAACTATGATTAGCCAACTCGGCAGACATTTGCTTTACCAACATTTCTACTATAGTATTGGACAAAGGGCATGTGCGTCTGCTTTTATCAATATTTTTCTCAGTATACTGCATAGTAGGTATTGCACTAGCAGTTTGGGTACCTTGCTCAGTTTTTTCCTGTACTGGATTTCCGTTTGCGTCTAGCATTCTCATTGACAACTAATTTAAAATTATTTTGCATCAAGTAATCTAGAGGTGCTGATAGCCAAGTAATGTACTTAACTAACAAATAATCTTCAACCTTTTTAGATATAGTATCTTTCTTTATCTTTAAAGGTTTCTCAGCAATATAAAACTTACTTCCTATACACTCTACCCTATCTTTCCATATCTTATATAAAGATACTTCATATAGGAATTTTGGATATTCAGTTAGTTTATACTGCTTGTTGGAGTAAACGCTCTGGGTCGATTTCTTTACCATTCCAGAATGCCTTTACTATTGTACAAAATTCATTCTTGTACTTGCCCAGCAGATATGGCAGGTCTGTTTCAGGGCAATCATGACGATAGGTTGTTTTCTCCAATCCTCTCACATGAACAATCAACCGTCCAACAAACTTAGATGGTTTTACAGGAGGTGCCCAGCGGGTATCAGGAGCTGGAAAATGACGTTGCTTTTTCCAAGCCTTGCGCTCTTTTTCAGTCTTTGACCATACAGATGGGTCACGCGGTTTTAAGTGAGGAGGCCTAATTCCAAAAGCCACCATTTGAGCATCGTTATTTACATCAACTGGCTCAATTTTTTTCTCGTCCTTTTTCATTTTTAGAAAGAATTAATGTTTTACTTAAGTTTTATAGTGTTTCCACAAATATTACATTTGTAGACTTTATTAGCAGCATCATATAGTGTGTGCGTTGTTTGGAGGTTACATCTAGTACAAACAAGCACCTTAACTGAGGCTATCTTCCTTGTTTTCTTCGGAGTTGCCATAAATTTCTTCTTTAGTACTTAATAACTTTTCTAATCTGTTTACTTCCTGTCTATAATCTTCAAGGAATTCTTTTAAAGAGTAGACTTCCTTTTTTTGCTCCAATCTATGAATTATAATCCTCTTTATACAGTGTTCTAGAGTCATACCATACCCAGCATCCTTAAACTCTTGACGTTCTGGTTTACCTTTTGGTTTTACTGTATATAATAATTCTAAATCCCAAAACGGGCCAGAGGATTCTGTTAGTCTGAAGTCAGATTCTTCAATAATCATAAATTATTCATTTCTACTACAATATCATTATTAACCTTTTTAATTGCCTGACTAAAGTTAGTAAGTTTATCTTTCATCTTGACTTTTAATGATGATATAGATGCTTTTAAATTATTTATTTCAGAATTAAATGAAGCTTCCTTCTGTTGAAATTCTTTTTTCATTTCAGTTCTGAATTTTAAATAATCAGGAAGAATTAGGTATAATGAGGTTAAACTTTCCAAAATTCTTAATGCTTCCTTATGCTTTACAACTTTAGTAGTTTTGTCAATTACTAGAACATAAGATTCAGAATCATTGCCAGGTAGTATGTTTATGTATTTATCAGAGATAGTATTTTGTCTTCCAAGATGATTTCCCAATCTAACAGTGATAGGAACTCCTTCCATTTGAAAATATTCGGAATTGGTATCTCCTACTTGTTCAACTTGATTATACCCTCTCTTTTCAAGCCATGCTTTAATTTTACTTAGTCCTTTCACTAAGAACGCATTTAATTTACATAATCATATATCTGTAAAAAATAAGGGCCAATCCTATCATAAAGACAGAATTGACCCCTAACTGTTACTGTATGGAGTCATTGGGAGCCAAAGACTCCAAGTATCGGTTAACTGCTTTCATTGCATTGTCAGGTATCTTTTGCATTTCTTCACTATGATTTACATAGTGTAAGGTTGCACCTACGCCAAATATGGCGTAACAAGATTTAGTAGAAGGTACACATACTCCCAGCATAGTTATAATGAATGCGGGGATAAGTACATGTTTTACCTTAATACCAGCCTTTCTCACACCTTTAGCTATACATATATCGCAGTTGCATTTATCGCACTGGCTGCTACATATAGACATTATTGTAACAAAAACTGTTAATACTAAACCTATAATTCCAAGAACCATAAACAATGTATGAACTGAGTCAGCGATACTACATAAGTATAATACCCAATATTCCATACTATTTAAAGATTTTGCTTATTTGATAAAATAATTCCCTACCCACAGCTACAATGGAAGTTCCGCCTAGAATATAAAGCCACGTCTGCATAGACATGGGTTCAGTTCTAAACATTTCACCACCAAATTGTACGATAAAGAATTGTCCTACAAGTATAACTAAAGCTATGCCAGCAAATGCTGGATTCTTCAGTAAGCCATCAAAAATACTTCTCCTTTGACCAAATACACGAGCGTTAAATAAATTCCACCACTGAAGCAATACAAATATAGTAAAGAACTCAGTAAGTGAAACAGCGTCCATATATAACAAACAGGTTAAGAATATGAAGAAGACTATACCCATTCCAAAGATTTCATACCACATTTTCTTAGTGATAATAAATGCCTTTGGGTCTCTTGGCATCTCCTTCATAACTGCATCATTGGCAGGTTCAGTAGCCAATGCAAGTGCAGCAAAAGTGTCCATGATTAGATTTACCCACAACATCTGGGTTACAGTAAAGGGAAGGTCGGCCCCTATAAATGGTCCAACACAAGCTATAAGAATAGCTACCACATTAATGGTTAATTGGAACAAAATAAAGTGCTGTATATTCTTATACAAGCTTCTTCCCCACTTCACTCCTAAGATGATAGACGGGAATGAATTATCAAGCAGAATAATATCCGCAGCTTCTTTAGCTACATCAGTACCATTATTCATGGCAATACCAACTTCTGCATGATTTAGTGCTGGTGCATCATTAGTGCCATCACCAGTCATGGCAACAACCTCTCCTAATTGCTGGAATTGATTAACTAAGGTTTGTTTATCTTCTGGTTTAGTTCTTGCAAATACATCTACATTTTGTAGTTCTACATCGGGGTCGTTAATTTCAGAGCCCAACATAGATACTGGATGTATATTAAGTCCTGCTTGTCTAGCTATTTCAGTAGCTGTAGCAGGATTATCACCAGTAATGATTTTTACCTTAATACCAGCCTCTTTAGCAGCTTTAATGGCATCAGGAACATCCTGACGGATTGGGTCCTCAATAGCCATATAGCCATTATAGATAAACCCTTCAAGCTTTTGGGCTTCTTCAAGAGTTTCACATTCTTTATATGCGAAACCTATAACACGTCTGCCCTTAGCTTGTTCTTCTGCTTCAGAAGTAACTTGTACTTGAGAGCACATAACCTTAACGACTTCTGGTGCTCCTTTCATTAAGGATATAAACGTTTCTCCTTCTTTAATAACAGTAAGCATAAATTTAGTCTTACTTGAGAAGTCAATTCTAAATACTGGTGGATTGTCTTTTCTGACTGTTTCCAATAAATTAGAATCATTTGTTATATCCATAATAATCGCTCCTTCTGTCGGGTTTCCTATAGTTTTACCTCCATTAATAAATGCTGTGGAATTTACTAATATATTAGTTTCTATATAAGAAACATCAGGAAGTTCCTCACTTACTACTTTCATCTTATTCTCAGTTAGAGTACCCGTTTTATCGGTGAGAATAAGAGTAGTAGCACCAAGGGTTTCACAGGCATGCATTTTACGAACTAAATTGTTTGCCTTAGACATTTTCTTCATAGAATAGGCTAAAGATAAAGTAACTGCCATAGGCAATCCTTCTGGAACTGCAACTACAATCAATGCAACTGCAATCATTAAGAAGGATAACAAATCGTTTGTAATTTGCATCCAATCTTGGCCGACATATGCTTGTTCAATAAAGAAATACCTTACTAGTAAGGCAAGAATTAAAAATCCTGCAGCACTAAAGGCAATCTTATTAATCAAGTCAGCCAAACCATTAAGCTGTTTATTGAGAGGTGTTTCGGTGTCAGTAATCTCAGCAGCTTTACGAGCTGTCTTACCAAATTCAGTTTTATCTCCAACGGCAAGTACTATACCAGTAGCCGTACCTTCTTCGACAATAGTTCCCTTAAGTAAAAGATAGGATGGATAAGTACCATTATTTTCTCCTTCACTTTTAGAAAGTTTATTTACTGCTTTTGATTCTCCAGTTAATACTGACTCATTAACCTTTAAGTTGTGGGATTCCATAACCTCAATATCAGCAGGAATTTCTTCTCCGCCTTCCAATAAGATAACATCACCTACAACAAGGTCTTTTCTAGCTACTTGAGTTACAACACTATTTCTCCTTACCTTAACAAGTGTGTCGTCAGAACTTGAAGTAAGTACATCAAATTTCTTAGATGCACTATATTCATTGAGAAAACCGATAGTTACAGCCAATAAAATAGCTGCTATAATACCTATGGGTTCGAGATATTCTGACTTAATAATACCAAGTATTAGCGCAATAATTGCGGCAACACTTAATATCTGAATTAAGGGGTCTTTGAACTTGTCAAGGAAAAGTATATACCAAGGGTCTCTTTTGGGTGGGGTTAACACATTAGTTCCGTGTGTACTTCTACTATGTATAACTTCTTCACTGGTTAAACCCTTTAACAAATCTGTATTCATCTTTTTAAGTTATTTAATTATTAAAGGGTGGTTACCCCACCCTCGGTCCAGGATTATTCTTCGTCTTCGTCCTCGTCAAAATATTCGGGGAAAGCATCAATCAAGCTCTGAGGAACATCGTTTCCAAGCTGTTCAGCAATGGACAACAACAGTTCATCTTCAGCATCATCAATTTCGCCGTCTTCACCGATTTTGTCGATAAGGAATTGAGCCTCCTCTTCGTCGATTTGACCATCAGCCAGCAACCAAGCCATTACAGCCTCCGCAAACAGAGAGTCAAAATCTGACGTAGTCTCTTCCTGAGCATCCTTCTTTTCCCACAAATCCAATACTTCTTCTTTTGTCACTTTGCCATCTTCAAAGATTTCTTCACGCAAAGCATTTACTTCTTGTTGATTCATAATTTTGTTGTTTTAGATATAATTAGGTAATACCCTTTCAATCTCACGAATTGAACTCCAAGTACCAGTGTTGCCCAATGCCTTGAACTTCCATTCACCATCCTTACGATAAGCTACACCAAGGATGATAGCTTCACGACCTTTAAATGTGGTTTCAGGGTCTCTGCTGTCATTTTCCAAGTTGTACTTAGCCAAAATGTTAGGATTAGCATTAGGACGTGTAACAGGTTTACCGTCAGCCGTAGTATAGATTCTCAATCCCATATAAGGAATTTTATCAAATTCTTGATGTCTGTAGGAATTAAGAATAAATGCAACATAGTGAACATTAGCACTAATCTTATCCAGTTTTACTGAAATAGTTTCGTTGTCAAGTCCATCATCGCCATCGGTATCCCCAACCAAATCATCACCAGAATGACGAATAGAGCCATCTCTTGATAACATGTTACCAAAGTATACGGTTTCTAACTTACGTTTGTTAGAATCCATAAGAACCACTGAAGCATCGAGGTCTACTGCCTCTGTGCCTCCACCAAAACCGAGGAAGCCACCTCTTTTGATGGCTCCCCAGTTTGCACCAAAGAATATTTTAGATAACTTATTACCGTTATCATCCTTAGACAGATTTACTCTGCCACCCTTAGATAAGTCTATCATAGCTTACAGATTGTTTGGGCCTGCGTTGATACCATAACTAGACAGAATGTCACACAGTAATACATTCTGATAGTTACCCTTACCTTCATTCACAGCTTGGAACTTCCAAGCACCGTCCTTACGATACAACTTACAGAACACCAAAGCGCGGTCCATAGAAGCATCTTCTTCCAAGTCATATTTAGCCAGAATTTTGTTACCTTTGGCACCTTCATACAGATTTACCTTAGCATTGTGAACCATACCAAAGTTCTGCTGACGATTCTTGGCATCGTGAATGTTAACAAGAACTACAATTTTCTGAACATTGGCTGGAACCTTAGCAGTGTCAATAGTGATAGTTTCATCATCACCATCGCCAGCACCTGTACGGTTATCACCTGAATGATGGATACAGCCAGTAGCAGCTATAGCTTCAGGACCGTCCAATTGTCCAAACAAAGCCATTGCATCATCACTTACAGCTTTGCCATCAGCACCAAGCAAAATAGCCATTGCATCTAAGTCAAATTCTTTACCAGGCTGTGCGGCATCCCAACCCAAGCCAACTCTAAACACTGTTGCATTGCTTTCTTTAGAGAGGTCAATGCGTCCTCCTTTTTGCAAGTTAATTGCCATAATTTTTTAGTTTTTAAGTTATTTTAAATTCAGAAACGGTAATGTACCTCCACCTACAGATAAAGGCATAGTACCATCCCATTTTTCAATCGCTTTAAGTTGTAACAATTCTGGAGTAATAGACTGTTCTAGCAATTTATTAGCATCAGCTTTACCTTGAGCTGCAGCTACAACTTTCTCTGCTTCAGCAATAGCAGCTTTCTTTTCATTCTCCACTCTGAGAGCATTTTGAATAGCTGTATTCTTAGCATCTATTGCATCCTGTAAGGCATCATTAGGTTTAACTGAAGATTGAATATTATTGAAAGTAAAGCCTTTTTCCATTAGGCGTTCCCTCAATAGACTTTCAACTTCTCGTTCAAATTGCGGTCTATTATTAATTAATGAATCAGTTTCATACAAACCAGAAATGTCTTTGTATGCATTTTTAACTTCAGCAAGTATGGCTGTTTGTTCCAACGATTTAATATCCTTTCTATATCTTAGAAAGACTTTCTTAGCATTGTCACGTTCGATGTAATACTCAATAGTCGGGTCCGCAGTAAAGATAGTTCCCTTCTTATCCTGAATATCGAACTCTTCATAATCCACAATTTGTGCATAAGCAGGATATTCAAACAACTGCTTAGTAAAGCGGTTATATACCACCCAACCCGTCTCAACTTTTGCATCATCTACTCCTCGGTCACTTCCTGCAAGATTAACCATCACACCAGTTTGACCAGAATCAATTCTGTCAATGCTAAAGCATGAGAAAAACACTATTACCAAAACCACAAAGGCGACTAAGCCACCAATAAATCCAAATGTTCTTTTGTTACTTTTCATAAGTCAAAAATATAAGTTTTATTAATTTAAAAATGCAAACTATAAATATAGGAATCAATACAATCCCTAGAATATTAAAAGTCCAACTTGCCATACTTAACATGGCTCCTATCATAGTGGCACAACCTATAGTTGCTAAAAGTATCAATACTGCTAATGCTGTTTTAAATATCATTTTGAATTTTTGCATTTTTCCAACTAATATATAGCTGGGGCGTTTCTATTCGTTTATCTATTGTAGAGTCTAAGATAAGACAATTGAATCCTAACTTAGAATAGTACTCCTCAAGATATTTCCCTAATTCAGGTAAGTTCTCATCAAGGTCAAACACTAAACTATAAGAATTCTTAATAGATTTAGCTTGCATAAGAGAAAAAATCTCTTCAGTGCACTTAGTATACAAAGCTTCTTTACTAAGTCTCATTCCATACTTAGTGATAGTGTAAGCATCTAAAGCATTAAGTGGCTCAGATTTAGGAAGCCAATTTTCTATAAACTCAGTTATTCCTTTCATATCTTATCTCTATAGTAGTTAAATTACGATACTGATGTGCATCATTTCCAGGGATGCCCTTTCTTATTCTTCTCTTTAAAATCCATGTTTTTAGTAACTGCTACTTTTAAGCACCAGCACATTCCAGGACATGCTTCAGGTTTCTTTATCTCTTCCGCATAAATTTCTTCAGCGGATTTTAAAATGTCATATACTTTCATATTATTAAAATTTTAATTGTGGTTCTATCAGGAATCGAACCTGAATTTTATGTTTAGGAAACACACGCTCTATCCGTTGAGCTATAGAACCTTATAAAACAAAAAAGGTGTGGATTTACCACACCTTTATTATTTACCTCTACAAACAGACTTACATTTTACAGAACCTGGTCTGGTAGTTGCGTGCTTGAAAGATTCAGGCTGAGCGTCCCACCATTGCTGTGCTGCTTTTAAATTAGCTACCATTTTCTTGTATTTCATAGAAAAAAGAATAAAAAGTTTATAAGTCAATAATCTTACTTGCTTCTTGTGCTAACTTATCACAAATCTTATTGTATTGGTCATCCGCATGACCTTTGGTCCAGCGGAAATCAACCTTAGTATGGAACGCAATAGCTTTATCAAATCTTTCCCATAAATCTAAATTGGCTTTTCTTTTCCAGTTCTTAGTGTATGTACATACTACATACTGGGAATCTGATACAATAGTAACTTCAGAAGGAGTTTTAATGCTTTCCAAAGCCACAATAGCAGCCATTTGTTCCATTCTTTGGTTTGTAGTATTCTTATACATCTTACTATATCTAGCAACTTCTTTACCATCTTTCAAGATTAGAATACCAATTCCTCCTTGATTTTTGGTGTTTGAATATGCCCCATCAGTATAACATATATAAGAATTCATGCTTGAGTTCTAGTTGCATATAGGTATGCAATGTATGTACCTAAGATGTAAGCAACATCATAGATATCATTATCGTCGTCAAGAACGATATTCTTTAATACATTGTTAACCATATCAAGTATTATAAACCCATCCTTATCAGATAAGTAGGGTTCCATCAATCTAGCGAGTTCTTTTAAATACTTCTTCGCATTTAAGGAAGCTGCACTTAAACTTTTCAGAAATTGAACACCTTCTTCACTTTGGTTCATTACAGAAACATACTCACTAAACTCGTCTCTTAGAAATCCTAAGTAAAAAGCATTAGATATGTCTCCATTAACCCATTCAGAGAAGGTTTTGCATTCCTGAATTGTAGTAAGGTCAATAGGGTGGTCAATTAAATTCTCTACCTTCATGATTATTCAAATAATGCTTCTAACTTAGCTGCTAAGTTATTAGCTTTAGTAGAAACTCCATCTAAAGCAGAACATTCTGTTTCCAGTTTCTTAATTTCTTCCTGCTTCTCAGCTTTAGTAGTAACAGCCTTTTCTGCTGTTGCTCTTAGCTTAGTAATAGTACTCTTAAATGTAGACATTGCATTGTCTACTTCCTTACTGAATCCTGCTGCGGTTTTATTAAAGATTTCCATATTAGTCTTTTTTAAGGATTAAGAGTAAATTCAAGGGTGTAGCCTCAGTGGGACTCGAACCCACACAGGCGCAATGCCCATCAGAGCTTCATACAGTCTATAAAAGACTGCTTGGACTATGTCTTAACCATATCAATTCTGACTTAGGTTGCAGGTGTATAGTCTCTACACATTTAGAGATATTGAAGAGTTTCACTTCATCATACTACTTGATGGGATTGACTACCCACATTCCATAATATCTCATTTAGCTCGGCGTTATTATCATTTATAGGGCCGATACCTTCACCGAATTAGCCTGCTTCTACTCCAAGAGTTTCCTCTTGGGCATCCATACCCCTGTTCTTTCCTCTATAATTATCAGTAAAGGCATGACAATTAGGACACAGAAGTTGTAAATTTTCTATCCTTAAATCATCTTTTATACCATTTACATGATGCAGTTCTAGAGCTATAGGTTTTCCTAACCACTCAGTCCTGCCACAACACTCACATTTATATTCCTTGATACCTTCCTTAAGAAGTCTTTTACGTAAATTATTAGTATTTACCCATGTAGAGTTTTCTACTAAAACTTCTTCTAAAGGTCTAGAAGTTTTAACTGGCTTGTATCGTTCTCCTTGATTCCAAACTTTACCAGTCATATGTGAAGTATCTAAATTATATTCTTTAATCTTTTTCTTAACAGTATCATAGTTACTGCCAGCTGCTTTAAGTTCATTACTTCTGCATAAGATAAACTAGTTTTAACAGCCTCAATCAGTCGTTCATCAGTCCATTTTCTTTTACTCATTATGTATATTTTTATATACACAAAGATATAATAAAAATTTGTGACTTCCTATAAAATTCTGTTAAAATAGATTAATAAGAAAGAACATTTCTTTTTCTAAATCTGACGCGTCTACCAATTTCGCCATGAGGCCATGAAGCAGTGATTAACTATATAAATAGCCTAAAGAGGTATTCTGCACCCACCCCATTCCTTGTACTTCGGAACGCGTCTTATTACATACGCTTAAATATAACAGTAGAATCAGTTGGAATAAAGATAGAATCCTTATAAGTTCCAGTGATTTTTAGTTCAGTCTTTCCTCTATATACATCTATAGCTGACGGATTTTTAGTTGTTGAAACAATAAGCCCTATCATACCACCCACTATTAGCCCTCCTCCAATCGTACCATTAAGGAGAGATTTTGGTTCAGAATCAGTACTTAAAGAAACTACAATTATAAGAGCTCCAATTACTAGAATTACAGCAAATAGAAATACATCCATATTAATCAATCATTAAATAGTCCTTAACTAATTGTTCATTGTTCTCAAGAAAAATTCTACACTGTTCTAGGGTATAAAATGAAAGAAAATAATATATATCAATAGTAGGAATTAAAGTAATTTTATCACAATCTCTTCCTATAGCCCATTTAGTTATTCTTGTATCCTTCCAATCTTCGTCAGTAACTTCTCCACCATAATAAGGTATAAGTTGACTTATTTGAGCCATTGCAAGCATAGATTTAGCTACTTTCTCTGATGCTGCTGTACTTTTATCAGCACTCATAGCACTATAATAGTGTGTACTACATATTTTAGAATCTTCATCTATCCAGTAGCCTTCCTCTATTGTTACATTATTATCAATTAAATCTTGATATGTTCTAATTACTGGCTCTTTCTTTTCTTCCTTCTTGACAACCTGAACTTCACAATCGTCAGGAACATTTATTGTTACCTTTTGCATACCCAATCATTTTCTTTTAATTTTAGTTTCCCAATTAGGATTTCCTTCGAAATTATATATCCAATCGCATATATCATACTTATTAACAATCTCATTAGGATGGGGAATATTGTAATCCATTATATCCGCCAAAGTTAGAATCTTTCTAATTTCTTGGTTTTGACGGCGTCTGATAACTTTATTATACCATCTACCTGTCTTATCCTTTACAATTGCTACTTTCTTTCTGCTCTTGCTCATAGTAATACAATTTATAGTGGCGAGGGGGAGACTCGAACTCCCAACCTCAGCATTATGAGTGCTGCACTCTAACCAGTTGAGCTATCTCGCCATATAATCCGCCTAATAGGGTAGCAATCTATTAATTCTTTACCGCAATTATGTCTTGTTTTATCACGTCTGATAAACTCAATAATGTCTAGGTAATTTCTCACCTCTGCTACGAGTAGTGGATTATAAGTAGGGCAGGTGAGACTCGAACTCACACAAGGATTTCTCCTTCTAGAGCCTAAATCTAGTGCGTCTCAACCAATTGCGCCACTGCCCCTTATTCCTTTTTCCAAATTATTATATTATCTAATTTATCATTTAACTCATTAAACAGCCATAATAAAAGGGATATACCAGTAAGTAAGACAAATATCCAAGATATTATTATAGATAAAAGCATATACATTATATCTCTAGCTGTAATTATTCCTATTTCTTTTCTAAAACAAAAAAGTATTATTAATACTGTAATTATAGATGCTAAACATCCAAGTAAATATATTGTAATCATTTCTTTTCAGGTTTTCTCCATATAACAATATCATCCCCATTTCCCCTAAGCCACATTAAACCATATACAATGGATATGATTAAAAACATTATAACAGATATCCATGAGAAAATTATTGCTCCTATACCTATAATAACAACAGTTAATGTTATTTCATCATGTTCTTTTAAATACCATATAAGCCACCCACAAACGCATAAGATTGCAAGTAACATTCCGAATAAGTAAGTCATTTTATTTTAACTTTTAAAGGTTTAACTAATCCTAAATCATTTCCAGTAGGAGTTAAAAAATCAATTCTCCTCCTATGAAACCTACCCATTTTATCCATAACAACCCATTTACCATTTATTTTAGAGTTGTTAGATATAACAGTAATAGTGTCACCATAATTATAATGTTTAAGTAAATCATGGGACAATGCTACCCATCGTAAATTGCCAGAATTTAATTCTTTAATATCAATCTTCTTTCCACTAGCTGTATACCATGACAATCCATGTTTTGGTCCAGCATGATAATAAGTAGCTGTCACATTAAATTGTCCATGTAAAGATAAAGGAATAAAGAATAAAAGTAATAATAAATTTCTCATAATTAATAATTTAGTGGGCCTGGGGAATTTTGAAATCCCGACCTTCGGTTTACGAATTTCTTTTTCGTATTCCTTGAATAATTTTACGAGTTAACCCAAAATACTGTGCGACTTTTTCCCAATTCTTAAGTAATTCATACTGTTTATTTACTTCTTCTAGGGAAGGATAATGTTTATCAGCTTCTCTACATTCTTTAGAACAATATATTTTACCCTTAGACTTAGGAAATCTTTTGCCACATACAGGACATACACTACCATATTCATTATTAAATGATGATTTATCGCATCCTTCTAGTTCGGAAGATAGGTTATCAATAATTAAGTCAGGATTATGTTCTTCTCTATGACAATTTGCACATAATAAGTCACATTTATCTAATTCTTCTTTTAGTGTATCTAAGTTAGTATTAGAGAATGCTCTCACATCAATCTGAAACTTCTTAGTATTAGGGTCACGATGATGGAATTCTAAAGCTGCTAAGTTTTTATTATAACCGCATCTTTCACACTTACCACCGCGCATTTGGACTGCTTCATACTTACGTTTTAGTCCACGAAGTTTCTGTTGTTGATAGTTATTAGGATTACTACTCATGGTAGGGACAGTGGGGCTTGAACCCACATGTGACCAATTACCCTTTCAACAGCGTATAAGGCAGAGGGGATATGTCCCTAAATATGCAAGATTTACTTGAATCCTGCGAAAGCATCGTAAGTAGTTTATCTTTTTATAGTTGATTCATCTTACGCTATGATATTAATCTAGAACACGTGTTTGTTGGGCTACTAGGACTCGAACCTAGACTCCAAGAACCAAAATCTTGTGTGACTGCCATTACACCATAGCCCAGTTTCAGACAACTTTTTCTCTAAAATTGGCAGAGTATAAATTAATTGCTGTTAGTTGTCTTGTATTAAAGTTTATATTATGGAAAATTTATCATAGTGAGAAACACATGTAACTTCAGGAAGTTCAGGAAAACCTTCTGGTATTTCATCCTCATGTGTTAATACAATAAATTTTGTAGTATCAGAGTGGAAAATAGAATCCACCCTTATAGAATGCTTTAATAAGTCTAAATCAAATTTAGTGGCTCTAAAGGAACCTTGAAAATTATTAAACTTATTATTGGGGTCTTCCACATTTATAACAGGTTTGGCAGTAGGTATAGGCCCATTACCATGTCTAGTGATATAAGGTCTAGTAACATAGTAACATACCTGTTTTGTTTCTCCAAGTCTGTTTAGGATTTCCATTGCATTCTGACAAGTAGTGTTGCTTGGAGTACAATAGGGCATAATTCCAAACTTTTGGTCTAGTAATATACCTTGTGAACCTTCAAATACTCGATGGGTAAATGTTTTAAGATAAGACTCTTCTTGCACTTTTACTGATTTAAAGTATTCATGTACCTTTAAGCACCACTCATCTATATTAGGAACAATCATTTCACATTCTAAATTGTAGTAATTATCCCATATAGATACAATTTTAGTTCTTAATACCATTAAATTTAAGCAGTCAGCAACTGTTAGGTGATAACCCCTAAAAGCCCTATCAAGAGTTGATTTGAATCCAGTTCCAACAGTTCCATGCCGAAGATTTTCATCATCATTCCATTGAGATATTACATCAAATGGAGTTACAACTTCACATAAAGGATGATAAATAATTTCAGGAGAAATTCCTAATTTATTTAAATCCTGTAATTCTGCAATAGAAGTAATTGGGTCAACTGTACAATAACTAGACCAATAAGTTGGTATCCCAAGTAAAGTACCACTTCCAAAGTTACTGAATTTATGTTCAACACTTCCATACCTTACAGTATGGCCTACTTGATGCCCTCCACTAAATCTTACAACTATTGTAGACTTTGGATGTAAGGCACATAAATTGTGGACTGTTTGTCCTTTACCCTCGTCACCAAAGAACGAGCCTAGTACAATTTGATTCATCTCATCTACTTATTAATAGGTATAAGTTCCATTTTTCTCACTACTAACTGCTGGTTGTACTTCAGTAGAAAATTCTCCAGCGAGGTCTTCATGTTGCTTAATAGCTTCAGCTATAACACTGTGAACATTTCGAGAATCACAGGTAAGTACATTCTGTCCAAGTAGGTCTTTCCATATTGGAGCAATTCTTGTACCGTAGCTACCATTAGTAACATGAATATGATAGACGTTATATTGTTCTTGAGCTTTCTTAAGAGCTTCTTCTGCACTAATAGAATTAGCAGGATGTTGGTAGCCTAAGAAATTCTCCAAAGCACGTCCACTAATGTCACGCAAGTTTGGCTCATCCCCAATAGTGAATAAGTAACCTTTCTTGTGTCTTTTAAACCATGAGTCTGTTTCAGTATGGTATCCAGCAATTATGTGTGCTAATAAATAGCTTTCACCAGCATTGCCACCACCTCCACCTTCTAGTACAAACTCTTCCAATGAGTTGACTATCTTTTCAGTGTCTGATTCAAATTGTCCAACTTGAATTGGATAATCATCATACTCATGGTCTCCCACTGCCATAAATAACAGCTGAGGGTCTTTGATTCCCAATTGCATTAAAGCATCCATGAGTTTAGGAAAATTATCCCTTATCATCTCATGTGGTGTTCTACGCATTGAACCAGTTACATCAAGAGCAATGATAATTGGAGTTGTCTCTGGGTGTTCACTACTATCTCTACTTTCTCTAACACCAGTATCAACCATTTCTGGTTTAATCTGTGTGTTATAACTTCTTGCATTTACGTTAGACAATTTAATGTCTGACTTAGCTGACAGGGAACGATTCTTAAAGACAGCATCGGCTGACTTAGTAGCATATCCTCTATCATTTGATAAGCAAGAGTAAGTAGCATAAGAATAACTTCCACTTCCCATAAGTTACTCAGTTTTAAGGTCTTCGTTCAAAACTTCATCAATTCCAGAAATTTCTCCCAACTCTTCAGCAGGAAATTCTTCCTCATCAACCTTCTTAGCCAAAGCGTATTCAATTTTTGCAACTCTCAATTGACGTTCCAAATCATGACGCTTAGCAATCCAGACTTTTGGGTCAAATCCTTTACCAACTTCCAATGATGTCGTTGAAGTAACGGATAAATCACGATGATTGTTTAATTCATTTTGCAGCCTCAAAACCTTCATTCTACATTCCTGTAAAAACCTATCTTCTTCAACCTTAGTCATTTCATAAAGGTTCTGAGCACGAGCATCAAGAACTGATTGACCTCTTTTCTTTAAAATTTCTTTAAAAGTTCCCATAAATCATTTTACATTAAAACATTTGCAAATATTAATCTGTAAATAACTTGAGCCCCCGATAGGAATCGAACCTACAACCTTCTCATTACAGGTGAGTTGCTCTACCGATTGAGCTACGAGGGCATAAACAGAAGACATTTTAAACCTACCAGTTTTAAATTTTGCTGTTAGTCTTCTTATAAGAAATAAGATTATTGCTAATAATGGCACTCTCCATGCCATAACTTTCTCTTTAAAAATACTATTCTCTTTTTAATTGGTGAGTATAGTTAACATCTCCACGATTGAGATTCTGACACTCAATCACACCAGATAAGTTTTTGTATCAGCATTTACCTATGCCTCGCCAAGGCTGGCTTCAACTTAAACTCGGAACAGATTTTATTTTATCAAATCGTTTACTATAGTATAAACAAAGTATATTAATCCTAGTATAGGTGTCCACATAAAGATACCAATAAAAAATGCAAAAAAGTAATCCAATGGATTAGCCAACACTATGCCTATTAAATAGACAGGCAATAAACTAAGTAAATAAATTATTACTACAAGTATAGCAGTAATTAAAATTTTTACAATTGTCTTCATCTTTTTAAATAAAAAGAAAGGCAAGGAGATGTCTTTCGACTGCCTTTCTGAACCATAACTATATAAATATATAACTATCACTATTCTCCTCAAAACCCTCCTAAGTTTCTCACAGTAACAATTTTAAGAATAGCGTATACGGAGATACACATCATACGGAATTGTTACGTCACCGTATAGCTCAGTGCCCTAGCTGCTAATACATGTTTACTCTCCCAAATGTATTAGTTCCTTGTTTTTAGCTGAACAATAAAATTATCCAATCCAGTAACAAGCAAATCTGCTAAGCAATCATTTAACGTCTATTACTTGAGACGAATAATTTATTACTAAAATTATTAACAGCGTAATCTTTCATTAGGTAAGTTTCTAATTCTTAATAAGCCCGATTTCTCGGTGGTAAACTCTTTACCAGTTAAAGACCTAACTAATGAACTACGATATGGATACTAGCCGTTTCTATTCCATTATTGCGTACTACGTTGCTAGCTAACGTCTCGGCTACTCTCTTCCTTCACATCTTCCGAGAATGTTGCTGGATTAATATTACTGCAAATATTTTCTTTTCCTTTTTATTTGCAGGAAGGATTCAGCAAGAAGGTACTGGGTAGGGGATTCGAACCCCCATTCTTCACCTTGAAAGAGTGACGACTTAACCAGTTCGTCTAACCCAGCTTATTGTTTCTTAAATTCTAGATATTTATCGCCGTTATTAGTAAGTTCAGATACAATATATCCAGCCTTTTCATAAATTAGTTTTGCTGAATCTATCCAATTACTTCCAGTAATAACTTCAATAGGATAGTTAGCAACTAATCCTATAAATCCTAGAACATCATTTACACGAATAGTACTACAATGACCATTCCAATTCTTTTTTATAAGCTGATTTAACACAGCAATAACTACATTAGGTACATTAGAACTTTGTTCTAGTACCTTAGGGTCTAAAGGCTGAACTTCATTCATAATAGTAAGGTTTAAATTATAATAAAGCTCCAAACATTCGCGGAGGGTGCTAGATTCGAACTAGCGGAACCATAAGGTTCGGGGTCTTAGCAGGACCCTGGTTTAGACCACTCACCCAACCCTCCATTCAGAGTTTCTTTACCCTGTAACTCTGTAAAACAGCAGAAGGTCATTATATGTTAAAAGCCTGCGTCCTAAACCCCTAGACGAACACCGCAGTACGGATAGAAGGATTTGAACCTTCGTTTCAGGCTGGGACTATTAACAAAATAGAAATTGCTGCTAACCTTCTTATAAATAACTAATCGCTTGTGGGGCAGGGTGGAGTCGAACCCAATCTTCCAGATTGCAAATCTAGCGCATTAGCCAATTATGCTACCTCCCCATTTAATTAATTAAATAGTAGCTTTATCACCATTTCTCTCTCTGGATAAAAATTATCTTTTGAACGTGTGTCTGGCTACTATTTAATTAAATCAGAATACTTCTTTCGCCCTTTCGGACTACACCAACATTTCAACCTCCCGTTGTAATAATAATAAAGTCGGGAGGGTAGGAATCGAACCTACGTTATAGACAAATTCACTGTTTGCTCGAAATAAAAAATTTGCATTTGCTGTAAGTATTCTTGTAAGTATTTATAAACATAACCTTGTTTGTTGGGTAAGCGAGATTCGAACTCGCGACCTCTTGCTCCCAAAGCAAGCATCCTTGACCACTAGACCACTACCCAATTTACAGGAAACATTTGTGATGGACTTGAACCACCTAAAACTAAGATTTGAAGTCTCTGTTTATTAAACCAAAAAGAATTTGCTGTGAGTTTCCTTGTTTAACTAATCAAAAAAAAATTATCACCATGAAAAAGCACACCCTGCACGATTCGAACATGCAATAGAAGATTTGGAGTCAACTGGTTTACCATTAGCCTAAGGATGTATTTATAATCTTTTCAAATAGATAATCTTCGTAGTTTAATGACTTATACTGATTATGAGTTTCTACATGAGGAATCCTAAATTTAACTTGAGTTCTATTTTCAAATTCCTCTATTGGTAGAAGTAACAATACATCAGATTCTAAATTATATATTATAAAGTAATCTATCTCTGACGAATTATATTTATGATAATAATGATTTTGGTTTCTAATAATACTACTTTTTAAACTAACTACAAACTGATTATCTTCAAATTTTTCAGATGTCTTTACTTGTAGTTTGTTTAACTTTCCATTAAAATCAGCAACCAAATCTGCTCTTTCATTATCACCAAAACCTACATAAACAGGTACATTCATTGAAACTAACTTCGCTAATGCTTTAGCTTCACCAATATTACCTAATTGTTTTGTTGTCATGCGGGGGATGACGGATTCGAACCGTCGACCTTTTGTTTAACAGACAAATGCTCTAACCAGCTGAGCTAATCCCCCATTGTAGTTACTATTGGATTCGAACCAATGCTCCTCACTTTGTAAGAGTGATGCTTTTAACCAACTAAGCTAAGTAACTATTTTCAGAAGTCTGTGTGTAACTTATTCGTAAATCCAAAATACAAATGTTAAGTAAAGAGATAATTGCTGTAAGACTTCTTATAAGTTAAATAAAATGAAAGAAAAGAGTTGGGCTATCCAGATTTGAACTGGAGTTACATCCTTATCAGGGATGCGTCCTGACCGATTAGACGATAGCCCAATTTCCAGAAAGCAGTTTTAGCGGTGTCAAATTAAAAGTTTGATGCTTGATAAAAATTGCTGTATGCTTTCTTATAGTAGTGTAAGTTTCACCCCTTACACTTTCGTAACTACAACAGTCCTAAGTGTATTCCACTTAGCATAGCCTGGTGTAATGCCGAGACTAGGGGACTCGAACCCCAAACTCCGCCGTGACAGGGCGGCACGTTAGCCAGTTACGCCATAGCCTCGTTATTTTTAATGAAATCCTCAACATTAGGGCCTATTTCATTGTAGTATTCTAGTTCATTAAAATCTTCTTCCAATTGTTCATTAGAAGTATTGCTAAGGTATTCCATTAATTCTTGTACTAATTTTCCCATAATTAAATTCTATTACTAAACATTCTGGCCTCATAAAGCCAACATTCATAAGCTAAAGCATCATCTTCAATTAATTCAAATCCAAATTCCATTAACTTATTTCTTAGTATAGGTAGATGAAATTTTCTTACATATTGTTTACCAAAGTGAATTACTTTAGCAGTTTCAGTAACAAAACTACAAATACATATAATTCTAAGTTTAGAATTCATTTTTACATTAACTATTAATGCTTTTTCATCACTTGTATATTTTATTGGTATTATTCTGGCCATAATCTTTAATTTAAAAATAAAAGAATAAATATAATACTTATTCCACCGAGCTACAGTAGAAATTCACGCCCATCCACGCTACATTAAGAGGTATTGGATACCTCAGTATTATATTTATCTCGCAAATAGATGTCAACCTATCCACTTGTCTAAGTATTCCATGATTATACAGTGCGGAACGACTTGAGACCATCATCACCACTGTCGGAGTTAGTTTTACAAGGCTTCCTGATGCCTTGGACAAATGTTGCGTGGTGGACGATTCGAACGCCTCCATCAGCTTATGAGACTGATATGCTACCATTACAACAACCCGCAATAGAAAGGCGTATCGTGCCTAAGACGGAGGATTTTTATCGCCACCCCCAGCTCCATTAAGTTGTACAGCTCTTAATGTTTAACAAGCTATTACGCCGCTGATTAAAACACCACCCACCTATAAACTTCACCGATTTGAAACCTAGGACTGTAGTGTATAATAAGATACATTACGGTTGGTACCTTCTCACAATTTTGGTTTCTATGAGAGCGGGTAATGGGAATCGAACCCACATCCTCTGCTTGGAAGGCAGACGCACTAGCCGTTGTGCTATACCCGCAGATAAAATATGCCCATCTTCACAGACGAGCATACTATACTAAAGCGCATGACTTTAGCAGATATTGTTGTGGGCATGGTAGGACTCGAACCTACTAAGCCTCACGGCAACGGTTTTACAGACCGCCCCAGCTCTCCAACTCTGGCGCATACCCGAACAACAATGGGATAAATAAAACACAAACACAATCACGTTATCTCAACGTTTCTGAGTACAAAGATACAGCATTTTTTGGACTCTGCAAACAGATTAATGTTAAAATTTGTAATAATTGAATTTGAATATTTATCCCATTATAAAAAACAAATAACATTAATACCAATAATTTTATCTATCTTCACAGACCGATAATTCATCATGAGTTTGTATTTTTCTAACGAAATATTTGTAGAGGATGAGGGATTCGAACCCCCACAGCGCCTAGAACTAAAATTTTATGCCCACACTATATCAAAGTGCCGCTATACCGTTTGCGTAATCCTCTGTGTGTATACCTATCTTCACAGACCAGTATATTAAAATTCAGAAAATGTTATCGCACTAAAATCCTGTAGAGGGTGGAGGAATCGAACCTCCACTCCCAAGAATTAAACGTTCTTGTGCTTTACCCTTAAGCTAACCCCCTAAGGACTAACCCAAAAATCCCTGATGATAGCCCTTAGATGTGAGAATACGTTCAATAGACTTATGCTAATGCTATTTAAAAATATATTTTTATTTTAAAACTATTTGTGGTAACCACTTCACCAACGCACCATATTAGAAAGAATTAGAGGCGCGTACGAGATTCGAACTCGTGATTAATAGTGAGGAATATTATAAATTCATAAACACATCTATTGGTATCTCACGATAAGGCTAAAGCTAAAGCTCTTGACTCAATGCTTATGCTAAATATCTAGGATTTAGTAATGCTGAGGCTTAAGCTAAAGCTTTAGTCAATATTTTATTTTTAGTTTTTTATTCTCCTTTATGCAAGAAGCTAATCAATGTATCAACTTTCAAGTTAGACTTTTCAGTTTCTACATCATTAACAACTTTCAGAGCTTCTGTCACAGCTGCCAAAAGTTGACTTCTACGACGAAGTACTTCAGCACGTTGTCTTTGAGTCCATTCTCCTGTGAACTTCTGAATGGTATAATCACCAGTTTCAACTGTACGTTTCTTCGTAGTGATTTGTGCACGATAGTTTGCAGGAAGATGGGCAGGGTCCAAATTCGGGTCTTTAAGAACAACTTCTTCTGATTCAGTGGTACGAGTAACACCTGTCAGCATAGGAGTTTGGAAAATTTCTCTTCCAACATATTCTCCGTCAGTACAAGGTTCCCATACTTCAGAATCTGAACGCACAGGAATGTTATCATACATCTGCTCCCACTCTTTCTTAGTAAGGAGAGTTTTCAGACGCATGAGGTCCAATGCAGTCAGGAAACCAAATGAGATGTCTCCAATTTTAAGTTCTACCTTATTAGCACCCTTAGAGTTAGTTGCCTCGATAGCAAACACATCCTTCAAATGAGGAATTGCATTTTCTTCGAACCAGTCAAGTTTTTCTCTAACAGTAGTAGCTACCTTAGTAGTTCCCATTTTGCTGGCATCTTCCTGATACCCTTCACGAGGTTTGAAAGTCTTCTTTATACCTTCAAACATTGATTGCCTCTTATCGAAGAACACTTTGTAATCTTTAATCATTTTATTGAATGAAGAAGTACTGTGTTCTACTTTAGCAAGCAAAGTATTCATTTTCATCATAGTCACTTATTTTTTTGTAGTTTTAGTATTTTTTGCAGGTTTCTTTGCAACTTTCTTAGGAGTTACCACAGTTAATCTGTTTAGTAAATCCTGGTCCATAGCTGCATTAAACAATTCAGTGGCATTCTTAGGAGTAGCTTTATGGTGCTCAGTTCCAAGAATGAATGCTATAGAGGACGGGTCATAGCCGCTAATATAGAAATTATTAGGAGCATCTGCGAAATCCTCAAACTTAGGACGCATACCACTACCATAATAACCATTAGGCAAATCCCAAAGAATCAGTTTGAAGTTATCAACATACTCCTTACTGAATCCTCCGTTCAACAGTGTCTGTCTGAATGTGGCAAAATTGCTCTTATTCCCACAATCGTTAAACTCACCATCACTGACAAGTAAAGCTCCTGTAGGGAATTCAGATTCTGATACATTCATAGATGTTCTCAGACTTACAAACAATCTGGCAACTGATTGTAAATTAGTAGTACCAAAGTTACTATCACGTTCATTACGCCATTTCTCAATAGCAGTTGTCCCTTGCCATTTACAGATTTTACACTCTCTGCTGAATGTAGCATACACATCTTTAAACGGGCCATCCAACAATGCAGAGAAATATAATGCCATAGCCTTACCAATAGAATAAGACGACATATTTGTTCCTATTGCTGGAGCAGTCATAGAACCAGAAATATCACGAACTACTAATAAACGGCTATTAGGATTCATACCCTTTCTGGCAGTTTCTACTAGACCATCAAACTGTTTATTAATAGTCATTTCTTGATATTCAGGTAATTGATTTGCATAATAACTATTGCCAAGAGGAGCAAACAGTTCATGTACAAAACCAGTATATTTTGCTACAGGTTTAGACATAATCCATTTGTGGTATTTATCCACCAGTCCATTGTTCTTTAAGAACTTAGAACCAACCAATAAACTCAGAGCACGTCCATGAATTGTATCGAAATCCAATTCAAGTAAGTTCTTCTGAGATATAAGTTGTTGCCACTTATGAGCCGTACCGCTAGATTTTATCAATCTATAGCGTCTGTGTGCAGAACGGCTATCCTCTTTGTCTTTCTTACCATACAGACAAGAAGCAAAGTACTTACCAATTATGGTACGAGCCTGAGCTTCTATAGTCCCACATTCCTTAATAGAGCGAATGGTTGGAAGATATTTCTTCACTAACTCACTGGTATTCGGATTTGCCAAACCAGCAAGAATAGTTTTACGTAAGAAGTTCCAATCCAATTTTCTGCCCTCCCAGCCATGATATTGTAAATCAAGGCTCATCATTTCGATTACATCCTTCCAACTACCAGCTGCAATGAAGAAAGGCATATTAGCCATAAATGTTGGCTTATGATATATAGCCAACCACAGCATACGCATAATACCTTCATTTTTCAGGCCTTGTCCTCTTTGTACATCAAGAACAATAGTTTGTTTAGGAAGAACAATCTTAGGTTCCCTAGTAATCAACCGAATATATACTGCAAGTTGCAGACACTTTTTCGGATTGATACTCCACAGCTTATACATATCTTTAGCAACCTCTGCATATTCACGGGGTTCCTTAAAGTTTGCAATAAGTGCAAAGTTGTCAACAAATGCATCATTACTGGTGCTATATTTTACAGCACCATTACCACTCACAGTCTCAGCTGACTTTTTCAAACCTTCTCTCACAAACGCATTAGGTTGTTGAGAAGTTGCAGTCTTTATAAGACTTTCTTTCTTTTTGCTAAATTCCATAACGGTTATCTTAGTTAATTATTAATAATTAATAAGATAATTATATAGCGAGTTTCCTACATAATCTATCCTAACTACCTTCTCTTGTATTTTGCTGATTATTAATCAAGGTTATAAATTCTTGATAAACAAGAGATATAAGGATTTTCTCCTTATATAATCCAATATGGACAAGGTTTCAACTTTTATTTATACACGTTTAAGTCAATCATCAGGTTAGTTTCGTGTTTGTAATAGGATTAACCTACCACAATTAGACTTACAATTTTTGAAGTTCCACTTTCAACACCATGTACCAATAGATACTCAGGCATTCCAGGTAATTCTTCACCAGTACCATTCATTGCACTATAATTCTCATCCGCATGAAGACCATATATACGAAGTGTAGCTTCAACAGCTTGATTATATTCACTTGGATATTCATGACAAGCGTTAAGAGTGGTGCCTTTAATTGGGTCTATAATTTGAACATATACTTTTTTCATGTTACAGGTTTTTGATTGTCACTTCCTCATAGGTTACCACAGGCCGAGTTATCTTATAACCATGTTCTAACAGAAGTTTGATAGCCTTATTAATAGCCTTATCAATTGGAATCAGTTCCTTATGTTCTTCAGAAATAGATTCTTCTGTTTTAACTGAATTTTTAGGTTCTTCAATACCTGCCTCTTTTGCCTTTTTCCTATCCTTATATTTCTTACATTGGGTAGAAACTTTCTTTCTGGTCATTTCAAACAGTTCAGCAATTCTATTCATGTGAATAGGTTCTGTGTTTTTCCAGATATAACCATCCATGAAAGTTAATCCAGCAGGAATAATTATCCCTTGTTTAGTAAGCATAGTAGCATATTCACCATACAGAGGTACATTAGCTTCTTTAAATGCTTTTCTCAAATCTTCCAGCTTAAAAACTCCTGGAAACTCTTTCTTAACTGAATTAACAGCTTTAGAAAGTTCTTCTGTTGTCAATTTTAATCTTCTTCCCATTTTGATTAGTTAAATTAAATTATAAATTCAGTGGACTTGGGCGGATTCGAACCCCTAACAATATTTAACTTGTTCGTTCCCACAAAATTTCGTATCTTTGTATAATTAAATTAATAATTATGCCAGACAGAAAGCATCGAACACAAGTCCAATTTATCTGTGATTGCTGTGGTAAAGAAGCTACTAAAGCCCCTATCAATTTTAAACTTATCCATAGAAATCATTCATTAACGTATCTTATTAAAGGTATAATAGTAAATAAGAAGGCACATATTCCAATCCAGAAACTTATACCTGCAGTTAGTTCAACGAATATTAAGCATAAAAACAGAATAATTCCCAATAACATTGATACAGTGCATACAAGTTTCTCCATATCAATATTCGTCATAGTCATCATCCATTGTAGAACTATTTATAATTCCTGCAAGGAGAAGTGTAACTCCTGCAAAAAGCCAGCCAATAAATGCCCCAAATTTTATTCCAAGACATATTGCAATTATTATTAATCCTATAGTTATCATTTTACAAAATAATTACCAATCAGTACACAATGCGAGTTTAATAGTTTCCTCACCTAATATCTCAATGGCTTGCTGAGCCAATTTCTCTGATTTGAAGTAAACAATGTCAGAATATAAAATACTCGCTGCACCCACCTGTAATGTGTGAGAGGCTTGATTATATCTAATATAGAATTTATCTTCTTCTATATTATCCCAATCAGGTTTCCAATCACTATTAAGATATTTAGCAACATTCATTAGTTTATTAATAGCAAGAAGTTTTTGTACTTGTTTTTCAGAAGTACAATTATTTGCTTCCATACAATTATGTTCAGCTCCATTTGTACTTTTTATATTGCCAAACATATCATTATAATAAGTTTTATTATGACGAAATAATTTTTCAGCAATATCATTATAGGTAAGATTTTTTATTACCTTTCTAAATCTTACTTCTCCGTTCTCAATATAATATTCCATTCCTTCAGGAGGGATTATTTTTAAATTGTTTATATCCATAGTTTTAAGTATTTAACAAAAAAAATAAAAGGTATTGGTTTCAGGGTAGAATAGGAAGTTTTGTTAGACCCTTACTCACACACTCGCCACGTGAAGGCTACCTTATTGAGTGCGTTAAATATATCTATCTTCACAGACAAATATATTTATTATCAGAAGTTACGTAAATCAAAAAAGTAAATCATAACGACTAGACTACGCTTAGTCTTTATTTAAAGATGTAACGATACTTCTTCCCAGTAATAATTTTTTGTTACACCTGCATGATTTTTAAGTCCGCACTAATGCTATCTCCTCTGCGCCTTCATCCTTTCCAGGAACGCATATACACGAGTATTCATATATCATTGGGTTGATATAATAGATAGACATAAGCCCCACATGCTTGTCATGGATTCTCACCATAATGAATAAAGCACTATTCTCACGAACCATGCTTTTTAATGTTAAATTTTTAAACTATATTATCAAAAAGGCAATTCTTTAATATGTACGTAATCACAAAATTTATATACTCTTACATCAGTAATTTGAGCAGATTCTATAGCCTTAATAGTTCTTTCATAATCCCAACAAGTTGTTATTATACGCTCAGGTTCCTCATAGAACCAAGTCTTAATAATATCCTTATCAGGTATTGGCTCATCAATAGTCCACTCCCAGGCGTCTTGAAGTTGCAATTCATACCGATGTAGTATTTTATATTCACCTCTTCCAAACAATTCGTCCAAAAGATAGTGAATTAATAAACCACTAATTGCATCACATCCACAAAAAATACATTTTTCTTTGGAATGTAATTTTCTAAGAGCATAGTCTTTAGGCATAGTTAATTGTTCTGATTCATATTTTGTGAAAACGCCTTCAAAATTTCTTCAAGAGGATTTGTTTTCTTTGACCTTTCCTCCATTTTCTTTATGATAAATTTGATAGCCAGAATATCCTCTTCTGAAACAGGAACAAACTTGCTACCAAAAGCGGACACTGTCTCTGCTTCAAAATCTACCATAGCCAGATTATCGTTATTAATACTAAAGACAACTGACTTAGTAGCGTCTCCAGATGCCCCAAGACATTCAACAGGCATTCCATTATATACAGGAGGTAAATGCTTAGCTGCTAGTGCAAACGGAGCAAGAACTCTTATAAACATTCCCTTGATAATTTCATCATCATTACGATTGATAATTGTGTTCATTAAAACTTTCATGATTTTTCTGGTTTGATTAGTAATATGATTATTAAAATAGATATTCCAAATGGAATCCAAAGAGAACCTCTTAAACATTGCAATCCAAGATAGATTACAATGAATAAGAAGATTCCTTTTACAGTGATTTTTTTCATTAGTCTGTAAATTGTTTAAGTGATGACCGAGATAAAAGAATACATACAGACCAATCCAGTCCATTTTCTTCACAAAATTCTTTAGCAGAGCTGATATACTCTTTGCAGTCTTCAAAGACCTTTGCATCTTCCTCTTCAGAAATTTCACCTCTGTTTTTCTTCTCAAGACTCTGAGAAGCAAGGGCAGCCATTTCAGCTACTGAATAAGCAATAATACCAAGTTGAATGTCTTTGTTTAATACTACACTACGATTTACTAATTTGTTCTTTTCAATCTTCATAACGATTAGTTTTAAATGTTAATAATAAGACTATTAGTTTCAGTATAAATACCTACTTATCCCTCATACCACGTAAAGGTTGTCTTTATAATGAGAGTTTTCCCTACCGCTGTAGGGAAGATTTGATACAAATTTACACTGATTTAACCATCCTGTGCCACACTACTTTGAATTGTTTCACAACAATTGGATAGTCTCTGGGCATACCCATTATGGTTAAAATGACAAACATTTATAAAACATGTGTTTTACACCTAAAACTTTACATCTAAACGCACGTCATGGTTGTTTCTCTAGCCGTTTGCAGAGTAGTTTACTAGTAAAGAACTAAGGTGTCCTCAACAACTTGGAAAGTTATTTTAGTTTTTAAAGTAATTAAGTTACATGAGCAAAGCTATAACTATAATGCCTATAGCCGCATCTTTTAAGTCTTTATATGCTCTTTGGACTATTGTTCTCCCGACAGGATTTGAACCCGCATCTGCATATCTGAGATATGCCGCTCTCCCCTTAAGCTACGGAAGATTAGGAACTCAATCTTGACGTCTAGTTCAAAATATTAGACTCCCAAGATTTACGAACGTTCCACATTAAATGAGGGTTTCATATAGTTCCTCTACTACCAGCCTAATCACACATCTGTACACAATATGTGTTCGTTACTACTATCGTGGATAATTAATTATTATATCTAACTTTACTGTCTAATGACAGCTAACTCATATGATAGTCAGTTCTGAATAGATAATAACTATTATGTTGCGCACCATAAATAGTTCTATCAATTAGATATAGAAGGTTTAAGGATACCTACAAACATTTAACAAATTGTTATATAATATTGGTCATTTACAGACCAGATATTCAGAGAACGACCTTCTTTATCCATACAAGTTTGTGCGACCCATATTGGATTAAGGTTTTCAATATCAGAATAGCTACAAAATTGCAGTGTATGCCCATTGAAATTAAACATAGCGTATTATGGTAAATAATTCAAAGTGTATTGCATTACTGTAATAATACAATTGGTACCTTTAATTTTTCCAGATTGTATGTAATATTCTGCATCGTCAATTTTATCACTCACACCACCGTAAATCATAGTGTTATATGAAGAAAGTTCTTTCCAATAACGGGTTAATTCCTCTTCATTGTTACAAATATCAACGGATTGTTGTACAGCATGAGTTTTGACATTTACAATAGTTTTAATCAATTTGTACTTCATAGTAGTATTGTTGCTATTTACAATAAATCCCACTCTCTTAATGCTTCAGCTGGTGTACAACCTGATTTGATAGCTTGAGATACTTCATACTGCAAACCATGAGAGGCTGCAATTTTAATAGCCTCAGACTCCGTTAATACACGGAGCTGAGGTTTTCTTTTCTTTCTTCCCATTTTCATTTTCTGTTATATGCGTTCATATATTGGTCAATAAAGAGTCGTTTCTGGTCAGAAGTTGGACAGATGAATGTCTTTGCAAGCTTCTTACAGAAAGTTTGCATTGTTATCTTGCTAAGAACAAGGTCACGAACATGCAGCCATGCAAGTACGATATCACGTTTCATAAGCAGTTCTGCACCTCTGTTAGGACCTATAGCTCTTATCATATCTTCAATCTGACAATATGCTATACGAGCAACACCAATCTGTTCAGGAGTGATTCGTAAAGTTCCTTTAGAAATAGATTGACTGCAACCAGTTCCAGTTAACAGCTGTGCTGCTGCTTTATACTGATATTCATTTCTACCTCCTTGCAGAAGTTTGTGTCCCATACAGAAATTCTTGAGAATTTGATAAGATTCTCTACCATCTGCTATATAGGCATCAACATAATCCCTGGTTTCCCACTTCTTAGATTTGGAATTATAATGAATTGCTGACAGAAGAGGATTAGGAAAATCTCCTTCAATAACAGATAATACATACGGTTTACCTTCCCTCCAGATGTTGCAAGCAGCCATGAATCTGTGCTGTCCATCAATAACAAATTTAGTAGCCCTATCAATCAAGATAGGAGGAACAAATTCTCCTCTCTCCATAGCACTCTTGATTTTGGATACATGTTCCATGTCCACTACTTCACGATTGCCCTTGATGAACTCAATTCCGTTACGAGATTCAATACCAAATACATTTGCGATAATTTTTGCCTTTTCCATATTCTTTCTTTTTGATTAGTTTATAAATTATGCCGTCTATTCCGAACTGCCAATCTGCGTTACAATACAGATAACTAAGAATGCATTCTTAGTACAGACTAGATTTAAGTGCAAGTCTGCATACACACCATACGTTTTTTACATGCTGTCATGGCTAATTCGCATGTTAATTAGGGAAAATAATATTGTAAAGCTTGCATTATACATACATCATGGTCATCAAAGTCGTCACTGTTCTGTGATTCATATTCCAATGTAGCCAAACATGCAAAAGCTTCTTCAATACTTTTAAAGGACATATCATATATTGTTGATGGTATAGTAGCTTTATTTGCAATAGCCTTACCATATCTTAAAGATAAAGAAGTGGCTTTACCATCATCTAATAATGATTTCATAAAATTCTCCTGTGTAGGAGTTAATAGCAAATCAACATCTTTATTTGTAATTTGCCCAAATTTATTTATTCTCATCCTGCTGCCAATATTAAACAAGATATAATTAATGATATGAAAATAGCTATTCCTTTTTCTTCAGAATTTTCTGGTAAATATACAGCTGAAATGAGAATAATTAATATTAATACAAATTTGAAAAATGCTATCATATTATTTCTACTTCAATACCATTATTAATGAAACTAGTCAAAGGCATTGCCTTCTCTTCTGCATATTCCTCTTTTATCTCTTTGAGGTAATTACACTCTTCCGTTTGTGATGCAGACCAGTCTATTATTATAAATCCTCTATATTTCTCAGGAATATAGCAACTTCCATATATTTTGAAAGATACACTTTGAGATGTCAGATTAATTTTAACATCTTTAATTCCAAATACACTCCATTCTTCTTTGATTTTGCGAACTACTGCATCCATATCTACTATAGTAGCAGAAACTATTACATTATTGATGAGGGCTCTTAAATCTCTACAACTGAGAACAACTTCCATTCTTTTTAACAGAGTTTGAAGTCCCTTCTCATATACCAATTGTTTTAATTCTTCTATCTCTTTCATAATTTGCGATTAGTTTAATTAGTTATTGTGACACCTATTTCTAGGTGTTTCGTCTTAATTTTCAAAGACTCATCAGACAATTTCCTAATTTAAATTTAATTAAGTAGAGAGAATACACTAAACCGTTAAAAAAGTGTATTCTCTTACTTAGTCCTTCACCATAGCTAATTGAATGTTTGGAAAAAGTTGAAAAACTGTGGTGTGGGACTGGCCTCACGTGCATTCCTTACTATCATCCTTCTCGTTGTGCAGACTCAAAGGAATATAATCAAGAATAGCATATACATATCCAATTTTCTGAAGCAGAAAGTAATACATATTATACCTAGGAATGTCTGGATTAGGTAAAACAGAGTAGATGACAGTTCCTACTCTAAGGAGTCTGTCACCTACTAGTTCACCTTTTACGGTCAAAGTTATGCGAGGTCGATTTGGTAAACCCATTGATTACCCAATGAACGTACTCCACCAGCACGCATACGCATAGTTTGTACAGAAGTAATCTTTGTGATTTTCATCTTCTTACCAGCTACGCTATTCAAAGCGGACTCTGCATCAGGAGATTGTTTCCACAAATCAACAGCTGTACCAGTGGCAATAACTGCAGGAAGATTGTTACCAGCTGCATCTTTGGCACGTGTAGAATCATCGTTATAAGGCACAACTGCTTTCACGAAAGAAGAGATATACAATTCCTTCGGTTGACCAGCAACCTCAACAAAGATACCAGGAGCCTGATTGCCATTGAACATACGGATAAATTTACATTCTTGCAGGTCTTTGCCCTGAGGAATAGTAAATTCATCACCTTCGGCAAACATATTGCTTCCGTCATTTACACGTACTTCGATGTTAGCAAAAGAAACACCGTTACCTACTTTACCACCTGCAACCTTCACTCTCTGGAGTGCAGTTGCTACATTTGCACTTACTGACATAGTAAATAAAATTTAGAAAAAGTTAATTAATATCCCCAAGCTAGTTAATTATTCCTTTAAAGCCTCTTAGGGCAGACAATAAAGAAGAGAGTGTTTAAGGCACACTCTCTAAACCTATACACTTGCCCGCTTTTAATTACGTCCCTTGGGCCTCAGGACAACCTAGGACTTTTAAAAGTGGAACTTCCACTCGCCTAGGACTGGTTGTTTTTAGTCCATAACAGATGCACAGTTTTATGAAACAAAAAATCTACCAATCAGTCCTGTGACTGACTTACCGATTGGTAGGACAAATACATTTATAGTATCGTCTAGGTAATGTAGGTGTTATACACTTAGGCTATATTATAAGTTTTATAGTTAGGCTATGTTGATTTATTAGTAAAAATAGTAGGGATTAATCCCTACTATTAAGACGGTCTCTAACCATATTTATGCAGTATTTGAGACTATATAAAAATGCTCTGCAATCCGACAATTAATGTCAAGTAGTTGTTTGTGAACTTCTATCCTAACATTCAATGCCCTTGTTAAGATTTCTCTGCTATCTATCTCCAACGTGCATCCTATCCAGCTCATGGCGTCATTAATTGCTTTTATCTCTTTAGTTGTCATAATTGTAAATTTTTTGTAAAACAATAAATTAATTTAAGCCTTTTAAAGACTTGCTTAGGTCTGTGAGTTTAGTTTCTTTCAGCAATCATTTCTTTATATTCTGCCAAAGTTACCAAAACACCGCAATATAAAATGTATGTTGTTTCCATGTTTATTTTTATTTTGTAGTTGAATATTCAAGTTTAAGTAAGCAGTTTAAAGTCATGCTTAGGACTTTTGGTTTAGACGAACTCAAAACCAATTAAAGAAGCAAGGACTTCAAACGTTCCTCCTCTTTTTGATGGGAGAGAACGAATGTAGGTTTGTCTGTGGCAAATTATCTCCTTGTTTCCTACAATAGAAACAAACAATTCGCCCAGCTCTTTGTTTGTGGTTTTGTCCGTTACCTTTTCTTTGAGGGCTTTTGCAATAGTAGATGTATTTTTAATTTCCACTACCGTTGTGCCCTGTCTTTCAAACCCTTTTTTCAATAGGGTAGAAAGCCACAGTTCCTGTTCATTGCCTTGTTCGTCTATGAGTAAAGCAACAACGCCGACTGTGTTTGTTGTTTGTGACCTTGCAAAACAATATCCCTCGGCTGATAATTTAAACTTCCTATTCTCTTGATAGGGAGATAAATCTTCACGATTTGCTGAAATTGTTTTGTTTGCAAGTTGATTAAACTCAGCTTCGTTTGATTTGTTAATTCTTGTAAAACCTTCAATCATGGCTTTATAGTTTTGACGCTTTGGGTGTCCTTATTCACCCGTTAACGGTTTAGTCGGGAAATGCGTCAATTTCCCTAACAACGTTTCGTTTTCCACTCTGCACAGCGGAGTACGCCTATGTTGCTAAATTTCTGTAAGTGTTATAAATTTAGGCTTGATTTTTCTTACGAAACCCCCAGGGGGTGTTTCGTAGTATACTCCTCTCCCTCACATAACTCTCACTATTTTTCAATTTCCTAGATTAGCCTACCAGTATAGGGGAGGGGGTGTATTTTTAAGTACCTAGTATTAGAATTCACAACTATTAATTTTATTTAATACTAACACATTTTGAATGTTAATAAAAATAGACTATCTTTGTATCTATAATAAATAATAAATAAATAATTAATTTAATATGAAATTACAAGAAGTACTAAACAAGTATGACAACATGGAGTCACAAATGCTTTATAATAAAGCTGTAGAGATTTTAGGATTAATTTCAGATGAAGAATTAGGAGAAATTATGTTACATCATTCTTGTATTTTTTCTAGAATCTCTGGAATGACACATGAGCAACTTATGAATAATAAGGAATTGATGAAACAGGCAATAGATATATTTATTCAAACTATTGAATCTAGAAATCTTTGCCAAGATGAATTTGATGCAATGACTTTGGATGAAATAAAGGATTATATTTCAAGTATTATCACTAACAAATCTCCAATGTTGTTAAGACTTATAAACGAAATAGAAGAGGTAAATTTAAACTATGATACCAGAGTTAAAACAAATTAAAATGCAAATTACTCTATTTGAGCAAGGAGTAGAGAAATTTTATGAAGAGGCTACTAAATTAAAAGAAGATTATTTAAAGCTTCAAAAAGAAAATGAAGAACTTAAAAAGGAAATAGAAAATTTAAAGAATAATGACAATAAATGAAATTGATAATGTTGACATATTAATTACTCCTCCATTAGAAGTAGTTAAAGATAATATATATGAGATAGTTAATAAGCTATCTGAGGATGACAAAAATCATATACATTATTATTTAAATATATTATTAAAATATATAACATATCTTGAACAAAATAATGATAGTTTAAGGGAAAGAAACTTAGCAATGCGAGACTTAATAGAGGATTACAATAATATTATTAGAATATATACAAAATGAAAATTACTATTACTAATAATGAAGAAATAAAAGAAACTGTATTGGCAGGATTAAAGAGGAATAAAGAAAAATATGGTAAAAGATATTGTCCCTGCTCTTTAGAAAGAAATGATGATACTGTATGTATGTGTAAAGAGTTTAGGGAAATGGAAGAAGGAACTTGCCATTGCCAATTATATATAAAGACTAAAGAATGAAAATATTTTCAAATATGCAACATGAACTAGCATTATTAATAGAAAAGAAAGATGTTAATAATGTGATTACTAAGATGAATGGTATACGTGTTAATTATATAATTGCTCCGATTGAACTTAAGGAGAATAAACAATTTTTACAAGAAGCTCTTAGTTATATATGTATACAAGGTAACTACTGTGGACAAATATTATATTATGAGTAAATTTTATAGTAAACTTACAGCAGACGATTTGGTAAAGGCATTAAACGAAATCTATAATAAAAAAGTAGAACGTCAAAATTCTTTTGTTATATATTGTAGCTCTAAAACAGCACAAATATATGATATTACCATTAAAGAGGAACTTGGATTAATAAGTCCAGAAAGAGCCACTTTAGAAAGATATGCAGCAACTAAAAATGCATACTTATGCCCTAAATGGAATTACCTGAAATACCCTCAAGTATATTTTGATAGTCCTTACAATGATTCACATACTAATGAAATGTTTGAAGAGGGAGAGGAAGATATTTATGGTGATTGTACATTAATATATATTGGAAGGAAATAAAATTATGGAAGCAGAGGATAAATTAAACACACTATTAAAAAATCAAGAATTAATTATTAAGAATCAAGAAGAATTATCCAAGAAAATGGATAAGATGCTTGAAGATATAGAAAAGAGATTCTGGGAAGATGTATGGTCTTCTTTAGTAGCTAATGGATTCACCATTGTAGGCTTAGAAGATTTATTAGGTAACTTTAAACTATTTAAGACCAATGGATGAAAAATTAGATTTAATATTAGAGAATCAGAAGGAAATATTAAAGTTATTAAAAGAAATAAATAATAAGCCTTCTTATACATTAGAAGAACAAGTAGCTTTATGGATTTCCTTATTTGGAGCTTCCAAACTGTTACTAGAAGACCCTCTTAATAATATCAAGGAACAATTATTCGGAAAGAAATTATGATAATAGAAGGTATAGATATCAAAACCAATGTATTGGAATTGACAATAAATAATGCTACACTTGCAAAGCTACAATATTGTAGTATTGGTAATAGACCTATTAATATACAATATTTATTTTCTGAATTTGCAAAACAAATAAATAATATATTAGAAAATGGATATTACGGAAAAGAAAAATTAAAAGATGCAATTAATGAAGGAAGATTTATTGGATATGATAGGATATACTACTAAAATGAAAAAGGTTACAGTTTATGCTCAAGGATTAAAAGGATATGGAGTTGACTATGGGGTTTGTTATCCCTATGACTGTAAAATTTTAATTACATGTACTTTAGATGAACTAGGGAAAGTTATTTATAATTTATTAGCAGAACCTAGATGGGAAGATTTCCTTTTAAAGGTTATATACTAAAATAGCCAGCCTATTACTAGGTTGGCTATTTTTATTTTTAAGAATTGCCTTTATAACTTCCAATCTTTATATACTCTAACCAAGAGAACCACTTTCTTGTTTCTAAGTATTCTAAGTTATCATCATTATTATGTGCCTCTTCTTCAAAAGAAACATCGTGATAACAGTCATTTTGTTTATCTTTAAGATTCAATACTCTAATTAATAGATATTCAATACCATACCAAGCATAGAATGCGAGAGGTGAAATTAATATCCACCAAGCACTAATATTAAATAATAATATTATTATTAACGTTAAAATTGCTAGAACTACCGCACATTCTAACATTTGTACTGAATGAATACCTTCATGGTTTTTATCTTCGTCTGACAAATCTGATTTAGTAAATACCAATCCTAAAAGATTAATAGTTTTATAACAACCAAAAGGTATAAATTTATTCTTAATTATTTTCATATTATGTAATACCAATCATTTCTATCAGTAACTCCTTTATCTCTTAATTGTTTACTATCTAAATGGTAATCTCCATTTCTGAAATTTAGTTCTTTAGTCTCCCAATTCCAATAAAAATAACCTCTCCAGCCTGGAAGTAATAAGGTCTTCCCTGTAGCGGCACATAATGTAGCTTGATTATAGTTCATGTTATTTAGGTTTATTATCAAATTTTTTCCAAATTCCAGTTACTGAATCTATTCCTAATAAAGCCATACAGCAGAAGAGCATAGTATCAATCATTACTGGTGCTTGTATAACATTTATAGTACAGTAAATTAATACACCAATACATGCTATCCATCCTATTACTCCACATATTCTTTTTGAACTAATTCCAGAATGTGAGCTTACAATACTCTTTAAAAACTCACTAAACTTCATTTAGTCAAAATTAAACATTGCTATTCTATCAGCCACACTTGTTCCAGCTCCAGATTTACTCCAATGTTTATCAGATGGATTATCTAATCCTTGTAAATATTTTCTAACACCACCATTACCAGCTAACCATGCACCACCTAATAACCCAAATTTAGTATATCCTTTTTGTGCAGCTAACTCTAAATCTTTTTTACTAAACCCTCTTTCAAATGACTTAGCTAATTTTATTGCAGCTTTAATTTGTAGTTTAGGGTTATTTCTAAATGTTTCTATATCTGTTCCAGCATAGGCAGAAATATTATTATATTTCTTTCCATCTTGCATGAATTGGAAATACCCATAGGCAGGAGCTCCCGCCTTATTCTGAATATAACTATTAAATCCAGACTCTTGCTCAGCCATCTTAGTTAAGAATTTTCTGTAGTTTTTAGCTTCTGGGTCTTCTTTCTCTACCTCATCATACCATTTATTAAACTCATCTAAACCTTTAGATTGCTTAGGCATAACTATTTCTTCTTCCATTTGTTGTGTTATTACTGGAATTTTTACTTGAGTTTCTACTGGGGTAGAAGTCTCTTTACTTGAAGTATCTTCTATTTCATCTTTAATAATAGGAATATTATATGGACTAAATGTTTGTGGGGTTGCAAATTTAAATTTATCAGGTTCTGTAAATTCAGATGGATAATAACTTACAAATTGAAACCCTTCTGCACCTTTTCTTATTCTATTATTAGAATATGTAGGCCTATCAGACTTCATAAACTTCTTTCTCATATCCCTTTTATTATTAAGAAATTTAGAACTTCTTACTAATGGGGAATCTTTAAATTTAAACCTCCTTCCATCTGATATTAAGCTTCCTCCTCTTCTCATTACTAATAACCCCATTTGTACAGAAGGTTGCCTTCTCCTTCTTACAATTTCTGGAACTTTATCCAATGATTCCCATATTCTACTCTTACCTATATAAATGGGATTTTCTTGTTGCAATATAAAAGGAGTTCCTACTTTATCCATTAAAGCAGCTTGCTTATTAGCTCTAACAGCTTCTGATTTACTATCCCCAGACCATCTCTTTGCATAATCAGCTGGATTAAATTTCCACATATCTTGTGATATTTGAGTTAACTTACCTTTTTTATTATATCCAACTTTAACTAAATGTCCTCCTACATCATCAATAGGTCCTGCATAATTAGTACCAGGTTGCCTAAATGTTTGATATCCATTTCCCATATCTACAACCATATCACCCTCTTTACCTTGTATTTTACCTACTCCATACTCATTTAACTCATCAACAGAATTAAATTTTAAAGGTCGGGAATCTTTTACAACAGAATCCATTTGATAACGTCTATTTTCTATCCCTGGATATAGTTCTGAGTATCTTTTATCATAGCTAAAACCTTCTCCTTTTGCAGGCTTAAATGATTTAGCTATTTTCTGGAACCAACTACTCTTATTAATTAATGGGTCATTCTGAAATAGATACAAACCTAATAAGTCTCTACTTCCATTATTACCTTCAGGTGTTGAAGCTCCAGTATATGTAGACTCATTATTCTTTATATCTTTTAAAGATACGGAGGCATTACCCTTAGTTCTTCTTCCTATTTTATAGGCTGCAATTCTAGCAGGAGTTTTTTCTACATTAGATAAAAAAGGCATAACTCTATTTAAAGAAGCCATAGCAATATTAGTAGGATTTCTAGTTTCCTTATTAAATATCCAATGGTCTTTACTTAGAGGACTCCAACCTAAATCAGCATCTCCCTTTATAAATTTAGATATTAGTTTGTTTTTAGTAATATTGTAACCTTTAGTTCCACCATATATAGCACCAGGATTTAAATATTCTCCAATCTCTGATGGTATCCCAGTTTTATTCTCAAGCCAATTTCCAAAACCTCCAGTAGCATTATTAACAGTTTCACTACCTATAACTCCCCCTATTAGTGTAGCAGGAGTAGTTATTAAAGCAGAACCCGCCATTGCTGGTAATATAGTTTTTTCAATACCTACTAATGGGTTAGTTTCATTCTTCATGGAGGTTTTAAATCTTTCCTTGGCTCCTTTTATAGGATGCCAATAGTCTTTATTTCTCTCTTCAGAAGTTCTGGTATCATTAGAAGGAGTTCCCCCTAAATCAATAAAATAATATTTTCCAGATTTAGCTTTTATTTTTTCTGGAATGATAGGAGTGTTTACTTTTGTATTATCCTGTTTAGCTACAATATTACCTTCATATAATTTAGCTATCTTCATATTTAACAATATTGTTATGTAATTTTTTATGACAATTACTACATACGCAGATACATTTATCTAGTTCTTTTTTAAAAAGTTTAGTAGGTAATATTTTAACTGCTTGAGAAATATTATATAATTTATCTCTTATATGATGTACTTCTAAACAGCAATATTCATCCTCTCCGCATATACAACATTTATCTTTCTTTAATTTAAGTAGAATTTTATTTTCATTAATAATTTCAGTTTGTTGCTTCATATTACTTATCCTTTATGCCACTTAGCTGCATTACGAGCAAAATTTGCTCTTTTCTTTTGCAATGGAGTAGCATTAGGATTATTTAGTACTGAACGAGCATGTTCTTGTACGCTTTGTCCAGCTCTTTTAGCTGAAGCTGTAAACTTACCTCTATTTTCTTTTTTAATGTGGATTCCACTTCCATTTTTACATCTTGGCATTAGCTTACTTCCTTTTTTAAACATAGGAATATTATCTAAGTTTACGTTGTCACACATTTCTTTTAATGACATGTACAATGCTTTTAGTTCTGTCTGATTCAATTCCATAATTAAATAAGTTTAAATTTCATTTTTTTATTTACAAAATTAAGGCTAAATTTGCACATTATCAAACAAAAGATGGTAATTTATGAATTATGAATTGATGAAAATGAAATAAAGGTTATTCTTAGACAAATTAACAGCTAACATTAAAGAGGATAGATTAATGCCGTTAAGTAGACTAGAAACCATCTATAATTGGATTAATAACTTAGGTCCCAATGTTAAGACTATCATTATTATAGTTTTATCGGTAATAGTTATTGGAACAAGTTTTAGAGGGTACACAAAATTAGTTTTACAAGATTACACTGAACAAGTCCAGCAAGAAAAGTATCTAGCTGAGGAATATACAAAGATAATCGCTCCTTCTATTAATGAGTACATTGAAAGAATATTAACAAGAGATAGAGATGCTTCCAATGTTATTCTATTAAATTATCACAATACCTTAGTAAGTACTCATGGATTGTCTTATAGATATCTTACCTCTTTAACAGAAAAGAAAAGAGGGTTAGAAACTAAAAGCTGTCTAAGAATATGGAAGGAATTGGAATATATAAATTACGGAGAAGAAATTGAAAAGATAAATGAGAATAAATCTTTAAGGATGGATAGTATTCCTAAGTATGTTCATACCCTCCCTAATTTGGTTGAACTATTACAGCGTAGTAATGCAGTTTCTGCTGCATTTTATACACTTCAAGGAGTTGAAGGACCTGTGGGTATGTTAGTAGTTATTTATCCTGTTAAGAAGCAATATTACTTAGGTTATTATCAAAGTGTAATAGCACCATCTTTACAACCCTTAACAACATGGTTAGATTATAATTCAGTAAGAGAAAAATTTAAGAAGTTATATGAAAGTGGACAAGCAGAACCAGAACGTTTGCTACAACGATGAAAAGCACATGTACTGGGATGAAAATGGAATATATGTATCAGTAACAACTTTAATAGGTAAATTTTGTCAAGATTTTGATAGTGAGTTTTGGTCTGGATATAAGGCTTTAGAGAAATTACTATCTTCAGAAGAATTTAAAATTGAAAAAGCCCAATTATTGAAAACACATAAAATAGATGTAAAATACTTCTGTGATATGTATGGGTTTACCGTCAATGATTACAATAAAGCTCAACAGGACATTCTTGATGAATGGGCTAAAACTAATGCTGATTCATGTGAAAGAGGTTCAAAAATACATGCTGAATTAGAGAGTAAATATACATCTAAGAAACAGTGTGATATGAAAAAGTTTGGGCTAGGAGGTAAGTTTATAATCAATACTAATGATTCACTTAATAATAGTAATCAAAGCTTACTTGACATAGAGAGGGGTGTATTTCCAGAATATATGATATACAGAAAATCAGATGATGGTAAATTTAGATTAGCTGGACAGATTGACCTATTAATAAAAGATGGTAATGATATTTACATTATTGATTATAAAACTAACAAAAAACTAGAGGATAAATCATTTTTTGATAATAGAACCAAAAAATGTACAATGATGAAGTATCCTATGAATAATTTAATGGATTGTAATAAAGTTCATTACGCTTTACAATTATCTACTTATGCGTGGATGCTTCAAAAACTAAATCCCAATTTTGTAATAAAGAAATTAATGCTTATACATTATGACCATCAAGGGAATATTACTGAACATGAATTGGATTATTTAAAAGACGATGTAGAAAGAATGTGTAAGTATTATAAGAAACAATCAATGCTTGAAGCATTAAAGGCTAGCAGGAGACCTATAGAATTCTAATAGTACCTATATGAGTATCTTTCAAACACTTTAGATTTGAGATATTAGCACCTTTAAATAAATAAGAAATCTATGGGTCTTAATGCTATCCTAAATGGACATACAAATGAACTACTGGGTTTAAATGCTGACTTATATAAGAAAAGGATTCGAATATGTAAGCAATGTCCTTTATATAAGATAAGTACTATATTAGGAGAAGTATGTAATAGTAAGCTATGGTATAACCCAGAAACTGGAGATATTAGTAGTGTAGAAAAAGATGGTTATAAAAATGGATGTGGATGTAGATTAAAGGCAAAAACAACATTGCCTAATGCGTTCTGTCCTGTAGGAAAATGGTAAAATTAATAAAAAAATTTAATGATTATGAGAGGAAATGGTCAAATGGATTTAATGTTTGGAGGTAAAGCTGTGGGCTTTGCTGGAGCTAGTTTAGATGATATTAAAAAAGAAGCTGCTGTAGAAGCACATAATAAAGCTGTTGATGCTTATACTAAAGCACTTAATGAGAATCTAAAGGATGAATTACAGAAAGCTCAAGAAGTTACTGAAAAGATGCAGACTATGGAAATTATGCCAATCAATTATTACGTGTTGGTAAAACCTTATGCTAAAAATCCCTATCAAAAAATAGAAGTTACAAATAGTGGATTAATTATTCCAGAATATACAGGTAAGTTTAAAAACCCAGATTCTGGAGAAGAAGACCAAGAGGAAAATCTTTCTGTAGTTGCTAACGTTATTGCAGTAAGTCCGTTATGTAAATTTATTAAAGAGGGAGATGATATTTATTACAGAAGAGCTTGTGGAGTTCCAGTTCCATTCTTTAGACAAGGATTTGAAGTTGTAGCTGAACAGCAAATTCAAGCTGTAATTAATGAAGGTTTAACAGAACGCTTTAAAAATATAGTATAATATGGTAGAAGAAAAAATATATTTTATGCCTGGTGATGTTGTAACTTTGAAGCAAGACATCCCTTACAAACCAACAATGATAGTGGTAAAGAAAGAAACAATGACCATTCGTGGTGGGGTTTCTAATATATCTGAAGATTATTTTAAAGGTATTAGATGTAGATGGTTTACTTCTGAAGGAATGCTTCAAGAGGCTATCTTTAATACCAAAGATTTGTGTAAAATTTAAAGTTATAGAGTATTAATTCTATGGAAGCTGGTGTATATTTAATAAGTAATAATGTTAATGGAAAATGTTATGTTGGAAGTACAATACATTTAAGTAGGAGAAGATTAGAACACTTTAGTAGTCTAGCTAATAATAAACATCCCAATGCTCATTTACAAAATGCATATAATAAGTATGGAAAAGACGCATTTGAGTTTGAGGTTCTAGAAGTAATAGAGATAAATGATGGTATTAAGGAAGCACTATTAAAAAGAGAGCAATTTTGGATTGATAATCTAAAACCAGAATATAATATTCTACCTGTGGCTGGTAGTAGTTTAGGATACCATCATACTGAAGAGACTAAAAGAAAAATAAGTGAGACCACTAAAGGAGTAAAAAAATCTAAAGAACATGCTGAGCATATTAGAGAAAGTCAGACTGGTAAAGTTTTAACTGAAGAACATAAGGCTAAATTATCAGAAGCTGCTAAGCATAGGAAATCTCCCTCAAACCATTCTATTATTAGCATAGATGGGGTTATATATAATTCTCTAAAAGAAGCTTCAGAAATAACTGGAATTAAATATAACACTATACAAAAAAGACTTAAGAATCCTAGGTTTGATAATTATTACTATGTTAAATATAAAACTGTTTCTAAAAATTGAAAAACAATGATATATAAATTTCAACAGGGTGGGCAGATGAACGAAGAACAAAAAGCGTTCACTGCCTATCTTATTAAAGTCCTAAATCCTAAAGACCAGAAAGACTTTGAAAACAAGATTGCACAGTTATCAGAAACCGATTTAAAAGAATATTATAAACAATTTAAGACAATGGAAAACAATCAAATCTCAATGGCTAAATTGGGTGCCAAGTTAAATTACTTACAAACTCTTAGAGGAGAATGCCCAGAAGGTTATGAAGTAGAAAAATACATGGCTGGTGGCTGTGTAAAATGTAGAAAGAAAGCTGCTGAAGGTACTAAAGTTGTAGATATATTTAAAGAAAAATGTGGAGGTAAAGCTAAGAAAAGAATTACTAAGAAAAAGAATATGGGAGGTACTGTAAGTAACGCCTGGTCTATTCCTAAAGACCAAAAAGGTAATAAAGTGGAACCCAATGATACAGTACACACAAAGAGAGGAGTATATAATCTAACTGATAAAAAACTTCCATATAAAAAGTTAACTAATTCTGAATATCAGAAACTTCATATTGATGATAAAATAAAAGCAGATGTAAAAGATATTAGTTCTGGTAGAGCATCTGATTGCCCAGAATGTAATAAGAAACTTGTTAAGAAAAGAAAGTAATTTATGACTATATTTCTATATGATAATGTCAATCATACTTTAAAATTAAATGAACCAGAAATTCTCCTTATAAAAGAATTTGCTGCGTTATGGAGTAATGATAGAAATAAAACTAAAGAAGACCCTAAAGGAATAAAGAAAACTAGGGCATTTAAAGAATTTACATACATGTATCTAATGATAGACTGGCAATCACATTATTCTCAATTTAGTGAAGCAGAACGTAATGAAGCTGCTAAACAGGATAGTGATATTACAGAAGAAGAATTTAATGACCCAGTTTTCAGAGCTGCATGTAGAAAATATAGAGAGATTCAAGAATCGGCACGTGACATAAAGTTAGTAAGGGCTGCTCAAAATAAAGTAGATGAATTAATTGATTATTTTAATGAAGGTTCAGATTTACAAGAGCGAGACCCTATTACTGGCAAACCTATTTTCAAAGCTAAAGATGTTATGGGAGAAATGTCATCTGTATCTAAAGTGCTAGATGAACTTGACGCTTTGGAAGCAAGGGTAAAGAAGAAACAAAAAGCAGCTTCAGGATTACGTGCAGGAGCTACAGAAGGATATGTACCAAAATTGAAGTGATATGGCTCGTGGAAGGAAACCAAAAAATAAAATAGAAGAATCACCTACTGTTAAGGCTCTGGTTGAGAAAGTCCTATCAGAGCCAAACAGTGAGTGGGATGTTAGAATTGGAGACCCAATAGATTACTTTGATTCTAATTTGTCTTATGAACTAACAGGTTATAGACCGATTGATGGGACTAGGGGATTAGACTTTGACCCTAATTGGTTTATGGAAGCAAGACATACTAAGGAGTCAACTGGTAAATATTGCAATGAGCCTATTAATGGAAAAGCCTATTGCGAATTTTGGGACCAAGAATATGATAGATGTAGAAATGGTATGACTGTAAATGGTTATACAATAACTGGAGATAATTACTTCTTTATTAATTACTATCAGTTACCTAACCTTTCATCAGCTACTAAAGCGGGCGGTGGTCGTTCTATAGACTTTCCTAATTTTTATGTAAAACAATATGAATATTTTCATTATGTAGAATTATGTAAATTATTAAGGAAAAATGCTATTGGATTAAAAGCTCGTGGTGTTGGGTTTAGTGAAATTGCAGCTGCAATCCTAGTTAATGGTTATACAACCAGACCACATTTCAGAGGTGTGGTTGCTGCTCAGCAAGAAGGTTATGTTGATGATACTCTTAGTAAATGTTGGTCTCAACTATCATACCTTGATGATAATACAGAAGATGGTATGAGAAAACTAAGACAAGTCCATGACACTGCCAAATGGAAACGTTCTTCTAGTAAAACTACAGATGGGGTTGAAACAGGATGGATGTCTGAAATCGAAGGTATTACAGCAGATAAGCCAAACAAGATTCGTGGTGACCGTACTGATATTTTGATGTACGAAGAAAGCGGTTCTTGGCCTAATTGGAAAAAGGCTTTTATTCAGGGTGATGCTTTAATTGATATTCAAGGTCAACGATTTGGAATTAAATTAGCTTGGGGTACTGGTGGTGATAGTGGTCCAGCTCTAGAAGGAATTGCTTCTGCTTTCTATGACCCTGAAACCTATGATGTTTTGCATTATAAACATAATTACACTAAAGAGGGAACTTATACAGAGACTGCATATTTTATTCCTGCATATACTATTGTTACTGCACCAGGATATGTAGATAATAGAGGGTGGACAGACCCAGAGAAAGGTAAAGAATTTTACATGGCTAAAAGGGCTGGTAAAGCTACAGACCCTAAAGGTTTAATGTTATACTCTGCTGAATATTGTTTTACTCCAGATGAAGCATTAGCTTTGGAAGGAGATAACCAATTTAATACTGTATTACTAACAGACCAATTAGCAGCCATTAAATTACATAAATTAACCCCACCTGAGTTACAACCAAAATGGGGACAACTTGAATATGTATTCCAAAACAACATACATACAGAAGAAGCTAAAAATGGAGTAAGATTTATACCTAATCCAAAGGGAAAAGTTTGTATTATTGAACATCCTGTAAAAAGTGAAAATGGGTCTGATTTTAGAAATTTGTATGTAGCTGGAATAGACGGTATTGATATGGGCCAAAGTGATACTTCAAGTAATACTAAAGACCCATCTGATTTTTGTGTAGTAGTTAAAAAGAGATGCTTTGGATTACAGGAGCCTATGTATGTTTGTATTTACAAGGATAGACCAAACAATCTAGAAGAAGCATATAGAACTACTTTAAAAATATTAGAATATTATAACTGTAAGGCTTGTCTGGAATCTACTCGTATTAGTATTCTTACTTGGTTTAGAGTTAAGAAAAAAGAAGAAAAATATTTAATGAGAAGACCTAGAGCTGCTCAATCTGATATTCAAGCAGGAAGAAGTAGACAGTTCGGTGCTCCAGCAACAGAAGCTGTTATTCAACATCAACTTGACCTTATTGATGCATATATTAACGAGTATTGTCATAATATATGGTATGAACCTATGATTAATGAATTAATTACATATTCATATGAAAACAAGAGGAAGTTTGATATTGTAGCAGCTATGGGAATGGCAGAACTAGGAGATGAAGAACTAAGTGGAATTCCTCCTAAAGAAGCTGATAATAGTAGTAACAAGCTTAGACTGTTCGGATATTGGGTAGATGAAAGGGGCATACGACATAAAGGTGTTATACCAGATAGTCAATCTGTAGTCCCCAAGTTTAACTTATGGCCAACTCAATATTATGACGACACACGATATAGAACAAGCGATACGAGATTTAATTAAAACTATTTACTGCAGGGAGTATCAAGGAGTTTTAAGAGTATATGAAACTACTTATAAATTTCCAGGTGAAGAACCAGAACATATAGGATATAGAATGGATTTAGGTCTTAATAAAGATGAAAAACCATTATCTATAGCATGTGATGGCACTGCTGAAGAATTCCTTCAATTTATCGAAAAGGAATTAAAAGAAAGGAGTCTTATAAGAACTGAATACTTTACTGCAATACAATTATATGACGATTTTAAAGATGGGTGCAAGAAATGATGAATATTTAATGAATGGGATTGACAAAGCCATAAATGAATTAGTCTTTAATAAATGGAAGTTACAAAAAGCTTACAATTATTATAACGGTAAACGAGATGCTGAACAATTTAGGTATCTTGAAGAAAATTTTGGAATAGGCAATCCCACTTCAATTGAATTTACTCCACTTATCAAAAAACATGTCGACGCTTTGATTGGAGAATATTTAGATATTCCTCTTCTCCCTAAAGTGTCATGTAAAGATAAAGAAACTATTAGTAAGATTACTAGACAAAAAGAATTAGAAATCAGCCAACAGGTTTATACCTTTTTACAAAACCATCTTAACAATCAGATATTAGCTTTTATTGGCGGGAGTAATATTAGTGATGCCTCTATTGAAGCAGAGATTGATAAATTATTGGAAGACATAAACAATAACTTTATTAGCGACTATGAAGTAGCCGCACAAAATGTTATTGAATACGTACTTCAATCAAGACACACTGATTTAGCTAATAAATTAAAAGCACTATTACTTGATTTACTAGTATCTGGATGTGCTTTTTATAGAGTAAAACCTGCAAACAGCGAAAAGAATATTACAATAGAAGTTCTCAATCCATTAAATACATTTGTTGATAGAAATCCAGAATCTCCTTATGTAAAAGATAGCTACAGGGCAGTAGTTAGAAAATGGATGACTAAGCAGCAAATATTAAATGAGTATGGAAGAGATTTAAGTGATGAAAGTAGGGCAGAGCTAGAAGATATGTATGAACACTATAGTGATAGTTCATATCTTTATATAAGAGCTATGGAAAATCAAGTAGGGTGTAGACCTATTGATAATGGAGAAGGTGCTGGATTGGATGCAGGTAAAGGTATTGTTCCAGGATTCCCAGCTGATACCTATGAATCATTTAACTATAAATTATTACCTGTCTATGAGGTAGAATGGATTGATGTGGATAAAGAAGATGATAATTATATTCAGAATAGATATGAAGGAGTACGTATTGGACAATCTATATATGTACTAACTGGAAAATCTCAAAACATTATCAGAACTAAAGATGCCCCAACTAAATGTGGTTTATCTATTAATGGGGTTTATTTAGTAAATAGAGATAATGTTCCACAATCCTTAGTATTACAGTGTGCTCATTTACAGGATAAATATGATTTAATTACATATTTTAGAGATAATATATTAGCTAATAGTGGAACAGATGGCGACTGGCTTGACATTTCAATGCTTCCTACTATATTAGGTGATGACCTTACTGAAAGAATACAAAAGTGGATAGCTTTCAAGAAAACGGGAGTAGCCCTAGTAGATACTAGCCAAGAAGGTAGAGCTTTCAATAATAATACATCATTTGCTGGATTTACTGATACAATAAAAGTTCAAACTATTCAAGCATTTGATTTAGCTTTACAGAGAGTAGAAGACCAAACATCTTCTATTACTGGAGTATTTAGAGAGAGACTAAACGGTATTAATGCTAAGGATGCTGTTAGTAATGTAGAAGCTGGGGCAAGAAATTCATACACTATTACTAAACCATTCTATCAAACTATGGATACATTATCTATAGATATATTAAGTGATTGTTTAGATATGGCAAAAATAGTTTGGAAGAAAGGACTACAAGGTACTTTAATCTTAGGAGATAAATTACAAAAAGTATTCACTGCTCTACCTGAACATTTTACTCATACTGATTATGATATACATATTGTACCTAGTACAAAGATTATGAAAGAAATGCAAAATGTTCAGCAAATTATTATCGAACTTATAAAGAGTGGACAATTAGACCCAGATATGATTGTAGATGCTTTAACAGCTAGAAGCTTAACTGAGTTAAAATCTAAAGTAACTAAAGCATTTAATAAGAAGAAAAAAGAAATGAATCAAATGGGTCAAATGCAGCAACAGTTAGAACAATTACAACAACAAAATCAACAACTTCAACAACAGCTTCAACAAGCACAAAATAAGATTGAATCTCTTAATGAAGCTAAAATTGAAATTGAAAGACAGAAAGTTCAAAATGAAGCTGACATTAATTGGTATAATGCTAGAACACAGAGAGATAAATCTCAAAGTGATGCTGAGAATGATACTAAGAGAACAGACATTGAATACGCACAGTTATTTGATAGTAATAATATGAATGACGAAGTTAAAAACACATGAGCTTAATAAATCTTAATCAAAATGAAAGACCTACCTCATTGCAGGTTAGTAGACTATGGTTACTACCTGCTGGGGACTTTGAATTTCCTAAAGGAAGTACAGCAGTCCTAATAAAGAATATTACTGATAGTAATATAACGGTAGAGGTATTATTACGAGATTCTGATGGGAAATATGTTTCTACAGTATTATATCCAGGATGGAATCCTGAATTAATTATAGGAATTAAAAACGTTCCTAGTAATTCATTACAAGCTGGTAATTAATCATGGGAATATTTATAGGAATTGGTAATTATATTGGTAGTAAAAAACTTATTTCGATTAATAAGGACCCTAATAATGGTTTTTCTAACATTTTAACTGAGTTAGGCTCCAATATACTAACAGAAAGTGGAACTCTTATTTTAAGAGAAATTGATTATAATATAATTACTGAAAATGAAGAATCTATAATAACTGAGAGTGGTTTTTACATTTTAAGAGACATTATAGAAAATTTTCAGTTAGATTATAGTAAACTTGATATTAATAAACTTAAATGATTATGGCTGTAGATAAATTAAATAAAACTTTTGTTTCTGAACAAGTATTAACAGCAAATGAAATGAATCAACTAACTCAGAAAATAGATGAATTAGTTGATAGTGTAAATACAAATGCATCTAATATTCCAGATGTTAGTGGGTTCATTTCATTAACACAGGCTAATGAAAAGTATGCTACAAAAGAGCAAATAGGAGATATAGAAACAATACTTGATAACATCATAGGAGGTTGATTATGGCAGTATCAGATAAATTACAAAGTATATTAGATAGCAAAGCTGCAATTAAAGCCGCTATCGAAGCCAAAGGAGTTGCAGATGTAGGCGATGTATTGGCTAACTATCCTGATAAAATTGCAAGCATTCAAACAGGTGGTGGAAGTTCAACAGGATTTACAGGTCATGCAGATGTTGAAGGTTTGAAAGCTATTGGGTGGACAGATGATGATATAGCTTATTATCAATCCTACGGTGTAAATTGGAATGAGGAAGATGACGAGTATCACAAAGTTCCCGAAGATAATATTGCACTTTATGGAGTATTGACTGCTGATAATATTCAAGACTATAAGGATATTCTTGTTTATTGTCCAAAGATTGATACAAGTGGTAGAACAAGTTTAGCCAATTTGTTTCAAAAATGTTTTTCGCTTGTGGCTATTCCTATGCTTGATACAAGCAGTGTAACGAATATAAGCTATATGTTTCACTATTGCTATTCCCTCGTTTCCGTACCGCAATTTGACACAAAAAGTGTAACGAGTATGAGTAATATGTTTGACAATTGC
>OBAO01000043.1_pt1 | contig 177399 bp, 227 predicted proteins | sample 1517541 | NCBI WGS metagenome assembly OBAO01 (sample SAMN04571698, study PRJEB22368) | human gut metagenome | biome: human gut; material: stool | host: Homo sapiens | place: Luxembourg | collected 2012-08-10
CAGATAATCAAACTGAATATCAGCTTGGATTCTGGACTATTCATGGTGATGTAGGCGATTTTAATCCCTTATTTGGCTTATGGAAAACAGAAGTGTATGAGCTAGCTAAGTGGATTGAAGTCATGTATGGTACTATGGCTGAAGGGGTTGACGGTATCGAAATTATGGAAAACTATCTTTGTAAAGAACTAGCTATTCATAAGTCTATAGCCCTTACTCCTACCGATGGTCTTGGTATTAGTAACAGTGACCTCGATCAGATTGGAGCTAAAAGTTATGCTGAAGTTGATGATATACTCCAAACTATGCTTTTATATGAAAATCCAGAAAGAGAGAAGTGGGATATTTTATATAATAAGTATGGAGAAGAAGTAGTAAATAAAGTTTGGGATAGACATCTTGCTTCTGAATTTAAAAGAAAGAATCTACCTGTAGTAATAGAAAGAGAGTTGTATATTTAACGTACTTATATAAGTAATATAATGAAAGTAATAAATTTATTTGCTGGTCCTGGAAGTGGTAAATCTACAACCTGTGCTGGGGTATTTAGTAAGTTGAAATTGGCAGGAATAAATTGTGAAATGGCATTAGAGTATGCCAAGGATAAAGTGTGGGAACAATCCTTCCACACTTTAGACAATCAAATCTATATATTTGGAAAACAGTTACATAGGCTATGGAGATTAAAGGATCAGGTAGATGTAGTAATTACTGATTCTCCATTATTATTTTCCATAATTTATGACAAAACTTGTAACGAGAAATTTAGAGATCTTGTTTTAGATCAGTTTAATCAATTTGAAAATATCAACTACTTCATAACGAGAGGTAACACATATAATCCAAAGGGAAGAATGCAAACTCTTGAAGAATCTATGGATTTAGACTGTAAAATAGCATCATTATTGGAGAGTAATAATATTCCTTTCAATTTTGTTAATAAAATGGATGCAGTTGATATAATCTGTGAAAACACTTTAAAATTTGATTTATGAAAATAGGTTTATTCTTAGGATCCTTTGACCCAATTCATATAGGGCATATATCTATTATATCTTCAGTTTTAAATGCTGGATTTGTAGACAAAGTAATAGTTATTCCAGCCTGGCATAACCCATTTAAAGAGCATAGCCCAGCCTCTTTTATGAAAAGGTGGTTAATGTGCTATCAATCATTGAAAGACATTCCAAATGTTCAATGTTCTCAGATAGAAAGCACACTACACGATAGGTTACAAATAGATAGGATTCCTACCTATAAAGTGTTGGACGTATATAGAAATGATCCATCTTTAAAAAATGGGGAGGTTTATATAATTACCACTTCTGAGACATTCTCTGAAATTTCATCTTGGGAAAATGGAGATGAAATATTAAAGTCCAATAACTTTATTATTATTAAAGTAGAAGGTCACGATATTGATTGGAAATTAGCCAAAAAAGTAGAAACTTATGGTAATAAATGTATTTGTGACACCAGTCTAGAGTTCATAGATATAAGTTCTACTAAAATTAGAAATATGATAAAGGAAAATAAAATTATTTCTCCTTATGTACCTAATGATGCTCAGTTAATAATTAAAAAATTTGATTTATATAATGAAAAACTTTCCAATTAAAATTCAAGAAGACATTGTAGTTGATGGCGAAAATATGAAAGGAAAAACAGTTTGGCATAGTCGCTCTTGTGCTGTAGCTGTTTTTGTATTTTCTAATGCTAACAATGAATGGAGTGTAGCAGCTGTAAAAAGAGGTACTGGCTGTCCTAATAATGTAGGAAAATGGTGTTGCCCCTGTGGATATGTGGATTATGATGAAACTGTACAAGTAGCAGCTGCAAGAGAATTATTTGAAGAATGCGGATTAAAAACAGGAAATACTACTTATTACGATTTATCTATAAATTATGCAGGATTCAATGACAATCCTAGAGAGGATAAATTACAAAATATTACTTTTAGATTTAATGGCTTAATTGGATACCACTTTAAACCTGATTTAAGTAATATTAATTCAGAGAGAGACGAATGTGCTGATTTGGCTTGGATTTCTCTAAAGGATATTGGTAAATATGAATGGGCTTTTGAACATGATAAATTAATTTTTGAAATGTTTAGAAAGCTATAAAATGAATCCCAACACATTTAATAAAATAACTAGACTTCTGAATGGTGAGTCATTTATAACTAAAGAGCCAGGAAATTCCATGCTTCCATTATACAAAAGTAATGAGGAGCATTTGCTTACTCCTATTACATGGGAACAGTGCAAAGTAGGTGACGTAGTATTTTGCAAAGTAAAAGGAAGTTGCCTCACTCATAAGGTATATGCTATTGATTCCAAGAAAGGCTGTCTTATAGGAAATAACAAAGGGCATATGAATGGATGGACTAAAAATGTATATGGACTAGCTCACAAACTAAAGAAATGAAAACTTTAAAACTTTTTATTAGAGTCTTATTAATTCCTGTATGGATAACAATATTTTTTATATATTTGTTTATATGGTATATTCAAATGAGTTGGTACTACTTTGACTTTGACGACTATTGGGAAAGCTATTTGCTATTATGGGATAAAATAATGGTAAAATTGAAAATAAAATGATAATTAAGAGAACTGTAGAAAAGGATATTTATGGAAGAGGTCCTGTAGAAGATTGTCAATACTTTGGTAAGGATGCTGAAGAATTTCTTAAATCTATTAAATGGGATAAAAGCATTAACTACTTAGGAAAGGAATGTACTATAGATAAAGGACTGCAGGGAATTATAGTAGGAATAGAAGATTGTAATTCCTTTTGTGATTATTATTATATTGTTTATGTACCAGAATCTAAGCAAGTAATGTATGAATTAGCCAACAGCGCTGATTTTGTTAAGACAATTAAAATATGAAGAAAATAGTATTTTTAACAGGAGCAGGGATTTCAGCCGAATCTGGAATCCCTACATTTAGAGACGAAGTAACAGGTCTTTGGGAAAATCATAGAGTAGAAGAAGTTGCAACAGCTGAAGCTATTAAAAATAATCCAGAACTTGTTTATAATTTTATAAATCAATTAAGATTTAAATATAAGGATTGTGTTCCAAATTTAGCCCATTATGATATTGCAGAACTAGAAAAGAAATATGAAGTTGTAGTAATTACTCAAAATGTAGATACTCTACATGAACAAGCTGGTTCTACCAACGTTATTCATCTACATGGTAATTTGAATGAAGTGAGAGCTGTAGATAATGACAATTTAATCTTCACATATCCTTATGAAGGAATTACTCCTAATACAGAAATTGAAGGACATAAAATAAGACCTCATATTGTACTATTTGGAGAGGATGTACCAATGATAGGAATAGCTGCTGAAGAATTAACAGATGCTGATATTTGTGTAGTTGTTGGGACTAGTTTCAATGTATATCCAGCTGCTGATTTAATACAATATGTTCCTTATGGTAATCCAATTTACTATATTGATCCTAATCCTGCTCCTACTCCTGAGTATCCTGACATTAAAGTTATCAAAGCTACTGCTACAGAAGGAATGAAACAATTAATCCAAAAATTATGATAAAATTAATCCCTATAAAAAATCAAACTCCTTATTATCATGTAATATTTAATTATATGATAGGAGATGCTAACGGAAATACTACATATGATTTCACCTGTAACGAATCCGAGATAGAAAAGGTTGTTAAGTATGTAAGTATACTAAATAAATTAAAACCTCTTAAAGACCATTGGGGTATATGCTTTGATAACTATGAAAAAGAATATCCAGGAGAATATATTGGACTATCTGAAGTAGAATATAATGTATTTATGGATTTGTTAGATTGTGAATTTTATATTTCTAAAGAAAGAAGTGAAATACAAAGTTGTCTAGCAAGCAGAAATGAATATTCATTTTTAGTATTTCAAGGAATTGAAATTTATTACTATGACGAAAATAATACTAAGTATAAAGTAGAATGGAATTAAATGAAGAGGTAGAAAATGTAATAATAAAAGATACCAGTGCTTTAAGTCCAGAACGTAATGGTGAAGACATAATCATTTATAGTGCTTTTGAGACTAAGAAATGTAAATCTTACAAAAGAGCTTCAGAGCGTTGCAATTCTATCATTAGATATTATGAGGATGATAGGTTTGTAAGAGCTTATAGTCTTGTAGCTTATGAAGGAGGAATTGTTATAATATATGATAAATTTTATAAAACATATTATACTATAATATTAGGAGAAGATGATGGTAGTTGGTTTCCTAGAGATTCCTGGAATTTTAGGGGAAAGGCTACTTTTATAGCCTGCCTATCAGAAGCCTTATCTATTTTTAATTCAAATTTTCAATTATAATTAAACATAAAATAAAATGATATATTTTATAAGTGGGCACAGAAACCTTTCTTATGAGGACTTTGAGAAATATTATATTCCAAAAATTAGAGAAGTATTGGAAAATGATCCTTGGGCAGAATTTATAGTAGGAGATTGCAAAGGTGCTGATAAATATGCAATGGATTATATTTATAATAAAACAGGTAGAAAACTCACAATTTACCACATGTTTGAATCCCCTAGAAATATTCCAGAAGGATATGAACCTCCAATTGGTATTGAAGAGATTCTAGACTGCTCAGTAAGTACTATATCTGGGTTTAAGTCTGATGAAGAAAGAGACTCAGCTATGACTAGAGATTCTGATTTCGACATTGCATTTGTAAAGGATGATAGATGGGATAGCGGAACAGCTCAAAATATAAAAAGAAGACACAATATTTAATTATGAAACATAGTAGACGATATATTAAGAAACAACAGAAAGAAGAACTTATTAACAAAAAAGTCCTTCAACGTATTATTAGAGAAAGCAGCCTTTGCCAACATGCAATAAATGAACTCAAATTAGCTGGGTATGGTAACGGTGAGGATGGTCCAACTAATTGGATGTACCAACAAGTTCTTGAAGCTATAGCTGTATTTAGTTCTCATGGTAACTCCGGAATGTCAGCTCCTTGGGAGATTGATCTCGTCAAAAGACTCTGTAATTGGGATGTTATTAGCCCTCTTCGTTTTACCGACGAGGAGTGGCAGCAAGTAAGTCCTCTAGGTGTTTACCAAAATAAACGAAAAAGTAATGTCTTTAAAGAACCAAATGGAGACATTTGTTATAATGGAGCATTTACTAAAAGACCTACTGGGAGATACAGCTTTGAAACCAAACAATGGAGCGAGAACAAAAATCCTATTTGCTGGAGTGGGGGCTTGTTCGAACATAAAAATAACGTTTTAACTGGCAGATACTTTAGCACTTGCTTACTGCGAGACGTTGATAAGAATAGATGGATACCTGAACCCACAAGAACTATTGATTGTGTTGAAGTAGAAATAGCTCCAGATGATTGGATTATGGCTGTTGATGCTGATAATACTGATTTATTTTTGCTTTCTTGTGATTATAATATTGTTTGGAAACAATGTCCTTGCTTAGAAGGTGTTCGTTTGGAAGATGTTACACCAGAATTATCAGACTTAGCTTATAACGAAGTAAAAAACAGCTAATTAATGAGTAAATACTTATTTTTAGATGTGGATGGAGTTTTGAATAGTGAAGCATTTTATACGGAAATATCTCAAAACGATAGAATGCTTAAAATACATAAAGAAAATCCAAGTATGTCAGGACAAATGATATATAAGCTATCTAACTTCGATCCAAAAGCTGTAGAGAAACTTAATAGAATACTTAGAGAGACAGAGTGTAAATTAGTAGTATCCTCTAGTTGGAGATTTGATTCCGATTTAAAGGAGTTATTTAAAATGGTAGGTATCCAACAGGAAATCTTTGGGATAACAGGAATAAGCCAAACCAGATATAGAGGATTTGAAATACAAAACTATTTAGATACTCAGAAGGATGTATTATCTTATTGTATATTGGATGATGATTGTGATATGTTGCCCACACAACTAGACAGTTTTATTCAAACTGATTTCAGAGTGGGATTAACTGAAGATAATGTTAACAAAGCAATTAATATATTAAACAAGTATGATGAACATTGATTTAATGATTCTTCAAGCGATGAAGGATAAACAGCAAGGAAAAGTTAAAACTTATAGAGCTATAAAATCTGAAATTCAAACGTTTAAAACAGCTAAAAACGCCAAACCTTATGATGAAGCTGCAGAAATAACTTTGTTGAAAAAAATGATTAAGCAGAGGGAGGATTCTATTCAACAATATACGGATGCTGGAAGAAAGGATTTAGCTGATTTAGAAAATATAGAACTCATGTATCTAAAGGAATTAATTCCAGAGGAGCCTACTAAAGAAGATATTCTAGATTGGCTTGAAGATCACAGTTATACTAGCATAGAAAGAAAAGAAATGGGCAAAGTTATTAAAGAAATCAAAGCTAGTTTACCAGCAGCAGATGGAAAAATGGTTTCTGAAATTGTTAAAACTTTAATTAAATAACATGGATAAATTTATAACTGCAGCAGTAATAGACAAAGCACTATACTTAGGAGGAAAATTGAATATTCGAGCAGAAGTATCTTGCAGAGATAATAAGTGTGGTTATAAGTTAAGTTTAGGAGAACATAGATTTGAATTTTCTGATAGCAGGGCATGCGTGTTGTAGAGGAAGAAGTAAAACATCTAAAAATTTTATTTGGAAATATGAATAATAGTAAAAAATTTTTGCCTGTTTCTCCCCATTTGATTGGCATCAGTGGGAAGAAGCAGGCTGGATAGGTAAGAATACAATAGGTAAAATTATTCAGGCTATCCAAATGTGGTATTCTATTAATCCTGAAAAAAATATAGAGGAGTTTTGTACTCAATGCCTAGATCAGAACTTGGATACTAACAGATTTTCAAAGTTTAAATGTGTAAGTTTCGCTGACACTTTGAAGAAAATGGCTAGTACATTAACAGGATTTCCTGATGTTTCTATGTGGGAATCTGCTAAAGTTAAAGATTTATATAATCCTACATTTGGAGTAACTAATAGAGAAATATTGCAAATATTAGGACAATCTCTTAGAGATAATCTAAGCCCAGATGTTTGGGTGAACGCTTTATTTGCCACATATTCTTCAAATGAAAACTGGATTGTTACTGATGTTAGAATGCCTAACGAAGTTAAAGCTATTAAAGATAGAGGAGGTATTATAATTAGAGTAAATAGAAATACTGAATATAATGACAACCACATTTCTGAAACAGCTTTAGATAACTATAAAGATTTCGATTTTGTAATAGATAATAATGAAGGTCTTGAAGAATTAGTTAAAAAAGTATTATGTATATGGAAGTCTGTAACAGAAAAAGTGTAATGGCTAACTTAAAAGATTTTGACCATTTGTCAAAAGAGCATGATTACATAGAAGTGACGCAGTGGAATAATGGAGAAGGTTGGGATATATTTATAAACGAAAGACATATATCTTTAACTTATGGACAACTAGAAGCAATCAATTATTTAACAAAACATTTAGAGTTATCTAAATAAACGAAAGGGCAAGTACGGCTAGGATTATTCCTAACTGTGCTTGCCCTTATTTTTTTTGCCTTAACCATTTAAAAGATGAATCCAACTTAATTTTGGAGCTTCTTCTTTTAAATGGTTAGGGCTTATTTTTTTTTAAAATAAATCTTTAGCTGCTGTATGAATGTAATCTGGATTTGGGAAATAATCATATAATGAATACTTCAACGGTCTTATGGCTCCAAAATTATCTATAAATACTCTAGCTATATTGAGCTTTCCATCAAACACATCCTCAATATCACTTAAAACATTTTCAGTAAAGTTTATAGCTGGTGCATTAAATTCGGTTGCTCCAGATAATACTTTTTTAACATTAAGTTCATTACTTACATCTCTAGCCATCCCTATAAATGTTCTTTGAGATGGTGATAATTCTCCAACTTTTGTATCTCCTAAAGCTAGTTTTAACAAGTATTGTATCAACCAGTATAAGAAAAGTTCTTGTCCAGCAATTAGAGCATTACGTTTCTTTATAGGGTCTCTCCAAGCTGCTGTAGCTTTATCTCTGTATGTAGGATCAAATATAGCTCTCGCTGGATTGTATATTAGATCTAATACAGACCAGAAGATGCCTTCTGTTACAGAGCCTTCCCATTTTATGTAAGGATGATCCGTAACTTCAGTAGTAATTTCTAATAGTTTACCATTTTCATCATACTTCATGTATAGTAACTCATTATTTTCATTTCTAGCTTGAGAAAAATGCCCTCCAGCATATGTGCCTCTAGTTAAAAACCATTGATTTTTCTTAGCTGTAAGATACGTTTTAAAGTGTCCTATTATAGTAAATATTCCTGTTTTAAACACCTCAGATTTGTTATCGTTATCCATATAACCAAATAATGTATCAGCCTCCTGCTTAATTCCTGCAATTTCTAAATCAGTAAATGCTTGTGGTAGATTGTCCTCTTTGGTTATAGCTCTTCTTACTCCATTGGAGTCTGTAATTTGATACCCTTGAGATATAAATCTATTCATCATGGCTTCATATAAAGCTCTTTGATATTGAAATTCTTTTAGTAAATTCTTGGGAACTGAATTTTCAGAATCTTTATATTTAGCATATACATTGAACCTATTATCCTTTTTCCAATTATACATTAGTTGGTTGTCCTTAAACTCGTATGCATCATAGCATCCATATTTTTTCATGTATCCTACTAAAATAGTCATTCTATTTAGATAATCAGGAGCACGATTGCACCAGAATAAGTTGCCATTAAATCTCAGAGGATCTCCTTGGAAATAGTTTAATCTAGATACTAGCTCGTCCTCAGACATGTTAGATATACCAAAAACCATATTTAGAGCCTCCAGCTTAGTCACTGTAGTAACTTGATGTAAAGCATCTCCTCAAACGGTAGTATAAGCAGAGAGCATATCCTTTAAACCAATTTTATCCTTATCAAAGACTGAATTAGCAATAGCTCTAGTATATAGTGTAAAGAATGATACCGCGGTTTCCTTTACGCCAGATTTTCAGTTAAATCCTAATATAGCTCCTGATGCCCATCTCTTTGCATGTGACATAATAGTATATAATTGTTTATTTTCAGACGATATTAATGACTCATCGAATACAGTTGTTTTGATATGGTCTGTAATAAATTGAATAGTTTTGTTTATATCTTTATCACTAGATATAAAGGAAGCGAGTCTTAAAATAGTTAGATTAGCTTGAATAGCTGGAAGTATTTTATTATATTCATTTTCTCGTATATAAGCTAAATGCATAGTATCGCCAACTATCTCCAAATTAGTTTCAAATATAGACATAGGATCATCAAATCTTCCCTTGTCTTTTCTAGCTTTATCAACAAGTTGTGCTCTAGCCTCTAAAGTATTAGATGTAGCAAATATATTATACATCTCCATCATTAGATCGTCATTCAATTCTGTATATGATTTTATTGAATTTTCCTCTACTATGTTCTTTCTATTAATTAACTCGTCAGTAACATTAGCATTAACGGCTCTCGATAAAGATATAATGTTTTTACTATTGGCAATTCTAGAAGCTGTGCTAGCCTTCATAATACCTGCCATTAGCCATTGTCCGCTTTTTCTCAAAGCCTCCTCAGACTGTCCTGGAAACCTTAAAGAATTTATGTCCTTTAAATAAAATTCCAAGAACTCTCTCTGAGCTGGAGTTAGAGATGTGTCAGACTTTGGATCTTTTAATAAAAAATACTTCTTGCCATTTTCCGAGGTGTCGAATAAATTTTTATAATCATATTCAGACATATTAAAGAATTTGTTAGAAGTTAGACCGTTACTCGCTTTGAATTTTTTATACCTGTCTACAACTGCCATTTTGTAATTAAAATACTCAGAACGAATGTTATACCTGGTAGAATCTAAAGCCCTTTTAATAGGTTTAAACAATTCAATAGTATCAGAAGTATTTAGTTTAGTTGAATTAAGAAACTGTCTATTCAATCCCCCGTCTTTCCAAATATCTCCGAACCATTCAGCTAGTTTGGGAGCGTTATATGGATCCACTTCTATTCCAGATAGATTAATAATAGCTTTAGCTACTTCAGCATACAGGGCTGATTCTAATGTTTCGTTAGGTTTATAGCCTCCTTCATAGAAGAAAAACTTGTTTTTTAAATCTTCTAATAAATTATACAATTGTTTAAGCTGAGAATTTCTTTCCTCCGGAGTTAAATCGGTAGATGGTTTAGGTACTTCTTTTATCTTTCCTCTAATAGCATTACTGAGTCTTGTGGCACTCTTCAAACTGCTAATCCCTGTTTGTATTTCGTTATATACTTGATAAAATTTAATTAAAGGGTCTAAAAGTACTAAACTAGTGTTGTTCACTCCAGTTTTTCTTCGCAGCATATTATAATTGTACAACACCTTGTCTAATGAGTTTGGTTTTAAAGCTTTTTTAGCGTCAACGTTAACTACTGCAAGTTCATCAACTTCATAATCTTTTAAGTCGCCTTGAAGGATATTATCAGCTATTTCCAATAATTTTATTAACTCTATATTCCCTCTAGTAGCTGGCAGTATGTTAGAATCAGTTTCTACCGACTGGTCTGCATAAAAACTTCCCAATAGAGATCTGCCCTTTGGCAATTTAACCTGCATAGACGGATCTAATCCTGTCATAGAAACAAAATCTACTTTCTTAGACCTATCATTTACAAGCATTATCACCCCCATATCAATAAGATCATCATTATCTACAACTTTCCATCCTTTCTCATAGGTATATTTAGAAAATAGTGTGTTTATATACGATTGATGTTCAGCATTTCTTAAATTAGGAAATAAAAAGTTGGCAGAAATATATTCATCACTGCTTCTGTTAACTATTTCCAGAGCCTCTTTAAAAGATTGCTTTATTTCTGATACTTGCTCACTTATTCTCTGATCTATAGTAGACAGATAATCATCTAAGAATACACTAAGCTCTTCTTCTGTATTAAATATTTCATATTTATTACCTATAGAATCATAAAACTGGAATTTACCTTCAGAATTTCTTTTTGTTTTTTCTATTAATGTCTGTTTTGCAACGTTAGAAAATTTATTACCATTTAAACATTCTACAGGAAAATACTTAGATAAAGTAGAAGAAACGGTTTCTTTTAGTTTTGATGTATTTAACTCTGTAATGCTATTTACTGGAAAAGCATCATTAAATTTCTTACTTAACTTAAAATTGTTCCTAATAGATACGTTTTCTGGATTATAAACCGAAACACTGGAAACTATCTCGGCATTGTCCTCAATTTTTAGCTCTTCGTTCTCTTCCGATATTCCAGATTTATCTATATTTATTTCAATAGGAATTACAGATGTTAAAATCTTATTAGAATTAATTCCCTTATTATGCAGTAGTCTTCTATAAGTCTCTAACTGAAATCTCATAAAGTTTTTCTTATCAATATCCCAGTTATCCATCTTGTCTTTAGACACTTTTACATCATATATATGTACAGAGCCATCTTTCTTTACTACAACGATATCCACCTTACCTCTTACTGTTGTATTAGAATCAACTGCCCCATCTATAACATATTCTGTATAAATTTTCTCTACATCGGGAGTATTTAGCTGAAATTTTAAGTCAGTCATTTGTTGGATAAAACTTTCCAGAGCTTCGTCAGTCATTCCTTTTAAAGTGGCGTCTTTAGCAAAACCCTTAGTCCAAGAGGTGTTAAGTTTTATCCTAGCTTTAGATGGTGTTAACTTGACTTTAGTGTTGAAAATAATATCCGTTACGAAGTGTAATCCTCTACCTAATTGCTGAGAATAGCTCCAAGATGCGAACTCCTTATCAATTTCTTTGTTGGCTTGTTCGTCAGTTATTGTCGGATTCTCAGCCCTTATATCAGATACTTTTTTCTTTCTATAGTCGTCTCTATTGATAGGATTAGCTAATTTAACATTAGCAATCCAGTCTAATACCGAAATAGCCCCATCAGTATAGGATATACTCTCGTCCATATTTAAATATTCAGCGAGGGCTTTAGCTCTTACCTCTTTTAGCCTATCTTTGGCTTCCTCCTGAGCTGAATCTAAAACATCTAATGTAGTTTTGTCAAAAGAAAATAAAGTGTTAGAGTTTTTTACCTCTTTAAGAAACGACTGAAAGTTATCTAATAGCATATTATCTAAATCAGTCTCATTCTTTATCTTAATTTCTTTTCCATTTATTTTTAATGTATAGACACAATTTTTCATTAACATTCCTCCTTAAGTGTATTATTTTCCATCAACTCCTTCTTTAGAGCAGCCAGCTTAGTTAACTGCTGAAATTTGTTTTCTTTGAATATTTCAGAATATGTAAAAGAATCCTCAGTGGAGGATAGCATATTTCCTATAGTGTTATTCATAAGTTGCATAACTTCTAAATTATTTAAATCTTCCGGTAACTTAAATATTTTTTTAACTACAGTTTCCCAATCTATAGAATCCATAGTATCTGTTACTGCTGAGGAATCTACATCAGTAAAATAACTTGAAAATAAGTGGACTAAATATTCTTCTTTTAAGTCATTTCTGGTAAGTCCTTGATATATAGAAGCAAAGTTTTCTGGAATTTCATCTACTTTGGATAATAAAATATTATAAGCATCTGGATCCTGAGTCCTTAAGGCTGCCAGTATTATATGAGATAACTCATGTACATATGAATCTATAGTACTTAAATCTTCATTCATATATATTATTCCATCATGAGTAAACGCTTTAAAGTTTTTTAGGTCTTTTATAGAAAACCCTAGGTCAGCTTTGGTGGATTTTCTATTAAACCATATTACTGGAATTGTTCCTTTGGTCAATCTAGTATTTATTCTTTCTACTAAGTCCTGAGTAGTATAGTATTTAAAATCTCCAGTAACTGGGTGAACTACGGATCTCTCTGAATAATCAGAAGGACTAAGTCTAAATAGAAGTCTTTTCTTATTATCTCTTAGTAGCTTATTGAGACTTTCTACAGGTATTCCACTATCCTTTGAAAATTCTTCAATTCTAGGTTTAAAGAAATCCTCCTTACTCAAATTAGAAAAAGTGTCCTCTTCTACACTATAAAAATGTTCTCTCCCATTTGTATCTCTATACCAAATAATTCCATCCTCATTGACTGGAGTAGCTACTTTCATGCCGTTTTGCAGTCCTTGTTCTACGTATTCCAGATTAACAGTAGTAATAGTAGGTTCAGATGAATCTAAGTCTATACATTTTATACTATTTTCATCTATTCTTTCTACAAATATATAATGTCTTCCAGTTTTGAGAATTAAATCTCCTCGTTCTATACTAGCGTTGTTTTCAGACAAATAATACTGATGATATAATGGAATTTTCTCAGTTAAAGTTACTCCTACCGTAATGTTGGGATTTTTTTCATTATATAATTTAAATGATTCTCCTATAGAATATTGATTCATAGACTCATTAGACGAGGTCACCGGGACTAATGTAGGCTTTGTAGCAATACTTGAAAATACATTTGATTGATAACTCAATGGTTTGTACTTTGCAGCCAGAGGCTTTACAAATACAGGCATAATAGACGTATATTTGGATAGAACATTATCCATGTTGCTGTCACTTCCAGCATACAAATTGACTTGATAACCAAATCTATTTGCCTGTTTTACATATTCTATATCATTGGCAGATCCGTCTTTAATGGTTAAATAGCTTAAATTTTCTCTGTATAATTTAAATACATTTTCTGTCTTTGATAAACTAATATTACCCTCAAATTTTAAATTATATAGACCATACTTATTAAGAAGAACTTTCACTTCAGAACTATTATTAAGAGCCATTTCTAGAGGAATAGTAACAGATTCCTGTCCTCCATCATACGATACATTACTTGCAGAAGAGGACACTATTAAGCTCTTGAAATTAAGTCTGGAGGCAGTATATCTAATTTTTATCATACGATTTTGACCAAACCTAGTTCCTGGCTCTATGTCTAGTTTAGATGGGTCAGGAGTGAAGGATAACTCTGACTCAGGTATAGAAATATTATCAATTAAAAGTAATTTGCTAGCTTCCATTAACCTATCTTTTATATTATCCTTTTTAATTGTGCTAGAGTTTAGCTTATCATAAACTACTTCTGCTACGTCTTTATGCTTAATTAAATACCCTCATAAATCTTTTCTATATATAGTAGTGTCAACTTCTTCTAGCCCAAAAGCCTCTTTAAATTCTTCCTCTGTAGCTTTTACAGTATAAGAATTTCATAGTCCATTTTTAAAGTTTATAATATCTTTTACACTAACTCCTATAGTTCCATCAGAATTGGTAATTATTGCATTTCTGTCATCTACCATTATATCAAATAGAGCATTTTCCTGATGTGAACCTGATAGTTTAATTTTATCAGTTAATTTTATTTTCGTATTTATATCCTGATTAATTAGACCATTTAAAGAGTCTCTCTCTGATTGTTCCAAATTTGGATTTGCAAATAAGTATATTGCTTTATCCATCATAGACAAATCTTTAATATCCTTATATAGTTCTCCAGAATAATCTTCGATTACTTTTGAAAATTGTTTAAATATCCAACTATTAGGCTCCCTTAACTGATTTAACGTATACACAGTAGAGAGCAGAGATAATGCTTCCTCCGGTTGGGATTCTGGGTTTAATATTAGCATAGTTCTATTATTCTTAGTTAATACTCTATTCCTAGCTCCATCCATAAGAATAACATCATAATTAGAAGTATTAATAACTCCTCTACTTCCCAGAACATTAGACAGCAACAAAACTTTATCGCTTCTTCTAGAGGCATTAAAATACGAAGCTATATTATAGATACTACTATTCCCCGCATAACTATCCAATAGTTTAGAAATCTCTGAATCTGACAAAACTTCTTTATTCAGAATGTTCTTTAACTCAGATGAACTGTTATGCTCTCCATTTAAAGAATTAGTTATTTCTTCTAATATACTTATATTACTTTTATCTTTTAGTATATATTTTGAAATAATATCGGGAAAGGAAGCAGTTAAGTCTGCTTCCTTTGACACGTCGATATTAAAAGTGTACTTCTTTGAACCAACGTTTATTTGAATACAATGTTTCATTAGTCACAATTAAGTTTAAATTCAACTAAGCCACTAGAAATAAATTTTGCTAAATCAGCTGCAACTTGAATACTCTTAGCTTTAGTAAAAGCATTTACACTGTCAGTAGTAAACAATAGTGTATTTATATTGGCAATTGGATCAGCATCTATATCTAGTTTAGTTTTGTTATAGAATATTTCTGTAACTCCCTCTAAAGACTTTTTCTTTTCTAATCCCATAACCTCTTGATCTAGCGGTATAAGACGCAATACTAAGTCTTTAATATCATAGTTAATTGCAGAATCTGAATCTTGTTTGGATAACTGACTTATATATTTCATGTATTTAGACACCATTCTGTTCGGATTACTTAAATCTTCCTTAAACAAATTAGTGAATGAGTAACTACTATTTGAGTTTTTATTCATCAATAAATTATACAAGAATAGAGCGTCCCCAAATGTTAAGCCATTAGATATAGAAGTTCATGAATATAATTTACTATAATCAATAGATATATCAGAAAGTCTAGTCTCATTTATATCTCGACTCATAGTGCTCATATCAATATCTAGGGCGCACATAGTGTAAGGAACTCTTAAGTCATTTTGGAAATTCTTTACAGTTATATTTTTAGCAAAGTTATCATTTCTGGTTCTAAACAAATTTATCAAATATTCTTCCATCCAATTTTTGAACGTAAGTCTATTGTCTAAATTATCAAAATTTATTATATAATCCTCTGCTGAATCTAAATGGATAGGATTTCCTTCAACGTATTCAGTTGTTACTCCAGGTATAGTTATAGGAGCAACAGTTTTGAAATAATCGTTGATTATGCAATCAGTCAAAAATCTATTAATCTTATTTGTAATTTTAGGGGTAAGTCCTCCTTTTATAACCCCTAAAGATTGCAGTTCTCTATTTATGTTTATTATATTAGCTCTTCTAACAGTTAAAGAATCTAGAACAGTATTATTTGTAGTAAAGGTTTTTAACATTTCTCCAAAGTGAGGAACAGTTAATATAGCATCTAATATATTGACAAACGGGCTCTTATATTTATACCAATGTTTAAAAAATTCTTGAGTTTCTTTGTTGTTAACAAACTCATTTAAATCAAAAGGTTTATAAGCATATTGATCATTAATCAAATGATTAAGTTCTACGTTAGTAAAGTATTTTTCTAACTCGGAGTATATTGCCTCTTCACTTTCGCTTAATTCCTGTCCTTTTTTCAACTTATCAAAGACTCTGAATTCCTCGTTAGTAAATTGCAAGGTTCTAGCAATACTATTAGTTAGGCTAGATAAATAATTTACCTGTTCATATAACTGAGTTCTGATACCCTGGTTTAATGATGATAATCTTCCTAACAAGGTTAATTCATTAGCACCTTTTCTTATATTGACAATGTTATCTATACTTTGTTCTAATTCTTCTCTAGGCATTCCCTTTAGTATCTTATTTATTTGATTATCTCTTTTAACACATTCATTTAAAAAGCGGTTGAATAAGATTTTAATATTGTCTTTAGAACTAATAAATGTTTCCTGAGCTTCACTTTCGAATAACTCTAGATTTGCATCTTCATCTATTTCATCCAAAAATGATTGATACTCTAACTCTTCAATATCCCTTATCTTCTTACTTGATATAGAAGCATTTAATACAGCATTAGGAGTAATAAGATATTCTCTTAAGAATTCTTTAAAGGAATCTATATTTTCTATAAATTCTTTAGCTATTTCAGCTTCTAATAAATCATTAGACAACTCTTTTAGATTATCGTGTTTATTTTTAAATTCTACCCAAGCATTCCTAAAAGAGTTTATATATTTCTCTGGAACATATCGTCCTAGTTTCGGTCCTTTTAGATAATAATTGATAGAGTAGTCAATATTATTGTCAGCTTCTCCAGAAACAAAGATATTACTTTTTGCCTTTTCTTTTATTAGACTCATTATAGGAGAGGTCATAAACTTTGCAGAATCGGCAAATGTAGCCCCTCTAAATAATAAATATATGTACATACCCATTAAGTCTGGAGTTGCATTAATCTTTTCTAGTACTAGCTCTTTAGCATTATCAGTAGCCAAACTTAACAATACTGATATAGATAGAAATACGTCTTCTTGCGCTCCAATCTTTTCTAGTATTTGTCTTAGAGTTGCATCTCCTTCAATAGGTACATCAAGTACAGAAATCTTATTCCCATTCTCGTCTAATTCATATTCCCCATTTTCATCTACTATAAAAGAATTAGACAAATTATCATAGTTTACATTAGGAATAATGTTTAAATATCCTCCCTTTAGATCTAATCCAGATATATCTACAATAGGCTTGCCCTTTATTTCATTTATTGTGTCAAGCCATTTTTGGGTAGTCCAATCCCTTTGATTATATAATTTACTATGGACATATGTTAAAGTATTAGAATATACCTTAATACCAGTAGCAGCTATACCAATTCCGTCTTTACCAATACTATTCTGGAATTGGGCGATTGCTTTTGCTGCAGGATTATTATTGTTTATATATTTGCTAAAGCTCTCTGCATGTTCAGCAGCTTTTTGTCCGTCTTCTATAGAGATAGGGGATGTCTGGGATACTATGTTAGCATAGTTAGTTCCAACTTCTCACATTTCAGCAAATACTTTGTTTTTTATTCCTTCCTGGATTCTATATTCATTATCAATATTATATAAATTATGGTAATCTATCACTGTTCTAGCTGAGTCCTTATAATTTTCATCAATAGAAATAGATTTTCTGGAAGATGCAACAGATAGTAACTCAACTAAATCTTCTATACTATCTGAGTTTTCATATTTTTCATACAGTTCTGTTATATCTACTCCATCCTTAGAAAATTTGATAGGTTTACCAGTAGGTAAAGGTAGTCTTAATGATTTTCTAAATGTGTTTATATCAGAGTAATCAAAATAGGGACTCCAATCTATAAATATACCATCATTGTCTATACTAGCACCTAGTATAAATGCTTTATCAATGTCCAGTTATCTTATATCTTTCGATATAAGCCCGACTATATCATCATTCCTTAATCTCACGACTATTGAATGTCTCGCACTTCAGAATCAGCTTTTTGCTGAGCAATAAATTCTTCCTTAGTAAAATTGTCTCTAATTTTATATAATAAAGAGGGAACCTGCTCTATATAAGGTTTTACAATTTCTATAAACTTGTAACAGTCTTGTTCGGAACTGGAAGCTATAGAAAAAGTACCCTTTCCTTCTTTAAATGGTCTAAATTTTATACCCCAAACTTCACTAAAATAATTAATAATAATTTTTACAGTTTCCTCATTTACACAAGTAGCTATTTTTATGGTATGTTGAATCGAACTACGTTGTTTTGAAGTATTAACATTAATACACCCATCATCCATATACCAAATAGCTAATCCTAAAGGATTTAACCAATTTAATAATCTTCTAGTAATAGTTTTCTTTGGAATATAAACAGTCCTACGTAATGCTTTAATTGTAGGATTTATTGACATTTGAGAGTATAAAACATTTTTTCCAGTATTGTATCCACACGAAGATATATATTCTTTAATCCCGTTATTTTTAAAATTATATTCATTTAATAATTTTACTTTCCATTCTAAATACTCCCTTTGAGCTTCGGAATGAGATAATTTAAATACAAAATTACTAGATATAGTCCCATCTCCTAATAACATACCTATTAACAAACTCTTCTGTTCTTTACTAAGTTTTTTAACAATTTTTCTTGCCATTTATCCAATATTTTTAAATTAAACATTAGATAAAAGTTCTTACTCCCTTCCGGGATAGTCTGTGAACCTTCATCCTTATAAAATACAAAGATATTAAAAATTTTGTCAACCTAAAAGTCTTTCTTTGTAAAATTTATCTAGGATGCTTGGATGCGGATTGTCCAATCTTATCATTTTTTACTATACCTGTAGTGGTTAATTACAGCCATTAGATATATTTCTATTCTAATTTAGTATGATAAGCTCTAAGGAGGTCCCCGTCAATTCACGAGATTTAACGATTACCACATTTTGTTTCTATTTAAGCAAGCTTCAAGTTAAATTTTAGCTGATAATCGGACCCTTGAAGCCAAAGCTGGTCTGCACATATATATACAACGTTAGAATCTGTATTAATGAATCCTTTTATAGTCATATTCATAAACGATTGCATAGACTGTGCAGGAATACGAGCTACTATAAAGTTTAGTGCCATATTTTTAAACGATATAGCCATTTTATTAGCTTTACGTTCAATGGCTCTTTCTGGAGCTTCGTATACGGCCTCTAAGTCTTCTTTTGAAGGCAATTCGTCTTCACTAGTTAGCATATTGAGTACAGAATCAGATACTAACTTAGATTTTTCTAATGCACTTGCTACATCGTGTCTGTTTACTCTATATACTACTGTTTCAGAGAATGTGCTACTATTTTCTAAATAGTTCATATCCTCTGGATTATCTAATACTGCAGCTACTATTCTTTCTCCATATTGCATTTTAGAATATAACTTAATACCCTTTTTTATAGGATATAACGGCTCTCCATTAGTATCGAGTACAAACACTTTATTATTTAATACTGCAGTTTCTGGATTATATTCTGACCACTTACTCTTATCAAAATCTTCTCCTAATATAAGATATAAATTATTAGATGAATTTAATCCTTTTAATGCTGCAAAGGCTTTATCCGGCTTGAAATCGTTTAAGTCTGAATAATCAAATACATCATATAATTTAGTTTTAAAGAAAGTAACTGGATCTTCTAATATTGAACCTAAGTTGTCCCCTTCCTTTAGCATAAACTTACTAGCCCAAACTTTTGGAAGAAGCATTTCGTTGGCTGAATAAGAGATTTCACCATCTAAAGGGATATATTCCAAATTAGATTTAGACCACTCTACCAACGACGGATACTCGTGATTATACTGTATTCTTTTACAGTCTGAAATTATCCATTCCTTAATTGTTAAACCTAATTTTTTTAATGATTCCTCATTGCCCTCTATAGCTTTGTTTATATGATTAATTATGTCCCCTTCATTTCCTGTATATAATGATTCCTTACTTTTTACAAAGTTTATAAACTTAGAAAGTCTTAATATATCTAAGTCATTAGGAACATCAGTATTAATTTCTCCAGAACTAGAAACTGACTTAACTTTTCCTAAAGTTCTAGAAAGTGAGTAACTTAGTTTGGAACTATCCATATCAAAACCGTCATAAACCCCTCTTTCTCCTAAATTAAATGTATAATTGTGAGGTCTTAAATTCCTTCCATATTTATTTATCTTCTCTACTTGTCTTCCAAGTTGTCTATACTTATCTCTTAAATCTTGCAGACTTATATGTTGTCTTCCGTCCTTTAGAGGTTTAAAAGTAACTTGTTTTTCTACCCCATCATCCAAAACCCAATCTCCGTTTAATACCTGTCCTGGATCTACAAGAGTATTAGGGATGTTATCTATTGGCACTACTCCATTTTTATTCTCATAATCTTCTTTGGTATATAATTGAGTATTGCCATTTTCATCAGTATATTCGATAAGTCCAACAACATCGTGTGATGGATTTAATACTGCATTTAATCCAAAGAATTTTCTACGAATAATATTTTGGTTTAGGTTATTAGCAAAATCAATGACAAATTTACTAAAAATATTTGGATCGTCAAAAGGAACTAGTATTTCTTTTTCTGCATTATTTTCTAGTAGATCTTCTTTAATTAATTTAATATACCTAGAAGCTAAATTTTCTGCTGATAAGTCGTCTGTACTAAATGATTGTAATAATTGCTTTCCTAAAGTAACAATAAGTTGATTATTATTCACATTCATAAAAGGTTCCAATCCTTTAGCTATATAAGATCCTAAATCTCTATACACAGCTAGAGTAGTTTCATAAGAAATACCCTTTTGAATAAGTGCTGACATAACCTGCGTCATTTCTGATACCTCAGAATTTTCAGCATGGTGCTCAGCTGACATCTGAATACCTATAAAGTCTGGATCGATTTCTATGTAGGTTAAATCTAAATTATTATAATAATTAGATGTATCCAACAGATTTATAGCTCCATTTTTTATAGCAGAATGATTAGCCAAATAGCTTACGTCACTTAGTTTTAAAGGCTGGAAAAATTTTCCAGAATTTCTAATTTTCTTAATGTAACCATCAGAAAATTTAGGAAATTTTGCTATAAATTCTAATGGAAGTTTAGTAGTCAACTCCATAAGAGATTCAATAGCTTTAGTCTTCTCTAAATTAAGATTAGAAGCTAGGTTAGCTACAGTTTCTATTGAGGATTCATCATACTCGTTATTATACGCTATAGATTTTTCCCCACCTAATACTTTCCATAATGTATAATTTGAATTAATATTAACTCCTTGAACAATATCATTTGATATTACGCTTCCGTCAAGATTGTAAGTAGTAATTTCTATATCATACATATTATTAATTTTTCCATCTTCCGAAATGTTAGATCCATTATATGTAATATTTTTAACTTCCTTTATAACTACTTTTTGAACCCCATTTTCTATTATAGTTTCCTTATATCTCGGATTTAAAAGAGTGTTTTTGGCATCTTTTAAATGAACAGAGGAGCTATTTAATTTCAATTTACTTTTTAAATGGTTTATATTAAGTGCAATAGGAACTATCCAATTTTCATCGGACATTTTCTTTAACATACTCTCGGCGCTGTTTTTACCTAAAGAGTTTCTAATAATGGTATTATTTACAGAGAATGTTGCACATTTCATAAGTCCAGATGATAGGTAATTAGCTAACGAAAAATATCCGATAGGTTTTCTATGAATACTAGACTGTTTCACTTCTTCTACAGAATTCTTTTCCCAAATAGCTTGGAAAGGATTCATCCATATACCTCCGTCATACATAGTAACTTTATCTATATCCCCATGTATATTACCCACATAATCTATAGGGTCTTCAATTACAGCCAGTTTAAGTTTATTTGGAACTCCGTTAAGTTTATTCTTAAGCCAAGTATGAATAGTAGCACCTCCAATTACAGCACGTTTATATGATGCATTAGTTCTAGCAGCGTCTTCTTGAATGATGCTAGAATCGCTAAATTTGAAGAAATCAGAGCGAGAAGGAGTTTCTCCCTTCTTTAGTTTGGAATCAGCTAAGGACTTAGAAGTAGCACCTTTAGCAGGATGTATAAACGGAAGACCATATACTAAAGAATTATAGTTACTGGCTATAAGATTGTCTAAGGATAGAAATTTATCGAGAAGAGGATTCAATTCTATAGTAAAATCTGAACTAAGCACATCATCTTGTGTAATATAACTTATAGATTCCCCATTTCTGAATGCTTTAAACAATATAAGTTCATTAGAATCTTTGTTTACCCAATCTTCCATATATGAATCGTAATCCATATTCATCTTTTCCAAATGAAACTTAATACCATTCTTTATTTCGGTTATTTCTTTTCCATTATTGTAACTTAACTCTATTTTCGTAGAATCCTGTAGTTTTAAAGCATAAAATCCTTTATTGAGATTTTCCCTGGAATTGTATTTTTCTATATCGTCATTTGAATACATTTTAAAGAAGTCGTACAATGCCGGATTGACTTTAAATCCAGGAAGCCAATGTATTTGGTCTATTATAGTAACCATTTCGCCAGTAGTGTGCTTTAAGTATCTTAAAGCGTCCTCTATTAATTTTCCATCAGCTTTCTCTCTAAATAAAGATAAATAGTTTTCATATTTTTTAATAACATTATCTGTATTTAAATCATACTCAGAAGCTAGCTCATCTACATTTCCAAATACTCCAGTTTTAACTAATGCTTGATAGTCAGAAAGTACTCTGTTAATAAATACATTAGCCATTCTTTTTGTAGACTCGTATTTAATACTTCTAACCTGATCCGGAGTCATTTCTTGGAGAGTCCTTCCTTTTAGATGGTCAGGTATCCAAGACGCTTCTAGAGGAATATTAGTATTAATGACTTTATTCCAAATAGTAGATTTATCTGAGTACACAGTAGGTTGTATAGAAACTTCATCTTCTCTGGTTAGGAAGTCATGAATGAAAAATAAGTAATTAGTTTCTGAGTCAGTAGCAGTATTAATTTTCTTAGGAGTAGAATTGTAAAAACTGTTATAGAATGTTTTTAATTCCGTTCTTGTTAGTAGTCTACTGTCTTCTGTAGTACCGTTAGAAGTAAATAGATTATATTTAACTACATCATCATCCAGAATGTTATCTGATACTTTACTAAGTAGAGTTTCGAAGTAGTAGTGATCATCATTAGTTAAATTAGTCAAACGTTCTTTTTGTAACTTATTACCATTAGCGTCTGTAACATTAGATTTAGAACTGTCTCCGTTTATAATACTTTGTACTACGGCTAATGATTCTAGACCATTTAAAGATGAAAAGTATCCTGACATTTTTAGAGATTTGGTCTCTATATTAAAATACTTCCACGGACTTTCATAGGAATCAGAAAGTTCTAAATTAGGATATAAATCTAAAACTGTTCTTAAACTAGGATTTTCTACTAATTTATCAGAAATATTCATGTTTAGCAGAGAAGCTGTGATAACATCCAATACTCCATTTAATTTGGCATCAGAATTTATAATTTGAGACAAGATATTAACATAAATATCATCTGCATGAATATACGCAAAATCAACTAATAATCTTTCTAGCATTTTCCCAAGACTGGAGTCCGTTGATAAACTACTTCTTGTGATTCTAGTCTCATTCATTGAATATGTAGGATTATTAGGATCGGAGAAGTCTATAGTTAAAATATCATCGTTGTCGCCTAATGTTATTTTACTTAGATTAAGACTATCTGAGATATTATCAGAGTAATAGTTTAATGAAGTTCCATTCTCGCTTAAAAAGTTTACGTTCCACTTTTTAAGTGCATTTAACCTAGAATCTCTATATAAACTATTTGCCATTATGTTTCTTTCTATAGTATATTTTTTTCTATCTATATCAGAACTGTTTAGTATAGTGGCTTTATTAGTCTTGTCTGTAGTATTATATATATATTGAGTATAAGTTGTAAAACTAGTTTTATTTATCTGATTTAATATCATTCCGTAAACATCAAATTCGGATGAAGCCATATTAGAGTCTAAACTAGCCTTTGCTAGACTGGGAGTTCTTAATGAGAATATTTTATAATACATAGTATCGAATATTCTTCTAACATGTTCCTTCTCTCCAGAAAATATTGTTTTTCTATATCTGTCTGCCTTTTCAAACAAAGATTCTATACTATAAGTATCATCTCTAAGTCTAGAATAATCATTCCTAGTTACAGGATTTTCCTTTAGTATTCTTAAAACTTCTTTGAAGTTTCTATAAGATAAGTACTGGTTTGGGACTATCTTATAGACTCCTTTACTATCTCTATCATATAGATTAATATTTTCCAAGAACTTTCTAACTAAAGGGTTAGCTTCATCCGACTCTTTAGATAAATCTTCGTCCCATTTTTGGGCTGGAACTTGCTGAAATGCAAATTCATATTTTGGAATATTATACAGAGGAATAGTGTTGGAACCTCTCAGATTTAGTCCAGTTCTTGATATTCCTACTATTTCCGAGAAATTAGGGTTAGTTATAAGTTTATCAAAATTTACTAGAGAGTAGAAGCTATAAAAAGCATTATCCTCAACAGGATCATTGCTTGATTTATATTTTCCGTTCACTAATCTCTCACTGAACTTGTTCTGGGCAGCCTCTAATAGTAGATTATAGGGTATAATTTGCAATTCACTACCCTTAGTTCCTAAATCTTTATATAGAGGGAAGTTATCTATTTCTAAGTATTTTACTATGTTATCTACATAAGTCTGTTTTAGTCTCTGTATAGAGAAATTAAGATCTACTGTAGATTTAACGATTCTCTCAGGCTGCAGCAAAACTGCACTATTAACTAAACTTGTATTAAACCATTTAGAGAATAATTTAAGAGTATTATCTCCTAAAAAACTATTTGTAAGAGAATCTGTAAGTCTTGGCAGTTTATTTACTTTATTAGGTCTTAACTCTCTTCTTAAATATTTTAATCTATTATAATCTTTCAATATCAATGATGCTACTTCTGAGAACTGTTCTTCATTTAAATCTTCGTCCTCAAAATTCTCAGTAACTACATCAATAAAGTCGTTTACGGAACTAGGTAGTTGACCTGTTTGAGTAAGTAATTTAATAGAGAGACCTTTTAAAGCCTCTCTATCACTTACTATCTTCCCATCAACATCAACTGAGAAAACATCATTAAACTCTGTAACGGCAAGAATATTATCTAATGCTCGTCTAAAGTCCTTACAAATATTAGCCATTTGAACACTGATTTGTTTGTTTATTTGAATTTAATGCTTGTAATATGTAATTAGTAAGTGCCTTTACAGGCAAATTCTTATTTACATTTTTATAATTAGGTTTTAAAGAATTCCTAATATCCACAGCTTCAATAACTTCTTGATCTTTAAACATTTCTATTACACCTTTTATGGCGTCTAAATCTGATGAATCCAAATCATCGGATAGGTTAACTCCTACCCCCTCTACGTCTAAGACATTTTGAAGAGTTTCCATAAATTCGTTTGACGATTGTACTATAGTTTCTAATTGTTCTACCTTTTCTAAAGTAGAACCATTTAAAGTGAAGAACTCGTCTGTAAAATTAAGTTGAATCTTATTCCCGTTAACCAAAATTTGAACTGGGATGTTATTTCCTAATAATACTTTTAAGTTTTCTTTAATAGTATCATCTTCCAATATCTCAAATGCCTTGGATTTCAATAATTCTATTGCATTATTGTTTCCAAGTTCTTCTGCCTCAATAGATTCATCTTTAATTCTTAACATAATAGCTTTTCCATCTACAGGAATAATCTCTCCATCTATAGATGCTACTATTCCTAGATTTTTATCTTTTCTGTTATTATAAAGCTCTTCTATTTTAGATTTTAAATTAGCTAAATCCACTGTAGAATTATGCAAATTTAGCTTATCTAGGTAACTATTCAAAGTGTTTTCAGTAGTCTCTTCGGATATTTCTTCAGATGTTTCTACAGGAGTATTATTCCCAAATTGAATAGAGCTTAAATCTATATATGCGTTAGGGATCTCAATTAATGAGTTAAAATATAGATCGTCTGTTGTATTAGAGGATCTATAGAATCCATTTTCACTCATATCTGAAAATATTCCATTAGCCCATATACCATCCTTATATTGTGCAGTATGATCAATGCCAATAGATGCAGCATTCATTAATTCTGGACTCTTGTTTACTATTTTAAACAAGCTATGTGTTAGCATAGTTCCTCCGATAAAATTGGCTGCATAACCTTTATTTATTAACCAGTCTATTAAATCTCCCGATATATTAGTGTACTCATTTACTCCTTCTGAAGTAGCTGGAGTAAGTGTACTAAGTATATTAGGATTATCTTCAGCTAGTTTAGTAAATGCGTCATATAATTTTAGAAAAGCTTCTAAATCAGAATACACTCCATCCACCATAGCTTTGTTAGCTTTATCTCCAAATATACTAGTTAGCTTTTCAGTTAATTTATCTCTATCTAGGTTCCTTATCTGTTCTACTATTTTGTTTTTGGGCAGATTATCTAATAGAGTTTTTGTGTCTTTTCTAAATGTGGAACGATCTAATCTTTCCCAATCTACTTTAAAATTATTACTAAAGTGAGCAATTGCATCGGATCATTCTGATATTAAAGTGTCTATAGTTTTCTTAACAGACTGTAACTGGTCTGGAGAAACTATACCATTATAATATTCTATATCATTATTTAGTGCAGTTGCATTTCCAGCATATAGATCTTTTAAAGCTGTTTCTATATTTTGATTCTCTGCTCTCGCTGTTAGGTATCTTTGGAATCTGATTAATTGTCTACGTAATAAAATAGGTTGTCTATATCCAGAAAATGACGTGAATTTTATAACTCTCTTCCCATTCTTACTATTGTATAAAGTTCCCCATTTTTTCATATAGCTAGTAAAATCATATCCGTGCAAGCTTGCTCTTAAAGGGACTATATTGTTATTTTCTCCAGATATTCTCTTTTCAAACAAAGATTTAAACTCATCTGGATTTATAAACAAATCTCTAGAATACAGTACAAACGGATAACCCGCTTGAATATAATTGGCTTTTGTTTCTTTATTAGCTACCCAGATTTTCCCAGAAATGTTAGCTCATGGATTATTCTTAGAGAATTTAGATATGGAATTATTATCAAAAGTAAACTTTCCCTCTTTCACTAAAGTTATCTTAGCTTTAGAAAATTGAATATTCATTTTAGATTTATCCAATTTGAAAGATTGATTAGTATTAGCTGTAATTAACTTAGTTCTTATATCTCTGTCTACCAATTTATTAGGATCAGTAATTACTCCTAGATCTATTTCCCAATCTCCAATCTTTCTAAATATTCTATATATGTAATCTGGAGCTTCTATATTAGAATTAACACCATTGTCCTCGGAAGCATATTCATCTGAATATTGAACCTTCTGTATAAAGAATTCGCTTTCTCGTATAGCTTCAATAGCTTCGGTTCTGGATGTTATACCGAATTTAGGGAACAAGGAAATAGCAGACGTTAGAAGTGAATTCTGGTATCTGTCTGTATTTTCGTTGCTAAGGATTCTTTCTAAATCTTCCTGATTTCTAAAGATTAAATTCTTTAAAATATTAAACTTAGAGATAATATCCTTATCTCTATCTCATTTTCCTAAATTTCTATTAGATCCAGTATTAAAATTGTACATAATATGACTCTGGAATACTGTAAAGGCTCCAGGATTATCTAATTCTTTAGACTCTTTTATGTCTTTTTCAGCAACTTGTTTTAATACTTCAGACCCAGGAGTAGATGATTTCAATCCCGGAGTCCCGATTTCAGGAGTAGGTTCAGGTTTAGATGGTTTAACACTAGTAGAACTATTTAATTCTAGTCCTTTATAAACACTGCTAATAAACTCTTTGTAGTCACTTACTTCTTTTGGATCAAAGGTACTGCTAGAGTAAGTTTTGTATCTTCTAGAGTTTCCAAGTAGTATATGACTATTAGAAATTAACATAGTTCCATCTTTAGATCTAGACATTAATGTGTATAAATCTCTTAAAGCATTAACTACTGTAGCAGGGGTATCCGCTTTATTAACTTCTTTATAATCTATATCAACTATAGTATAATTGTATTCAGACCCTTGAACATCGTCTTTGTGTACTGTTATAAATTTACCAGGATACTTACTAGTTAATTCCGACATCTCAGAAGTAGGAGTATGAGCTTTGTCGTAAATATAAGCTATATTTTCTCCATTTGGCAATGATGTAATCATAGATTCTAATTCAGATATAGTTGGAACAGAACTAACTGTTTGCTCTCCTCTAACTAATCCATTAGACTCTGAAAATTTAAAGAATCCATCCTTTTTTATTAAATCTAAAGTTGAAGCTGTATTAGATATACCAGCCTGTCCAGTTTTATACAGTTCATTTTGTCTCTGTAAAGAATCTATAATAGAAGCTAGAGAATTAAGATTGTCCTTCTTGTGATTGTTATTAGCTCTAATACTAACATCTAAAGATGGTGTTGAAAATGCTGTTAAAGACCCTCCACTCCCCATTATTCCATTAAACCCGTTCTGTTTAGGATCTCCTAAATTTAAAATATATAAATTAGGGATACCCCCCAATATCATGAGTTCAAAATTAGATAAATGTGTGTACTCATCTATTATTAAGACTTCTCTATTAGGAGATAATTTATTTTTATCTAATTTTTCTAATATCTCATTTTTCTTTTTTATAATATTATCAACTTCAACTTTTGAATCCCCAAGTAAAGACTCTTTGAATGATTTAATTTCATTTATGACGTCCTGACTAAACCATTTGGAGTACAGTTCATACCCACTAAATACTTCTTCAGATTCAATAGTTTTATGTAGCTCATTAGCTCTATCCTGTTTTAATGCATAAGACGAGAATTTAATATTAGGATCTTGAAGAGTAATTATGTTTTTAAATAATTTAGCTACAACTTTAGTTTTCCCACTGCCCGCTGACCCAGATACTAGAGTTTGATTTCTTAAATATATTTCTCTACTTTTATCTGGAAATCTAGTTACAACATCTCCTAAATATTCATTTACTGTGTTAGCTCCAAAAAACGCTGATACAGCTTCTTTTACTACTAACATTTGCGGATATAAAGGAACAATATCTTTAAAGCTATCGTCACTTATAGATTGAATATAGTTATTCCTAAAATCATTAGGATCATATACTAAAGTAGACAATACATAAGCTACTACAGACTCATTATCAATGGAAGCTATATCAAAATCTCTATTTAACTTAGCTGGAAGACTTCCATACGGATTTAATTTAGACAATTCTTGAATAAGCTCAGATTTCTGACTATCACTTAAATTTTGAAATTTATTGTAATAATAGGTCTCTACTCTAAGAAGTTCCTTTTCTAAGCTAGTAACCTCATTAACATTTAACTCTTGTCCAAGTGAGGCTTTTACAGTAGCTTCTAACGCTTCTGGTTCAACATCCTCTAAATCAAAGAACTTATTACCATCTAATAGGATAGATTGAAGTCCTTTATGGGTTGAGAAAATTCTAATCCAGTTTGCAATAATTTTAGTATGAATAATTTTATTCTCTTTTATTTTTCCATTTCTGTTTATTGCAGAAATTTCTTTCATTATATTAGCTGCATTAGCTATTTCTCCTAACTGATTCTTAATTTGTTCAGCTCCGTCTACTGATAGAGTTTGCAACTCTTCTAATCCTTTATTTCTTCTATATCCATTCACAACAGTAATAAAATCGAATAAATTAGGATTAGACGTTCCTCTCTTATACTCTGTGCTGTAAGTTAATATAGAAGCTAACAAATTAACACTATTAATTAAAACGTCAAGTCTGGACTCAGCAGAAGGATCACTTATTATAAAGTCTACTAGGCTTTTACTTGAAGTTAGAGAATTTAATAACTGTTTATATAGTTCTGTTATATCTTCCCCGTAAACAGCACTAGAAATTTTTCCTAGTAATTGAGAACTTATATCCTTTACATTACTAGAATCTAGTAATTTATTAGCCTGTTCTATTAAGCTAACTGCAGTAGCATCTGGAATACTGATTTTTCTAAGTTGTTCTATTAAACTATTTTTACTATTATTATAGTCTAACAGTGATTGTACAGAAGTATCTACTGATAACAAATCTCGTAATAAGTTAGTTACTGTAGTATTGTTTAGTACTACTGTATATTCTTCTCCCAGGTTATTTGTTAATGTAGCTTCATAATTTTGTTCATCCAACTTTTTTAATTCTATGCCATTAGGAGTTCTATCTCCTCCTAATTCTTGCATCTCAACCATTATCTCTTCATCAACTTCTAGCTTTTCTACAATAGGTTTAATGGTACTTAGTATAGAACTAGCGTCCTCAAATTCGTAAGACAATGATTCTCCAGAATTTACAAAGTTTTTTACAATAGTTTCAGTAGAGAAGTCTTTTACGTTCAGCTTATCAATTATAAGTTTTACTTTGTTAGCTGTTTCAGCATCTATATAACCATACTTATTTTTTATTTCCCCTAATACATTTATTACTTGTCCAAGTCTTTGGGTGTCTCCAAAGAATTTAGGGTCTAATCCTAGCTGGAAATACTTTATAAAAGCATCACTACTCTTGGAGTTCCATTCATTTTCTATTTCTTTATTGAAATAGTCATCTACTAGAGACTCTTTTTGCTCTTCTGTAAGAGCATCTTGTTTCTGATTTAAACCATATAAAGAGATTATCTCATCATTACTTCTTCCGTTTCTCTTTTCTTTCTTTAAATCGTCTATTTCCTTTTGAGTAGGAGGCTCCAATCCATCTATTTTACTGTCAATAAATAACTTGTGAAGAGATTCCTGTAAATCCTTTAAGTAGTTAACATCTAACTCTTTTACATTCATGATATCTCCCTGAACTAGATCTCTAGATCTTTTAAATACTTCATAAGCTAAATTTTCTACATTTGAATTATTTTTAGTAAACTCTTGATAAGATTCTTCTATTTCTTTTCTTGTATTTTCGTCAGCTTCTGAATAGTCTTTATTTATTGATCTAGCGTACATATATATGTCAGGAGTATAAAGAGAAGCTCCTAATGATCTACTTAATTTAAAGACGGTCTTATCTAGAAAATCATCAGCATACAGACCTTCTCTCAAATCTTTGATTTTTTGTCTTATGTCGTCGGCAGTTTTTTTAGCTTCGGCTAATTCACTACTATTTGCTTTTTGATCATCTCTTATAGAGTAATAAAGCTCCTTGTATCTCAAATTAGCATTAGCTAACTGTACTAAAAGATTATTAAAAGTATTTATTACTTCTGAGCCCAACCCATTCTCTCTAAGTGCAGCTACTCTTATATCTTTATTCATAGCTTCATTTATAAGGTCTGAGTCAGAAATGCTTAATCCCTCTTCATGGATAAGGGTATCCCAATATTCTACATACTGTTTAAGATAATCAAATAGAATAGCATTTTGACTATCAGAATAGTCCATAGCAGGCTGGAAATTATCATTACCTAACGAGTTTAAAGATAGTCCAGTAGGAAACATACCTTTCTTCTCATATTTGTCTAATTCTTTTAAAATTGGTTCTTTCCCATACTTTCTAACTAAATCCACAAAGTCTAATACATCAGATTTGTTAGACTTAGCTAGTTCAGCTTTATGTCGTTGATATGCTTTCCAGTTTTGAGCTATATCTAAAGCTCTATTTACAGGACCTCCAATAGCACCTCCGACAAATGCAGACAAATATCTTTCTAATGGATTACTATCTAAGTAATTCCAAGACCCCTTATTAGTCTGGTCTATTCCTAATTGCTTAAGTGACCATGCTATAGAAGACGATCCTTGCATAATAACATCCTGAAGTACTTCTTCACTTACTTCTTCAGCCCCTTCTTTTAGAGCACTTTCCATAAATTCAGAACTCTCCATTAGTTTTTGAACTCTATTGGATATTTTGTCAGCCGTTTGTCTAATCCAAGCTAATTTTCCAGTCTGAGTTTTAGCTGCATCAAAAGAAGCTTGACCCTCATTAGCTAATTGCTTTAGGTTTTTCTTAACTGCTTTACTTACTTCATCTAGACCTAATCCCTTTAAAGCCACGTCTCCAAGTTCAGAATCCATTATCTTTTTGAATCCTAATAACGCAGCTAGTGTAGCTGCAGCAGTATAAGGCGAACTAAAATCATTCTCCTTCATACTATCTACTATATCAGAAGATTGAGTTAAAGCCATATACCAAGAAGAAGAAGATCTAGCGAACTTATCAGCAGCCTTTCTCGCATCTAGCATCTTCTTTATCTGAGGCATGGTAAGAAAATCATCAGCAACATCCCCATCAATAAATGCTTGCTGTAAAGATTTTCCGTATTTCTTTAAGTATGTATCTCCATATTCAGATATAAGTTTCTTTTGAAGGTTCATACCTGTACGATCGTATCCTAGAATCCTCATAAAATTTATAGCCCCTTTAGCTACAGCTCTTTGCTGTGCTCCTTGTGTAGCTACATCGCCTACCATCCCAACTAGATTTTCAAAATTCCAAAAAGACTCTTGTCCCTTTTGGCTTATAGATCGTTGGGTTACAAAAGACTTAGTATAAGCCTCTGTGTTATTTAAAAGTTTCCATAAATCGTTATCTTTGTAATTTTTATCTAGAGTTTCGATTCCGACTTTGGAAATAGAGGATAGTGCATCCGCCGCATTAGCAGCAATAAGTCCGTATGCATATACTTCCCCTACATAAGGAATAAATAATGGGGCTATGGTTGCAACCATTTTAGCTACAGAGCCGGCAACAGATTTATCAATTCCATCACTATCAAAAAAGTCAAATTTATTAGCTTGAGACCCGTCTATTGTCAAAGTGTCAGTTATACTAACTAATTCTTTTCCAGAAACATCTTCTCCCTCTCCAAGTTCTTGAACAAATGGCATCCCTTCTTCATCTAACTTATATTCTCCTTTTAAATGGTAAACCTCATTTCCATTGGCGTCAAGATGCGTTCCATCCTCATCCCATTTAGCGTAATATAATGGTTTATTTTTGAAAAAGCTGAGCCCTCTTCTATTATCGTCATTCGGGCGCCAATCAAGTTTATTTCCATCAGCATCTCTCGCGAAATTATCTTGAGCTGCCTCTTTCATTGACCGTCTAGCTTCACCTTGACCATATAAAGAGGATATTCCAGATGTTCTTAATTCTGGATTTGCAACTTTAGTAATTCCAAAAACAGGCAGTTTTCCTTGTCCTTTTCCTTCAATACTAAATAGACTCCAATCGTTTTCTCTAACATTTTTATTGTTTAGATCATTATTAACAAATTTGTTGTACGTCCTAACTGCGCTATCATAGTATTGATCAAATGCCTCCTGGTCAAAATTACCTTCAGCATCGGAAAATTTCTGTTTTATCTGATCTATATTTTGATAATAGTCTTTATTATACATTACAGTGTTACTAGAATTTAAACCTGCTGCTATAAAGTTTTCAGTTCCTTTATCTGGGTTTAAAAATAGTGTTGCTAACCAATCATTTTTTTGTTCCATTTTTGTTACCAATTAGTTCTTATAGATTCATTATTGGATGATTTTACTCCAAACACTCTTGATGGTGTTCTATCCTTTTTATTAACAAATACTTGCCCATTAGATAGTAACGTTTCACTAACTGCAGATGGAGAATATGGTATAAATACTGCAGTTTTATACATATTTACATTACCTATATTTTGTCCAAATAACCTAGAATTAATAGGTCCAGAAGTAAAGTCAATTTCTCCTAAATTGTGTTTTTCTCTATCAGCATTAATTCCCTGTTCTATCTTTCTGGTTTCATCAACATCATTTATTATGTCTGCAGCTCCATTACTGTCAATGAAGTTGTTATCTGAAGCATATCCACTAAATATTAAGAACGGAGCTATTTTATCACTATTATATAGAGCTTGAGTAGATTGTTCTGATGGTTGAATTACTGTGTCAATATAGTCTCCCAATCCTTCACTCTCCAAGGCATCTATAATTTCTGTATTAGAAGCTCCTTTATCTAGTTTCTTCATAGTTTCTTCTATTCGGCTGGTAACTCCAAGATCTACTACTCTTCTTCCGTTGCCGTCTACTTTAGATGGTAGTAAAGCGTATACAGCTCCCTGAGTTGTATCAATTCCTATGTTGCCAAAATCTGTAGGCTTAGCTACTTGAGTTCCTACTGATACTCCAGCCTTATCCAGCATAGTAGATAACTTAGTATCAGTAAATAAAGTATTAAGAGTAGTAATAGGAGATAAAGGCTCCCCTTTAAAATCGGGGAAATTATTATAATATGAAGCCCCCTTAACACTAAACTGATATGTAGAACCTGGATTAAACGTATAATTTACTTTAGATTCTGGAGATAGAGCTTGTCCTGTTGACATCCAGTCATATACCTCTGTTTCAACAGTCCCTTTACCTTCACTATCAGATTCCTTGTTAAGAGATGCTGGCAAACTTAATTTACGTTTCTTTGTAACTGTAGTTTTAGCATTAGCATAATCCTGAATAAGGTTAAAAACTCCCTCTACAGGATCTTGACCAGATGCAGCTGCCTTAGCAGCTAAAAACTTTTTATAGTTATCCGGAAGAGATTTATACAAATAATTTTTTGCAGCTTCTAATTGAGCTAAGTTAGTTTCATCTGTTATATTTTCTTCTACAACTCCTTGTTGTAGCAATTCTAATCCCTTTTTTACGTTTCCTAATTCTGAACCTGGTATAAACTGGTTATATTCACTTGAAGTTTTACCAGCTTCGTTTATAACAGTTCTTATATATTCGTCAATCTCCTTACTTCCAACAGCATTTTCTAGTATATTAAATATATTAGTGTCGTAAGCTAAGTTAGAATTATTCATCCTAAGATTAGCTAATTCAGCATTAGTCAGTGGTGCGTATCTATCAGAGTTTTCAGCTAATTCTGTTGGACTTATTTGTTTTATTCCTCCAGCCTCATTGTCGAATGTTATGACCTTACCAAATGAAGTTACTGCAACTTCATCTAAAGCTCCTGACGTTCTAGCTGCATCCACTGCTTTATCAAACATAGCTTTTCCGTTTTGTATTTGATTAATCCTAGATATTAAGGTTAATTGTTTTCTAGCTATATCAGAACTATTTAGTGAGGATCCAAAAGGATTAGCTTCTAAAGGATTTGAGTACATAGAATTAACTTCTGATACAAATCTATTTACATCGCTAGTTAATCCCTTGCCCATCAAAGCCTTTATCATATCATCTGACAATATACCCCCCGGTTGTTCTCCAGTGGGCACTCCAGTTTTACCACTTCCGGCTGTTTGAGCTGTTTGTGGTATATAAGGAGTATAGTCTAAAAATCCATATGCTTGAGCAGAGGAGCCTAATGCTCCCCCCTCCTGCATTTTTTTAATATTTAATTTCATTACAGTTTTAAACTATTCTTAATTAGTGATGCAGAATAATTAGAAATTCCTCTTATAGTTTTATTACCCTCTGTTATAGACAGCCTTAGTAATTTATTAAACTCTTTCTTGTCCTGAAGTAATTTCTTATTATATTCTCTTATATTCTGTAGTGCTACCCTCTCTCCAAAGCTTAGAGAACCGCCCTTCTTAAGAAATACAGAAGGTTTTCGTCTTCTAGCCATAATATCCTCATAGCCGCGATTTGTTATTTCTCTGGCTTTCTCGGTCATAGCTCTTCTTATTCTAAGTTGCTCCTCTGGAGTTTTAGCATTTGCTAGTTGGATTTCATATGGAGATAGCTCATTATTATATATTTGGCTCCATTTATTTCTAGCCGTTTCTAAATCTAGATTTCTATTCCACTCATTAATCCCTTCCAGCCTTTGCTGTTTACCGAATAGCCAATTAGCCAAATTTTGACCTCTCTTAAGACCTTTAGCTCTTTCAAAAGCAGCTTTAGCCTCTTGAGCAGATGCCATTCTAAGTTTATTTTGATTAGCATTTTGGATTCTAGATAAAGTATTAGTATTTTGAACCTCTTGTGCTCTCTGAGAAGTTGTATTGTATGTATCCAAATTAGCTAATCTTCCTCTTTCTTCTTGACCTACTGCAGCCGATTCAGCTTCAAGTTGCTGTGCAAAATTTCTAACCGAATCATTTGTAGCAGTTCTAGCTCCAAGTCTTCTAAACTTATTGGCTGCATTTTGATAAAACATCTCCATAGGGAGATTATACTGAACCTTAGAGTATAATGTAGGGGCATCTGTCAACGCAATCTGAGGATTGTATTTCTGTCTATTATTAAACCATTGCGTAAGCCCAAATCTCAAATCTCCAATATTTTCAGAAGATAATTGTATATTAGGAGTTTTAGTTGGAGTAATTTCATTTCCAGAAATATCTGTAATTTTTGAAAATGTTTTGGAGGTAGAACCATTTAAAGGAGAATTGCTCGAATTTATCTGCACATTCTCTTTAGATGGTTGCTGAGCCATTGGTCTTATTCTCCATCCTCCATGAGTTGCTTTATAAAACTCCAACCCATTTTTATTAAGCTCTGTATTGTATAGTTGAGCTATTTCATCAGATATTCCTCTACCTAAAGTTCTTTGTATAGTCATATTTCCGAATCTTCCATCTTCTCCCAGGTTTGGTCTATCTCCGCTATTTCCAACTCCAGTAAATCCTTTGAATATGGGATTATTAAGACCTCTAGAGTTTCATACAAATTGCATTCTTTTAGTTTTGGGATCGAACTTTATATTGCTTAAAGATTGTGTTCCCCAGTTATTCAAACTTCCTTCTCCATAAGTACTTGTATAATTATTATCGTAGAGATCTTCGTACCCATTAAACTGTATATAATTATCTCTATTTAGACTTCTGAGATAATTTAGTGTTTCTTCTGATTTCAACAAGTCTCGATCTCTATTATAGGAAGAATTCATAGAAGTATTTCTAATACTTTTAGCAGCTGGATTATATAAAGCTGCTCCACTCTGAGCTTTCACAATTCCTCCATTTTTATAATAATAGCTAGGCTTTTCTTGTTTTTTAATAAAAAAGTCTATAAACAAGTCCTTTATCTTGTTAGCTACAGCATTAGTTGCTTCAATTCTCTTATCCTGAAGACTACCCTTTTCTATTATAGGTTGTCCTGGAATTACCCAATTACCTATTTTAAGAGGCGGTCTGAGTTGAATGTTTTTGTGATTTGGAGTTCAAGGTTCGGATATTCCAGATACTGAAGATTCTCTAAATAAGTCTCTAATAGTGGCTTTAGTTTCTTCTTTTTTAGCTGCTTCCTCAGCTTGTTTACGTTCTAATTCCTCCATTTTGGCTAAATGTTCTGGAGAATCTTCTTCTGCTATACGTTCAGATTCTGTCATTTCTCCTAATTCATCCTCCAATTGTTGTTTAATACGAGCCTGCTCTTCAGCTGCTTGTCTTTGCTCTGGTGTCATTCTAGAATAATCGTAATCAGCTTTGTTCATAAATAATGAATATAAGTCAGCTTCTCCAGCATTGTACAAAGATTGTTTTAAAGAATCTAAGTTCTTAGATTTCAAAGCCGCCTCAACTTCAGCAAGAGCATTTAAGTATTCATTTTTATCTTTAAATGAAGTTGATGAAAAATCATAATCTCCAGTTAGAGATTCTCTATAATTGTTTAAAGCATTTAAAGCAGTATCTCATTTATTTTCATTTGCATACCAAATTTCTTTTTCTGCATCTGATTCATTATTATCTTTAAATATATTTTTTCTAAGTTGTTTTCCATATCCATAAGTAAAAGATTGCTTTGCAGTATTAGGAATATCTTCTTGACTACTGTTATGTGGAGATAATGAATTAAATACATTATTAAAATATGCTAAAGCTATTCTCTTCTTGTCTCCTCTTATTTTTCCAAATAAGCCTCTTCTAGCTGGATTACTATCTGTGATAAGTGACTCATCCGAAACAGCATATGTTCCGTCTACATTTCTTCTAATTTTTCCTTCTTTAAATCCCTGTAAATAAGAGTTCAAGTATCCCCGTATTTCTTCTGCATCCTTACCCTCTATGCCTTGTTTTTGTAGGTAAGAATCAAAGTTATTATTCATAACTGCATTTTCAAAATCAGAGTATTTATATTGATTAGAACCCCAAATTACTGGATTTTCTTTAAGTTTATTAGAATCAACCTTATCACCGTTAGCTAATTTTAGTATTGCTTGTGACATTTTTATATAACAAAAAGGGAACATACAGATTACCTTCTATATGCTCCCTATTAAATTTTAGGACTAGTTTTTAATTCTACCAACAAATTTTCCGCCTTTTCTATAGACTGGTTCCCCCTGTGGAGCAGTTTCAGGTCCACCAGCTTCTCCAGCCATCTGTTGAACTAACTGTAGGAAACCTTGACACACTTCTAATGCCATTTGTCCGTCATTATTCTGCAATGCTTGAGCAGCCATTTGTGCTAACATTAGTAGAGCATCATCTTCTCCTTGAGGTGTGTTTCCGCCTTCAGCCGTATTTCCAGCAGGAGCTGCACTAGTATCGTTTGTTTGTGCTCCCATCGGTCCACCTTCCTGTAAAAATTGTACATTTGTTTTAATTTTCATATACTTAACAATTAATTAATTATTTAGTTTCATCTAGTAAATATGCAAATTTACAACAATAGTTGCATATTTAAAAATATTTTTATAATTTTAAAGGAAATCAATTTTATATAGACTATTACTAATCTTTTTTGTTTTCTGGAGAGTCTACGTACTCAGGTTCGTTTGAATCTTGTATATCTAGAAATTTAAACATCTTTTTTCCTAAGGCTCTAAAGTGTTTATCATCCTTAGATGCATCTGCCTTTTTAGCCATTTTTATTAGAGCTACAGTATTCTTTCTACTGAATATTCTAGCTCCATTTTCTAACTCATATTGTATAGACCCATCTGGAGCTACAACCTTCAGGTTAGAATCATCACTATCTAATTCTAATTCGTCTCCTTCTTCTATTCCGGAGTTTACGTTAACTTCTAAAACGTATTTAACGTTATCTTCTTTAGCTATATCTAAATTTCCAGGCTCACCTTGATATATAGAAATGACCTCTCCGTCCTGATCTATAAAGATAATATCTAGAGGAATAAGTGTGTCCTTCATTCAGAATCCTACTGTTTTAGGTTCATCGTATATAAATAACATTCCTTCATCATCCTCTAACTTAGAAACACCCTGTAGACCTTTTAACTTGTCCTCTTCAGATTCTACTAGTCTTACGTTATATTCTTTGTCTCCTATTTCTATCTTCATTACTCTACCTCATTTAAAAGTCCTGTATTATCCTGTGTATTATATAATATCTCTTGAACTAGTAATTTTCCTGCTTCTATAGCTATTGCATCTTTTTCTTTAGATGAAGATTCATCATCAGAATATTTGTCTCTAAGTTCTTCTAATTTTTCAGTAATCTCCTTTGTAAAGATAATTTCATTCTTCTCTATTTCAGCAACTTGTTTTATTCCGTTTTCCCCTTCTACGATTACTGGGATACCTTTTTTTGTTATTTTTCCATCTAATTCTGGAGTATCTATATTATGCTTTCTAGCATGTAAAGCGCCTTCAGGAATTATATTAACTTTACCTCCTTTTTCAAATTTTTCTGGAGTGTCTTCTTTTAAATGGTTAAGGACTTTATGAGCAAATGATAAATCGTAAGACACTTTGGTTCCTGATTTTCCAAATCTAATTCCGTTATTTTGCTGTCAACCCCCAGACATATTTAGGTTATACCTATTTGCTAAATTTTGAATAGATCCAACTGCTGCTTCCTGATCTGTTTGTGCTGATTTAAGTATGCCTTCTGATTTTATTCTTTGTTGCTCTCTTTCTGCTACCTTTTTAGCATATCTTTTTCCTGCTCCTATGCCGAATAGTCCAAATTTTTTGGAATCCAATTTATCTAACCCTCCATATGATGAAGAACTATCTGTTAGTTCTTTAGAGGTATTACCTTTTACATTGGGACCTATAGAGGTAAATAAAGTACCTAAGACTTTAGCTCCAGCTCCAACTATACTACCTACAGGTCCAAATGCGGATGCTATATCTCCAATAGTATTCATAGCCTGTCCAGCTATTTGGCTTCCTTTATCCTCCGCTTGGGGTGTTAGAGATTTTATCATTCCAGTGGCAACGTTTGTTCCAGAATTAAGTAGTCCAGCCCCACTCTTCTTTAAAAACCCACTTAGATTTCCAAGTTTATTAGAATCAGCTGTAGTAGATGTTTTTCCAAAGGAATCTACTTGAGCTTGAACTTGCTCTGGAGTAGGTAAACCTGGAATGGTATTATTTAGATAAGAAGATTTCCTATTTATGTTATTTAATACTCCCTGGCTGTAGTTTTTGAATTGACTAGAAAAATCTAATTGAGCTGGAATAGTGTAAGCAGTTTGAGCTGGATTGCCAGAAAGTATATTGGGGAGAGTATATCCTCCCCCCTGTAGTTTTTTAATTTTATGCATAACTTATAGAATATATAGTTCTTAAAGCTGATATTATAGCTTTATCTTCTCCACTGTATCTAACTTTAATTCTAATATATTTATCTCTAATTCTAGTTTCTTTTCTAGCAGTTCAACCATCTAAAGGTAAGGTTACATCAGTAATATCATATTCACTAGGAAGATCATTCGAGCTTATTTCATCCTTTTCTATATCGTTTGGAATATTATTTAATATAATCTGTGGAACTTTATTTCATTTAGATTCATTTTTTTGAACATAGTTTATAGGACGTATTTCAACTTCTCATATATCTTCCTTGTATTGCATATTACCTCTTAGTCTTCCTACTTCTTTTAAATCAGCTCCTTTACAGTGGGTAACTAAAGAGTACTCTCCCAAGTTATCATCATAAACTACTTCTGTTCCTGTCATATTTTGATAATCTTTATTAAATGCCGACTGCTTTTGTTGATAGCTGTCGTAAATTTTATCAAAGGTGTCAATTCTCTCATAGTACCACGGGAATAGAGTAGAAGGAGTTTGTTGATCTAATTTAGTACTAGCATAATCCCTATTAAATATAATATCTGAGCCTAAATTTTGGTACAATTCTTTTGTAGCCTCCTGTCTATAATATATATTAGGCTTATCCTTATTAAACCCATATACTTCTCCAACTATTTGATAATGGAAAGATTCTGGCTTAGCCTTATTAGATATTATATTTAAATTTTCAAATATCTTATGTATTCCGGGATTGTCATTTACTATAAACTCAAATTCAAATGGATGCTGTTTTCCGTACCAGAAACAAGGTTTTAATTTTTCTTGAATATCTATGATTCCAGCCTTCCCATGTTTTCAGAAGTCTGTAGTAAGATTGACTAATCTTCCTGATTCATCCGTTGCATTAGCAAAGTTAGAATCTACTACAGCTATAGTATCGCTAAATTGACCTCTATTTACAGTTATGTATTCCTTCCATCCATTTAAATGTTGGGACAGATTTGAATCTTTAGAAATTTCTTCTGAGTTTAAATCACAGTAGATGTCTAGATATATTACCTTATCTCTTGGATAGTCTTCTTTAGCATACAATTTGTTATTCTCTATATAAAAATATTTAGAAAATATATTCTTCTGTAAAGAAAATGTAAAGAGCAGTGCAGAATCTATTTTAGTGGAGGTATTTAAAATGTTATCTTTTAAAACTCTATTAACAACATTTAGGTTTCCAACAAGTCCAGGAGATTGTATCATAATATTGTCTAATACAATTCCGTCTCCTGACATTTCTGAGTCTATACTACTTATAGAGTACTGTTCGCCAGTCATACCTAGTTTAGCAATAGCCTTAGAAGTATCCCTATCGAAACTAAAGAATATATTATCTATATTTCCAGAGTAAGAGGGAACTCAAGAGTATTGAGTTATCCATTTTCCTAATACTTCGCTAAAACATATATTTCATACATTCTCCTCTATTCCATATAAATTATCGTAGAATGTGAACATTACATCTTGTTTATAGGCATTATAATGAGTTTTTACATTTCTTATACCTATAATTGGCGTCTTCTCTCTTTCTTTTAAAGTGATATTGTCATTTAGATACTTTTGTATTTTAAAGTCAGAAATCACTTCAAAAGTCTCTCCATTAGTTCTTCATATTTTCTTTGCAACAGTGTCTACTCCATACATAAAGTTTGGAGTAAGTATAACACTTTCTGGTCACATACTTCCATAATTGGTAGATAACATTCTAGGATTTAATGGAAGTACATTAGCTGTATTAATGAAAGCTGGACCTCCAGCACCTTCTCCAGATACTACTCGTTCATTTACTGGAATTAAGGCTACTCCATGTTCGAATACACATAATATATTTCCAGAGAAAGATTTAAGACTCACTATCGAACCATGCTCTCTGGAGTAGTCTTGATACTGAGTGGATTTAAATACTCTATACCCGTTTTTAAAAGCATCATTAACGAATATATCTGAGTATAATATTCTGTTGTCAAATTCATTTTTTAAATAAGGAACATTAGGAACTAAGTAGTTATATCTATAGGATAATGTATTATTTTGACCCGCATTATATACTGCCGACTCTGGAATCTTAGATTCTCCAGACCAACTTATTTCATATAGAGGATGAAATGCTCTAGGTCTACCTGTTATCCCAAACTCATTAAAGTTAGAGTTGTCAATATCTCTTAGGGATAGATTAATATTTGACATACATTTAAAAGTTACTCAATGTCCTATATTAACTGCATTTACGTCGCCTCTGTTAACATTTTCATTCTCCTCTTTATTATCTATACTATAATGTTCTTTTCATGTAGTTTCATCAACTATGTCACTATTAATAGGAGATTCTGGGTCTTGAAAATTCCTATGCATTCTATGGGTAAAATTACCTATGTAACAATCTCCTCTATAACATAGGGTATTAAATCCATAGTCTATATCGGAAATATCTATCCTATCACTAATTGCCATAAACGGAGCTTCGTCTGAGTATCTAATCTCAAAGTATTTATCCATTCTAGACTCATTGTATTCTGATATTCTTATATTTATTAAATCATTATATCCAGAGTAGTCCTCTACACCAATATATGTTCCAAAATTACCTCTAACTAAGTTAGTAGCAGCCGTACTAAGAGACGTTTTTCCAGAATACGCCACTCTAAATACTTCCTCGGCCTCTCCAGCTCTTGCCGAAAATTTCTGACTTCCTGAGGTAGTCATAGGAGTACTATCTTCCACAATAGTAATTTTTATACCTTCTAAATTCTTTATGCTATCAGTATTTGTCTCATATCCATCTAAAATAAAATACCTTTCATTAAAAGAGTCTGCTTTTAATTCTCCTATTGGTTGATTCGGGGCTTTAGTAATAGTAAACTCACTGCCCGTAAATAATTGATTAAATAGTGGAAGTTTTAACTCAGCTTCTGGACATATTGCTGCCTGAGATTTAACATTTCCAGTATAGTTTAATCTTTTATTAAAGTCGTGGGTTAATAATCTTTGTGAGTCAATAAAAGATTCTAACATTCCATTTCCATTAACTTTTATGCAAGGCAAATAGGAGCTTTGATCCAAGTATATAGTAAGAGCTTGTGCTAGTATGGTTGGAATTCTTTTCTGTCTAACAAGAAAGAATCCCCTACAGTATTTCTTTAACTCCTTTAAAACATCAGACTCTATAGATATATTTAACCCAATTGGTGTAACCGAATTAGTAATTATTGGATTTAAACTCTCTTTAATTCTTATAACCCCTTTAACGTTTTCTAGGGTATCTCTATTTATTAGATAATTAGACTCATCTATTTCTATATATGATCTATTGTTGTTTTCGTCATACAAAGAGTAGTCCGTAAAGACGGTATCTGTAGACAAGTTATTTATACCTCTTATATCAAATGCCGGAGATAATGAATAGTCTGACATAATAAATACTACAGACACTCTATAAATTTCCCCCGGTCAATATCCTAACCTATAATAAATATTCCAAGGATTGTAATACTCGTATTGTCCAGTGCTGTCTACATACTCTGAATTTACATATCCTACAGAATCTGACATATAAATCTTTGGAATAAATCTTAATGCTAAATCCTTTAGTTCTTTATAAGGTATCTCTGGTCTAGATATATTACCTAAGAACAACCTATTTTGGCATTGACACTGAGCTTTAGCAGTACTAGCCAAAAAATATTGAGCATTTATAGCTTCTAAACTAATATCTGTAACAGAGTCATATCCAGAGATTGTAATATCGCAAGTGGTAGACTTTATAACAAAATCTCTTTCTATTTTGTGTGCTGTAGTTACTAACTGACCATCTTGTCCGGCAGTTGTTCTAGTATAATACACTTTTACATAGTCATAAGCTGTATCTAGGTTTTCCAAAGAGAGTTTTATTAGTTTATTACTATCTTCATCCATAATTCCACCCCTAATAGAAGTAGGAGAGTTTACTGATCCAATATAACAACACACGGTTCCAGATTCAGCTACAAAATCGGTCTCATTACCATCTACATCAGATAAGGTAAAGTAGTAATTATAATTTCCCACTTTGTTGGATCCTCCTGGCTCTACTCCAACAAACTTAACAACTGGTATTTTTGTAATCCTTTTATATAGTGAAGTATCTAAATCAAACATTATAGAATCATCTCTGTATATATTAGTGTTATTATTTTTATATCTTTCTACTACCTTATAAGTATTATTCTCTAAGCAAGTAAACCTTGAATTTATAAGTTTAGGGGAATTTATATCATCAATCAATATAATGTTAACAGAGCCATCATATGATGGTTGACATTCTATATTAACTGGATGATGTAAACTAAACTGGAGAAGATTAGTATCGAAATCTACTAACTCTCCAGCTTTGTGTTCATCAGTGTCGGACATAATACGTAAGTTATGAAATGGATTATATTCATACACTATATTACCTTCCTGATTATATTTATTGAACTTTACTTGAAATACTTGATTAAATGGTATATTGGTAGTGGAAATCTTTGAGGATGAAATAGTTACTCTCATTTTACCACACATTTGAACCGCTATACAATACATTTAGATCAGCGGATATTAGGGTTTCTGAATTACCCTCCTCCATTACTAATCTAGATGTAGTTTTAGTTCCGTTTATAAGAATTATAGGCTTTTGAAGTTTGTCTGAAGGTCTGAAAATCTTAAAGAAATCCGAAGTTGTGTTGGTAGTCGCTTTTGACGGAAATTCCAATTTTCCGTTATAAGGTATGAACTTACCAGAAGAATCTTTCATATATATTTTATTAAGAGATATTGGGTCCCCATTTCCATCATTGGTTGTTTTTTCTCCTTCTATATAAACAGAATCTTCTTTAAAAACTTCTTTATTAACTATCATAGACACTAGCTTAGAGTATCCTTCATACATGTTTAAAGTTCTACCAACTGAATACACAATACTATACTCTAATTCTTGAACGGGAGTATTAGAAAAATTAGATTTAATAGTTACATTATTTTTAATAGATTCTCCAAATTCTGATTCTTTGTAATTCAATCTACTTACAATAAGTTTAACCACATCATTATAATTTACATGGTATAGTTCTGAACCTATATTAAACGAAAATAGCTTAGAATCATCTACTGCTAATTGATAAGATCCAGTTGCTTTAAAATTAGTATCAAATGCTCCATGATATACAATACTATTATAGTCTAGCGATTTTACTGAAGAACTATTTGAAGACCATTGTGCTAGGTATAGTCTATTTAGCAAGTTAAATATAATATCCGCTACAGTTAATTTACAACTTATACATCCAGGAGCGGAAATTGTTCTAGGAAATTCTGATTGACATCCATCTACGTTTCATTTAGCTCCTGGTGAAAGTGGATCTCCCTCATCTCCAGTATTACTCCAAGCTACTATACCCCACAGATTAATAAATTTCCAACTATTAGTAGACTCCTTTCAAGCTACTGCCATGTAGTCGTCAATAAATTCATTTTCCTTATATTTTGATGGGTAGTTACTATTTCTAGATTTATCTGTTAGTCTAACTCCTCCTTTTTCGTCCTGGGGGTCTGGGAGCATAATCATAATTGGGTGACTTACACCAGAGGGGGTATTAGAATTTATACTAGACATTTCAAAAGTCATATTTAGATTAGCTCCCTTATCTCCAGTAATTCCAACCAATTCATTTCTACGATTATGAAAATCTGCTCTTACTAATTCAGATGGGGATAATCTGTCAGAAGTGTTTACTACATAACATCTAGCATCCTCTGTAATGCCTACTACATTACCATATAGCTGTAAATGATTAGTATCGCTCCCATTCATAGAGTTAGGAGTAACGCCTAAAATATCACATCCGAAGTAGTAGTTAGATAGATCAGCGGCATCAGAAACCGCAGGCTTTAATATATAACACTCTCCCTCTATAATTTCTTCCTTAGTCGCAGTTACATATAGACCCCTTCTCACTTCCCCTCCTAAGGAAAACGTTACTTCCCTTTCCCCAGACTTAGTAAAAGTTACTTTGTCTAATTCTAAGGTACCTCTAGGGTTTTTATCATTTGGATATTTCTCTTTCAATTTAGCCTCTAGTTCTCCAGATAGTCCTAAATCTGTTCCTAGATATGATGGAGTGTCTTTAATATCACTTTTATTAAAATCATTATGTATCCTTATTATTACTCCATAATTATCTGTGCTTTCTTGAGAGTCGTCACCATCTAAAGAGACTATTCCCATAAATTCTCCAAAATAATTATCCTCTTCTACTCCGTAGTCTATATTTAACTTTCCTTCTACACTGTAGACTGATGATAACGCAACGAATGGATTATCGTAACTTATTAAACTAGAAACTAGTGATGAGGATTGCGGAGTTGTAGTAACTTGATCTATAGATTCATTTAAAGATGTCGTCAAATGAACATTTACTATTAAATCCTTAAAATCTTTAGTTCGGTACTCTATAAAATCTTGATTAAATATTCCAGTAGTATAAACCATTCTAAAAAAATTCATAGAATCTATCTTTCCTCCAGATTTATTAATAAAATCCATTTGGATGACTACAAAATATAAATTATTTTTTGTTAATCCATGTACTGTAGTCTTATTTATAAATGGGATTTTTTCTGAGAAGTTTCCATTATAGTTATCTTTAGAGCCACATACATACTGATTAGTAGTAGTTACAGATCCATCTGAGCCATTTAATGTAAATTGTACGGGAATACACCCCTTACTTATATCATAGAAAGAGAAAGTTACTTTAGATACTTTGACATATTTTATTGGATCGTAATCTAATCCTCAATTAACTTTAAGATAATCGTTGTCTGTGTAATATCTTCATTCAGTCAAATTTATAAACCCAGTTCCTAACATGCTAAAGTCTACCATCCCTGATACTGCAAAACTAGATAACTCTCCGTATTTACAAATCGGAGTTATAGTATAGTTTAGAATATCTGATTTTCTTAGATCAGCTAAACCTACTACTAAGTTAGAAGTAGAATATATAGGATTGTTGGACAAATTACAGTTTAATTTAAATTGATCTACGGTTATTTTAGAAGATGTTGTATAAGCTCCATTAAACTGTAAAGCAAATTCCGGATTAACGTTATTTTTATTGTCCATTGCCTCTATATTTAACACACTTATATCTTTTGAGACACTAAAGGTGTCTATACTCTTTAATTCTATAACTATAGTTAGATACCCAGATGTTTTGCTAGTAAATACCTGTCAATTAGTGTTAGTTTCTATATTACTGGTGTCTATTATATAAGGATCTTTTAAATCGTCTTCTATATATGTTAAGTTATTTTCCTTATCAACTATCCCTACATGTATTTCTAAAATCCCCTCATAAGTTCCATTTAAATACTTAGATATTCCCTCAGACGCTATTATAAATTTATCTCCAGGATTTAGTTTATATAGAGACTTTTTATCCTCATCTAATATATCTAGTCTTATGTATGCATTGTCTGTATTTATGCTTGTGCTAATTCCGAACCTTCTCCCCAGTTCTTCAGTACTTATTTGTCTTTCGGGTGAAGGAAAGCTTCCTAATTGACTTTTACCAGTCAAAGGATTGTATGAAGCCACATATATAATACCTCCATACTCAGTCATTCCGACTGGGATATATCCAGAAGGTAATCTAGCTGTCTCTACTCGTCCATTTCCTACATCATTTTGAAGAATAAACTCATTTCCGTCATAAGTTACCAACGTTGCATTTAGAGCATCTGTAAGTACATTAGCTGGAGTATTAAGCGGATGTAGATCTTTTACAAGCCCTTCTGTAAACGTATTCACTGTCTCTTTTCTCATATTTCTTTACCTATTTATTGTTTTAAACCCATTAGATTCTAATTCTCCTAAGTATTCTGCTTTATCTGTTCTAAAGTCTTTTTTCAAGTATCTATAACCTAAGTCAGTTCCAGTAGGGATTTTAAAAAAATATTTTTTATTATACTCAGCTACTTTACATTCTTTAAATATTTTATACAACATAATAGTATTATCAAACGTAAAGTATTTTCTCTTTCTCCCTTTAGATTTTTGTTGAGATAGGTAATTTTGATATTGATTATCTGATAAAGCAAAATAATAGTACCCATCTCATTGAGTTTTAGCCCTGTTATACAGCACTCTAATCTTTACTATCATTTTTTTTACATAGTATTGGAAATGCTTAAGAGAATCAAAGGTTAGGTTTCCTATATAAAATAAAAACTTGTTTTTGGAATCATCCTTTAATATTGTATCTCCTCCATAAACATTATGCAAATATACGGATTTTCACCCATAATTCATAATTCTTTCTATATCTTTTTTTGGAACTTCTGGAAATGCCTCAGAAACTTTATCATAGTAGTCTTTAGTAGTCTTAGGAATAGATACATAATATTGAAGTCCTTTGTTAGTATTCTCAGTTATTAAGTTCCTCATTCACTTACTTATATAAATTGGCTTATGAATATCTCTTTCACTGGCAAAATACATTAGCTCTAAGTGATACCCAGAAAAATTAGATGCAAGATAATCGACGTCTAATCACTTACCATTTCTTCTGGCTTTTTTAAAGTCCTCTCCATAAACCCTTTTCATTTGTATGTAACACTCTCTCTGAGTAGGCAGTTTAAATGTTACATTATTTTCAATAATATCTAATAATATAACCTTAACAGAATAGTAAAATATTCTGATAACTACTGCCCTTCTGTCTAGTGTATTAAATAACCTTTTACAATCTTCCCTAGAAATTAACAATTTTTTAAGGGGAAAGTTAGCAAAAAGGTCTTTGCTTGTAAAAGCATATCCAGTAGCAAAATTCATATATTTTAAAGTTAGACCATTTAAAAGAAGAAACTCCGAATTAACTCGAAGTTCTCTTTTTAAATGGTTAGTGTATAGGTTTAAATGAAAAATTAAATCTTTTCCTGTCTCAGCTAGAGTTGGCATCTAGAATTTCATTCCATTCATTTTGATTGATGTAGTATGGAACTCTAGCAGCGCTACATAATTTCAGCCATTCTTGATAAAGCATTTGGTATTCTTGGAGTATAGCATTATTATGGGATACTAATCCGTCTCTTCTCAATCTAGTCATTGCACAGTATGTAGCTATAGCCAACGCTTCTTTTTCTGTAATATAAGGTAATCCTTCACTATCTAATACTACTCCTTTGTATAATATATTAATTGTACCATAATCTCTGTCGAAATATAGTTTATCCCCTACCCTTTCGTATTTAACATATCTTCCAGAGATGTATAAAGGAGATTGTGTAATTTTTCTAGTTTCTATGTAATTTTCAGTAAACTGAGATGAATAATCCCCATTTACTGTCTTATTAGTAGTGTATTTTCAATCCTCCCATCCATATGTTACCGCTTCTAATATATCACAATTACATGGAAGTGACATGGAAAATCCTTCAACCTTTTGTCCACATCCGTTTCCACAGGGAGGAGTATCACAAATTAAATTTGCTGAATATCTATATAATTTAGTAAATTTATTACCTATATGTTTTCACGCTATAAGTCCAATTTCTTCAAAGTCTTCAGGAGTTAATTCTACCCCATATAACTGCTTTATCAAAGGATAAGCAGTATAAAATTCATCCATATGTTCCATTATCTAGCAATTTGATCATTAACAACAGGCATTGGAGCAAGTTGACGATAAAACCTTATCTTTTTCTCTGTAAGTCTTCTTTTAATTTCATTGTTCAAGAATGATGGATTATCAATATCCTCCGAGTTACAGCAGTTATACTCCATTGCTTGCCTAGGGTCTTTAAAAATAGCTACTACTGATACCATCCTTAATAAGGGAGCGTTAAAAACAAAACAGTCATACATATTATTTTTATTAGGAGTCATATCTACATATACATACGGTCTATTTTTACCTCTTTTTCTGTATTTGTGTGCTCTCCAAGAATTTATACTATTATACCATATAAAAGGTAACTGTCTATCTGTTGCTCCAATATATTCTATAGCATCAGTTCCAAAGTCTGCTATCACCTGAGGAATTTCAAAGTGTGCTACTAATTCATCATCTTCTGATTGAACACAGCATCTGTCTAGAGATTCACAGTCTACTGGGATGCAATTTATAGATAGCATTAAATCTTTTTTTGGAAGTATTCCCTTCAGTGCATACTCTTTAATAATCTGTAATCTTTCGTCTATAACATCATCCTCTAGCTGATCTAATGATAAAGATAAATTAGCTGAATAGCCTCGTAATCCAGCTTGGATATCATTAAATATTGCTGATGCAAGTTTACTATATACCATATATTTAAAATAAAAAAGGCGAAAGGCAAAAGTGCCCATCGCCTTTATTTGGTTGATAATTTTACTAAGCTTTTGCAGTTACAGTTACTTTACCCTGAGCTTCTTTGCCTTGGTAAACTACTTTGACATTTATATCACCAGTTGGTGTACTATCCGAAGTTTTCAGACTACTTCCGGTGATAGATGCTCCAGTCACAGAACCGACAATAGACCAAGTTCCTCCAGAAGTCTTTTCTTGACTATCTACAGTAAACTTAAGAGCTATAGTTTCTCCTTGTTTAACTGTCTGTCCAGCAGGAACAGCTACTACAATTTCCGGAACGTCTGGATCGTCTTCGTTAGTAATAGTTTCTAACGAGAGACCAGCAGCAGTAATAGCTGCTTCAAATGCTTCAGCTAAATCCTGTCTTACGAAGAATACATGATGTGTAATGGAAGTTACCGTATCACCTACAGCATCAGATCCCATAATTCCTCTATCTTTGCAGTATTCTAGAGTGTATTGGTTATATAGCATTCCTATAACTGGCATTTCATCCTGCGTAGGAGAACCAAAACGTAGAGCTTCCAAAGTCGGAAGTCTTAAATTTTTCATAATATAAGTATATGTACCGAAACCTTCTTTACCATTGGCAATTACTGCTTCTGATACTTTCTTATATTGATTTTGGTCGTCGGGATATACGGATACGGTTGCAGAAACTAATTTCTGAAGCTCAGCTTTATTAAATACTTCGTATTCGTCTGTTCCAGAAATAACTACTTTATTACTTTCGTTCTTACTAGCCTTGATATAAGGATAGAGATTTTGTTGGAAGAATCTAACAGCTTTTACCATATTGTCAGCAATAGTAGAAGCGTTATCTCCATGAGCTACTTTAAATTCAATATGAATAGGTTTGCTCTTATAAACTGTAGCTGCTGTAGCCATAGTTGAAGCTTGACTTCCAGACAGTCTCATAAATAACTCAATTCTATAGAAATCTTCGGCTCCAGCCTCAGACGGTGCTGTCGGAGGGGTGAATGTAGCTGTACTTATGATTCCTTTATATCCTTCTCTTTTGGAAATATATTTAACAGAATCTTTATTAAATCTCCCAACTCTCTTAACTCTAAATTGATTGTTTTTACCTTCGAACTTAACTAATCCGCTTAGTTCGTCAGTATCTGAATTGATAACTACTGTGTTTGTGTAAGTAAACATAGATTAAAATTATTATTTAGTTTGCGGCTGCTGTTGAACTGGTGAAGCAATAGCCTGATTAATAGGAATATTTGTTTGTAATCTTGGGTCTCCTGCATTTTCTAGCAGAAGTGTTACCAGCTCCTTTACAATCTCATAACATACATAATCTGGTCACTCAAGAACTTGAGATGTATCCTCTACCAAGTCTAACTCTTCTTGAGTTAATCTTATATACTGAGGAGTCTTTATATAATCAATAAATACTTTTTCTAACTCAAATAATGAGTTGTCTTTTCCATATCGAATTTCCATTCTTACTGGAGAGACATTTCCGTATCTTAATTTAGCTAAGCGTTCTACGTTTGAAGCTGATCCTTTAGTTAACTTTATAGTAGTTGGAAGCCCTCCAGATATTTGAGAATCCTCCTCATTTTGAACATCAGTACCCCAAGTTCCATCATAAGGATTAGTGGGATTAGTTTCAGAAACATTTACATTATGTAAATAAAAGTAAGGCTTTTTGTAGGAAGGCTTATTGTACGCATTAATTATAACTGTAGGTCACATATCTCCAGTCAATCTTTGAGCTGGAAACTGAACCTTGTTACCTTTATTATAACATTTGAAATTTTTAGCAACATTGTATTGACACACACAATTCAAAATATGAAAATAGTCATTTGGAAGCTCTACTTCATAGACAGCACCATATAAAGAATCAATTCCAGTTTCGTCTCCATATTTAGATGAAGCCAGTACTGGTCTCAATATTGCTGTTGCTTTAAGAACCCGCAAATCATCAGATGTTTGCTGATTTATATCATAAATGTTATATCGCTTATCTAAATACTGATAAAAAGATTTATTAATTAAATACACATAATCCTCCAGCAGTAAACTTTGTGCTCCTACTTTATTAGTTTCTATTAGAGCATATTCAAATAATTGTCTAGAGGTCATTTATATATTATTCTAGGTCAAGAGCTTTCACGGCATTAGGATTAGTGACTTCTAATTCATCGCCATACGTGTCTCTTTTAATTAGTGCTAACATCTTAGAATTTCTTGGGTCTCTCATCCATGCTAACACAGCATCTATTGTTCCTCCCAAAGGTATTCCATCACCATAAATGTAAACTCTGTTTTTACTGTAAATAACGTCCTTGTCCTTAGCATCCATAAATAATACTCTAAGTACAAGATCTTCTCCAGTATATAAGTTGATAATTTTATCAGGATCTTTACTAGCTATGTCTAATAGATACTCTTTAATGTCTGCATCAGGAGCATTTCTAAGATTTCTTCCAAGTAATCTTGCCATTTTAAGTCTTCCATCTGCTCCTTCCGGATCATTAAAGACGTAAGTCTCAGCTGTGTGGATTTTCTCTCTACGGCTAACCTTCTTGCTAGTTTCGTATCCAGGTCTTTCCACATATAGTTCTGCTGCACTGTATTTAATACCTGATTGTCTACTGAGAACATAGTTACCGTTCTTATCCTTTTGGTCAATAGTTTTAGCAATCAAAGAACAATTCTTAATAGCCTCCCATTGTGCCCTCTCAATAGGATTATCTAGATTAAATTCTTTTCCACTTTCAAACGTAATAGAAAAGTTTTCAGGAATATAGACTTTGCCGCTGTTTCTTTCAGCATCAGTCATAATCATGTCACCTTTTGAATCTACATATTTTACACAATCGGGATATTGTCCAGTCACTCTATCTTTACATGGTTGTAGAGTATATTTTTGACCTACTTTACCATATACACTTCTAAGGATAATTTTATTATCAACGTAGTCTTTTGCCATATTAATTCATTATTAATTAAAATATAAAAAGTGTTGTGGAGGGTCTTTGCCCTCCACTTATCTGTATATTTTTTGATACTATGCCTCAATTAACATATATGATCTATATGGGTTAAATACTGCAACTCCAGAATAACCCCAGTTAATAAGTTTACTTGCTGCAACAGCAGAAGAAACTACTCCAGAACTTAAACCGTCTAAACCACCAACTCCAGGGAATCTATTAGAAATAAAGTCTCCTCCTTTAAGAGTGAACATCTGCAAAGCAGGTTTACCGTCTACGGAGTCAGCTGTTAAGTCAATAAATACTCCAAAGGCTTTTCTATCCCATTCATAAGATAGAGCACGGTCAACTTGGAATGTAACTTGGTTTCCAGCAAATTCATAAGACTGGAATGTAGCACCTACCTCTAGATATTTATTCTTTGCAGTAGAGTACATATAAGTTGAACATGGTTTAAATCTAGACAAATATTCTGAAAGAACATTTTGAACCATTGTCCACATAATCTCATTGCAAATGAAGATGTATTTGTTTCCAATTGGTTTTTCAGACTTTTGAACCATTTCATTCATAGCAGTCTGGAATACATTAATAGTCATTTTGTTGAAGATATACTTACCGCAATATCTTTCGATTTGTGGAAGAACACCATCTCCAATATAAATTGGTCTACCAGTATCAGGGTCTTGAATAGTTGCTTTGCCGTTTTTATCAACGTTAGTTCTATTGAACATTGAACCGTTGTTACGAGCATATAAGAAAGAGTCTAACAATTGTTTTTCTTTCTTATCCATTTTGTAGATTGTCGGAATAAGAGATTTCTTATCCTTTCCTTCAGCTACTTGGATAAATACATTTTCCATAGCAGCAAACTGAGCTGAGTAAGATACATCAACACGGTGTGTAGTAATATATCCTCTGTGTGTTTCAACATTAGATTGATATTTGATGTAACCTTCTTCGTGCATTTCTGGCATAGCATTAGACTGGAATCTAGTAGTCATACCTACCTGGCAACCGTCTAGATCAAGAATTGAAGAATAATCGTTGTCAATCAGTCTTACTGTATATTCCCAGAAATCATCAGCTTTTCTAATAGGTCTTGAAACAACCTGACATTGCTGACGAGTTGCATCAATTTTAAAGATGTCATACTTTTCGTAGTATCTTTCTTTAAAATGCATAATAATATCTTCTCCTGCTGCACCCTGTTCTGGAACTGCAGCAAATTCTACACGTTTAATGTAGTTAGTTTCGATGTCCCATTCAAAATAAGGAGCTTCTAATGATTTGTACTGTTCTTTCTTATGATCCATATAGAAAACATTTCTAAGACCTTCTGTAAGGAAAGAGGTAGTTAAATATGGATACATACGTGACATTACACCTAAACAATGTGGTTTAGCACCTACGAATTTGTAAAAATCTTCGTAAGTCTTAGTATCGTTCATGTTTTGTTTGTTGAATACGTAACTTGCTACTAGCATACTTTATTTTATTTTTATGGTTATTAATCTAAGTCTAAAATAGGAATATCACTACCTAAACTTATAGTTTTTTGTTTGTCTGATTTAGATGGAGAACTTTTCTTATTTATTTTAGATTTTTTACCACTTAAAGCATCCTTATAGCCTTCTTCATACTTAGTCTGAGAATGTTGTTTAACAACATCAGTCCAGTAATCATTTAGTGCTTTTATAGAATCAGCACCATCTAAAAGGAATCATGCCATTTTAACTATACTTTCTGGATCTTTCAAGGCTCTATACATGTAGTTAGTTCCAGTGGCATCAGTTCCTAAAATAAATTCTGCAATACGTTCTCTGTCTTCGTCCTCTAAGTCAAACGATTCAATTGTTTTTAAGCCATTGATAGCTTCTATCATAGAATTAGCAAAAGCCTCTTGTGCTTCCTGGTCTTTAGCTTCATCAACAAGTTTTTGTTCTTCTATCTTAGCTTCCTCTTTGGCTTTATATCCATCTCTTAATGCTTGTATCTTTTTATTCCATAGAGTCTCGTTAGCTTTCTCGTGTTCTAAATATTGCTGAGCCTCCTCTTCGGTAATATCTCCAAAATTATACTTTAAATCTAACAAGTATAATTCTTCATCAGATAACTTGTCTACTTCATAGTGAGGTTCGCTATTAGCTGCTACAAAATCCTCTATGGCTTTATTACGAACATAATCTAAGTAGTCTTCTACGGATAAGTTATTATCTCTTAAAAGACTTATAAATTCTGTCTCTTCAGGTTCAAGTCCATAGTTATCGTCTAAATCTGAAGAGTTTAATATGTTGAGTTGCTCTTCTCTAGATAAACTGTTGAAATCAACTTCCTGGATATTTCCCTGCTCATCTTCGTACTTAATAGCTGATGGATCTTTTATACCTTTACTTTTTAGTAAAGCAACTAATAGATCATCGTCGTTATCTGAATTTTGGTCTGAAGTATCACCTTCGTCCCCTTTATTAGAGTCACCGTCGTCACCGTGATCATCTAAATTATCATCAAGCCCTTCTATATTTACAGAATCAAGAGCCTGATCATCTGAATCACCGTCTACGGGATCTATGTCTAAATAGTCTAAATCATCGTTCATATTAATTCCCTTTAAAATTATTTACAAAATTAGCTATATTTTACGTGTTTGCAAAATAAAAAACAACTCATTTTAATTAAACCTGCAAAGTAGTAAATTGTAGTAAGTTATGTGCTATTAATTATCTTGTGTTAACATAAGAATAGTATCAAGATTAGTTTCAGTCACTCCTCTAGTTTTATTTATCCTATTAGCACAATTTTTTAAATATTCTCTTTCTTCATTTGAAAATTCTATATCTACATAATGAGTTTTAGCCTTATCACTAATATATTTTAGCATTATGTTATTATTATTATCTGAATCTAAGACAATTCCCATGCCCTCTTCTTCTTTAGTTAATTTTATCTTTTCCTTTATACTTTTATTTTTTAACATATCCTCTATACTTCCATTCGGAGGAAGGAGTCCTAAAATAATAATTATTCTATCAACTACACTAAGTTTCATAATTTAAGTTTTACATGGACTTATCCATCATGTCTTGTTGTGATTATCTCATATGGCTATTATAGTTTCTTCTTTTCCAGATTGTTGAGAAGTTGAAGTTCCGCTACTTATTCCTCATAGTACCTTATTTCCTCCACCACTTATAGTAACAGTATATCCAGTATTTCTAATAAAATACATTTGCCCATCTTCTGGAGACGAGGGCATAGTTAATGTTACATCTCTAATAGCTATAACTATACTATCCATAGTACTTAAAGTAGTAGATTTAGCTATTCTTCTAGTTCTTAGTCTAAATCCACAAATATCTCCCTTAGCTAAATATAGAGCATGATTTCCAGAAGTAATCAAGTCATCATATGGAATAGCTCCAGTAACACTAACATATAATCCAGCATTTCCTCCTGGATAATCTTCTTTTAAATCTCTAGTAACTTCTAATCGTTGAGGAGCTACTAACGAACCACCACTAGTGGCTGGAATAGTATCTCCTCCCAAGTAAGCTGTAGAACCTACTGAGGAATCAGTAAATTTTATTAAATCAGCAGATAATAACATAGTCTTAGTCTTATCCGCCGAGGTAGCTTCCATTCTAGTATCTGACAATGCAAACCCTCCTATATTACCTTTATAAGAATATATAGTACCTTTAATATAAGCATTGTTAGCGTACATATTACCGTTCTGGTCTACATAGAAAGCTCCACTTTCTATTTTCTCTAGTTCTGTTTTAGACATTAACTTTCCAGGTTGGTTTGGATCGGTAGACGGAGTAATTACACCAGCTGAACTTATAGCGATTACTGGAAAGGTGTTCGTAGTATCTGCACCACTATAAACTCTCCCATTCATATAACAATTTTTGCTATTAGACCACATCATCGCATTACTAAAATTCCATCCCCCCATATGACCGTTATTAGCAAATAATATTTCTGTAGCCACTGATTCAAAAGATGCTCCAAACCTTTTTCAGTAATCGTTCTCTCCAGAAGTAGGAGGAGTTTTACCGCTGAAACTCCCGTTAACGGTTGTCTTACTATAATAATAAGCACCATTATGATATACAACTTCTACTAAGTCAGGGCTTCCTGTATAAGTAGCTCCTGATTCATAGTTACCTCTAAAATTCATAGCTGGACCTACAGGTCCAGGGTCTCCATCCTTAACTAACCTAGTATAAACAGCTGGTGTAGACCAAGTTCACAAAGATTCTCCAACATCTTTAACTCCATTGCTATACCAAACAACTGGTCACCTTTCACTAGGAGCAAGAGCCGATGCTGACCAGCCACTTGGCACATCGTAAGAAGGACTGGGAGTGCTAGGCGTCCTCTCATCATAGTCATAGAATATAGTTCTAAAGCTAGCCCCATCTTCTCCATTATCTCCTTTCGAAGTATATAAATTCCAATAATTAGTATTAGTAGGTAATACATTACCATAAACATCCTTTATACAGATATAGGTACTTCCTTCGTAGGAAACTACGTCCCCTTTATTATATTTTATATTGGAACTTTGTATAAACGGTCCTCTTCAATTTATCATAACTGCGGTAGAGTCTGGATCTTCTTGAGTTATATATCCTTTTATAAACAATTGCTTTAAATCAGAGTCAAATCTGATGTATGTATTTCCATTACCTATCCTAAAATTACCATTAATCATATCCCAATAACAATTTCCAGTTTGATCTTTTATAACTCCAGTAGTTATTGTATTTCCAGCAATTTCGGTAAACCCATACATAGTTTGAAAACTTCTTACTTTAGAAGCCTTTACTGTAGAGTCACTAACTCCTCCAGATATTTCACTGCCTCCTTCACTAAGACTAGCTCTAGGAGTATTAAGTACTCCAACTCAGAACATATAATATCCATCCTCAGACTCTAAAAGTTTTTGTTCTGTAGACAATAAGAACTCTCCTTGATTACTAGTTTTACTACATTTTGCATACAAGTAGTAAGGCTTTCCAGGGTCTAAACCAGTTTGGTCAAAATCTGGAGCAGTGAGCGACCCACTTATATTATGCAAAACCTCCCAAGTAGCTCCTACCGTATCATCATTATTTTCTAATCCTATTGTATTATGAATTAGCAATCCAGGTCTACTTATATCAACAATAAATGCGGCGAATCTATTTTCATCACCTAAGTGATTAGGAGAAAACTTAATATTTTCTAAACTAAATTGCTGAGAATTAGTACCAACAATTAATTGAGCTGTATGTACTGCAAGTGGAGTAATTTTCTCAGTAAAATAGTTTCCCTCTGGGTCAAACATCATATCAAATGTCTCCATTACGTCCTGCCAAGTTCTCTGCGTAAAATCACTTTGATTCTTTAAAGCATCACGTATTTCATCTAAATTTCCAGTAATCATATCTTCTAAGTCATTAACATTAAATAATGTATTTACCCAATAGCCACCTTGTTGTACTAGCAAATCCCCATCTCTAAGGTTAACTAACATTACATCTTCTAGTTCTGACAGTTTAGTAACTCCTTCAGAATTGTTGTTATTATTGCCAGCGCCTCCACCTAAAGGGATGAGTGATTTTTCTACTAAGGCATACATTCCATCCCCATTTCTTACATAGTAAAATCCAGTTTTAGTTCCAATATCATTAATAGTATCTACTACGTGAATAATAACAGGAGCGTTAATTTTACCATCCTTTATTAAGTCTATGAAGGAATTTCCTTGCTGTATTTTTACCTTACCCTTAGTTTGTATAACAAAGTCCTTATCTCTAGAACCAGCTATAACTTGCTTAGTTCCCAGAACGGAATCTGATCTAATTAACTCTTGAGACATTTTTATTTTACTTCTATAATTAAATTATCCTTATCTTTCTCAAGTAATTCTAATAGCTTATTGTAAGTAGCCCTAGAATTTAATACTTTTCCTTTAACTAAATTTTGCCCAACTAAAATGCACCCCTCTGTATCAGAACTAGTATTTCCACTGTGTATTCTTATTCCTAAAAAGTGAGGAACATTTAATAGCTCTGGAAGTATTTTTTTAAATCTGTTAGAATAGGATAAAACAACTTTATATGTTCCAGAAGGAATTGCTGTCTTTCCTTTAATCTTTCCTTCACATTTGCAGTCTATTCCATTAGGAGTATAAGGACATTCATCTGGAAGTACTCTAACTGTATCTTCCAAAGTATCACAAAATCATTCTCCATCAATGTAGAGCTTTCCTATCGTGTACTCTGAACCTTTAAAAATTCTATTCAATAATAGCTTCATAACTTATTACTTATAATAATTATTTCAAGATTAAACCATTTAAAGAGAATGTTCCGATTTTATTTTAAATTTGGAGTTCATCTTTAGATGGTTCCAGTCTGCAAATATATAAATAATTATGCCTTATTCCGAATTAATTAAGTTAAATTAAGTTAATATACTCCTAAACAAAAATACCACCGATACAATTAAGTACCTATGGTATCTTTAGCTAGTTAGCTTTTTTATTTGCCTTAAATGTATTTACCAACTCGTCTACATCCTTATCAGTAAATTTAATTCGTCCTACTGTAAATCCGCCCATTCTCTTGATTTCTTCTCTGGCTGCTTCTCCAAGCATATCCACATTTATATTTCCATTCTTATCAATAAACAGATCTATAATTGGTCCATATTTATCAACAGCGTTTTTAACTACATAATTTACAACAGCTTGTGTAGGCAATGAATTTAATCCAAACATAGTAGATGCTAAGTTTTTAGCATATTGTTCAAATGTTTTTACTAAAATCTCTTTATCGCTCATAATTTATTAATTTAATTACTGGTTATTTGTAAGCATCTCCTCATATTTTTTCTTGAGGTCTGGGTCATTTTCTAGTAAATTTAGCAACTTGTCAATTTTTTGTTGCTTGGCTCTTAACCCTTCATTTACCCTTTCTTTTTGCTGTTTGATGGTTGTTAGAAGGTTATTAGCAGCTATTTTTCCGTCTGGAGTAGTAACATACTCCACAGCAAATTTGCTTCCTAAATATCCCAAAAACCCTGCCTCATATGTCTGTTTGGCAAGTTGATATTCTCTTGACTCTGCCATAACAGCCTGCTCTTCTGAACTCATAGAAGAAACAATTTTATTAATTTCTTCCAAGACTGGTACAGACGCCTGCTTTTGTTGCTGCATTGCTTGCATAGTTTGCATCTGCTGCAAGTAGGTAGTCTGTAAGTCTTGAAGATTAGTACCAAACGGATTTTCAAACATACTAATTAAATCTTTCTATAAGAATATTTACGTTATAAGCTGGAGCATCGACTGAATTAATATTTAATGCAGAAGCTCCCGTATTTGTGATAGTTATTACATCTCCTTTATTAAGAGACAATACTGTCTTAATCTCATACTCTGTATTTATGGCGGTTGCACCACTTGCTACTGGAGCTGCAGATACTATAACACCGTTTACAGAAATAGTAGGTATAATAGTAGAAGAAACAGTCCCAGGAGTACCTATAGCAGAAACATCTATCATATATGTACCCTTGTTAGTAACAACTAATGAGTTACCAGAAACTATAATATTGTTAGCACTAGAAGTAGCTACAATGCTTCCTGGTTGTAAAACTCCGCCTAATGCCGCCCAAGTTTGGGTAACATTATTCTTTATATAAGTGTATCCAGGCGTACTGGATACACTTCTTCTGCAACAACTCATATTTACTTCCTTTTTAAATTACTATAAACTTTGAGAATTTCCGCAGCATCCTGTCCAAGTAGTTCCGCTGCCATTAGGAGTGAAAGGAGTACAATACAAAGGAGTGATATTAGGAACAGGAGCACATAGATTACTATAAGCATACTTTAATTCTCCATCAATTTTGTGATCTAATTGTCTTTGTAGATAAGCATCAGAAATCAAGTTCTGTTTTTCAGCTCTGCAGCAGCAATCGTCGGTATATTTGTTAGCCTTAACCTGAGTTAATTCGAACATTAATGGAAGAGCAGCAGCAGTAGCGGCTTCTTTCTTTTCAAGTTCATTAATTCTAACATTCAATCTAGTAAATATATCAGTTTTTTCCTGAATATCTTTTTCTCTATTTGCTGACAATTTGTCGCATAGAGTAAGATTTTGAACGTTATCTCTAGTAATAAGGTCTACATACATATTACATTTTTCTCCTATATCCTGGATACGTCCTTGATAGTTTTGGTCACTCAAAACTTTAGTTTGACCATTGATATAAGTGTATAGATCTATATCATCTTGCATAGACTGTACTCTATTAGACCAAGCTAAATTATCAGCCATTTGACCTTGAGCATAAGCCATTTGCATTGCTCTTTCTGCTAAGCTACAGTTTCCGTTGTTTCCTCCAAACAGACCACCTAATAGTCCGCCATTGTTTCCACAACCACATCCGCCGTTGTTAGATAGAGCAGCTAGACCTGTACCAATGATACCAAGAGTTAAAGCTGCATTAGTTTTACCTTTAGAACCGAACTTGTCTTCGGCTTCTGACATTGTTAAAAATTCTGCCATAATGTTTAAAATTGTGTGTTAGTGATTCGTCTTATCTATTTTTTACGCGTAAAATCAAATTTTTATAGAGTAGTTTTTCCCTTTTATTTACACTGCAAAGATAATATAAATCTATGAGGTTGTCAGATAAATTATTAAAAATTGTTAAAATTAACAATTATAAAGAAAGCGTGCTAAAATCTGTTAAAAGATCTTAACACGCTTTTGTTAAAAATTATTAAATAAACTATTTATGTGATAATTATATAAATATAGACTATTATTACTTAGCTATTTCTACATAAAGACCAACTAAAGCTGATAAATCATGATATACTGGCTGTCCAGAGTTTCTAGTACATTTATAGACCACACCATTTTGTGAATAATATTTACCAGCAAATAATTCCATATTATTATTATAAGGAATAGGATCTTCTAAAGTTCCTTGATTAGTTTCGTTAATTTCTTCATATAAAGCAGCAGTATGAATTGAAGGTGGTTGATTTTCTAATACAGTAGCTATAGTCTGTTTAACTTTATATAATTTATTTTGATACAATACTTTCATTCCAGTATCTAATTTTCCACCTACAAAAGATTCCCATTTAGGATAAAGTAATTTCATTGAAAGAGATTGTTCATCTGTAAGTTCCAAAGTGTTAATAAATGATTGTGCAAATAATACACTTTGATTTACTACAGAATTTTCTTCATATTCTTTTGCAGCTGTTACTAAACCTTCAGAAGTTAATTCTACCTTATCAGGAAATTTAATATCATAATTCACTTTTTCCAAATCTTCTAAAGAAGTACACTTCTTAATAGAATCTATTAAATCTTCTCTATTACTTTCACAAGTTTCATAGTATTCATTTAATCTAATCATTGCTTGTAAAGCAGACTTACTGTCTAATGAGATACCACAATCTACACAAGGAATAGTAACATTAGCATCACTATTTTCACATTTAATTTTAATAGTAGATATAGCATCTTTACTTAATACACATTTATGACCATTAATTGATGTTTCGTTTTTAATAAAAAATTCATTACACCAACTTATAATGGTTTGTTTAATATCTTCTATAGATGGTTTAAAATAGAACCTTTCATAAGTCCAAGTAGCTAAATTAGTTGGAATTGTTCCAGGTTCGTTTTCTGGAGTGCCTTCTTCTTTATCAAATACATCTTTATAATACCATCTAACTACAAAAACGTTTTCACTTTCTTGTTCAAATTGTTTGTAATTAGTCTTTAAGTCAGTAATTCTAATCATAATTAATAATTGTTTTGAATTATTTTGTTTAATAATCTATGCTTAGTAGTATATTCTTCCTTACATATAAATTTACTATAATCTGGAGCTATGTCCACTACTTCATATCATCTTTTAGAAATCATATTAGCATATTTCTTTCTTATATTATAGGATTCGTATTTACCTAAAAACCCATAGTAGCTATTAAGAACGCTTATGAAATGCTCAGCTTTTTCTGCTGGATAATGTTCATATTTCTCAGCTAGATCGTTGAATTTAAATATAGTTTGATGTAAGTATGCTACTGTCCTGTTTGCAGAATATTTAAACTTACCTTTAACTACAGCTCCTATAAATTTACAACCTTTCTTATAATATTGAATGTATAATTTCTTAGGGTGTAAAACTATTTTAAGATTATCTTTTAAGTAATTTCTTATTCACGGAACAGAATCTAATAGTAGTTTTTTGTCTTTACTTATTACAAAGAAGTCGTCTACATATCTGCCATAGTATTTGAATTTCTCTACCATTAGTTTGTCAAAAGTATTCAAATAAAAATTAGCAAACATTTGACTTGTTAAATTACCAATTGGCAGTCCATAATCTTTGTCTACAGTAAATAAAGATTTATTAGCTGGCAAATCATCTCACATGAAATCTGGAGATTTTCTAATACAATTGTTTTGAGGGCAATTGTTTACAATTTTTGTTACTAGTTCTAGTATTATATCAACATCATCTTCTTTATAATTTTCTTTTATAAAAGTTATTAACATTTTCAATAAAGTAGGTTTATGGATAGACATAAAAAATCCTTGCAGATCAAATTTAGCAATGTAACAAGGTTGAGTGTAGTTTTCACTACACTCTTTTACTTGTTCATGAAGTCTATTTATTCCGTATAGAGTTCCTTTCTCTACTCTACAATTGTAATTGTCTTTTATAAATTCTCTCTCAAATAAGGGTTCTAATCTTAACATAACTAAATGATGTACAACCCTATCTCTGAAATCAGCTGCAAATACCTCTCTCTTTTTAGGTTTAGTTACTATAAATGCTATACTTCTTCCTATCTCATAAGTTCCATCCATAATATCTTTGTATAGTTTAGCACATTCTATTTCCCAATTTATTTCAAATTTTAATGCATTACAAGTATTTCTCTTATTTTTTCTGCATTTGTAATAAGCAGAAATTACATCCTCTAAAGCAATCATACAATATAATTAGGGCACTTAAAGAATATCAGGGACGACAGTAGCCGGTGTTGTTCTTATCGTTGTTGTTGATGTTCAGTGTTGTTATCATAAAGCATTTTATTCTTTATTTCATATAGTTTTCCATTCTATATGCTCAGACTATATCTTTATCCTAACAGGATAATGGGCGCTCGTGTTAGTATTATGTTCTCTTAAAATTTAATTCGGATTTTTCTTTTAAATGGTAAGAGTTTCAACTATTAGTCGTTGAACCTTCTAAAGTTGTTAAGCTCTAGCTTGGCTGCTGATTGTCCATATTAATAGGAGGATTTCCAGCAATTCACCCATTTTTCTAATATTCATTACTGAATATTGAGGCTTGTTTAGTAAACCACTATCTCAATTCAATTTCCACGCGTTGTTCGACGAGTACTCCGTTGCGTTCTTACGATTATATTGTCTTAGCTATTTCGTGTATTTTTATATATAATTTTTGTAATATTTTTACACGGGTCTAGCACGTAAGCAGCTTCTTTAAGTTTGTTTAAAATAAATAAATAACATCTTACTCTAAACTTAGGCTCCTCCTAGCATAACCTTAGTCACACTAGCTCTATTTTATATATTGTTGTTAAGATGCTTGCATACATAAGCATTCCTCTATATTAGAGAAATGTTGAACGAAACGTGCTTGTTGTTGATAGCTTATCAACTCTTTTTCAAAACTGGCTCTTATAAGTATTTTTACCGTTTCGTATTTAACCCTATATTTCTCTAAACAACTTTGTCTAGTATTTGGGTTATCCCAGTTTTGATGAGCTAGCGCCAAATAGGCTACTAGCTCACAACTATTATCCATAATTCTGTCTCCTAATGTAAATCTTGAGTTTTTAGGAAACGTTTCTATACATCCTATTACTTCTAACATAAACTTATATGTTTTCTCATATAATGGTAAGTCTTCAATCTTACTTTTCATATTCATACTTATTTCCACTTTTGTTTTTAAATTTATTGTTGTAAATTAATTTTATCTATATTCTACAGTTCAAATCAGGGACGACAGTAGCCGGTGCTGTCCTTAACGTCGTAGAAGATGCCACCACTATCTCAATCCAAGATCCACGCGCTGATCGACGAGTACTCCGTAGACGACCAATGGTATCCAGTCAACATAGCAGTACCACCTATAGTACTAAGGGCGCTATCTATCATAGATTTATTATTATAAGCTGTTTGTCACTCTCCAAGAGATGGTAGATAACCATATCTAACACTTCCATTAACTGTAATAGACTTAGACCTACACCATTCAGCAGTGTTAGAAGTACTAGACCCTAATGATGCTATAATCTTATCAGTGTTAGACTTTCCATCATAATCTAATTTCGCTTGGCTAGAATCAGTTATATTATCTAAATTTGGGATATCTTTACCATATCCTCCCCATGCTATACCACTATTACTATTAGTCTTATCAATAACAAAGCTACAATTATCACTAACCACAGCTACTCCAACTGCTTTGCTGTTGTTACTTGTGTTCCAACTGCCAGTAGCAGTAAGTTTCCCTTCGTTGTCATAGATATATACACCATTAGCAATTTTAGTATAAGTCATAGTCACTGATCTAGATACTTGATTAGCTGTGAAAGATTGAGTAGCTGGAGTATTATAGCCCTTTATATCAGAAGCTGAAATATTATAACTAGTTCCAAATGGAATTTTATAGACCTTTGGAGAAGTAGTCTGAGAACCCTGACCACTTACAGTAATAGTATAACCAGAAGCTCCACTTACATTAACAGTTAAAAATTCTGATTGATATGTACCGGTTTTCGATTCACTAGCTTGGCTGGTTGTTCCAGTAATATTTCCAGGAGCTTTATATCTAGTTATGCTAGAAAAACTGATAGTGTAACTAACTCCCAATGGAATCATAATAGTTTGCACTTTTGCAGCATTTGTAAAATTTAAAGTATCGCTAGTACCTCAAGCTACTGTAGCGGTACTATTACCTAACTCCTCAGTTTGATTAGAGGATCTTGTGACAGACAATTTTGTAGATCTATATTCTCCTGAAACTTCCTTACTTAAAGTATTAGCAACCCCAGATAATTGTGCTGGTTTAGCATATCTTTCAATATCGGAAAAATCAATTGTAAAAGAACTACCAAAAGGGATTTTAATTGTCTTAGTTTCTTTTCCTGTAAAACTTAGTTTTTTAGTTACAGAATCGTATTTTACTGTAGCTGTGCAAGAAGATAGAGTATCAACTTGATTGCTAGTTATTTTGACTCCTACGATTCCAGTCTCATAAATTATGTCTACAATTCTAGTGTTACCGGCCTCTGACATAAATTCTTTCGAAGCAGGGGTCTTGTATCCCTCTACCGATGTAAATTCTCCTATAGTGTACTGCTTCTCAGCTGGAACTTTTGCAGTTAATACTGAACCTTCAAAAGTTAGCTCCTGCTTTAAATCTCCATAACCAACTTTTAATTTAACTCCTTTTAAAGACTCTATATCATTTGTTTGGTTAGATGATATATTAATTATTAGAGTTTCTTCAGCTATAGCACCTCCCTCAGCTCTTCAATCTGCTCTTCCATTTTCTATTTTGTAACATCTATAAAACGAATAGTCTTTGCCATCAAAATACCTAACCTCGTCTCCCATTTTATAACTAATAGTCAATCCTTCGTAATTAAATGTAAGCAATGACTCGTTTGGCTCACTAGTTATAGTCTGAATTGGGTAAATAGGAACTTCTACCCAATTAGATTTATTTCTACCATATATTTTTCCATCTTTAGGAGCTTCTGGATAAGGTTTAACTACTTTTATTGGAATGTCTTTCCAATTATTCTCCACTTTTCCTTTAATATTCATACCTTAACAATTTAGATTTTGCTTGAATTCTTCAATCTGCTTGACCATCTTTAATATTGTATAGTTTATAAAAATCTTCATTATACATTACTAAATCTCCTATACTGTAATTATAAGTTTTATCATTCAAAGAGAATGTAAGTAAAGATTCATTAGGTTGAGAATGTACTTCTTGAATAGGATATTTGTTAATATCTACTCACTTTCCTTGTTTATATAAATGTAGAGCATTGTCAGTTGGAAGTTCTTCTTTATTATATAAATCCAGTATAGATTTTCATTCTTGATTTTCTTTATACTTTAGTTGCATATTATGTTTTTAAAGTGGATATAAGGGACGTACTGGGTGATCCATAGCGCTCTTATCGTCGATTAATAGACTCTGACTTCCCATACTCATGCATCATGCGACATCGGGCGAGTATTCAGTTGAAGTCCAATAATAAAGACGTACAGCTGGTGTATGTATACCTCCAATTTTATTTAGAGCACTATCTATTTGAGATCAGTTATTATAGATAGCTCACCACTCACCTGCAGCTCCTAAATAACCCTTTTTAGTGGTTCCAAAGGTAATAGATTTACTACGACAGTATTTAGCAGCTACATTCTTGGGATCTTCTGACATTATTATATCTGTATTATGTTCTCCATTGTAATCTGTTTTAGCTTTACTCTCAATACTAATATTAGGTAATGATGGTATGTCTAGTACTTGATTGCTTCACTTCATCTCACTCTCATTTCCTCTATCAATAATAAATTTATATTTATCACTAATAACAGCAACTCCTACAGCTTTACTATTATTTGCTGTGTCTCAACTATTAGGTTTTACTAAGCTACTATCATTAGAAGCTATGTATATACCATTAGATAAAGCGGCGGTAAAGGGTATTTTATTAAATTCTTCTACAGATAATTCCTGTATTTTACCTCTATATTGGATGCGAGAGCTGAGATCGCCACTAGAATCGCCAGAATTATAATGAGCATCGAAATAAGCGACGCCGCCACTATCACCGACAGAACCATAAGAGCGCATAGCAACATGCCAACCAGAATCAGAACCAGCCACGTAACCCCAGTCACAGTAATGTGTAGTAGAGGAAGCACTTACTTCTGTAGGAATCATATCCCCATGTTCGCCCCAGTATACTTTACTTATATCTCCACCTCTAGTTAATCCACCTACATCTACTGTACGATAACTAGCGGTAGGAACTGCATCTGGTTCAAATCCATCGTAAATATAGTAAACAGAACCATTAGAATGTATTCCACTCATCCATTCATACTTACCTCCGTAGAAATCTTCTATACCTAAGAAACTAATTTGAGTAGAAGTTTTTCCATCATTATTACCTAATGAGGACGTAGTACCAGTAATTCTGGTATATGAGTTTTTTCCATATCCGAATTGACTCATTTCTTGTGGGTTTCTATTAGCATATTTAGCGTAGAATAAATGAGCTATTTTGCAATGAGTTTCATAGTCAATAATATCAAACCCATTTCCTAATGCAGTAGCTAAATCGTGATATTGAGATGCTTTTAAACTTCCTATGGACGTACTTCCCTTTTTACTAGTTATAACTTTGTTTTGCTTAACAGCCTCTGTAACTCCTACTAACACTCTTCTACTAAATATCTTATTCCTGTTGGTTTTATTTCAAGTAATATCATTGGTTGCATCGTCCTCATCTTTATGAGTTAAAGTGATAGAATGATTTAAATTTTGTATATTATTTATATTGTATTCTCCTCCTTTATGTTCTAGCCAATAACTTGGAATGTCAGTCATTCAAATTCCCATAGAACCATCTAAAGCTGCAGGAGTTCCATCATAAAACAATTCAGAATTATTTTCATCTAAATAGCAAATAGCTACTCCTCCTTGATACGGCTTAGCTAAACATCTTCTTCCTTTAATTCAACTAATATCTCCACTAGTAGGAATCTCTGGATTTGAATTATTATCATTGCAAATAAAGGAACATCTTCCTTTACTAGGATAAATTGTTTTTCCATTATATAAAACCTGCTTAACGGGTTTACCGTTAAGCATTAGTTCTATATCTTTTCCATTAACTATTATAGCCATTAGCTTACTCCTCTACAATAAAATATAGTACATTATCTGTTAAAACTTTATCTCCTAAAGCGTCATACTGGTTTTGTGTCAATATTTTCTGTTTATCGTCTACATACTTTTTGGTGGCTGGCTGATAGTCTCCAGTAGGAGTATATGTTTCAGTATTATCTTTAGTTAATACGTTATTTTGTAAATTATCAACATATTTCTTAGTGGCAGGATTGTAATCTCCTGTAGGAATAAGTTCCTCAGTATTATCCTTAGCAAGATAATTACCCTTAGGAATTACTACCTCTTCCCAAGACTTGTCTTTACGGGAATACAGTTTGCCATTAGCTGGAGCCTCTTCAACACATTCAACCTCAGAAGACGTTTCGTTAGTATCTATTCATAAAACTTCTTGCCCTGCTGGGGCTTCTGCACTAACTAAAACATCTTTAGCTTCAATTTTAGTTGCATAAGTACTATTCGCTTCTGTTTTAGTTAGCATATCACTAATAGCAGAAGCATCTACTTTTTTATTTAGTGCTTCTTGAGTAGCCGTAGATATAGGCTTGTTTGCATCGGATGTGTTGTCAACATTGTTTAAGCCTATATCATTTTTATCTAACACAACATCTCCGCCTCTACCAGCTACAGAAGTGACTTTATTTACTTGCGCTCCAGCTTCAATACCTTGAAGTTTGGTGAAGTTTTCACTAGACATTAGCCCGGCTTCTGTTGTACTAGCCATAGAAGAAGTTCCTCCTAGAGGATCCCAGTCAGTTCCTGTTCATGCATAGTTAATATCAGTTTTAACAACATTTCAAACATCACCTACTTCATTACTTTGAGTTGGAAGATCTTGATAAGTAGGTTTAGAACCTTTGTATTTATAAACACCAGGAATATTAACTCCCTCTATAAGATCATCTACTTCAGTCTTTGTATATATATCTGGCTTATTTAATATTTTAGCCCCTCCAGACTCAGCATTCCAATCAGCTTGTGCTAATCCATCTAGCTTTGTTTTATCTTCTTTAGACATTAAACCATCTAAAGAAGGAGTTGCCAATTCTGTTGTTCCCTCAACTAGCCCTCATTTGGCTCTTCCATCTGAGATGTCAAATAATTTGTAAAATCTGTATTCTTGTTTATCTGTATCGTAAAATCTGCATTCGTCTCCTATTCTATATTTATAGTTTGTTCCTTCTAGATTGTAGCTAAGTAGCGACTCTCCAGGAAGATTAGATACTGTTACAATTTCAGACATTGGGTAGTAAACTCCTTGAGTCCACATTTCTCTAGTATCTTCTATAAATGCAATAGAGTCTGGTTTTACCTCGGATGCAGATAACTTAGCTTCGAATCCAGCTTTTGTCTTCGCTTGAATAAATAATGTTTCTATCATATTATTAAATTATTGTAGTCCAATTTGTGTTATCAATAATGCCTCCAACTATGACTCCTCCTGAATCGGTTATAGTTGTTCATGCTACATCAGGACCTCTAGTAATCATAGCATGAAGCTTACTTATAGCAGTTTCAAAACTATCTCCGGGCTGAGGTTGAGAGTTGTCTTTAGATGGTCCATAGTCTTCTCCAAGTATTCCATCATAGTCATAGAACTCGCCGTGAGTGTATATTTGTCGAGTGTCTTTGATAAAAACAATACTAGTGTCTAAGATATTTCCAGATTCCAGCTTCTCCTTAAATTTAGAGAATGTTTTAAAATGAATAAACCTCTTTTCAATAGCCATTGTACTAGTATATTTAAAATGAGAGGGGAATTAACCCCTCTCTGTTAGTCTTCTTCACCTCATTCTAGTAGAGATTCCGCGAACTTTTTAGCTCCTTTAATAGTTTCGGAATCTTTAGTATCTCCGTTAGTTCCTTTAAGTTCTGTTTTTGCTGCTTTTACTTTGAAGTCCACTGAACCGTTTACAGTGTCATTACCGTTTAACTTAGTAATGGCAGCTTCATTAGCTGTGACACGTTCTTCTAATTCTGTAGTACTTGTAGCATTTTCCTTTATCTTATCTTCTAATTTCTTTAAAGTATTATAGTCAGCCGAAGCTCCACCTTTTATACCTGCTATGGCATCAGTGTTAACCTTAATTTGTGCGTCTAGTTTAACATCGGCATCATTTAAACTAGTAGCGTCGGCTATATAATTTGATTCTGAATTAGCTACATAAGTATCTGTAGACTGTCCAGTAACTGCTTTTCTTGCATTATCTGCATCAGTGCCAGCTTTTTTAGCGTCAGCAATAGCTGAGTCAATTGCAGACTGGTTTTTAAGTCCTGTTAATTTAGCAATCTCTGTATCTAATACCAAAGATTTACCTACTTCCTTATCTACTTTTTTGTCTAAAGCTGTCTGAGTAGCTGTAGAAACAGGAAGATCAGCAGGAGCTAGGTTTTCTACATTACCTAAACCTACTTGTTCTTTTGTTACTTCGTGAGGATTATCTGTATTAGCTACGTGAGCATTTAATTTATCAGTAGTAGCTTTACCTTTGCTACCTTCATAGGCAGTTCCAGCAACTTCTCCTAATACTAGATTACCAGAAGTAATTTGAATAAGACCTGATGTGTCTCCACCCCAACGATATTGCTTGTTACCATCAGCTACAGCAATGTAAATCTTTCCAGCTTCTGGAGTTGTTCCAGCATCTACTGCTGTTGCAGAAGTAGCTTTAAATAATTTCTTCTCTGCAGTAGCATAGAACAATTGTCCTACTACTAAGCCAGATGTTGGAATATTAGCTTTCGCAGCTACAACTTTCTGAATTTCAATTACGTCATCAACGTAACTTGGAAGTTGAGTAGAAGGAACTTTACCATCAGAACCAAGGCTTGCAACACCGTTTGCTTGACCTATCTTAGAGCTGTCAATCTTAGAATCTACAAGCTCTTTTAATACTTTACCTTGTTCTGCAGATAGAGCTTTATCGGCACCACCAGTAGTTAAATTATTTACAATTTGGATAATAGTTTGATTTCCGACGTCAACACGTTGCCATCCAGAATAGTCTCCTGAAGTAATTTTAGAAACATCTTTTAGAATATATACTGCAGGTTTACCTTCATCGTCAGCAACTACTACCATCATACCTTTATAGTAGTTCTTACCAGAGTAAGTACTAGCTGCAATAAGGTCTGCCTTTGTAGGAACTAGAGAACGAGCATCTAAAGGAGCTTGACCTCCTGGCTCAAAGTTAACAGCGAATGCAGCAACACCCGCAGGACGATTACCAGTAGCAGCAACAGCCATAGGTTCACTGTCCATAAACGGAACAGTTGTGCTATTCATAGCAACCTTACGGAATACTTCGTCAGTTATTTCCTCACCTTCATATGTATATGGTTCAGAATTTAGCATTCTTGAAACATTAGCAACAGTAAATCTTAACTGTAGTGCTCCAGATAAAGCTCCTTGTGTAGTTAATTTCTTATATGCTACATCATTGCCTTGAACTGATATATTCCCTGCATCAGAAATTACATAGTTGGCTGAACTAAATACTTCCCATTTACCAGATACGGTATTAAAGAATTCTACTTTAGTTACATTCTTTTGAGAAGGGAATTTAAATTCAAGACGTGTTCCAGTAGAAGCTTCAGAAGCAAATTTAGCTCCGATTAAAGTATCAGTCCATTTTTTTAACGGAAGTTTAGTATCTGGAGTAGGACCAGACGGCATACTACTTTCTCCGTTACCTGTAGAAGCATTAGCTCCGTTACAAAAATATGGATAAGTACCAAAGATTGAAGTGCTTGCTGTTACACTGCCTGCAGGTAGTGGGTTGGGAGCAAGACTTGCTTTATTACCTTTAGATGTTAACAAAGTATCACCTTGACCATAACTAACAGTTAGGTTATAAGTCATTTGACCAAGTGTAACTTTTTGAGAAGCATTTAAAACAGCAGAGCCTAGTTTAATAGTACGTCCAGTTTCAGCACCTGCACGATTTTTATTAGGCTGTCCTACTACTGTACAAGTACCTCTATTAAATGAGGCATTAAAATCACTTTCAGCTCCAGGAGCTGCAGCTCCAACTTCATATATACCATTAGAAGCCCAACTACCTTTAGGAGAAATTGAACATGATGGATTTTGAACACTAGGTTGAATTTCTTCAAAAAGAATATCATCAAAAATTTGGGATAGTGTCTTTTTCTCCAAGTCCGCTACTTTTGTACCTTTAGCTAAACCACCATGTTTTTCTGGAGTAGTTAATTCATCAGGTAATTCTGATGTGTACATCAAATTAGCAGAAAGTGTGTCGTCAATACTATCTAATTTAGCTTTATCTGCTGCAGACATCAAACCTGCCTGTTGTGTAGTAGCTGTAGCAATAGTAATTGTGTGTTGATCTCCACTAGCATCCGTAAATTGAATAGACCCATTATCTCCAAGCTCTACTGATACTAATGATTTTTTAAGTTTTTCGGCTAAGGTTCCGTCTATTCCATAGACCTTGCCGTTCATTAAAATTTCGCTGGTGTCTTGAGCGAAATAGACTGCATCTAGATGCTTACTAGCAGCATCATAGGAATTTTTACTTCCTCTAAAAAATTTAACTCTCGCCATAAAATTTTTAAATTTAATCAATTACGTCGTGTCAATCTATACTTACATATAATCCATCATTTTCATCTGTCAACAAATTACCCTCTTTAGAGGATATACTAACAGTTGAAGACATTTTAGCTAATGATATATAATATGTATGTACTATATGTTCATCTAATGTACTATACAATTTATAAAATAAAATATAGTAATTTCCACCCTTATTAACTGGGTTTGAGACTGAGTCGTATTTCTTTCAATCTACATAATTAGGAGGATATTGTTGTATTTGTTCTTCTGTTATGTTTTCTACATACAATCCATAGAGTAACTCCTTGTTAGGAGACTGAAATTTACCCAATAAGTTCTCCTCAGATATGGATTTTCCGTATAGTTTTATAAACTCTCCATCTCTTATAACTTGTATATTACCAGTCAGACCTTCTGTATCTATTGATATAATCTTATTATCCTTAACTTTTACATCAGCAGAAACTACATTATCTTGGCTAGTAGAGAAGACTATTGTGTTCGTACTTTTAAACGTACAAATTTCGGCTATTTTTTCTAGATTAACAAATATTTTATAGCCACTCTTAAAATACATTATAAGAATAGTATCTCCTTCTTCTATTTCTACTCCAGTTTTAGCCGCTTCTAATACATCCTCTGCAGTAGCTTTGCGAGTTATACTACTAGTAATGTAATCTCCTGTTTCTACTCAAATAGTGCTTATTATCTCGTTTTTTAGATTTCTAAGATATATAGGTCTTCTGTTATCGACAATCTCCCCATATTCCAACTTAGCTCCAAGTTTGTCTATTTTATCTACTTGAGATTTATAAGAATCTGTAAAATTATTATCTGTATGAACGTATTCTGGATCCACTATGTATCCAGAATCGTTCTCTAACTCGCTTAATTTAGTAGGAATCTTTACTCTCTTTTTGATTGTCATGCACCCTCTAGTTGTGGTAACTACAATTGTATTATCGTCATTAATTTCCATTCTCAACTAAATTTTAAGTTATTCTACAGTTGTTCAATCTAAATTAGATTTCAACTTATTTAAATCATTTTTGTTTTCAGTAGTAAAATCCTCAGTTGATAGTCCTTTCCCTTCAATTTTATCAACCTTACCATTTAAAGAAGAAACATCCGCTTTAGATTCTAATTCTGCTTTAGTAGCCAATCCTGAAATATCCGGAATTTCTGTATCACTTGGAAGTGCTCCAACTTCTTGAGCTGTATATTGAGGCTTATTAGGTTGTTTAGCCCATTCTGGAACTGTTGGGTCGGATTCTTGTTTAATAAAAACATCGTCTAATATTTTTCAAGTTCCTTCCTGTCTGCCGTAATATCTACTATCTTTTGGAGCATCTTTTATGTAACTAGAATCATGGTTATGAGTAGTAATATCTCCAATTAATACATTTTCTACCTTTTCTTTAGTAAGTTCATAATCACTACTTACCGAGATATTAGTATTAACATAATCATTTTCTTCTCAACTCCAAACTCACCAAGTTCCTCCTTGTATTTTAGGAGATTTTCCGGGTTCTCCAGACGGCAACACAAAGTCGAATATAGCTTCATGCTCATTACCTGAGTTGGTTATTTTAGCTGACTCACCTTCGGTAACAGTTCCTACTCTAATAGTAGCGGCATCTCCTTTGGGTAATACAAAATCAAATATTGCTGCACTTGAAGTTCCTGAGTTTGTTATTTTAGCAACATCTCCACTAGTTACATTTCCCACTTCAATAGTAGCTGCATCTCCCTTATCCCCTTTGATAGTACCTACGTTACTCCACTTAGGATTAGAGCTTACATTACCTCCAGAACCTACGTAAACATAAAGTTGACCATTTATCAAGTAGGCATCTCCTGATTTACCTTCGGCTGGTAATTCAGACTCTGAATTAAGTTCTCCAATGATATTTAGTCCGCTACCAGTATCTCCTTTTGGACCTGTAGCGCTTACTCCAGTGTTAGTGTGGGAATCATTGTTTTCATCCCAAACTCACCATGTTCCCCCTTCAATTTTTGGAGGATTATCTGCAAACTCTTTAGCTCTATCAGCTTGGGTTGTAGCGTTAATTGCTGCTTGATTTGCAGATGTTGCTGCTTGGTTAGCTGTTCCAGCTGCAGTGTTAGCCCCTTCTGTAGCTGTATTAGCACTCTCTGCAGCCTGGTTTGCAGCCTCAGCTGATGATTGAGCCAAAGTAGCTTTTTCGTCTGCTAGGCTGGCTTTACTGTTAGCATTAGTAGCTGCTTGGTTTGCATTACCTGTAGCTGTATCCGCTTTGGTTGCAGCTTCAGTCGCCTTAGTTGCAGCGCTATCTGCCAATCCAGCTTTTTCATTGGCTAGAGTAGCTTTTTCATTAGCATTATTAGCAGCTTCAGTTGCTTTAGCAGTAGCTGCTTTAGCTTCTTCTATAGCTTGATTAGTGGTTTCTGCAGCTTTATTTGCATTGTCGGCTGCAGTCTGTGCTAATGTAGCCTTTTTATTAGCCTCTTTTGCAGCTTCTGTAGCTGCTGTAGTAGCAGTTTCAGCATTAGAGATAGCTTGTAAAGTTTTACTAGTAGCCTCTTTTGCCGCTTCTGTAGCTGCTATTGTTTCATTTTTAGCTGCTAGAGTATCCTGTCTAACCTGGTCAGTCTCATTTTTTACATTAGTAGTTTCAGAAATAATTTGATTAGTCTTCTGTTCTCTAGCAGCTTCTTGCTGTTCTCTTATAGTTTCTTGAGATTTCCTAAGCTCTTCTGACTGTCTAGCTTCTCCCTCAAATTCTTTCAAATCAGAGGTAGCCTGAATAGCAGCGCTTGCAGCAGCCTTAGCCTCCTTAGCAGCATCTTTACTATCCTTACTTAGAGATTCTAGCCATTCTTCTTCAGTGCCTTCAAATCCATGCTGTACTGCTATTTGATATGCGGAAAGTCCAGTAACACCAGTAGCTCCAGATAAGTCTGTTATGAATTTCCAAGATTCTTCAGCCTTCATATATAGTCTAGAGTTTTCTGGATCTTCTATATCCTCAGTATTTATGACTACAAACTCTCCAACTAGTACGTCTGGACTATTAAAGTTGTCCTCCATTTCTTGAACAGAAGAATAGGTTCTTTTTATAACAAATGAGTCCCCAATAGCTTTAATTCCAGTATTCTCATATCTACCAGTATCAATATTATAAAACCACCAATAGTCATTAACTATTTTAGGAGGATTTTCGTTTAATGACTCTGAAATATCTGCAGCTGCGTTAGCTCTGTCTGCAGCATTTTTAGCATCTTCTACAGCCTGGGGAAGGTCTTTATTTTGATCTAATATCTCTTTATATTCATCTGTAAAATTGTTATCAGTATGCTGATATTGAGCATCTCTGATAAAATTCATATCGTTCTCCAGCTCACTTAATTTAGTTGGAATTTGGCAGTCCTCTGGACTAGTGTAACAACTTCTACTTGAAGTTAATATACCAGTGCCATCAAAAAATTCTTTACTCATGCAACAATGTAGAAGCTATATAGTTACTATTTTTAATATCTGGATATAACTCTATTAAGCATACAATATTCATTAAATCATTGTATTTTATTTTATATCCCTTTTCTAGCCTCTTAACTAAGTGATCGAAATCATGTATAGCTTTTCTTTTAAGCTTATTTATTACACCCACAGCCAGAAATATTTAAAGTATCATTGTTAAGTTTTTTACATAAGCCATTACAGTAATTTAATTTACTTAATCTTACTGTGGCTCCTTCTAAATCTCCAAACTCTACTGAATATTTAATTATATTAATTGCCATTCATAGTACATCTCTATTAAATGTTAACTCACTTAATTGATCGCTTTCGCATCGTAAATTAATAGAGAGTAACTTCTCTGCAAGTAAAATATAACAATGCATTAAATAAAATATAGAAAAATGATTTTGACAAGCTACTGAGATAGTTGTGTTTAAAGGATTTCTTTCTAGTATTTCTTCAATACATATTTCTGTAGTAACAGAGTTTTTATATTTGTAAAACTTTTCATTATCAATATAATATACAGTATCGTAAGTATATATCATTCCTCCATCCTCTAATGCCTTATCAAACCACTCCTTAGTTGGAAGAACTATATGGTGTATGTCATACCAACCGTCTTCTTTTATTTCGAATACATTAGACAGATCTATATCTGATATAAATACTCTTAATATCTTGGTTTCATTAACCGCATTAAATCTAACAACATCTATACTCTTAACCTCTGACCTTTTAAACCTTTGAAACACTGGAGTAGAGGAATCTTCTGGGAGGAAATCTGTCGTAGCATCACTTATTCTAATAGCACAACTTTTTTCTCCTCCCAGTTTACAAATGTTTAATTTTACTTCCATATTAGTATTTTACTTTATTATTGTGAGGATTCCCATCATACATTTGAGCCTCTTCTACTTCTACTTTTTGTTTGTTAGTTTCAGCTACAGAGTCCTTGTATGCTTTATCTGTTCTAGCTTTATACCAATTAATTTCAGTCTCGGATTTTAGTCTATCTTGTTCTAATTTTATCTTAGCTTCATTAAGTGCTTCGAGCCTTCCATTAAGAGATTTATTCTCTGACATTAATTGCTGCAATTGCTGTTGAGACTGTTCTAATTGTTGTTGTATTTGACCTACCTGATTTGCTTCCTGTCGTTTCTTCTTTAACGAATTTCCAACATTATTTCGTAGTTCTGTCATACTCTTTACAGTAAGAGCCTCTATTAAATCTTCTGGATCTAGAGCTTGAGCTTTAATTAATTCTGGAACTATTTGTTTTATAGTCTCCATATCTCTAACTATATTAGAACTAGCTTCAATATTAATGTCGTAGTCAGTTACAGTAAAATACTCTGGAAGAGCTGTAAATACTTTTACTCCTTTATCTCCAAGTATTAAGGTCCCTTTTAAACCTTTTTTCCATACTTTTTTAGCCACATTTAAGCAATCTACTAATAATTCTGTTGTTAACAAATCCATTTGATGAGTAAATTGCTTAGTAATAGTAAATGAGTTTTGTATTCCAACTTTTACATTAGTAACAGCATCTTTCTGCTGTATTCCATTTAGTCTTTCCCTAAATACTCCAGTTATAGATGAACAAGTATTCTCTATTCTGTCTATAGCCATTTCAATAGCTTCAATAGTCTGCGCTTTTACAGTATCGTCAAATCCAGTAAATGCAGTATTATTATTAAACGCAATTCCATCCTGAGAGGTATCTATTAGAGCTACTCCAGCTTTCTTTTTGTATTCAAGCCATTTCTGAACTCTCTCTGGAAGTTTAGTTCCCAAAAATTGTGGAAGCATAGATACATCCAACCAATCCCCTACAGTACCACTAGAAGCTAATAAAGAGTCTCTATAAAAATGTAATACATCATATTTATCTTGCAGATTTGCACATGCCAATACTAATGAATACGGTTCCGAGCTTCTTGTAGAGAAATATATTCCGCTAGTTGATAAGGTACAAAAAGTAGGATTATCCTGACTTCTTACTACCTCAACAGGTTCATTTTGGGTAATATATAATGTATTTCCAATTTTTACTTGTTCGTATCTTTGCATTTTGAAATCAGAATCAGTCTCTACCCATTCCACTGTATATACTGGAATTAGCCTATTAGTTAATACACCATACTGTTCGTTGGGGAGTCCTGGAGTTAACTCTCTTCCAGCTTCTAGTCCATCAGAAGCCGGAAATCCAGTACATTGGTTATTATAGCTCCTAACATATATAGACGAACTGTCTGTTACAGTCTCATACATATTTTCTAAATCTTCTATATCTTCTTCAGATAAATGTTTTCCATATGTATTAAGAATTTGGGTTTTAGTTAGCCACTCTCTAACTACAGCTCTATAAGACAATTTTACGTAATTGGAACTAAAGTTTTTATCTATAAAAGTATTTAGAGGATCTAAGATTTTGATTTCAATGTTATTTCCTGATTTAGATGGTACTACTTTATAAAACGCGTAACCAGTGATTAGTAAGTCCAAAAGCAAAATTCTTAGTTTTTCTATTAGATCTGTGTCTCTTGAATTTAAAATATACTGAATAACATTTTGAGCAGCTACCTCATACTCGGAAATAAAATTCTGGTCTATATCTTCTATGATTTGATTTATTTGACCCTCTATTGCTTTATCGGTAATATTACGACCATTTAAAAAGGTAAGGATCGAATTATTCAAATGATTCTTAAGATACGTATATACATCTTTAACTATTTTAAGATGTTTATCTCGTTCTATATTACTAATCGTTTTAGAATCCTTGCAAGTTATTTTAGGGATAATTGGTGTTTCCAAAAATTCTCCTACAATAGCGTCCACATGTTTTCTGATTAATGGAATAAATTCAAGAGAAGTTGGATTTCCTATTCCAAAGTTTGATTCTAAATATCGAAATTGCTCTGGATCTCTAACTCCGTTATAGTAATTATAGGCTTTTTTCAATGTATATTTTGGGAAAACTAATTCATTAATAGCTTTGTTAGTAAAGTCTATCAACTCGTCTTCAGTCTTTTTCTTAGCCATTAGTTACACGCTTTGTATCCGAGACTATAGGTAGTATAGTGTAGATGTCTTAGTCTTAGTTCTTCTCTAATACATTTTAAAAAATCTTCTATAGTCCCTTCCTTATTAATTGTAATAGGTTTATCTACATTATTCATTCCTAACTCTAGGTGATATCCTATAACCTTATTTTCACCTTTCAATTCTTTCACTTTTAGCTTAGCTATATATTTAACACAATATACCTCTTTAATTAAATCGAGGATTACTTGTTCTAATTCTTCCGTCGTCATAATCAGGATATAAATTATAATTAGGTATTTGAGGATTTTGTTTAGGAATAGTTCCATATCTAATAATTCCTCTTTCATCTTTATATCATCCAAAGTCTTCTCACTCATCTTCATAGACAGTCTCTCTTTGAGGTACGACCCCTGCCATTTCTTCATCCCCCAGTTCTGCCATCCCCATAGCAGCTACAATGTCAAACTTTTTCTTATTTTCATATGAATATTTAATTAATTCTTGCAACATTTCCTCAAATCATATCTCTGAGGCATAATCACTAATATAGGCAGCTATTAAGTCTAGCTGATGCCTAATAATAGCTTCTGTTGCTGGGGCTCCAAATTCCTTCGATCTACCTCTTTGAGTGTCTGCCATTGTAGATCTAGGTCTCCTCATTAAATAAGAGTCAGCTTTTTTCCTGTCTCTTAAATAAGTTACAAAGCTAACTTTAGATTTTTCTAATACAGCTTTGCAATTATAATATTGTAATAGTCTAAGTGCTATTTTAAATGCTTCACGAATATCTTTAGGTCTATCCTTATATATAGCAACATATTTTGGAGAGTCCATACCTCGCACTCTTTTTTTAATTACTATACAAAAATTAGATCCATTTTTAGTTCCTTCAGAAGTTTCGTCCTGCCCTAAGTCAATACTATCTATACCTGCTACATATAAATTTTTATATACTGTATTTCCCTCATCTTTCTGGGGATGCTCTAATATAAGAACTTTACCTTTGGGATCTTTTATTCACTTAAACCCCTTAATATTTTCTTCTCTGTGTTCCCTTCCTCCGAAGTCATATTCTAAAAACCCTCTTTCAGGTCTCGGTCCTACTTTATGGAGTATTATATTACTAAGCTGTTCTTGAAGTGCTACAATATCAAAATCATTATCTCCTTCTAGAGCTAAAGCATCGTCTGGAGTAAAGCAGAACTCAGCACAATCTATCCTATACGTATCAGCTTTTCCAGATAGTAATAATTTGTTTCGCTGTTCCTCATAAAAAGCCTTGGCTTTCTTAGAATCTGTTACTCCTCTTTTATCTACATATCCATCCTTATTTACAAAGGTAAACGCTGGAATAAAATACGCTGTCAAGACTTGCTCTCCAGTTTTAGTGTAGCTATGTCTATAAGGTAATACTCCAAATCCTTCTGGATTATTGAATATTTCACTCAATCCAGCCAAAGCCGGTCCAGAGTCTCCCCCAGTACCCCATACTAATCTAGTTCCGAATTTTCTTCCAGAAATTTCTACCAAAGCCTTACTTTGCAAGTATGTTTTAATAAGAACTGGATTAGAACCTGCTTCTTCAAAGAATAATCTGTCTGCACGGTCTCCACGAAGCTTTCTAGGAATATCAGCTGCAATCCCAAGTATTTCGGACATAAATCCAGACTCTTCCCGTTGTTTATTTAGTTTAGAAGCTCTTTTATGATAGTCAGAATTGTACTTTTGTCTGACATGACGCATACCTCCTTCAGAGTCAGCGTTAAGAAATTCTAATTGTTCCCAACATTTTCGTAATACTGCAGATAAGAAATCATCACTATATGCTGAGTATAATACGTGAGATTCTTCTACTGTGGAGTAAAGTCTAACCCCTAAAGAAGCCGCAATCTCACTAAAACCGACTCCACGAGCTTTTAATGCACATACATCATGACCAGTCTTTTCACATATTTCTATATAATGGAAATATTCATACTGTTTAGCGTAAAAGGTAGGAAAGTTTGAACGTCTACCTCCACCAGCTACCTTAACAGTAGAAATATCTTTTAGTCTATAAAAATTTAGGAAAAAGTAATTGTCTCCTGTAATCCTATATCCATGAGAGATGTACCCTTCGTTGCATCTTCTAAACTGTTCTTTTCAAAAGTCTAGATATTTCTTAGAACCCTTTGGATAGGAGCAATACATTCCAGTATCTTGTTTTATTTTCCTAGTTTCTGTGAATCATTCAGGATTAAAATCTAATCCTTGAATTTCATTTATTGGTCTATATCCAGAAATTTCGTAACTTAGATTAGAATCAAAGAAGGTAATATTTTCACTAAGAGGGATATCCCAATTGTAAAAATCCTGCATACTGTTGTCAGAAACTCTATCCTCTATACGAGCTGCTTGCAAACCACTAGATACTTCTGGGTCCATATGTACTGGAGCGTTATATATGGGATTCTCTAGTAAGTCTTTTTCACCAGAATCTATTATTTTATGGATTTCTTCAACAGCTTTTTCTACTACAGGATCTTGAATTTTCTTCTTTCTACCTCTAGGCATAATTAATCAAATGCTCCAAGCTCTGCGTCCCCTCTAATAGAGGAATTAACCGCTTGAATTTCTTTCTTATACATAACTTCTAAGTTCTTAAGTTCATCTACCACTTTTGACGCATTTTGCATTTCTGCAATAACATCTTTCGTTTTATATATTGGCTTTTGGGTAGCAGGGTCTCTTTCACTTAAATCCAAATCGTTAAAATAATCCGTAATTTTATCTACTACTCCTTGAGCAGCTTTGATAAATTTTAACGTTTTAGATGACTCCTGCAACTCTCTATATTTCCTACAAGCAGCTCTAAAAGTAGGATCAGCCCATTCTTCATCAGTAATACTAGCATCTTGTAAGCATTCTTGGTGTCTTTCCTGTTCATCAAATTGTGAATAAGGACTTAACCAATCTAACATAAGGAATATATATTTAAACTCTCTGAAAGCTCTTAATCGTCTAGTTCCAGTAGGGTCTTCCTTACATTTATTTCTTCCTTTTTCCCATAATCCTTCAAATTCCCTAACCAATAATATTTCTGGTTCATTTAATTCTAATTCTCCAGAAGCATTATTATATACAAATACTTTCATATTAATCCACTAAAAATTTTACATTATTTTAATTTCGGAATACCTGAAGGTTTTAACATAACAAGATTATTCATTCCAGCCACAAAATCTGTATCCGTAGCTTTTTTACCAGCAGCTTTCAATGCTGTTAATAATTTAGTATTTTGAGAAGCTGTTCCTTTATATTCTACATCACCAAAAATTTTCTGGAATAATTGTTTTCTCCCCTCGAAACTAGCGTCTTTGGAGTCAAACCCATTTAACATCATCCATCCATATAAAGTAGATTGATCTAGTTTAGGTTTTTTAATTTTTGGAGCCGTAACTGTAACTTCTGGAAGTTCTCTCGGAGAAACCTGACTCTCAGTTCTTCCCCATAAAGCTATTGGATCAGATGTTCCAACATGAGCTACAGGTCTAGGAGATGACTTTTTTTTTTTACAGTAGTTTTTGTTCCCTCTTGTGCAAAAATAATTCCTCCCTGTAAATGTTTTTTAATATTTTCTGTAGCCTTTTTACTTTGCTCTTTATTAGGAGCTTTAACTTTCTTTTTAGGACTCCATCCATCTTCATGATGTCCTGAATTTCTGTTTAATTCTTGAAGACGTCTATGTTCTGGACTATTTTGTTTTATTTGGCCTTTCTTATATTTTTCTACAAGATTAGCGTGCTCTCCTTCATTATATTTTCCGCCTTCTTGCATTTTCTTCTTTTTCATTTTTCCTCCACACTTGCTAGATTCTATCTCACTTTTAATAGAATCCATTAAGGAGCCTTTTTTCATTTGAACAGTAGATTTCTTTTTGCATCTTGAACAAGGTTTCCCTCCAGCCATAAAGCGTTCCACTTCGTAACCTTCAGGGCATCCTCCATTAAGTCTAATAATATAATCCAATTTACTTCCAGCTTTTGCAGATTTAACAGAAGTGTTTTCTAATTGTTGTGCCATAATAGGTCAAATTTCTTTATTAAATTGATTTGCTAATTCATCTAATCTATCTTTCCCTAATCTTTTAATTTCTAAGTCTAGTTGATCAGGTTCATTAACTTTTAATATCTCGGATAATCAAGAAATGAACCCTTGTTCTTTTAAATGGTTCATACGCCTATAAATACGAAAAGGAAACTACTTTGGGGTAATCTCCTATAATTTATAATTACTTATTTTCTACTTTCTGCAAATCTTTAGTATTCCAAACTGCTTCTTGGAACTCTCCATTTGTAGTAAACCATCTACATTTAATACCTCTAAAATACTCTGCCGTATTTTTACCATCCATAGGAGTATCCAATTTAAAGGTTCTAGTTTCTTTTTTTACTACAATCATTATTGGTTTATTAGGAATATCTTGTTTTAAAGTTACAAGATCTCCTGGTTGAAAAAATACCTTTTCTATCATAACTTATTATTGTTTAATTGAAGAAAATCTTTCAGTAAGTTCTTCATTGATTACTACTAAAACATTGTTTTGACTAACAACCCATAGAGCTTGTCCCAAAAATGGTGTAGGTCTTTGAGTTCCATTGATGAAAATAATATCGTCTCCTGGTCTTACATACTTAACTTCTGGACCAACTGCTACTACTTCAGCATATGCTACAGCCATTCTAGCAACTTCTTTCTCTCCAGTTTCGTGAGAGATATAAGTTCCGTCATATACTGGAATAATAAGTCCAGATTCTGTAGTTTTTATTTGATCCCAGGGATTTTTATTATACATTCTAACTAAAATATTTCCATTAGTAGGAAGGATTTCTAGGTTAGTTGCTTGTTCTTTCACCTGTTTAGAACGTTCGAGTTCTTTATCTATATTTTTACAGAATGATTCAGAAGCCTCTTTAGTAGTTTCATTAAATGTCTTAATAGCACTTCTTCTTTCTTCTTCACTAAGTTTTTCTGCTCCAATCATACTAACTGCACTTCCTCCCATTACCAAATCCATTCTTCCGTTATTTAACATAATCATTTAAATTTTAAAATTACCATAAATCATTAGGGCAATGTTCTTTATACACCCTAGTTTTTGCATCTAATAAACAGCCGCATATCCCACACCATGCTCCATCTTTGTCTGAACATTTATTACAGATCTTTATTCTGCTATTTCTCATTGCTTCGTTTTGACCTGTAAGTTTGTACCAAAATCCTATAACTATGTGTTTTAGTTTTATTATAATACTTCTCATTTTCCAGCTGGACATTTCTCAGTTTTTAATTTTGCTTTTAGTTTTATTTTGCACCCACATCCTTTTATATAACCATCTAAAGGATGTATAGAGACATCTCCAGTTTGAGGATTGATATATAAACTATTGCTGCATATTCCTCCATTATTTGGAGAATATATGGGACAATTTTCACATATTCGTATTCTGGATTCTCATAGAGTTTGATTAATTCTTCCTTCCATTTTTACTTATATTTATAATTACAGTTGTGGCATTTGTAAAAGTTATTTGATAACATCAATGCGGATTATTCGGCATATGGTTTGTTCTATTAATTATTTATTGCCACTGTATGTAATTATTAAAATTCTATTCTTTTTCTCTTGGATGCCCTCTCTTCTTGTATAAGCTCTTTTCTGTATTGAGATAGCATTCTTTCTACCTCGTTCTTTAAGTATTCTACTTCATGTGTGGATACGTTTCCATCATGATCAAAATATACAAGAATTAATTTCTTTATATTAAATTGAGGATTATTTTTCTTAATCATCCAAGCGTAGGTACTTAATTGTAGAGTGTAATGCATGAAATTACAATCCATTAAATTGTTTAGAGGAAACTTCATCATAGCATATTTTTTAGCAGCTGGATCGTATCCAGATTTCATTTTTAATTCCTTATTAGTCTTATAGTCGATAATATAAATATCATTTCCGTCCTTAACTAACAAGTCTATTTGTCCTGCTAATCTAATGTGCCCATCTTCAGATACTCTAGAAATTAAATACTCAGGATATACTGCAGATTCTAAATCTAATGGAGTGTAGTTTTGCTTACAAACGAATTTTCCTCCCAATCCATAAGATTTTAGAGAATAACTAGAAGCTCCAGAGTAAAACTTTTTTTCCATAGCTGCATGAATTTTAGTTCCTCTTTCACAAGATTCTCTATTAGTCTTAGCCCATTCATCTAATATGTCTTGCTGGGTAGAATTAAAAGTAACCTCGTCAATATCATATAATTCTAATACTGAGTTATCCCATTTCTTAGATTTCAATAATCTCGGCTTTTCCATTGCTGCAAATTTTTGAGAACCTATTAACCTCTCTAGTGCTTTGTATTTACTCCAAAAATCTTGATCAAAAGGTTGCTCAAATCTACCTATTAAGGTAGTTACAGAAATAAACTTTTGACCCTCATCATTCCAATATTGATGAAATTCATCATTATAATTTACATTACCATTTCTCTTATCAACTTGCATACTAGTTTTCCATTTGTTTTTTAACTTGGTTATAATCTAATAGTATTGCTAACCTTTGTATTCTCGGAGATACTGTTTTCATATAGTACCCTAGATTATATTGTGGTTTTGTTTTATATAAAACTATAACCATTCCAACAGGGTCTCTGACTCCTTCTATTGGATAAAAAGCTACAGCAGAAGCATTACATAATCTAATTTTTCTATATAGTTTAGGAAAGGATTCTCTTAATTCATCTATACTATCTGCTCTTAAATACCTTAAATTGTGTATTTTAATAAGCTCCTCTCCATAATTTATGTAGCTTAACTCTCTAAATTCTTCTCCTCACATAGGTTCATCATCTTTGAATTTTTCAGCTAAGAATGTTATATATTTATACGAGAAACCTTGAGAACTGTGATTATTATTGTGGTAATTTAACAATATCACGTTAGTTGCATCTGGATCACTCATAAGTATATACTGTATCTGTATATTAATTGTAGGCGTTATACGTTCAGTATAACGTTCCGCTTCCATCTTCTCCAATCTCTCTTTACTAATTAACCTATTAACTACGTTAATGTTAGAAACATTAATGTTAAGTATAGCTAAAATTAGTAAAATAAGAAAGGCTCTATTCTCCTTACTCATTTGTAGAAAAAATTGAAGACTGTTTTTAAATCAATCTGCTAACATATTCACGCTATTATTTTTAAATGTATAACAATCAAACGATTTTATTTTTGGTTATTAACATTATTCCATATTTTCGTGTCTAAGTAATTTTCATTTGTTCATGTGCAAAATTAGCACTAATTTCGTAGAGTAAAAAATGAAATATAAAATATTTTAGTTATGAATTTAAACGAACAGTTATCTAAATTAGTCAAAGACAAATTCCGCGAGGAAATACAAAAACTACCATTGAGCAGTATTTCCTATTTAAAAAATGGTGGAAAAACAGTCAGATTATCAAAAAAGGGAGGTAAAAATAAGATTCACATAAAGAAGGAAAATAGAGGTAAGTTTACTGCTTCTGCTAAGGCTGCAGGGCAGTCAGTACAAGAACATGCACGTAGTGTATTGAATAATCCAAATGCTACACCTCTACAAAAGAAGAGAGCAAACTTTGCACGTAACGCAGCTAAATGGCATCATTAATCTTTGTAACATGACTAATTCAAATAAAAAAAATGATAATGTAGCTGCCATTTATTCCTTACCAGAAATAAATATTTATCCTCAAAATAGATTCGGAGATATTGCTAGAAAACAAGGACTAGAAACTGCTAGGAATTGAAAAAAAGTTAGAGAAGAAACTACTAAAGGGATTAATAATTTTGGAGAATCAATTTCAAATACAATACAGGCAGGAGCTTCTTTTTTTCCGTTAGTTAGTGATGTTCAAGATTCTTATGACCTATATGATAGTTTAAATAAAAAAGACTATACTAGGGCATTATTATCTGGAGCAGGATTTCTTCCTTTTATAGGAGGAGTCTTTTCTAACGCAAATAAGGTTAGAAAAATTAAACGAAATTATAAAGACTTATTAAAGTTAGCTCAACAACCTGATGTAGCTACTACTATGAAAATGAGGTTTATGGATAAGGATAATTTAAAAAAGATGGCAAAAAATTCTAATAAGACTGATGATTTTTTTAAAGGAGCTTTACAAGGCAGATACACTTTCTATAGAGGAGATGCAGATCTAACAAATCATAATTTAAATCAAATAGCTCCATACAATACTAAACCGTTAGAAAATGGAATAGGAAGCGGAAGACATAATGCGGAGGATCTTGCTGGTACTGGATTAGGAACTTTATATACAACTTCTGATCCCCAAAAGGCTGCCCAATATGGAACCCTTTTTAAAAAGGGCAAGGGAAGATATATCTCTGATAAAGGAGGTGTAGGAAAAATTATTTTAAAAGATGCAAATTTTTCTGGAAATAGAGAAGATTGGATTACTAATAATCCCATCCCAACCTTATTATCTAAAGGGGATTCTTATAATACTTACCAGCTGGGAAATAATGTTATAAGACGAGTTCATACTAATGATAATTATCCTACTTATATATTTATAGGAAATCCGCAAACCTCTATTGGAAAATATGAACTTCTTCCAACAGAAGACATACAAAAACTTATTAAAACTACATATAAAGTAACTCCGACTTTCGAGGTAGCAAGATGGAAATTAGGAGGAAAATTTACTCCTAAGAAATCCCAATTAGTTAAAAATGCAGAAGAACTAAATTCTAAAAGAGATATGAGAAAGAAACTAATTAAAGGAACTAGTTGACCTAGTATTAAAAAGCGTATAGTCAAAAAGCAGCAGGGAGGAACACTGGATGATGAATTTCTGAATTATGATAATGTAAGTATTTCTGAAACACCTTTACCAGAACTGACCTTTGATACTTCTAATTTTAATCCTTACAATTATATTAGTGAGGAACCATCTAAAAGAGAAGTTCCGAATCAATCTTCAGAAGAGACTTCTCAGGAACCTAATATTCAAAAGGAAGAGAAGCCTGTTCTAGAAAAGACTGTAAAATCTCCTGACTTCGATCCTAAATTAGGATTAATGGGAGAGTTTGTTAAAATAGCTACAGAAGAAGGCATTCCATTTAGGGTAACTAGTGGCTACAGACCTAATTCAATTACTTCAAACGGCTCTCGCAGTTGACATAGTAAAGGCTTAGCTTTGGATATAATTCCTAAAGAAGGAGTTAGTTGGGAAGTATTTAAGAACTCATTCAACAAAGCTCCTAAAACTCTTAAATGAATAAGAGATAATAAGATGGGAATATTAGACGAAACAACTCCAGAAATGTTAGCTAGAACTGGAGGAACAGGAGCTCACTGGCATATAGGAAGAGATAAAATGGCTGTAGATTCATTCAGTAAAATGTTTCCTATAAGTAAAAATGGAGGAGTTTTAAAGGCTCAATGAGGAACTAAACTTACAGGAGTTTATACAGTTAATCCTGGAGATAACTTGACCAAGATTTCTAATTCTTTAGAAATTCCTCAAGACAGCTTACTAAGTTATAATAATATTCCTAAGTCTAAAGCAAATGATCTAGCAATAGGACAAGAACTTCTGTGAAGAAAGGAGCCAGAATTTATAGATAATGTAAAGAGATTTTTCTTTGAACCTAAGGAAGAATCAGACAAATCAGTGTCTAGAAATAATATAATAGAAAAGAATGTATGACTTAGTAAAACTACTAAACCAGAAGTCAATCCTATTTATTCAACTAGATTTAAAGAAAAGAATTTTAGAAAGTTTGCCAATACTATGAAAACTATATATTCTGAAGTATTAGACGAATTAGGATTACCTAAGCATAATATATCTAATTTAGTTAGACAAGATGCGTTAGAAAGTACCTATGGAACTAGCCCTAGAGGTAATGGATACAACTTAGGAGGAATTAAAGTTTTTAATAATAAGGAAACCTTAGGAACTCGACATTCTGATGGATATTACTATAGAAATTTTAAAGACCTGAAAGATTACGCAAGATATAAAATTAAATTACTGCATAATGATTACGGAGCCATAGAAGCTCCGGCAGAACAATTTATAGATGCGTTACACGGAAAGAATAAAAAGAAGAAGATATACAGTGCTGGAAAAGATGCTTATGAGAAATTCAGAAATATGAAGTCTCTTAATAAATATCTAGATGAATCCAATTAAAGTTGGAATTCTTCTTTTAAATGGTTAAACTAATTTTGTACTAAAATGTCATTTAAAGATTTTATTTGAGACACAGTATCAGAAGGTAAAAACCCTTCTAGTAAAAGAGTGGCTGGATGCTTAGGATGGTTAGTATGTTTATTAGCCTCTATAGTAGCTATATTTTATGTTATTCCCAGTCCTAATATAATTGAGATGTTATTTTGATCTAGCTGTGCACTACTAGGTATTGACTCAGTTGCAGGAGCTTTTAAACATAATCCATTTAAGAAAGATGCCAAAGGTGAAGTACGGAACGGAGGAGTATAGGAATGCATATAATAAAAGAAGTCTAGCCAATTACGATTTTAATTCTAAAACCTATAATTTAGCTAGACCTCTTCCTGATATTGTTGCTACTCCTAAAAATAATTTAGATTTGGGACAGGTAGTTAGAAATGGAACTTCAAAAATAGGTAAACCTATAGGTGTAGCTATTACTGAATTAGCAGCATTACATCCTGCAATAGGATTAGCTAAAGCTGGAGTAGATGCTAAACTAGCTGTTAATCAAAGAGATAAAATACTTAATAGTCTAGCTGCATTACCAATTCCTGTAATTAGAAATCTTACAAAAGCTAGAAAGATTATTAGTCCTGTAACTAAAACTGTAAAGAAAGTTGAGCCAGGAGTTACTAGAATTTCATTAAATAGTCCCAATAAAGAATTAGGACATATAGACCTAAGTGATTCTTTTGAAAAGACTGCTGGATTTGATACCATCTATCCAGAGTATATCAAAGTTAATGAAAAAGGTAAGGGATTATCTAAAGCACTTTATGCTGCAGGTATAAAAGATATGAAAAAGCCTATAATAAGTGGAGAAGTATTATTACAACCAGAAAAGACAGTTAAAACATATAAATACTTTGATGGACCAGTATTACCTCCTCTTATTATGGAAGAAGGGTATAATTATCCCAGAAAGATTATGGTCAAACCAAAGAATCCTAATTTATATGAAGATACTATAAAGGAGTATCAAAACAAAACAGCTAGATATTCGAACAATCTATCAGAATTATGAAAATTAGTGAGTAAGAAGTAATGAAACTAAATATAAGAAAATTTCAAAAAGGTGGAAGTAGTAAACTTCCTACATTTAGTCTACCAGAAATAAATATTTATCCTCAAAATAGGTTCGGAGATATTGCTAGAAAACAAGGACTAGAAACTGCTAGGAACTGGAGAAAAGTTAGAGAAGGGACAACTGCAGGAATTAATGAATTTGTTAATGACCCAAGAGCACAGTTTGTTCAAGCCTTATTACCCTTACCTGAAGGATTAGAATATCTTGGAATGGTAAGCAGAAAGGCAATAAAAAGTAAGGCAGCACAACTAGCTGCAAAACAACTAAATAGAAATATAGATAAAACTAAACTAATTCCTAAGTCACTTCCATCAAATGTAGGCTGAGCACCTACTCAAAGTGTTAAGGTTATCCACGATAAAAATAATTCAGAAGCCTTAAAATTATTTTTTCCTGAAAGATGAGATGTAATTAATGAAGGAGCTAACCCATTTGGTATTTGATTTCAAGGTAAGTGAGGATTGCCTAGAGAGGGAGTTAAAGCAGCTAAGGCAGCTAAAGCTAGAGCACTATTTGCTAATAGACCCTATAGAGTTTCTGGCACTTTAAAATTAGATAAACCTATACAAACTGTAGGTGAAGTTTCTAATAGAGCTGCTCTAACCAAATCAGCTGAGCAAATGGGGGCAGATGGAGTTATATTCAACAATGTTTACGATAATGGCTATTCCAATAATCAAGTTATATTTAGTTTTAAAGACTTAATAGATGGAATAACAACAAAAAAGGCGGCAGGTAAGTAATTACCCGTCGCCTTTTATTATATTTCTGCATTGGTTTTATTCGCATTATGAGTACTATAATAGGGACTTACTGGTGTGTAAGGAGTACTTGTAGTTGTTGGAAAATTTAATAGCTTTTCCTCAACGATAGCATCCATTAACTTGAATAGCATATCTAAATCAGCAGTAGGAAGAATTTTTGAAAAATTCTTTATAGTTTGTTTGTAATTAATCATTTTATTGTTCTGTTTTTATGTAAATTCCACAATGACATGTAGATCCAACAGGTTGTTGCTTAAACTCTTGACAAAAACATATATTCTCGTCAGTATGTTCTAATCTACATGGGCAATATCTTTTTCCGTAAAGTTCTTTATTTCTTTTTAATCCAGACTGGACTATTTCAACTAATTCTGGATTATCTATTATAGCTACCTTCATCAATTAAAACAGTTTTCTTGAATACATCATAACACTCCTTCTCATCTTTTCCATTTATTTTTAACAATTCCATACAAGGTGCATCCTCTAGATTTATATCTCCTTCTAAATTATCTAGTAAGTATTTAGATAGTATTAAAGAGGTTTGACCATTTAAAGATAGAATCTCCAATTTATATGGAAAATGATTACCGTTCCACCTGTTTACATCCATTCTCTTTAAATTCGTTATATTGTTCTAATAATATAGGTAAGCTAGACTGTATTCCATACCTGTCTAGTAAATTGAACAGCTCTTTATATTTTTCATCTACAATTAATGCCATAATTTCTAGTGATAGATGGAAAACTTTTACAGGATTCTTTATTTTATCCTTTAGTTCCTCTATGATATGCTCTCCTTCCTCTTTTACTTTTTCTTCAAATTCCTCTAAAATGAGATCATCGTCTAACTCTTTAATACTTCCTACACATTCTTTATTAACTTCTTTTTCATCATTAGCGAGTTCTTTGTCTAATGATTTAACTATTTCTGATAGTTCAGATTTTAACCTAAGCAATTCCTTTCTAAGGAGTTCAATAGTAGTTTTTTGCTCTTTATTTTCAGCTTGTAATTGTTCAATCTGTTTTACCTTGTCTTGTCCTAATCTCTTTAATTGAGATATAATCCAGGAATTATCCATTCCATTAAGTGTTTCATTATTCATATTAATTCATTTTTAATTTAAGATTGCGCACGCTATAGGATTCGAACCTATGATGAGGATACCTCCTGGTAGGTTAACAGCCTACTGCTTTCGTCCACTCAGCCAAACGTACAATGATTTTATTTACCTAATTCCCATAATGGAATTACACCCTCACTATTGGTATAATTCCTGTTGGAGTATAATACATAGGTTTACTAAATGTTTGTATTATCCAACTTCCAGCTTTCTTTACAATTCTTTTTATTGTCTTCATAACTGTAAGAATTAAGTTAATAAATATGTTTATCTAATAGATAATTAATCTTGCGCTTCATGTAGGATTCGAACCCACGTATTAACACTTTAGAGATGTTCGCCTAGCCACTCGACCAATGAAGCATTTGGGAGATTTACACTCCCATTGAAACTAATTCTAGTTTCTTGAATAAAGACCCGTCGTCAACAACAGCTATGGCAGTAGTCTTATTGTCTAAGTCTGGTTCTTTGAATATTGAGAAGTCCTTGCCAAGTAGGGATAATTTTTCTTTCTCGTGTTCTATATCTGCTGATAAATATATCAAATATTCATTACTTCAATCCTTATGCTCTAGCATATATTGAGCAACTGCGTGTCCTCCTTGAACACATCCATATATAGGATTTAATTTTTTATCTATCAGCACGTATAGTCTTTTCATTTTCAATCAAGCTTTTTACTCTACGTGAAAAATATTCTTTCACATAATCTACTCCTAAGTAATTACCATAACCATTCCAACCTTGGTCTTTCTTATAATTAGACATAACTGTATTTATATATTCCTCCGCATCAACATTATGTTTAACGATATACCATGCAGTATTTAACGCAAATAAAATACAGCGGTTATAATAAACTTCTGAGTTAGCTTGATTTCTAGTTTGATAATCTGCTGATTTTCTATTGGCTTTAGCCTTGATTTGTTTTTCTTCTAATTTTTTAATAGCTTCTAATAAAGTTTCCATAATAATTAATTTTTTAAGTTTAAAAATAGTATCTTACAATTCTCTGAATGATACTTTATTATGGAGAAGCTCTTCCAAAATTAATCTATAAAAAAGTGTTCATAATTAATAATTTTAAATTTAGGTAGATCCCGATGTCGGACTCGAACCGACGTTTCAAGATTACAAATCTAGCGTTCTAGCCTCTGAACTAATTGGGAATATGCACGGAAGTCAGGGGTCGAACCCGAATAATCCCTTTTGGAAGGGGACCAACGCTTTTGAAGAGCGTTTCTGTTTGCCGTACAGATAAGCTTCCGTATAGTATTATAGCTTTTGAATGTTCAATAATATTTTTGAACTATAGTTATCTGGAATGTTTAATTTATCCCAAATTTTATCTTCTGATAAATCTTCTTTTGATAATTGAATTATTTTGGATAGTTTCTTTGGATATACTTTCATTCCGTCAATAATTTCAAGCTGATATAGTATAAAATATATATTTTCTTTCATGTCTTAGTTGTATTGATTTAGATTACAAAATTACTACTTTATTTTCTGACTTCCAAATGAATTCGGATAATTTTTATTAAATTGCAACTGGAACCATTTAAAGGATGAATCCAACTTTAAATTGATTCGGAATTCTCTTTTAAATGGTCTAAAACTAAATTCGCAAATACAAAATCTTCTAAAGTCGGTTCTGAAAATGAAGGTGAAACATAATAACTTTTCTGAGAAAAATTTATATTAACAAAATAATTTTCAGTAAAGACTGCTGGAACTATAATATCTACTTGATCATATTTTAAATTGTCAATTAACTTATTCGCTAAATTTAGAGGTAGTATTAATTTCATTTTGTAATTTCTTTTTGAGTTCTAATAACCGTTTTCTATAATCTAAATTATATTTATATATTTCCGACTTTAACTGCTTGAACTTATCCTCGATATTCTCTAGATGCCTCTGTTTTTTCATAAGAATTTCTAAGATCTAAATAAATATTATCTCTTCCATATATTATATAATTCCAATTGTTTTCTAAATAAGTTTTAGTTATTCTACTATTAAACTCTAAGAATAACTGCTCTGCAATAAAGCCTTCTAAACTTTGGATTGTATGTCTTTGCATTTTAGACTATTTATAGTTACTGTTTTACATCTTCCATTTTTACATAATCTACATATATAATATCCGGAATTAGATAACTGAATCTTTAACAGTCTTCCAGTTTTCTTATTTCTGATATTTCCTGAGTTGTCCATTTCATAATTTTCTCAGTTCTCTATAGTATTTCAATTATTGTCTATATCCATTTCTAATATCTTAGATACTGCAAAGGTAATGCAAATTTTTTGCCCAAACAAGTAAATTTTAAAAAATTTGATAAGTGACACTAAATTTATATTTTAGGTACTTAAAATTAATCCCCCCCCCCCTATTGTTCAGAGGAAGTGAAATTATTTGCAACTTTTTTACACATTTCTATAAAATCTTCTTTTGATATATCATTTTTAGATATATTACTCCACCAAGTACATATAACTACATTTTCTTTTGTATAGCCCTTAGAAGAGTCAATTCTGTCAAGAGTAGGATGGTTTAGCTTATTAGTGTTGTCTAGGGTTTTGTCAAATTCAATTCCAGTATAATAACATTTGTAATTTTGTTTTTCTAATATATCCTCTATATCTTGCTTAGATAATTGAAATCCTCCTTTGTTTTCTGCGGTTTTAGAATGCTTCCCATGAGTATATAAGCAAGTAATAATATCTGACATTCTGTTTTTTCTTTGTTCCTTTTTATTTTTTACTTGACAAGATTTACAAGTACTATGATTATTTTCGTAAAAATTATTAGGATCATCGTCGCCACAAAACTTGCATTTACAGTCAAGAGTTCTATCTTTAGTTTTAAATTGTTTCCCGCACTTAGTATCAATTATTTCATAATCAGATTCAAAGTTTTTTGTAATTATTTTTTGATTAGATAAAAAGTTGTCTATAGATTCATTTATCTCATTTTCAATTCTCCTCTTTCTGGTATATGCGGTACTATCTCCGCATTTCCAAATTTCTTTCATCTCGGTTATAGAATAATACTCTGTTGGAGTGTTGAATAATTCCAAAAGTAACTGTTTATTTTTTACGCTAATAGTCTTATTAAATATAAACTCAGGACAGTCTAATATAGTGTTTAGTTTAAATTTAAAAGAAAATCCATTTTTGTTTAATTTTTCTATAACGTTATCTTGTTCAAGTTTTTTCAATTCTCCTCTTACAAATTCTCTATTACATACATCTTCTAACATTTGATACGTAAATTCCGCAACTTGTTCTTTTTGAAATGCGGAAATAGCTCTTAAAATAAGTTCACTTCTTATATCCATATTATTTCATTTTAATGATACAATGTTACTAATTATTTTCTGACCTACCAAATTTTGAATAGAATTTTTAATATTTGAGTTATATTTATATTTTAGGTTAAAAATGTAGTAATGAAGATATGGTCTGAGTGAGTTTCGGGCGATAACACATACTCTTAACTCCCCCCACAGGGATTGAGAAAAAAGTAAAAACATTATAATTTTCTCAAACAGATTTACTAACAATTAAAAACAAAAAGATTATGTTTACAATTGAAGAGACAAAGAAAAGCAAAGGTTTCAAATCAGTAAAGGAAAACATTGCAGCTATCGAAGCGGTAAGAAAAGAACGCTTTGACCAAAATTTGGCTTTAGCCGGATTTAACGGGAAAAACATTGTATTGACCGGGAATTTTTCTGAAAGAAAGTTTAAACCGGCTGGGGGACAAGAACGTTCTTACATTGTTTTGGAAGCGGTTTACTTTGACGATAAACCAGAGAATGGAAAAATCGGAACGCTTGCACTATCAGCACTGAAAGCAAGTGTAAAGCCGTCAATTGACGAAAATTTGCAGTCGGTTGTATCTGACTTTTCAGAAATTTCTGAACGTGAAGCACTTAATAAACTTTTGGAAGATAAAACCTACCTAAAGTGTGAAAGTACATTGACCGTATTAAAGCCTGAATTTTATCAGGAAAACGGACAAAACAAAGTTCGGTATGATGCCGAAAAAACAAAGAAAGGATACAAATATAGCGTTGCTACATTGTAAACCTTTCAACGGGTGCAAATGTTTGCACCCGTTTACATTCAATTAAACAGATTAAAAACAACTAAAAAAGATTAAAAATCATGAAACAAACAGAAAGTACGTTACAGTTAATGGAGTCGTTTACACATACGAAGAGTATTTGGAAATGTTAAAGAATAGAGATTAATCTCTATTCTTTTTTGCTTACGTAGCATTTACTAACTTCGTAGAATAATCATAATATGAAAATATTCGTAGTAAAAGGTGTAGCCAAAGGTGATAGAGTGTATTACGAAGGACTTAATTTTAAGATCCATGCAGGAGATTGGCTTCCTAACTATGAATGTTATTTTCAGGTGAAGAAAGACGATCTTGGGAAATATACAATATTGAAGTGTATTCCTGTAGATGCCGAGAATAGTTGGAATAATGCTATCTCTGTAGATAAGGATGATGAAGAGTGTTGTTGAATGGGATAAATGAGCGTGGTTCCACTATCATTCTCTCTCCACCTCCAGAAATTTTTTCCATTTTCCCAATTCTCCAAGAAAGAGCACTTTTAGCATTTCAATTTTGAAAACTCTACTCAACATATCTGAACTTGTTTTAGAGCTAAATTTGAGTTTTCACAAAAGTCTCTTTCCAAAATATATATTTTCTAAGCCCATACAATCTTAAATTTAAGTTTATATATAACAAACAAAAAGACAGCCTAGGAGTCTATAAAATATGTGCCGATGAGACTAGGACGAAACTATCCTCAGTTGAGGATAGTCCACTGTTTACAAGTTTATTCATATAAGACCATAATGGGTACGCTCTGAGACTATGTAGTTGTTGTGAAACAATTCAAAGTATAGTAGCACAGGAAGGTCTAAATTTTCATTTCTTTTTGGTACTTTCAAGACAAGAGCAACCGTTACGTGGTTTGAAAGATAAGTAAGTATATACTGAAACTAATAGCTCTTTATTTGTTTAACAAATTTAAGACCTCACACTGTAAAGGCAAAGTGTATAAAGTTATGTCAAGATTCAACGTACAAAGAGAACAATTATCTGGATACATTCAGAATGCAATTATGTGTATTGAACTTGGAACTAATTTAAAGTTTACAAGAGCGGAAGATTGGACAAGTACAAATCAAGGTCATGCACTGCACTTTGCAGGAAATTTATACAAAGGGGAGCAAACTTGGGATGATATTATAAGGTTCATCAAAATGCAGTTCGCACATAATCCAGAAACTAAATGTATTGATGAAGACACTTCAGATTTCGAGGAATTGGCTCTCGGTAGCAATTTTGGTGAATGGATAGTTTACATTACTATTTAAATATGGTGACTAAAAAAACTCAATAACTTCCCAAGACATTGAGGGCACCAGTTTCTTTAGAACTTTAAGGCTGAGAATGTGCATAAAGTGAAAATAATCATCGGATAAAGGTAGATTAATCTGAAGTTTTAGGTGTAAAATGCAAAAATTTAAAGCCTCACACTATATAGGTAAAGTGTAGATAAAATGGAACAGAATTATTCAAACGCTCCTGCAAAACGTTTTACTCAAAACAGAATGTTTAAAAACTTGTCTGAAGAAGAGTTAACACTTCTAGGATTAGGTGGTCCTGAACCAGAAGAGTATATAAAAACGTTACCAGAGAGTGTCAATAAAACAATATTAGTTGATACAAATCCTTCTAGAGATTGGGTTGAACACACTACGTTGGTTGAAGGATATACAAGACACAGAACAGAAGTTAATTTTGTAGACTGTGATTTTTGTAGTACCATCTGGTCTAACATTGAAGATTTCAAACACATATATACTGAAATGAAGAAGCAAGATAGAACTCAATATCTTGCCATCACGGTGAGTTTGAGACAAGTAGGAATGCGCAGAACTTTGGAATATCTAGCTCAGTTTGAAGAGTTTGGAATAACCGAAGAAGATTGCAAAGAAATTCAATCTCATAGAGTGGCTTCATCAAAAGATCTTAAACATGAACGTAGTCATGTTCACAGATTGTGTAAAGGAGATAAAGCACTAAACATATATTCTTACAGTGATACAGGAACTCCAATGTTAGCAGGAATCATAAAAATCAATTAATATGACACACACAATCTACAAAAACATCAAGTTAACAGTAAGTGCTCCAGATCTCCCTATGTTAGCAATAGGAATGGATTCCACTCAGTTTGGAATTGCATTAATATGGATTTCATTTATTATTAGTTGGAAATAAAAACCTCGCACTGTATAGGTAAGTGTATAACATCATGAGACAATATTTCTATTTAGTAGCTCACACAATAGTAGGAGATGATTTACATATTGATAAAATCTTTCTCCAGGAACATGATGCCATTCGTTGGGGTAAAGTCTTAGCAACAAAAAATCCAGACTATTCCGTAGGTTTGTACAGACAGGAGATTGCAAGGACAGCAACGGTGAGGTTTGTAAAGACCTTAACCGCTTACAAGTCATCTGGGTCGGATAATGATATTGATCAATGTAGATAAGATATGGCAGAAGAAACTATAGTAAGAGAGAACTTGATGACAAGAGAAGGGTATTCTCCCTATTGTCTCCAATGTTCGGTGATGCCTAGAACGTTTTTCAACGGAGAACAATTTCAATGTCCTAATTGTGGATGGATTTCACAATTTCCAGAAGATTTCATAGAGAGGTACAAAAACAAGTGGAAGATAAAATAACGAAATATGGCAACGGTAATTCAAAAGAGATTGAGAAAAGTGATAGAAGATTCTATGGTTTCAAATGAGACGCATACTATGTATGCTAATAGAACTAAGTATGTAGTATATCACGGAAGAATTGAAGCGAAAGTAACTCCAGAAGGAATGATTACCTCTAGAGATATATTGTTTCAAGAATCTCTAGCAGTCTTTAAATAAATTTAGACCATCTAAAGGATAACTCCGAATTAAGTTGGAGATTCTTCCTTTAGATGGTTAACTTTTAAAATTACACAAAATGTCAAAGAAAGAGATTTTCACTAAAAATTTAGTTACTCCTAAGGAAGCTCTATCAAAGTGTTTTCGAATTGGAGCATTAGTTTATTTCAAAGATGGATCATATGTTGTGAAGAAGTCAGACCAGTCTGATTTCGCAATGACTGTTGGATGCTTGCTCTCGAAGGAAGCAGATGATTTGTTTCAAATAATTGATGTTAACAAGCCTTATCCTACAGCCCACTTAAGCATAGAATATGCTGTTCCAATTAATAATATAAAAGTTAGGAATATTAACACTGGTACAGTTTATTATTGTAGCAACATAAACATTGTAAACTGTAGCGGATATGCAGTTGAAGACTTCAATGACAATGAGGTTATGTATAACAATACGTTAACTACATTGAAAACTATCCTCAAAGCATCTAAATTCGGAAATTGTCAACTATTATAAAAATTTAAATTGTATGGAAGAGAAAGTAGATTACAGCAAAGACATTCAAGTAACATTTCACAATAATAAAACGTATCCAGCTAAATTGATAGCAAATGACCCAGTATTTGGAGTAGTTGTTGGATTTAGAAATGAGTATGGAGAACTATGGATTCACAGTGAACGTTTTCATGACTTTAAGTCAGCTGGAGATTATTATGTGAAAATTTCTAATGTTCCAGAAATTGAAGAGGGACCAATAGTAAAGGTAGGTAATGTAGTTAGTACTAAAGAAAGAACGCTTCTGATTACTGAAATAAATCCAGATTATATTACTGGAATAGATATTCAAGGGAAGGGTTGGGCATTGCTGAGAAAAGACATTTTAAAGCTGTTAACTGGTGACGAGGCTGCTCAGTTTTGCATATATGTAGCTGCTAACACTGGAACAGTATTACTTGCAAATGGTTCTCTTTTTGATCTAATTGGAGGATGGTGGTATAAATGTGTCATTGAAGGACTTACTTGGGTATTTCAATTTGAGGAAATTAAGACAACTGGTGATGTAATAGCTTCTCTAGTTATAAATGTAGAATCAGGAATTTGCGTTCCCGAATCTATATTACAGGAATGTCCATTTGCTAACTTGCACCATATATCCAATGCAGAAAATCTTGAGGTTATCACGAGTGATGAAGTTCTTAAAATTATGTTAAGAAAATGATTACTGCTGAACAAATCCATAATGAACTTTGGGATCTGGGTCTTAACAGACTTGCAGATCTCAAAAGTACAGTTGTTGACAACAAGGCTATAGAAACTAAAAGAAATTTAGAAAGTCTAGGATTTACACAGTCTGAAACTTACAAAAATCTAAGTAAGAAAGTCAAAAAGATGGAGGAAAAGGTAGTATATGACTTTTTCAATCAAAGATTTGACGGAGTTGTATTTGTTCCTACAAATGATTTTGTAAATCTTCTTTTAAAGTATGATCTATATTGTTCTGTGTTTGAAGATTTCTTGGGAGAAATTCCTGAAGAAAACATAGACGAAATACTTGACGCTAAGAACACTCTGACGGAAATTAAGGATATAAATGTATATTCTAATAGGTACAAAAATCTAGTTTCTCAAATTAGCGATAGTTATATAGGAGAGTGGTGTAATGAAGCCCTATTGTCTTCAATAGATGAAGAACCCTATCAAGAATGGAAATGGAACGGTCGTCCAGACTACTACGAAGCCTTAGAAATGATCGAAAATGGATGGAATATTATCCTATCCTATGATTTCGAACTTAGTCGCAATACTCCAAAATCCTTTTATGATAACTGCGATATGATAAGAATCAGATGGGGATTTAAAGATAGTATCAATAAATTTACTCATTTTCCTATTACTGAATTAGGTATTAATCCTAGGGCAGGACTATCAGGCAAAGCACTAAGTCCTGATACTTTGCTTATAGCAGCTCCTAGAGATGAAATAAAACACATTGTTGAACTAGAGGAAGTTCCTAAGGTATTAATTAAAGACCCTTTTGTATTTCAAGTTCTTGAAAATGATGTAGTTATATTCTCCAAATGGGGAGTAGAAAGTAAAGACGAATTGTTTGAAAAATAATAAAACTAGTAAATTGACATGCGTAGCACAAAAACAACAAAAGAGAAATTAATTGAAAGAATTAATGCACTAAAAGAACTTCCTAGAACTGACAACGTTCAATCCATGCTGAATAGATTAGAGCAGGAATTGTCAGATTTGGGAGATCATTCTTTCGAAAGAGAATGTTATTCTTTTTAATATGGAAAGAGCATTTTTCAATTTTGTGTACTCCCTTATTGAGACTGCTATGAAGTATAACTGCAGTCTCAATATTGAGGAGTTTGTGGGATATGTAACCATACATACAGATTGTGATGTAATCACATTAACTATGAATGATGGCTATGTGTCTGAGATACGTTATGATGGTACTCATTTAATATTAGATGAGGATATGCAACGTAAAATAACTAAACTTATGAAAGAATGAAAATTATAGAAATAAATAATAGGAAAGATACTTACGTTTACGACGAAGAGTACTGTGAGTTTTTTAATGATGACGGGGACTGGGAACATCTAGATCCCAACGATATAAGTCAGGAATTTGAAATACCTAAAGAGAGAGAAACTTTGGTTCTTAAACAAGAACTACAAAATAAGGTGTCTTCTGAACACCTAAAGGGGTTAGAGAGAAATAGCAAGGGAGAATACACAGCTGAATTTAGTGGACTAGATGCAGAGGGAGATTTTAAATTTAAAGGAATGTATTATAACATAACGTGGTTTAAACTGAGGTCTAAACATACTACGTCTACTCAAAGTACTTCCAAGGAAAGTTCTTCTATTTCTCTTTCTAGAAAAAAATTATTATTAACTAAATATTTTAAATAAAATGGAAAAGACTGGAATATTTTTCAAATACCTCGGAAACAATCTCGATGAACTTTATCAAGAAAGAATATCATCTCTAAGTGGAGATATTCAGGCAGCTAGTGAAGATAAAGTCAGAGCTTTAGAGAAAAGAGTCAGACAGCTCAAGAGAGAGAAGGAAAGACTTCTCGACTTGGGACTAAAGAATCGGCAGGACTTAACTCCTACATTTGAGAATATCAATGCAGAGGAGTGGGTAAAGCAATATCATGAGTTGAATTATGATCTAGAGATTACTGAAACAGAACTTAAAGTAGCTAGAGCAACTCATAAAGAACTCTTTGGAGGCGAAGAGGAGGAAGAGGCAGAAGATTAACCATCTAAAGGAAAAATCCAGTTTAATTTGGAAGATTCTTTTTAAATGGTCTAATTTTTAAACTTGTTTAAAATGAGAACAATAATTATTTCTATCCTGTTGATGCTGCCCATTCTCAGTAATGCGGCATCATACAAATATTTATATGCAACTAAAGACAAGGCTAAGAATGCAGTATTAGTAAGTGATAAATGGGCAAATATAGAGTTCGACGGTGAGGAAGAAATAATTATTCTCTCATTTGAAGATAAGTTTGCTTATTTTAACATTCTGGAGCTACTAGAAAAAACTAAAGAGAAAATTATATTTAAAGTTTTGACGGACAATAGAACGGTAACAACTTTTACGGTTTCCGAAGACTTTGTAGTTTTCTTTTACAAGGATTATAAATTTATTCTTACTAACATTCCAAAGAAATATTGGTAAAGTAATCATAAATTATAATTTTTGTGGCAGTGCAAAAATACTACAATAATTTGAATATTATGAGCATAGCTTTAATACTAAAATGTTGAGTAGAAAATTTTTTGTAATGTTTGCTTGGTAGGTCAAAAAAATTGTAGTACCTTTGCACTGTTAATGTTCCAAACTACTAAAGTAGCCATAATTGTCCTATGGTGTAATGGTAGCACAACAGATTTTGGTTCTGTCGGTCTAGGTTCGAATCCTAGTAGGACAACTCATGTAAAGCAGTAGTACGACATTTAGGCATCGTACCTTATAATCCAGAGTCGGTAAAGTCAGCTGAATAAATCCGATGAAGTATATCTATAGAATAAAGCCACAGCTAGCACGAAGATAACTATAGGAACTGGAATCTCCAGTGTAGAAATACTGCTTTACAACCTTATAAAGGTCCCTTAGCTCAATTGGTTAGAGCATCTGACTCATAATCAGGCGGTTATCAGTTCAAGTCTGGTAGGGACCACTACATAAATATCCAATACAAAATATATATAGATGTGAAATCTCTATATTCAACTGCCTGGATGGTGGAATTGGTAGACACTTCAGATTTAAGCTCTGATGCCCATTGCGGGCGTGTGGGTTCGAGTCCCACTCCAGGTACATACTTAATCAATTAATTATTAATTAAATTAAATTAAAATGAAGAAAGTATTATTGATGTTTATTGCTCTTATGAGTGTTGTGTGTTTGAGTGCACAAGAGTTGAGAATGCCAAAGTACAAGTTTACTGACAACTGGTCAATCAGTGTGGGTGGAGGAATTATGTCCTCGTTTGGAGATAAACAAAGTTCTTTTGAACATAAAGATTTCTCCAATCCGTCTGTACATTTAGGATTAAACAAGTATTTTACTCCAGTAGCAGGAGCTAGATTTCAAGGAGAGTGGAAGAAGTTTAATACTGAATTAGAAGATGTCCATACAGCAGGAGTCTATAGTGATTTGTTAATCAACCCAATTAACATTTTCAATTCAAATTACGATAGAAAATTTAATGTAGTAATTCCAATTGGTGTAGGTTATTTACATTCATTTAAAAATGATCAAAGTGCAAAACAAGACTTCCTAATTCCTAGAGTTGGACTTCAACTTAATTATGACATTACAGATGCAGTACAATTAAATCTAGAGGGAATGGCTTCATTATCGCATGACAAACTAGACTTTATTGTAAATAAAGCACAGTATGATGGATTTGTTACTACTTCTTTAGGAATTACTTATAAATTTAAGAATCATAATGGAAGTCGAGGATTTAAGTATATTCCGTCTTATGACCAGGAAGACATTGACTTTTTAAATGAGGAAATTAACAGAATTAAAGCAGAATGTGAAAAAACTCCGAAAACAATTACTGTAGTTGATACTATTCACGTAAAAGATACTGTATTTGTTAGAGAAGTTTCTCCGACCACTATTAGATTCCATATTAATTCTGCCGAAATAGTTCCTGAGCAAATGGCTAATGTTAGAAACATAGCTGATCATGTTAAAGATAACGCTATTAAAAAGTTAGTAATTACTGGTTACGCTGATGCAAAAACTGGAACTCCAGAATATAATCAGAAGCTCAGTGAGAAGAGAGCAGAATCTGTTAAAAGAGCGTTAATTAATTTTGGAGTACCTGAAGATAGACTAATTGTAGGAGCTGAGGGAGATAAAGTTCAGCAGTACGAGGATAATGATTGGAATCGAGCTACAATTATAGTCTCTCAAAATTAAATTCAGACCATTTAAAAGGAATATCCAAATTGATTCGGAATTCTCTTTTAAATGGTTAAACTCAAAAGTCTCTAATTATGTCCAAAAGTAAAAAACTTCCTATCTACAAGGATAGAGGAATTGCACAACATAGCACTTTCAGAAGAAAAATAAAAAGAAGAATAAGACAAAAAGTCAAAGAGTTATTAACTCTACTGGATATAGAATCTTATGAACTTCCCTCTCCGAAAGTTTTGGTAAATGACTATGATTGGTGTGATTATATCTTTGATTTTAGATTTAAGAGCCAAAGTAGATATATAAGAGATACAGAAGAGTATGATAAATATATGGAAGAATCGCAAATTAGATATTCTAGAAAATAGAATCTAATCTTTTTAGATTCTTTATATTTAAAGAGTGACTAAATAAAAGAACTCCTTTATATAAGGACAACTTTTGCCAACCTAGTGAGGTTTTATCCTAGTGTTACCACTCTTGATGAGTAGAGGATAGATCTTTATGGCAACATAAAGTTAACAACCTCCTCCAAGTAGAGGAGGATTTCGAGTAATGATGTTCAATGGTAGCATGATAGCTTTGGGAGCTATTCGAGCCAGTTCGAGTCTGGCTTACTCGACGAGCAGAAGTAACAGTATAGTGTAGAGTTGCATAGCTACCTTAAACAAGTAGTGGTGGGAGCGTAACGAACTTCTACTGTAAAACTTTGATTCCTGTTTCGACATTTTCAGTCTAAATGCTGGGTAGCGGATATAAACTAGCTACCAAATATCGCGGAGTAGAGCAGTGGTAGCTCGTCAGCCTCATAAGCTGAAAGTCGCAGGTTCGAATCCTGCCTCCGCAAGGCTACATATTAGAAACCTCCACGTGGTGTAGCTGGATTTAAACTAATTCTAATAATTAATATTATGGAGTATAATAAACATGAAGTAATAGCAAAGGAAAGAGGATATACTATATCAGAAGACGGAATAGTATATAATCCTAAAAATAAATCTGTAGGAACTAGTGGCAAAAATAGATATAAATATTTTTCATTTAGAATAAACGATAAAATTATCAAAGTATATTTTCATAGATTCCAGGCATACAATAAATTTGGAAATAAAATATATGATGAAGGAATGGTAGTTAGACATTTGAATGGAAATATTTTGGATAATTCTATTGCAAATATAGAAATTGGAACTAATTCAGATAATATGATGGATATTCCAGAAAAAATAAGGCAAAAAAGATCTTCAAATGCCAATAAAAAATATCCTGATGATATAGTATCTCTAATAAAATCTGACAGAGAGAAAGGAATGTCTTATAAGGAATTAATGAACAAATATAATATCTTAAGTAAAGGAACTTTAAGCTATATTATAAACAATAGATAAATATATAATATTAAGTTATAAATAACCGGTCAATGTTTATAACTTATGTGGAATGGAGAAGTGGTCTATCTCGCTGAAGCACATATGCTCAGAGGCCAAAGGTTCGAATCCTTTTTCCACAACAAACTCCTTTTGTGGCTCCCAATAAATTAATTATTAACAATTTAAAATTTTTTAAGTATGAAAAAAGTAATTAATGTTGTAAAGAAAGCTGCTGAGTGGTATTTTGAACAGAGTTCCAAAAGCTATGTATGGTTAGTTTCAGGAACTATTCCTCCGCCTAACAAAGGTTTGGAGTGAGTATACTACTAAAGTACCAAAAAGGTACAGTTTTAACTTATTAAATTAATAAAATATGCATCAGTGCGATTATTGTTGTTGGTATTATAATAGTAGTTGTGATTGTCCATATACAATGAAAAAACGAGCGTGTGAAAACGCTTTAAAAATTAAAGAGAAAAATGACATGACTAATGAAGTGTCTTCAGAAGATATAGAAAGGTTTAATTATCGTATGAAAGAAGTAATTCAAGATTACAAGACTAAACAAGCTAAGACAATTCAAAGTGCTAAAAATATAGTAATATCCTAAATATGAGAGATAAAAAATTTAAATTCATTTCCATAATATTTGGAATTATTTTATTTATTGTGTTGATGATTCAATGGTAATTGCCTCAATGGGGGAATAGGTAGACCCACTGGTAAGAATTTTACATGATAATTAAATACCCTCTTGTTGGAACTGGTAGACATCCATGATTTAGGCTCATGGGCGAAGTAACAGTAGCGTGAGAGTTCGAATCTCTCAGAGGGTACTATGCGTAGAACAGACATTTTAGAACGTAAAGAAGACATCCTTAAATGGATAGGAGAAGATTTACCAAATGCAGAGATTGCTAGAAGACTAGCCTGTAAAGTAGATACTTTAAAGTCTTATTACACTAAGATGGGAATAACATACTCAGGTAATCAAAGTGGCAAGGGAATAAAGGGAAGTGCTAAGGAGAGGAAGACAGCTGAAGAATTAGCTAAAAATCCTTTAGTTTCATCTCATAAGCTTAAACTCAGGATACTTGAAGATGGTATTAAGGAGCATAAATGTGAGTGCTGTGGATTAACTAGCTGGAACGGTAAACCAATCCCACTGGAATTACATCACATAGACGGAAACCATTATAACAATGATTTATCCAACTTGCAAATATTATGTCCTAATTGTCATACTCAGACCAGTAATTATTCATGTAAGAAGTAGGAACCAGTGCCTTCGGGCGTGTCGGTTCGAGTCCGACCTGAGGTACTTTTTTTATTTGTTTAATTCTAAAAATAAATTAAGATGAAAGTAGTACTAAGTACAGTATTAGATTTTGAATCCTTAGAGGATTTAGCAGCTGCCTGTGCAGATTGTATTGAAAATAGTGATTTAACATCTCTCGACAATGGAGTTCCAGAGGATTGGGATCTTCCAGAAGTTTGGAATGAAGAAGTGGTTAAAGACTTCTTAAAATTCAATGGTTCTATATTTGCTAGATGTCAAGGAATTGATTTGGAGACAGATCTTTTTGACGATAATTTTAGTGAAACAAGAGTAGAAATAGAAGAGTAATGATAGGACTTATTTTGTTTGTAGTATGGGTAGTTTCCGTGGTAGGTGCAGTATCATATTATGCACGGGAAACCATGGATCCCACCGCACCTAGAGTAGTAATAGCTTTTTTCCCTATAGTAAATACTTTATTCTGTTTAAGAAAAAGGTTGTTTAGTAATGTATTCAATGACATAGTTAAAGAATTTAAATAATGCCGAGTTATCAAATTACAATTAATGCTCCAGAGGGTAAAATTCCAGTTTACAACGAAAGTACTCAAAGTATTGATTTTGTAGACTCTGACATTAGAGAAAGAGTTAAAACCTACGAGGACGCACTTAAAGTCTTGGAAGAAGAAAGACCATCCTATGTTGATGACATGCCCAAACATCTAGCTGCAAGAATCAAATGTGAGACTATCTTAAGAGCATTGAATGGGGATCATAAATTCCATCTTACAGAGGGTGCTTGGTATTATCCTTGGCTAAAAATATATCTAGAATCTAGTACTCCTAAAGAGTATAAGATAGAAAGTAATCCTCTATTTCTTTATGAAGGTAAAAAATACCGGCTGCGCTCTTTTCGTTCTGCCAGTGTTTATGGCGGCGTTACTTATTTCAATGCTAATAATGATGATTCTGGCAATTCTGATGCCTGTGTCGGCTTCGCTTGCCGGAGTAGAGAGATAGCAGACTATTTTAGCGAGCAGTTCAAAAAGCTCTATTTCGATGCTATCTACGGAGGCATATTAGAGTATAAATGGTTAATTAAACAAAAAGAAACAAAATATGAAAAAGTGTAATGAAGTATTTTTCAGTGATAAAGGTATGACTAGTACAAGTGCGAATCATTTAGCTAACATTGCCGCTGAAGTGGTTCAAGCTCGTAAACTAGAGTTAGAAAACGTTACGTTTATTAGCGAATATATTTCTGTACTAGGCACTAACAGAGAAAAGGTTCTTGTTGTAGAAGGTAATAGTGCAGAGGATATAACTAGGATAAAAGAATCTCTTAAATTTATTTCCGAAGCTAATTCATTTATCGCTTGGGTTAGAGAAGCTATAAAGGCTAAAGAAGAAGAGCTCAATGAAATATCAAACATCTCTCTAGAAGATTACTGCAACTTAATGAAAGTTGAAGTTCCTCTATTGCCCAGCAGAATGCAAGAAGTCACCGAAGAAGACATTTTGGGAACTTGGAATATTAAAGAGAGAAATGAGTATTACTCGTTGGAAGCCTACTCAGCTGCTATCGGTAAATTTATTCACCCAAATGGAGCTTTTTCTAAAGCTCGTAAGCAGTTACAGGCTAAGCTAACTAGACCTCATATGTAGATAAGAGTTCTTCTTCCAACATAGTAATCTATGACTATATTCCCTCAGTAGAGCTATCTACAGTTGAAGATTCGTTTCTTGAGATGCAGAATACGCATAGAGCTTTGACTGCTAGGCTAAATCAGTTGAAATTTAGATTGAAGACTGAGGCGGCAGAGTTAACTAGGAAAAGACATGATGAATGGCACATGCTTGCAGATGAAATGAATTCTAGAAGACAAAAACTATATTCAGACTTAATTACTTATAAAAATTCTGAAACTCAGAAAATAAGTCAACTGAAAATAGTTATTCCAGAGGCACTTAAAGAAGTGTTTGATTTTCTTCAGAATATCCAAAATGCAAAGAAATAAAGGTGAATAGGACTTAATCCTCATTGGGATTTAACCATTCTTTGTGTGAGTAAAGAAATATACCAATAATTTATTAAATAAAGAATATAATCTTAATTTGTCAATCTGACAAATGTTTAAATTACTGACAGTTCGCAGAAATATATTAAATTTCTGTCTTGGTTTTTGGCTTCGCTTTGCGAACTGGTCTTTGCTTTCGATTTAGTTCTTGGCATAATTATATTTCTTTACTCACGACTTAAATGTCCCTATCGTCTAGTGGTTTAGGACAAAGCACTTTCGATGCTTAAACACGAGTTCGAGTCTCGTTGGGGATACTAAAAATAAAATTTTTGTAAAAATTTTATCAGATATTTGGCTAGTAAAAACAAAAGTGGTATCTTTGTACCACTGTTTCGGAGGTATAGTGTAAAGGTAGCATAACTCACTGTCTATGAGTAGGAGGGGTTCGAATCCCATACTTTCGGCAAAATATTGGGTAATGGGAAAGTTGATTAATCCGCTGCATTTGGGATGCAGAGATCAACCATTTAGAGGATTAGCTCAGTTGGTTTAGAGCACTTGATTTACATTCAAGGGGTCATGAGTTCGAATCTCATATCCTCTACTCAAATTAATTAAAAATAGACGATTATGGATTATTTAATTTTAGGTATTTGTATTTTAGTGGTGTTCCTTCTAGTAGCATTGATGTTTTGTAACTACATGATAGATCTAGTTTATAATTTTCGTATGACAGTGTTTACAGAAAATCCTGACATATACGAAAAGTTACCATCCTATGATACTATGATGTCCTATTTCTGGATTTCGTTGTATGATTTAGATAACTGGATAGACTTTAAATACCCAGAATGTGGAGGAATCTTTCAAGCTATTAGAAATTACATCAACTATAAAAACTAATAAAATGACAATATTAACTTTCTATAGTATTGGAGTATTAATCTCAATAATATTCCTTGCGATTTTATCCTATATTGCTATCTACAAAGGTAGAGATTTAACCTTAAGAGTATTGATCTCAATAATATTGTATAGTTTAGCATCTTGGTTTTGCATATTTTCTATTATTGTTATTTTAGTTATAAATTGCTTATCGAAGTTTGATACAATATTAATAAAAGGTAGAAAATAATAAAGTTGGCTCGCTAGCTCAATAGGATTAGAGCAACAGCCTTCTAAGCTGTAGGTTCTGCGTTCGAATCGCAGGCGAGTCACCATTTAAAAGGAATATTATATGAGAATTACTTCAGAAGAATATACTCAACTAATTAACAAGTTGAAAAATTTAAAATCTTCATATTTAGATTCTCCGCTCCAATTTGGAAAATATAAAGGGAGAACTTTAAGATGGATAAAATCTTATGATTTGCAATACATATATTGGTTAGCTGATAATACAGATTTCCCTATAGATTTAAATCTTCTTGATTTGCCAGAAAATAATACTTTTAAGCAAAATATTAGTAAAGAAATTTCTGCTGATATAGAAGATACCTTTATAAGGGACTGTCGCATAGAAAGAGAGCAATCTCAAATTGAAGCCTACAGAAGAGAACACGGTCATGGCTGGTAAAATATTTCCTTCTACGCCTCTCTAAATTTGGATATTGATGCGCACCGAGAGGAGGAGTTCTTTCCTATCAACGACCAAAGTAGGAGATAGGTTGAGATACTGCTAATATAGTCGGCTATTAGTATGGATCTCGTAATGGAGGAGTAGCTCAATGGTAGAGCGCAGGTTTGAAGAACCTGGCGTTGGGGGGTTCAATTCCCTCCTCCTCCACAATTTAGCGGGATTGGTGTCAATGGTTAGCATACGACTCTTCCAAAGTCAAGGAGACAGTTCGAGTCTGTTATCCCGCACAAGTCTATAAAACTACTTGAGGTATGAGAAATCTAGAGGAATTAATAAAAGATAATATAGAATTTATAAATTCTATGAGTTGTGAAAAGTGGATTGAATTATTAAAGTCTATAGCTATATCAATATTACCTTTTTATGGTAGTGATAAAAATATAGAAGCAATAAAAAACATCAAATGTATTTCTATTCACTATAATGAGCATGGACTAAGTGAGATTCAATTGACAACTAGTAAGCTAGATTATGAGGATTTTGAAATAAAATTAAATAATGTAGGAATAAAAATATCTCAACAAAGAGGACATTCTAATTTTGAAGAATATTGCTTCATTCCAATTGAAGCATTTAGAATAGTAAATAAGGAAGTATAAGCCTAATTGGTAAGGCAGTAGTCTGAGATGAGACAATATTAGTTAATAATTTTATTTGATGAGTAAGCCAACTTGCAGAGTGTGTGGTAAAACGATTGCTTACGATAACAAGTCTGGATTGTGTAGAAATTGTTATAATGAGCAATGTAATAAAGAGAAGATTGAAAGGTGGAAGCAAACTGGAGATACAGGATGCAAAGTATCTACCACACTTAGAAATTGTATCAGAGATTACATATATACTAAGCAAGATAACAAATGTGCTATTTGTGGAATGGGTAGAATCTGAAATGATAAACCTATCAATTTTATACTAGACCACATAAACGGAGATGCTTCTAACAATTTGGAAGAAAATCTTAGATTAATATGTCCTAATTGTGACTCTCAGTTGGACACTTATAAATCTAAAAATAAAAATAGTGCAAGAACTCATAGAAAAGATTATGAATAAGGAGAGTTGCCAGAACGGTAATGGAACGGACTTGAAATCCGATGTAACGTAACCATTCGTTGAGTGGGTTCGACTCCTACACTCTCCTCAATGTCAAATCAAAACTACTAGTAATCGTGTAAAAGCGGTGTGCCAGTTCGAGTCTGGCTGCTTCCTCTATAAATTTTATATCATGAGTAGAAGTTTTCATCAAAGACATCGAGATTCTCACCATAATAAAAGTCCTAGAGAGATTTTGGCTATAGAAAAAAGAAATGGAGTGAATCGTATCATCTGGAGAAATCGGAAAATTAAACCCTATGGTAGAAAAGATTTCATTGGATATGGGGAAGAGACATATCTTAAAAAATATGGGGAGTATTTTGCTCCTGTAATTGACAAGAAACGAGAAAGAAGAAGGGCAAAACAACAAATTCTTATAGAATTAAGTTTTGACTAAACTTGTCGGGTTGACCGAGTGGCTTAGGTACTGGTCTGCAAAACCAGGTACAGCGGTTCGAATCCGCTACCCGATTCTAATAAAAACATACGTCGGTGGCATGATTGGGAAGCAACGGTCTCCAAAACCGTGATATGAAGGTTCGAATCCTTCACGGCGTGCTACAATTATAAATAAGGGCCGGTAGCATAATTGGGAATGCGCTAGTTTTGCACACTGGAAGATCGGGTTCGAGTCCCGCCGTGTCCACAACTTTTTGGAGAGATGGCTGAGTGGTCTAAAGCACTGCACTGCTAACGCAGCGAGGGTAACACCTCCGTTGGTTCGAATCCAACTCTCTCCGCAATCTAATTTACTATATTATATGAATAGAGCAGAGAGAAGAAAACTTAAAGAGTTAAAGTTTAAGAAACGTCTTAAATTTTGGGCAAATTTAAAGTATCCAGTAAAAGAAAATAGTGAATGGAGGGAAGCAAAGTCTTGGACAGAGCTTAAAGATCATCATGAATTTAGAGACCAGTCTACTGGATATAAACGCAATGATAAAAAATACAATCAGAAGCGTGTAAGAAAGATGGCATTTAAACTAGCTCAAAATGAATTGGAAGACATTAACTATTTCTTAGGAGATGATTTTTATTCATATTATAAAGTAAATATGAAAGCAAGAACCAATAAGAAGACTTGGAGATAGTCTTCTTTTAAATGGTTAAACTTGAAAATTAATAGAATTAAAGGAAGGGTAACGGCAGCAGACTGTAAATCTGCCCTGCTTTAACAAATTGTCGTATCGGAATCGCAGTAGGTGGGTTCGAGTCCCACCCCTTCCACATAATACAGAAATATTCATCTCAACACACATTTGGTTTATTATGGAAGAGAAATTAGACTTAATTATTCAAAAATTGGATGAGTTACTTGTATTAACCAAACGTATTCACCGAGATACAGAACCATCTATTGAAAATAATACATCTGAATATTTATTAAATGTGTTAGGTGATGTTACTGGTGACGTTATAATGCAAGGTTTAACTGGAAGTAGATAGTAGAACGGGCTTGCCTGGTTTTGACAGGTAATTACAAATTATAAGGACGTGTAGAGTTTGTACCAACTCTTTAAAAATGATACACAATTTTAAGTGGCAACACTGAAGTAAGAATGGCAGCGTAAGCTGTGGCTTGTCAATAAGTATATTGATTAAAGTCGGGTTAACGGAGAAGACCTAGAAACAGAAGAGGTGTGGGAAGAAGCGTATAAAGCAGCCCACTTAACTTGAACGCCAAAGGTTAGTAGAGCTGAGATTCTCCACAATGTGTATGGTAGAGACGCAAGGGCTATGCCTAAAAGTACTACTCGTTCTCCAACGTAAATGGAGTGGTGGAAAGCTGACTTCGGTCAGCCCATAGTTTGATAGTTTGTTGTATAGTTAAGCGGAAAGGTGCTAGATGAGTCCGCTTGCAAAGAATCTAGCTCTTCTATGAAAACTATCTAAATGCTAGAACTCACTAGCTGATGTAATAAAAATGAGACACACGTTATCCTTGTAATAAGGATTGTCTGGACGGCGGTTCGATTCCGCCCAAGTCCACTTAACGTCAGATTAAAAATAAGATAAACAAATAAGTTATGGAATCTAGATTATTGCCCAATTACAAGACTGTAGGAAATGAAGAAATAAGTTATCCTACTTATTCTAAATTAAGTGCTTTTATGATAGAACGTGAGACTAACTATATTTCATCTATTGTAGATGTGTTAATAAAGAAAGTTCCTCAAAATAAACCAATAAAATTTCTAGTCAGAGGAATGTCTATGGCTATCCTAACTGGAAGTGTGGCATATCATTTAAGATGTAAAGGTAGGGCATGTGCAATTGATATTTTAAGAAAAGAGGGAGATGATTCTCATATGGGTGTACATTTTAAGGATGATGAATCATATACAGTTGATCCTAGTTATATTTATGTTGTAGTCGACGACCTAGTAGCTTCTGGAGATACTGTCCGAAAACTTGGAAGTCTGGTAAAGTTCAATTATCGCAAAAGAAAATTGGATTTTCTCTTTGTTTCTTCTATTTATTGTAGAGGAGAGTCTGAAGTAAAGTATTGGTCTAAGTATTATAAATATGTGTATAGTAATCGTACAATAAAAACTAAATAGTTTCTAGTGTGGATCTCGTAGCTCAGTTGGTTAGAGCACGATACTTTTAATATCGGGGTCGACAGTTCGAATCTGTCCGAGATCACATAATCAAGATAAACATTGGGTATCATCCCAATATCATATGTGTGTTAGTGATGCCAGTCGTTCGCGAGAATAATTGGCATTTTTTTTATGTGAAATTTTAAAGATAAACAAAATATGGCAAGATTAAGTGATTTACAAAAGTTCTTAGTTTCAAAAAATCCTAACAAAATTCAAGAATCAAAAACTTCAAGTAGTGCTTATTATTACTTTGAAAGTTGCATTATTAGAGTTTCTGATCATTTGGATAATAAGTTGCAACTGAATCCTAATTATATGAACATTGTTTGTTCTAACAATAAGGAATTTGTAGTTTCTGTTCAGGGAAGGGTATTAGCAATACCATATAAAGAGATTAAAGAGCTTATATTAGGGTATATAACTTTTAGTTATATTAGGAATTTAGAACGTTCCGACTTAAAACTTACCCATACTTATAAAGATGAATATTTTGAACTTTTGAAAAGATTTGATGAATTGTCTGTTTCTTTAGAGGAAGTGAATAAAGAATATGTTATATTGAAGAATAAGCAAATTGATGATATTCATTCTCATCAGAAAATAATTAAGGAGCTTACTGAAAGCTACAAAAATATTTCTAATCACTTTATAAAGAAATCAGAAACATTGGAATCAAAAACTAATGAATGCAAAAATCTTACTAAGAAATTAAAGGATGCTAATATGGCTTTGACAAGTGCAGAACATATAGCAAAAATAAATTTAGAGAAAGTTGATAAATTAACGAAGGAAAAGAATGAGCTAATGAAGGAAAATGAAGAACTTAGTGAGAGAATAAAAGCTATAAGTAACAAAGTGTCGGATTTAATTTCGGATTTATAAAGATGGGATTAATTGATAAAGTCACAGCCGTTTCTAAAAAGATTAAAAACAATAGAGATATTAAAGATGTTTCTATAAAATTAGGCGAGGAATGCGGTGAAGTACAGGGAGTAGTAAGTATAATGACTGGATTATCTTCCTACAAAGAGGTTAAGAATAATGACTTAGTTGATGAACTCGTGGATGTGTTTATCAATATAGTGGATATTGGTTTTATTTTTTATGGAAAAAGATTTAGAAATCTGTTTCATAGAAGATTGAGATTGAAACTTAAAAAATGGGAAGAAAAATACCAACTACAACAGTAATGAATGAGTGGGTTTATAATAAATTAAATGAACTGTGTAGGGTACTCCACGATAAATATACTATAAATTGGGGAGGGTGTGCCTTTGTAGCATATTGTATAGCTAGAAACTTATCGGAACGTAATATTCCATATAAAGTAGTGTTATTTGGAAGAATGACAGCGGAAGATATGATTAGAACTAACTATGCTTGTAATCATGCTTCTATTATGGCAGAAGAGAAGTCTCTTATAAATCCCTATAGTATTTGTGGGATGAAAATTCCGAATGAAAGTATTGTAGACTTAACTCCAAAGGAGCTATTAGCATATTACAAAAATGCTAAAGGTTCTTGGAATAATGACTATGATGTAAAACTGAATTCAACCGTAAGTAGACAGATTAATAACTTTTTTAAAACTATATTTTAATATGAAGAAATTTTTATTGACATTTTTTATTGCATTCGTATCTTTAATGACTTATGCTCAAGTAGACACATTGAAATTGATTCCTGGAAAGGAAATTATGTATGAATTGCAAATTGATACTGTAAAGTATGACTATCTAAAGAAGGTAGCTTGGTTTGCAGGATTTCCTGAAGTAGAAGCAACTTTTCAAGAGGGAAAGAAAACAATATGTGCGACTCTAATCAAGGAAGACGATATTATAACTTTAAATGGCAAGAGTTATTTATATCTAAAGAGTATTCCTAAAGACTGGTTTGAAGTAGCTACCTGGGAGGGAGCTCCACATCCAAGAACTATTACTTTATTTTATGGACATAGACTTTCGACTAAGTCTCCTGTAACTGATGAATTTGGAACGTGGTATAGTAGAAAGGATTTTGAAGGAATGACCCTTGATACCGTTACTGTAGCTCATATTCTTAAACCTTTAGATGGTATTAAGGATTTCTATATTAATGGAGAGCAGTCCAAAGCTAGTTATGATATTCAAATAGGAGACACTCTTGAAATTAAATTTGATGTAGAGGAACCAATGGATATTGATAACTATATGTTAGTTAAAGACGAAGATGCCATTAAAGTTTCGGAGCAAGATTCGTTTATTTTAATTCCAACAGAATCAATGGAAGAAGTTGCACCGGTAATTAGCAATGTTTTAGGAGATTATACAGTAGAATCAAGAAAGTTTAATATCAATGTGTTTCCAAAGTTTGCCATTGAAGAATTGTCTTATACAACCTTTAGAAAAGGGAATACAGAAAAGAAAGACTATACTGATACTTTAGAAATAAGCCCAATTGTTTTAAATGGAGATTCAGTTATTTTGGAAGTTGTAACCAATGAAGACAAACTTGGACCATTTAAAGAAGAATCTTCCAAATTTTCTTGGAATAAGAATGGAAAAGATCTAAGTGATTCTCTTTATATGGTAAAAGATCATAGACTTATCATTCCTAAATATAATAAAGAAACAATGGATGGTAAGTATAATTGTATTGTTACTAATTCTAAAACTACATTTACTGTAACGTTTGATATAACATCTAATTATCCGACTTCTAATGAAACTATAGGTGTTGATGATTTTAAAGTATTATGTCAAGATGGACATATGCTAATCAGTAATGCTGTTTCTAAACACTTAGTTGTATCTGATGCTTCTGGAAAAATGTTGGTAAACAAAGTAATTACATCTGATATGGAGCAAATTTCTGTTCCTAAAAATACTGTTCTATTTGTTACCGTAGAAGGAAAGACTATTAAAACAGTCTCTAAATAACCTGCCAATATTCTATTAACTTTCTAAAATGTACGAAATGATAATACCAATATTGTTACTAATATTAGGTGTTGTGTTCCTAAGAATTGATCCATATCTTGATATTAGTGACGATGGTATAATCCTTTGGTACTCAACACTATTAACAAATAAACGTAAATACATAAAACTTAAATAAGATGGCTATTTTATCAAAATCAATTACTGCGAGCTCTTTAAAAGCAAAATCTTCTGGAATTCTATCAGTTTTTTATAAGACTATTGATTCTTTGCAGGAAGTAGTTAAGTCTGCTAAAGAAGAGGCTGAGGTTAAACAGCAAAACATTGACAAATTGGCTTTGGAGAAGGAAGAGCTTATGCAAGTTGCTCAAGAAAATGAAGCTGTTGTTAATAAACTTTCAAAATTATTAACTGATGAGTAATTGTTGGAGTGAGGTACAAGACTACTTAAAGCCTGGAAACTTAGTTAAGTTTAGAGGAAACGAATTGGGAATAATTCTTCCAGACGAAGAGGGAAATGGAATACGAGTCTGCGGTGATGGAAATTCTTGTAGAGCATGGTATAATGAAGAGGGTTTAAGACACATGTGTGGTTCAATAGAAAAAATATGGGGACCTGCACCTAATAGGTATGGAGTGAGTTTTGATACCGAACATAGAAGACTTTTATATCCTCCTGCAAAGGCTGAAGTAGATGTATGTGATAGAAGGAAAGTGTTTGTAGGAACTAGTAATAAAGCTAGCAGCAATGATATATCTAGAGTTCTACAAATTATTAAAAAAGAAGGAAAAGTAGCTGTTTTTTGGGATACAAATAAGTCTTCCATAGCAAACCATGAAATTTTAGCCAAGTGTCATGAATTAGTACTAGTTACTCCAGAAGGTTTTCGTAGTGGTGACTATATAGGTAAAGGCTTAGACGAAATGATTAGAACAGCTCTAAACGACCGTATTAGAATAAGAGTACTTGTTGAAAATAAACTTAGGAAATACGATCGTACGGAGTGGAAATACCCAGAGACAGAAAGTTTTGTAAACTATTCCCTACTATTTGTTTTATGATTAATTACACAGTATTCACTGATGGGGCATATTCATTTGCTAGAGAGCAAGGTGGATGTGCCTTTGTTATTTTAAATGCCGAAGGTAAAGAAGTAGCGGAGTATTCTAAATGCTTTGTCAATTGTACCAACAATCAGATGGAAATGATGGCTTGTATAATAGCTCTAGAGTCTGTAAAAACTCCTTCTGAAATTCTAATTATGAGCGATTCTATGTATGTGATAGGAACATATACAAAGAACTGGAAAAGAAAAAAGAACCAAAAACTATGGGAAAGGTTTGATAAAGCTATAGCTTTTCACAAAAAGGTTGATTTTCAACACGTTAAGGGTCATGAAGACAATTTCTATAATAATAGATGTGATCAATTAGCGGTAGAGGCAACTAAAATTTGTTTAACTAAATAAATAATTACAAATGAAGTACAAGAAGAAATTAGCTTATTTGCAGTCTCGCCAAGCATGGTGGGATAAACAACCAAGGGATTATCAAGCAGCAACAACTAGACCGGGATCTGTAAAAGTAAAATAAAATAAATAAGTAGAAAAACATGGAAGGAATTAAAGAGTTAATTTGGTTGAAGGATGGAAGAACTTATAGGCAAATTGAGGAAGGCGTGCAGCTAATTCCAGCTTTGCCTAAAAAAGTTTACAATATGTGCATGGACCCTTATGAACGAATATATTTGGAGGAGTATTGCGAGAAGTTCAATTTTGAATTTAAGATCTATGGTCTAGAAAATAGATTTATTGATCATGTCATGACTACATTTGAAAATACATCTGGAAATCTAGGAATCCTTTTAAATGGTACTAAGGGAACTGGTAAGACAGTATGTGCTAAAGTTATAGCCAATAAAATGAATCTTCCAGTTATCATTATTCCGAGAAATATGAAAGGTTTACAAGAATTCGTTTCAAAAATTAGTTCAGATGTAATCCTCTTTTTTGACGAATTCGAAAAATCTTTTGACAGAAATGATTCTACTATTCTAACTATTATGGACGGTGTATACAATAGTAAACATCGTAAAATTTTTCTATTGACAACTAATCAATTGTACATCAATGATAACCTAATTGGAAGACCTTCTCGTATTCGTTACAAGAAAACCTTTGGAAATTTATCTGCCGAAACTATTAAGAGCTATCTTGAAGATAATCTTATAGACAAGAGTAAGTCTAACCAAATTTTAGAATTTGTCGATTCCTTATCTATATCTACTATAGACATTCTAAAATCTATTGTAGAGGAGATAAATATACATAAATGCGATCTCTCTGAATTTAAGAAGTGGATCAATGTCGATCCGGCTAAGTTCTCTTGGAAATTCTGGTATAAGAGAATAGATCGTGATGATGATATTTATGGGGTTTATACTCTTGAAGACTTTAAGAAAGAATTAAAAGAAACTCCAAAGGATAAATTAGACGACAACTGCATTTGGCAGTCTAGTACTAATACAAACTCTTCAGTAGAGTATATGCACGAAGGTGAGGATTTCTACTACGGGCACATTACCCAAACTCTCACTAGTGACAATTATCTTGTTTTAGAAGACGAGGATAATTCTATTTATTATTGTTATATCATTAATATTGACAAGAAACCGTCTCTATATAGAGGAGCACTAGGTTACGCATTTTAAAAAATAAAAATAATTATGCTATTCAAAGAATTTAAAGATAAAGTAGACAACAGTTTTCAACAAATGTGTAAAGGTCAATATAATCTATTCAGAGCAAAAGTTGATAAAGACTTGCTTTGGAATACTTATTTGGAATCATTTCCAGAAGAGGAGAGACAAGAACATAATTGTAATTGTTGTAGACAATTTATTAAGAATTGGGGCAATGTAGTAGCTATTAAAAACAATAAAGTTATAACTTTTTGGGATATAGAGTGCGAAGAACCCTATAATACTGTAGCTGCTAATCTCAAAAAATTAATTCTAGCTCATCCAGTTACCGACTTGTTAGTTCAAACTTTCCCTAAATTGGGAACAGACAAGAATACTTTTTTACGTGCTGATGGTACTGTTGGAGTCTGGAATCATCTTTTTACAGTGCTACCTGAGAAATTCATATATAGAGGAAGCTCTAGCGAGGATACTGTAATGTCAGATTTTAGATCAACTTATGAAGTATTTACACGTTCATTGAATACGATAACTCCTGATGCAGTAGCTGTTGTTCTAGAGTTGATTGAACAAAACTCGCTATACAGAGGTTTAGAATTTAAGAAAGTAGTTGAAGAGTTTCAAACTTTGCAAAATAAATACAATAAACTTCCTCAAAATGAGAAAAATGCTTACATTATTTCTCACGTTAAAAATTCTGGAGTTGTAGCTAGAATCCGAAATTCCGCAATTGGAACTCTTCTTGTTGACCTATCTGAGGGAGTTGACTTAGATACAGCTGTAACTAAATTTGAGAAAGTAGTTGCTCCTACTAATTATAAGAGACCTACAGCAGTTGTAACTAAATCAATGATTGAAGCTGCTCAGAAAAAAGTTAAGGAATTAGGTATTGAGAAATCTCTTAGTAGGGATTATGCAAAACTTGATGATATTACTGTAAATAACGTTCTGTTTGTAAACAGAGACCTATCTGAACAAGTAGGAATCTTTGACAAACTTAAAGAAAACATAGTGATTAATCCTAAGAAGTTTTCTAAAGTTGAAGAAATTGGAATTGAAGATTTCATTAGCAAAGTTCTTCCTACTGCAAAAAGTGTTCAAGTATTAGTAGAACAGAAGCATGAGCCTAATTTAGTTACCTTAACTAAGTCCAAATATGAGGACGCTCCCAATATCTTTAAATGGAATAATAACTTTGCTTGGGCATATAACGGAAACTTAGCTGATTCAATAAAAGAAAAGGTTAAGAAGGCAGGAGGTAATGTTAACGGAGTATTGAGATGTTCGTTGCATTGGTTTAATTATGATGATTTAGACATTCATGTTGTAGAGCCGCATGGAGCTCATATATACTATAGTGACAAATATTCCAATTCGTCAGGAATGCTGGATGTAGATATGAATGCCGGAAGTAAAAGAGAGTCTAGGGATGCTGTAGAGAATATTGTTTGGATGAATTCAAACAAGATGATTGAAGGAGTTTATACACTGTACATTAATAACTTCTATAAGAAAGAGTGGACTGACGAAGGATTTGAATGTGAAATAGAATGTAATGGAGAGTTGCATAAATTTTCATATGAAAGACCTGTTAGAGATAAAGAAAACGTTAAAGTATGCACTTTTAAATGGAGTAGAAAGCTAGGAATTACAGAAATAGCTGCATCCATTCCAGAAGCAAGCACTAATATTTCTAAAGAAATCTGGGGAATTAATACTAATAAATTCCAGAAAGTCTCCATGATAATGTTATCGCCTAACTATTGGGATAATCAGTCAATTGGTAACAAGCACTATTTCTTCATGTTGGAAGGATGTAGAAGTTCTGAAAAAACTAGAGGGTTCTTTAATGAATATTTAAAGGAATCTCTAAATGAGCATAGAAAAGTGTTTGAAATTTTAGGAAACAATTTATTACTTCCAACCTCACTAGAGCAACTGAGCGGATTAGGGTTTTCTTCAACAGTAAGAAATGAACTAATTTGTAAGGTAGAAGGCTCATTTGAAAGAATTATTAAAGTTAAATTTTAAAACAGTAAGAATATGAACAATTTTGAAAAGGCAACAAGACTTAGACTTCGTTTTGAAACATCTCGTGGAAATCTTAATGTAGAGGATCTTTGGAGACTTCCACTTGCTGAACTAGATAAACTAGCTATTGCTCTTAACAAGCAATTGAAGGAATCTAGTGAAGAGAGTTTCATTAAAGCCAAATCGAAAGATAATAAACTTCTAGAGTTACGTTTTGATATTGTTAAACATATCATTGAAACTCTTCTCTCCGAAGATGAAGAAAAGAAGAAAGCTGCGGATAAAAGGGCTAAGCGTGAACAGCTTCTAGAACTGATTGCTAAGAAGAAGAACCAGGAACTTGAGGGAAAGAGCTTGGAAGAGTTAGAAGCTGAGTTAACTAAACTGGAAGATTAACAATGCTCAAAGGTGGTAAAACTAAAGAGGGTTCGAATCCCTCTACCACTTCAAAATTTAGACAATATGGCGGAGATTAGTATTTCAATTGGAATAGTTATAGCAGTTTTTATTCCTGTAATTATTGCAATATTGGTGGAAAAGAAGAAGATAAATAGTATAAGGGTAGGACAAGTATGGTTTACAGAAAAGCATTTTAATCCATTTCTTAGACATAAAAGAAGAGTAAGGGTGAAGGGTATATTAGATGGTTGGGTAAAACTAGACGATCTAAGTTGCTTCGATGCTAATGGGCGTCCAGTTAGGATGTATTTAACTTGTTCTGATTTAATCACATTATATAGATTAGAAGAATGAAAAAATATTTATTAATTTTAGGGTTAGCAGTGGGACTAAGCTCGTGTACTAAAGTAAATGACTCAAAACATGAAATAAATTATAAAGGTCACAACTATATAGTATTTGAACATGGGTGTGGACTGAGTCAAAATTATAGTATGAGTGTAGTACACGATCCAGACTGCCCTTGTCATAAAAGAGTTTTGAAAGAATGAAAAAATTTGTATTTATATTGATTTTTTGTTTATCTACTTTATCGTTTTCACATGTAGAACCATCTAAAGAGATATCTCCATTTATTGAGTCTTCTCCAACTTATGAAAGTGTCTATATGGTATGTAAGATGTATAATCTAGAGTGTCCAGAAATAGTGGTAGCTCAATCTGTATTAGAAACTGGTCATTATAAGTCTCAGCAGTGTTTGCAACATAATAACTTGTTTGGATTATATGATTCCAAGAATAAAAGATATTATAGATTTGACCACTGGACTCATTCGGTTTTAGCATATAAACAAAAAGTACAATATAGATACAAAGGAGGAGATTATTACGAATTTTTAAGAAAAATTGGTTATGCAGAGGATTCGTTATATGTAGAAAAGGTTAAGTTAATTCAAAAAAGGTTAGAGAATGATATTTAAGTTTTTATTACCATTTTTAATGGTCATACTGTTTATTTATTATGTATGGCTGTTTCTTTCTATTACTGGAGTAGTGCCAAGAATTTCCAGTAGAGAATTTAAATTATACCGGATTTTTATTCCGTTTTACTATTTAATCTTCGAATAACTATTTACAAAATTTTAAATTATTTTATTTATGAGAAAAGGTTTAATGGCAATTATTGCAGTGTTAGTAGTAGCATTCTTGTGTATGATTCCTAAATTGGGAGAAGACATGGATAAGAAGCAAATTGGTGTAAATCAAATTCCTTTTACTGGAACCTTGGAATACTGGACAAATGGAGGATTTCAGTTTCAGAAAATGGGAACTGTAACCATTTATGACAAGACTTCCCAAATTTGGTTTAATGAATTGATTCGGAAGGATGATGGCAATGTTACAGTTTCTCCGGAATTGGAAAATCCAGCTATGCCAATTACTTATAATGATAAGGGAAAAGGATTTGTATTAGGCTCAGTTCGAGTAGAAATGCCATTGGAAGGTAAATATTTGGAACGTATTCAAACCCACTATGGCTCTCAAGAAAAACTTATTAGAGACTTAATTAAGCCTACCTTGAATAAAGTTATTATTGCTTGCGGTCCTTTGATGTCGTCACTTGAATCTGTTAGCGAAAAGAGAACTGATTTGATTGCATTAATTACTGATCAGCTCAATGCAGGTGTATATAAAACACAAGTAAGAACTGTAGAAGTTTTGAATCCAATTACTAATGAAAAGCAGATTACTAAAATTGCAGAAGCTATTCCTGACAGTCTGTCTCCTAACGGAATCAAAAGACAGGAAGCCTCTCCGTTTGCTTTCTATGGTTTAAAAGTATCACAATTATCTATTAGTGATCTTGAATATGAAAATGCTACTTTAGCTCAAATTTCAAAGCAAAGAGAAGCTGATATGTCTATTATTACAGCCAAATCTAAAGCCTTGGAAGCTATTCAGAGAACTATTCAAATTGAAGAAGAAGGTAAGGCTTCTGCAGCTCAAGCTAAATGGGAACAGGAAAAGATTAAGGCTGTAGAGGTAACGAAGGCACAGCAAGCATATGAAGTAGCCCAATTGCAAGCAAAAGAAGCTGCTGAAAAAGCTAAGAAAATTATCGAAGAAGGTAAAGCAGAAGCAGAAGCTAATCGCCTTAAAGTACAGGCTGGTTTGACTCCTCAAGAAGCAGCTGAATGGCAGTATAAGACTACTGTAGGTGTAGCAGAAGCTCTTAGTAAATCTAATGTACGTTGGGTTCCTGAAATCATGATGAATGGTAATAATTCTGGAAGCGGTAGTGCAATGGATGCAGTAGGCTTGAATATGTTGATGGATGTTGCTAAGAAAATGAAAAAAGAGTAACAAGGGGCTAAATTAAACTCTCCAAACCAGAGCCCTTGAACCTAAATGTTAAGTATTACAAGGTAACAGACCACGAGGTAATTCTCTAGGAGTGCTGTTAGGGAGAGTGGATTTCTTAGGTAGCTTCAATTGGTTAAAGCCCTGGATTTTACTAGGAGATTGTGGGTTCGAATCCCACCCTAAGAACAAATAATTAAAAACAAAAAAAATGATTAATATTAATGTAGCAAAGGAGTTAGTTAAAATGTATGATAACTTAACTCTTGAAGATTTTGAACGAGAATGGTGTGATGAAATGTGTGGATCCAACATTCTTCAAACTTTTACAGGTTTCGGAAGTCCTAGAAAATGTCTATTGTGTAAAGAGGCTGAGGCATTAAGAGACAGGTTTGAAGAAGATATGTGTAATCATTGTATTTATGGCGAACATTTTGGATGCATAATAGCTCCATATTATTTAGATATATGTGACTCTTGTTCTCCGGAAGAACTTTTAAAAGCTGTACGTAATAGAAGTAATTATATAAAAACTCTTATAAAGGAGATAGAAGAAAATTCAAACAATGTAGCTAATGAATCAGAAAAGTAAGATCTCTTCTAATAAGAAGAATTTAAAAAAGAAGTCAAAAACAATTATCCCTCTTTACCAAGATCTTTTTGGAGAGGTTGACAGACAAATGATTCAAAACATATTGAGATAACACTAAAGTTAAATTTTTAAAACTTAACAAAGATGAAATTGCTAACATAGATGAAGAAATAGAAATTAAAAAATAGCAAATTATGACTATTGAGGGAGAGGATTTTATTCTAACTCCAATTAACGAACACTCTTTAGGATTTGATTTGGAGTTGTTACAGACTATTAATAAAGGGAAGGAAAACGAGAGAAAAGAATTTAAAAATGTGGCTTATGCTCTCCCTTTAGATGTAGCTGTTAAGAAAATTATAGCATATCGAATCTCAAAGAAATCTGGAAATTCAGTTTTAAAACTGAAAGATTATATTAATCTATTTATAGAGGAAAGTGAAAAGTTAAGACATTTGTGTAATGGCAAAGAAACAAAGTCAGAAGATTAAAAAGGTTTACGAACCCAGAAAGGTGTTAATGTGTCCTAAGTGTAGAACTAAGACTATACACATGTTGTTTGATTACGACAAAGGTGTCTACAAGTGTTTAATTTGTAACGCTGTACATTCGGTATGATTTATACAATGATTTTTCTCTATATCATTTCGAGCTTGTTTGTATTAGACTTAGGAATTGTTGTTTTAAAACAAATTAGACTAGAAAGTGAAGATCATAAAGCTTCTTTAGGAGTATTAATTGGTTTGATACTTACAACTATCATTCCAGTAGTTAATGCACTTTCTGCAACTATGGGAATAATGGTTATTTTAGTAGACTTAGAAGCTAGAGACGTTTATATTAAACATAGCAAAATTGTACAATTTTTTAATATAAGAGTATGAAAAAAGAACAAACAAAAAAGACAGAAAACAAGAGAAAAGAACTATCTCCAGTAAATGTACATAACCAAGAAGAAATGATAGCTTTGGGCATACATCCTAAATATAAAGTTCCTAGAGATCCAAGTGTATGGACAAAAACACCCCATGAAAAAGAACTTGTCAAAGAATGTAGACATAGATACGGAAGAGGTATCAAAAAGTACTAACGAGTTTTTTTACGAGGTAGCCTTATATAGAATATTTCCAGATAGGGTAGAATCTATGGGTGGAAAATTCTTTAAGACTACTTCACCATATAAAGGTGAAACTTGTATAGTTAGAAAACTTAACAAGGAAGTTAAGGTTATGAAAACAATTAGTCAAATTTATATGTAATTATGGAAGTATTGAAAAATGAGCAGGCAGCTCAAAATGAAATAAAATCTGGAGCAGAGAAAGTAGAATCTGTTATTGAAAGTTCTCCAACCAATAAAGCAGTTATATTTCCTCCTGAAAAGAAAGCTAGGAGAAAGTGTACATTAAGTGATGAAATGGTAAAGATGCTTATTTACCAAATGGCTCATGAGCTTGAAAATCACAATATGTACAAAACATTTGCAGCTTATTTTTATCGTAACGATTTGTCTAAATTAGGTATTTATTATGATGAACGTGCTGCAGAAGAAAATGTACATCATCAGTGGATTTATAACTATCTAACCGAATGTGATGCCGAGTTCACGTATCCTCAAGTGCCGGCTATCAACTTGGATATTACTGACCATGTAATGCCTTTCCGACTTACTGTGGATAAGGAAATTGAAACTACTTTGGGAATTAATCAAATAGTTAACAGGGCTGCAGAAGAAGGTGATTGGGCAACTTTTACATTCCTATTGGGAGACGATCCTAAAACTGGCAAACTGGTGCTAGAGCAGAGGGAGGAGGAATCTGTTTCAAGAACTATTCTTGGTATGGCAGAAATGGAAGGAAGCTGGCTAAGAAAACAAAACTCTATTTTGGAATTTTACAGAAATCCAGAATCTATTCAACCAGATAAAGACGAAGACTAATAATTAAAAAAAAAAAATAATTTATTATGAAAGTTCAATTTTTAACTCAGAAATTTACAGACTTTGCAGGTGTAGAACGTTCTTTTACTGTAGCAGCGGTTCCAGAAGATTATGTATCTCTTCCAATGACCCCAGAAGAAACTGCAGACCTTGTTTATACAGTTGCTAACGCTGTTGACAATGGAGAGTGTGAATACTGCAGTGCTCTGGACTGTGTAGATAAAGTAAACTCTTTGGAACAGAGTAAGCGAGTAGTGTTTGGAGTATCTATATGTCACCCAAGTGATGTTAAGAATGAAAACGAGGAGTTAGGTAAGAAAATTGCAGAAGGAAAGGCTAAGAGTTCTAGAACTAGAATAGGAGAAATTACCATGACCTCTGGAATGTTTGTGTCCTACGAATACATTGAAATGTGTCTAAAGAGACTAGCAGAGCTTATTGCTAGAAATCCTGAAAACTATAGTATTTCGTATGCAAAAGCAAAAGAAAAATATAAAACAATGCCTAAAACTTTAAAAGCATAAGATGAGTATAAAGAACCAGAATACACTTGTTGCAATCTTCTGTGTTCTTCTACTACTGACTAATATAGCTCTATGGACATACAATTGGAGATGTATGAAATCGGATAACTACAAAGAAGAGATATCTCGTTTAAATGGTTTAAAAGATTCCTTGACTAGTGTAAACGATTCCTTAATCCTAGTGTCCAAAGAGCTTGCTACTTCTGTAGACAGCTTAAAGAATGAGGTAGGTAAAGTAGACTCAGTTATTGTAAAAACAGAAAAAGCTTATGAAAAAGATTTTATTGATATTACTAATCAGTCTATCGCTGCCGATGCTAGGTTTTTCTCAGAATACCTTTCCAAAGATAGTGCAAGATTCAATGATAGTAATAACTCCTCAACAACTGAAGCACACTAATCTCATCTTTCTAGAGCATAAGAAACTCAAGTCGGAGATATTAGAGCTGAATAAAAAGCTGTCTCTACAAAAACAGATAAATGATAAGCTAGAGGAATCTCTTGTAGTACAGACTAATACTATAGAAAATTATAAATCTATGGAATCCATAAATAAGGATATGCTATACAGAAAAGACCAAGAGATTAAAAAATATAAGCTATCTGCAAAAGGGTGGATGATAGGAGGAATTTCTGTCACTGTAGTAGGAGTGTTACTATTAATAGCAAAGTAAAATGACTGAAATAGAAGAATGGGCAAAAAAGAACATGTTTATATCTATTTTTACTGTTATACATAACAATAGAATAGAGTGGTCTGCAGGAGTTAGGGTGGGAATGGATAATAAAAACACCTGGTTACCATCTAAAGATGAAGGATGCCAGTTTAGTTCATTTTTAACTCCAGAATCTGCGTTAAGACATGCCGTTGAATTTTGTGAAAATTATAAACCTAAAGTCACTAGGGTTGTAGTTAGCAAGAAGAAAAAATGAATTCAATAATTAAGGACAAAAAACAACAGGAAATTGAAGCTGAACATAAAAAATACTGGAAGTTTCCTGAAAGAAGCTGTCAAAAATGCAAGAAATACCCTTGTTTTATAGGACAAGAGAATGCTAAAGCTGATTTTGCCAAGTATGGGTGTGTAAAATTTGTAGAGTAATGGTAAGTATTTTGATTATTATATCGCTCATAACTACTTTGGCATTTATATTCATGAATCACAAATTTGGATATAAAAAATATAGTTATGGTCGAGAGATTAAGATTAAAGTTAGAAATGCTTTTAAAATAGTTCTAATATTAGTATGCCTTATTCCCATAGTTAATCTAATAGTATCATTTATATATGTTTTATATAGTCTAGATTCATATAGATACTATATTGACTTGGAATTAGAAAATGAAAGTAATAAAATAATTAAATGGTTGTTTAGATAATGGATTATAACATTTATGCCGGACTTGGAGGTTCTTTTGGGGGAGCCCAATATGTCGGAACTATTAGAAATGCTACGGCTGAAGAAGCCTTAGAATATGCATATGATATAGCAGTAGAGAAGTATGAAGATTATACTTTCTATGACGGAGTACATAGTTATAGTGAAGTAGAAGAAAAAATGTTAAAGGAAGATCCTGAGTGTTCTGCTGAAGATATAGACATTGCTTATGAAGAAGAGATGAAAAATTGGATCGACTATTATGCCGAACCTACAGAAGAAGATGATATAGAAGACTTTATGTTAGAATATCTTGATTAATGATAAAGATACTCCATTGCAAGTTACTAACATATCAAATAGACCCAGGAGACTATGTAATTTATGTCTTTAGGAACTTGGATTCCTTAAGTACTTGCGATAAGTACATAATGTGTACTAAACATCCTAACTGGCAGTCGAAACCTGTTAAGATAGGACAAAAGGGGTATCTAAAAATTAAAGAGATAGAAGCTGGTAAGGATACATGGTACGACTGTGATTCCAAAGAATCTATTCCCTACAAATATGATGGGGTTCAGTTTTTTGAATTTATAGAGGAAAAGCAAGAGGAATTACAGCAAGAATGTATCATGATTTAATTACTTACAATAGATGATTTAACTATAACTAGATAAGCTGATGATAAAAAACGTAAGTGATTAATTTTATATGAGTATTTTACAAGAAAGATTGAGTCAAGCAATTGCATCTAAGAAAAATGATATTAATTCTTTTATTTGGAAGGGAGAAAAAAGAGAAGTAGACGGTAAATTTGTGCAGGATGAAAAACGATTAGTAGACTGTACTTTGGAAGAACTACAAAGAAATTACGATTATTGCAAGCAAATGCTTTACAATGAAAACAAACAAAAACCTGGACGTTATGTTTTAATCTCTATTATTGACGACCAGATTCAAAGGTGTAATTGTGAACTATTTTTGAGATGGCTTAAAACTGAAAACAATAAGGATAGATTCTCATTTGTATCAGAAATTAAAAGGGTACTTGATACCGCTGATAAGAATATATTGGAGAATTTGAATCAGATTCCAATCAAAGCAATGGTGTCAGACCTACCCGATGAATATTCATCTCTACCTGTTAACTTGATTTTAGATGGTGGACTTGATAAATTGGGTAAGTTCAACAAGCAACATATTACCTTAACTTTTATTTTGAAACAGGGAGTATGGTTTACTCCTGAGGAAATGAAGGATCTAACTATCAAGGATGAAGAAACTGGAGAAGTTAGAGATAGACTAGAAGTAGTTAAAGAGAATCTGGCTTTAGGGAATAATATTCCACTGAAGGTTACTCCAAAAGGTCTGACATATTCTCAGTTAAGAGCTATGACGACTTTAAAGAGTAAGAAATACTCAGAATTGACTACAGAGCAGTTAAAAACTTTAAGAAACAGAATTTTGTTTGCTCTTAGAGACAACTGTAAATTCCATATTAAGCAATGGGAAACTAGAATGAAGCAGTTGGAGATGGTCGCTGAATCAAAAGGATTTATGTTAGAACCTTAATATGAGCCAAACACTAATAATTAAGTTGTACGAACTCTCAGAGTATCTATTAACCTTTCAAGAATTAATAGACCTCTATGGTCCAGCAGCATTATATTGTTTGATGTATGGATGAGAAAACTAGTCGAGATATAAGACAAGAAAAATGTGTAGAAAAATGGGTAAAAGCTAAATGCAAGGGCACATTAATTGCAGCTACAGGTTTCGGGAAAACAAGAGTTGCATTAATGTGCATAAAAAAATTCTTAGACAAAAATCCTCAAGCCTCCATTATGGTTGTAGTTCCAACTCAGACTTTAAAAGATCAGTGGATAGGCTTATTGTTAACTAATGGGATTGCTTTTGTTAATGTAGAAATCATAAATACGGTAGTAAAGGATGACCATGTAAAGTTTCAATGTGATTTATTAGTAATTGATGAAATTCATACTTGTGGAGCTAATCAATTCTTCAAGGTTTTTGAACAAGTTAAGTATAAAATTATTTTGGGACTTACAGCTACTCTAGAAAGGTTGGATGGAAGACATATTTTGTTGGAAAAGAAAGCTCCAGTATTTGATGAAATTACTATAGAGGAATGTCTAAAGAACCAATGGGTATCTACCTATAAAAAGTATAAGGTTCTTTTAGATGTTGATCTTACAGAATATACCCAGGCTAATACCGAGTTTTACAACCATTTTGCATTTTTCAATTTTGACTTTGATAAAGCTATGAAGTGTTTGGGTCCAACTGGATATTTGGGAAGAGAGTCTCTTCTAAAACAAATATGTTCCGATTCGTCTAAGTATAAAGACGTCAGAAAAGAGATTACTGCTCACGCGTTTGGGTTTATGAAAACTCTACAAGCTAGAAAGTCTTTCATAGCTAACCATCCAAAGAAGATTGAAATAACTAATAAAATTCTAGAAAATCGTCTGAATAGTAAAGCCATTACTTTTAGCCCAACCATTAAGATTGCTGAAAAAATCAAATATGGAGGAGTTTTACATTCTAAACAGACTAAAAAGAAACGTGACTTATCTATAGAAGAGTTCATAGGAATGACTAGCGGTTGTATCAATACTAGCAAGGCGTTAGATGTTGGAAATGATATACCTGGAGTAAACTTAGGAATAATATTAGGTATAGATAGTAGTAAAACTAGACTAATTCAAAGAACTGGAAGAATTATTAGATATTCTCCTGGGAAGGAAGCTGAAATCTTTATACTGGTAATTAAGGGTACTGTAGAAGAAGAATGGCTAAGAAGATCATCTGGGGTTAGTAGTTATATAACAATAGACGAAGAAGGACTTGAGAAAGTATTAGCAAACCAGCCCTATACACCGAAAAAGGAAAAAGAGGTTGGGATGCTATTTAGGTTTTAACATTTTTTACATTTTTTAATTAGAAAATTTTTATTAATTTTGTACTCGTGATTATACAAAATGATTGTATAGAAAATATTGTTAACTTTACTGTCGGAGAATGGTACTTAGAATTATGGCTTATAGATGATCCAGAAACAGAGGAATTTATGTGGAACGTAGATGCTACAGTTGATGGGTATCATAGTATAAATTTTGAGAGTCATTCTATGATAGAGGTTTTGAACAATGCAATAGAATTTTGTAAGCACAAAAAATGGACTGAGATATGGTAGAAGTAATTTTTCATCACAGAGATAAAACATCTCTTGACAATGTTGCTGTAGATAAGTTCTTAGAGCTATTAGATAACCATCGTTTAGGAGTCATAAATATAACAAAAGCAAGAATTGGCAATAAGGACTTAAACATAGAAAAATTAATAGAAGTATTAAAATAAGAGGATATGACTACTGAAGAACTATTAGAGCTCAACATTTTGCTTAGCCTTGCAACAAGAAGGTGGATAGCCTCTAAAGAGGATTATGATGTTCGAGCTATTTCTAAAAAAGCTAAAGATTTATTAGAAAAATTTTTACAACCGTACAAGGTTAAACCAAGTTGATGATTCCACTACGAAAGTAGACTAAAACATTATACAATTAATAGATTGACAAGTTGATAACTTATTGATTCTATTAATTGACTGATATTGAGAATGAATTGCTGATGTTGGAACGATATAATCTAACTCCTGAAGAGTGGTTAGTTACTAGACTTCTAATATTGGCTAGCGTTGATGAAGGACATAAACAGTATTTTATTCGGTACTTGAACATTCCTCGAAAGAATACTTTGAGAGATGTATTAGTTAGTCTACAAGATAAATCTATTATTTTAAAGTCTTATAAAATTCCAAATCCTGGAGAAAGATTTAATCCAGAAGATGTTGATTTAAATAAGAACTTTCTTAAAACTTTTTATAAATGTTCTGGCATTTTAGGGCAAGAACTATTTAGTAATTATCCACATTGTATAGAAAGCGGAGGAAGAATTTATGTATTAAATAACATCACCAAGGGGTATAAAGATATGGAAGAACTATATTATGACTATGGAAGAATTATTAAGTTTAATCCAGACACCCATAAAGAGGTTATGGAATTGCTAGAATTTGGAAAGGAGCATAATCTTATATCTTATGGTATTTGCGAATTTATTAAGTCTTATAAATGGTTAAATATAAAGAAAATGAAAGAAGATGGATCATATGTAGGAAAAACTTTTGATAACATTACTGCTCTATAATGGTTCTGGATAATTTATTGTCTCAAATAGATAAGGGACGAGAGGGGAAGAACTGGGGCTTGTCTATGGGATTACCTAAATTGGAACAGTATGTAGATGGGGTATCGCAAGGTACTTATACTCTTTTATTTTCTGGATCTGGTGTTGGTAAGACCTCATTAGCACTATATGCCTATATTTATAGACCAATTATGGATAATCTGAATAATCCAGATCATTTTCATATTTTCTATATTAGTTTAGAAATGAAGGCTGAAGTTCTTTTAGCTAAATTACTCTCTACTTATATATTCGAAACATATAACAAAGAAATTTCCTATAAAGAGATGCTTTCCAAGACTAGAAACACTATATTATCCGATGAGGATTATGAACTTATAAAAAAGTCTATTCCTTGGATGGAGAAAGTTATGTCTATGTTAACTATATGGGACAAATCTCTTAACTCAGTTAGCTTTTTCAAACTGATGAAAGATTTGGCTGATAAAAATGGGAAATTTTATGAGGAGCAAAATAGAAAATTCTATACTCCTGACAATCCAGATAAAGTTGTGTTAGTAGTAATAGACCATTTAGCGTTATCGCAACCCCAAACAGGAAATAGTCTTAAGAACGAAATGGATGCTATATCTAAGGTAGCTGTACAGTTTAGAAATAGATGTAACTTTAGTTTTTTAATGATTATGCAAGCTAATAGAGAAGCAGCAAATGTTGAAAGAAGAAAGTTAGAACTGGTAGAGCCTCAACGTCAAGACGTAAAAGACTCAAGTTGTATGGAAGCTGATAGTGATATTATGATAGCTGTATTTAACCCGTTTCGAGAAAAACTTACCTCTTATAGAGGTTACAATATAAAAGCCTTAAAAGCTAAATTTAGAAGTATTATTTTACTAAAGAATAGATACGGAGATGGAGATATTTCTATAGGCTGTAACTTCTTTGGAAAATGTAATCTATGGAAAGAACTTCCTAAAGCTGACCAAATCCAAGACTACGAAAAATTTACTGATATAAATACATATAAACAAACTAAAGATGAGGAGGAAATAGAAGATGTAAAAGAATTTAAATCAGATGTGCCGTCAATAAAAAATATTGAAATTATATTATAATGGCAGAATTAATAGGAATAGCAGGAAATTCAGGTTCAGGAAAAACAACTTCAGTAAAGGATTTAAATCCAAAAGAAACTTTTATAATTAGTGTATTAGGTAAACCTCTTCCCTTTAGGGGATTTAAGAAAAACTACCCTCCTCTAAAAATTGTTGACAAAAGCTATGTTGGTAATTTCTTCACTTCCAACAAAGTAGACAATATCATTAAAATCTTTGGAATTATTAATAAGTCTCGTCCAGAGATTAAACAAATTGTTATTGATGATGCCAACTATTTAATGTCTTGTGAGACTATGGATAGAGCGGAGGAAAAGGGATACGAAAAGTTTACCCAGATAGCTAAGCACTATTATGACATGTTGAAAACAGCCTTGAATTTGAGAGATGATTTAAAGGTTATTGTTATCTCCCACATTGAAAATGCAGGAGATACTATGAATCCTCAATACAAACTCAAAACTACTGGAAAAATGTTGGATAACACTATCAATGTTGATGGTTTATTTACTTATTTGCTGTACACTGAGTTAGTAGAGAGTGAGAATAGGGATATAGAACATGTATTTAGAACCAACACTATTAAAGGTGAAGATACTTGTAAAACTCCACTGGGTTGTTTTAAAGAATTGTACATTCCTAATAATCTTCAACTAGTAGTTGAGACTATTGATCGCTATAATAATGGCGATGAAGAGACGGAAGATGATACTGAAAACAAAACATCAAATACTGTTAATAACGAGTAATGGGAAAAATTAAAGTTAAAATGGAGTTGGAATTCTGGTATGATCCAGAAACCAACACTTATGAACCAATTTCTAACAAAGTGATTGAAGATAACTCTAAGTCAAAACCATCTAAAAGCAAAGTCAAGGATGATGGTAGCACCTGTCCTATAATTACTTTGGAGGACAATAAATATATACTAAACAGCCGAGCTGTAGAGGTTCTTGGAGTAAAACATGAAGACAGACTGACAATTCAGTATCATAAAGTAAATGGAAAACTTGTTCCCGTCATTGCTAAGGATGAAATCCTGGGAGTAAAGGGAGGAAACAAGTTGACTAAAAGTAATACTGTTGCCTGCCGAGGAAAGGCTAATGAGAAGTTATCTGAATATGGTTCAGAATTTGAGTTAGTAGAAAAGGGTGAAGGCATTTATATAATGAAAGGCGATAAAGAGCCTACCCCATATAAGGAAGTCGATAAGAACATTGAAATCAGTGAATCGGAAGATGACAACGATCTAGAAGATCTAGATTCTGTAGATTTAACTGCAGACTTAGATTCCGAAGACGCTGTGGAAATCACGTTCAATGACATTCTTTAAATGGTCAAGAGATAAATTTATATTTTTAGATAATTACAATAGAAATAGATGCTTAAAAAATGAAAGTATTAAAAATATTTGTAATTATGAGTATGAATTTGAACATTGGTTTTAACAAAGACGAGAAGTTTGTATCTAACAGTTTACCTTTATTGAAGGCTTGGGGAATTTATGAAGTGCAGTTTGATGGTTGTGAATACACAACTTTTGCAGGTAAAAAGGATCCAAATGCCAATTATGAAGTTTTGAAGTTCAAATTTAAAGGAGAAGCTGGCCAGTATGTTGAAACCTTGTTTGCACCGAAACCGGGGGATGAAGAAAGAAAGACTAGAACTAATGCCAATGGTCACGAAGTTCCGACTCCCTCTAATATAGACAATTTTAAATATGAACTTGGTCAATTGTTGACCTATATTAGCCCAGAAGCTCTAACTAAGCTGGCGGGAAAATCAGTATCGTTCTCTGATATTGCTAAATTTGTAGTTAAACAAACTGAAGCTTCTATCGGTAAGACGGTGTATATCAAGTTGATAGGTAATAAGAGCAACAAACCAAGATTTCCTTATTTCTTGAGTTTCTTTGAAGGGCAGAGCGAGCCAGTGATTACTAATAACTTCATTAGTGATAATATTAATAAGTTAGGATTCACAGAGTATGAACTGTCTCAGAAGGAGAAAATTGAGAATGCAAAACCTACTAATATGGCGAGTGTGTCCGGAGGTAGTTCTGAAAGTATCGACAACCCAGATACCCCTGACGAAACTGCATCCTCTGATTTAGATTTGGATTTGCTTTAATCAAAAATTCTTAGTATATTTGTAGTCTAAATTTAGATGCTAGTATGCAAATAAAAATTCAGCCTACGAAAATTACTAAAGAATTAATCCTAAGCCATATATCAGAAGAGACTCTAATGGAGCATTATCTAGGAATACCTGTCAAAAAGGGGATCTTTAGGTCCCCTTTGAGAACAGATAATAATCCTACTTGCAGCTTCGATAGAGATAAATATGGAAGACTAGTATTTAAAGATTTTAATGGGAGTTTTTATGGCGATGCTTTTGAAGTAGTTAAAAGACTATACAATGTTCCCTATTATGAGGCTTTAAATATTATTGCTAACGATTTTGGGATTATTGAGATTCCCCGACTAGTAAAACACCCCAAGATAATTGAGTATTCAAACACTCAATTCGAAGAATCAGGACCAAGTAACATCCAAATAGAAGTACAACCGTTTTCTGAACAAGAACTAAAGTGGTGGGAATCATTTGGAATTACTCAAGAACTATTGAAAAAATATAATGTTTATTCATGCAAGAATGTTTTTTTAAATGGTTCGTACTTGACCTCTTCGTCAGAAACAGATTTCATCTTTGCTTACTACAGGGGTAGTATAGACGGAATAGATTATTTCAGAATATACTTTCCCATGAGAAAACACTTTAGATTTTTATCTAATTGGACAGCAAAAATGATTCAAGGAGCCAAACAGCTTCCAAAAACTGGAGATTTTTTAGTAATCACCAAGAGTATGAAAGATGTAATGACTCTGGCGAGTTTTGGTATAACGGCAATAGCCCCAAATTCAGAAACACTATTCCTTTCGGAAGAGCAATATGAGAAAGTTAAAAAACGGTTTAAACGTATAATTCTTTTATATGACAATGATTTAGCTGGAATTAGTAATATGAACAAAATTCGTAAAAGTTTTAAAGATATTAGCTGTGTTTGGATTCCCAGAAAATATGCAAAAGATATAAGTGATTTTCGCAAAAAATACGGAGAAGAAAACACTAGAAAATTAATCAATAAAGCTAAACGAATTTTAAACATAAATGGCTAAAAATAAAGAATTAAATACATCTTGTAGAGCAACTTTCAAAGATAGTAGTGTACAAGAATTTGAATCAATAGAAGAGGCTGCAGAAGCCACAGGATTAACTGTAGCAGCTATTAAGATACGATGTAATAGACCTGGATGTGTGGGAAAGGATAAAACAGCTTTTGAGTGGTTAGACGAGCACACAAAAAGAAGTTACCAGGCTAAAAAATCTAAATCTAAAGGCAGTGCTTTGGAGTATCAAGTAGTAAAAGACTTAAAAGAATTAGGGTTTACAGGATGTGTAACAGCTAGGGGAGAGTCCAAAAGAGTTGATAACAACAAAATAGACATTATTGACACTGAAGGTAGGCTTCCAGTTAATATACAATGTAAACATTATAAAAATACTCCTAACTATTTTAAAATTAGAGAAGAGTGTGGTGATAAGTCTAAACCATTTACGATTGTGTGGAAAAAGTCTGCAGAAGGAGGAAACAACAGTCCTGGCACAGTTGCGATTATTCCAATAGAGTTATTTTATGAATTTTTAAAGGCTTACCTATAAAATAGGTGAGCCATTTTTGTATATGGAAGTAATAGTTAGACCATTTAAAGAAGATTTCCAAAAGTTATCCAAAATGGGATTTACGTTTCTCACGTTTGAGGAAAGATACGCCAAATGGCTGTCTTCTTCCAATAAAAAGAAATTAGGTTTATGTACTCCTGAGGTATTTTCTTTAGGATATGATTCTCTTTTATCGGAATTGAAGGAATCTATATTTGTTATAGTTAATACTGAGGAGGAATTAAATTTAGTCGATTCAAATTTTAATATTATAGAGTACAATTAAATGAAAGACATTTTATTCGGAGCTATCATTGGAGATATGTGTGGCTCATCTTATGAAAGAAGTTTCAATAAAGATATGGAACTTGACAAAATTGAGTTAATAACTCCAGAAATGCATTTTACTGACGACACAGTTTGTAGTATAGCCATTGCTGATGCTGTCGATAATCCAAACTTTGAAGAATCTCTTATTAAATGGTGTAGGAAATATCCAAAAGCAGGATACGGTAAAATATTCTACGAATGGTTTATGTCTGTTGATAGTGAAAGACCTAACATCGAAAGTTATGGTAATGGGTCTGCAATGAGAGTAAGCTCTTGTGGATGGCTTCCTACTAAAGACGAAGCTCTGGAATTAGCTAGACTTTCAGCTCTTCCTACTCATAGTCATCCGGCAGGAATTAGAGGAGCACAAGCAATTGCTGAATGTATATGGACAGCTTATAATAGTTGTAATGCAAAAGCATTAGTACTTGATATAGCTAAAAAGTATTATCCAGAATTTGATTTTGATGTTCCTATTTCAGAACTAAGAAAGGAATACACACTCGACTGTACTTGCCAAGGGTCTGTACCTCAAGCTATAAAATGTTATTGGGAATCTAATAGTTTTGAAGACTGTCTGAAGAGGGCTATTTGGCTTGGAGGGGATACTGATACAATAGCAGCTATGGCTGGTAGTATTGCCTATGCTGACTATTGGTATGTTCCAGCTTATTTGATTGAAGCAGCAAAGAATAATCTTCCGGATGAAATGTTGGAGGTAGTGGATGCGTTTGATGATTTTGTAACTTACGAAGAATGGTAAATACATATCTTTATCCAATATACGACACTGAAAGCGATGAATGCCTTATTAAGGCAATCAAGGCTCGTAGTTTAGAAGACGCTTATGAAAAGTTGTCGGAATATTATGATCTTGATACTATTTGTGAAAATCACTTTGAGTTTCAGGAAGCCATGAAGGAGTATGGCTATATAGTTGGATTACTAACTGATATTGACGAAATATAAATGAATAAATTAAGAATAGGGTTAGATATTGACGACACTTTAGGAGATTTTTATGGACATTACAAATCCTTTTTTAATGCCGAAAAGAATCCAAGAGTAATGGAAGATAAGAACATTACTAAAAATGTGTGTAAATTAAGAACTAATAAAGACTTTTGGCTAAGTTTGCCCAAAATAGACAGTATAAATTTTGAACCAGAATTGTACTGTACTAAGAGAATTAATCCAAAGGCTTGGAGTAGAGAATGGCTTGTAAATAATGGATTCCCAAATAAGCCTATATATCAAATGGTATACCAGGGTGGAAATAAAGCTGTTATGATTAAGGGAAGATGTGATGTCCTAATTGATGATTCAGTGTCTAACGTACTCAAGTGCATAGATTCTGGTATGCCAGCTTTACTTATAGATAGACCACACAATAGGTGGTTTGGACCGCAATATCGAATCTTTAGTTTAGACATAGACGAGATTATTGATGCTTACAACATTTTATTAGAATTTAATGGAGAAAACTTTATTTGACTGGAGGGGATATGATGCACTCGATATGACAGCTTTAATATTTTACGAGTGCGTTTTGAAAGTACCTATTGGATCGTTTCCTATAGGGTACTGTGCTAACAGCATATTTATAGATTACGAACAAGGCATTTTGGCTATTTTTGATAATGAAGATAAGGAGTATAAATTTTCTCTAAATCTTCAAGTAGGTGAACCATTGTCAGCATAATGAAATTCAAATAGTTCCACTTTTAGATACTCTGCAAATATTAGATATTAGTGACGAAGAGTATTTTGGAGAGAAATATAGAGAATATATAAGTAACTCAAGACTTAAACTTATTGATCCTGAAGAAGGAGGTAGTCCAGAATTATTTAAAGCTGGCTTATCTCCAGCTTTTAGTGATGCCTTCTATTACGGATCAGCCATTCACTGTTTAACCTTACAACCTGATGATTTTGAATTAGTAGAATCTGTAGATAGACCTACTTCAAAAGCTGGATTTATGGCTGATGAATTATTCAAAAGTTTTTCTAAGAATAGACCATTTAAAACAGAAGAGATAATTAAGGCTTCTGATAAAGTTGGATACTATAAGGGTAAAATGAATGAAAATCGGATTGCTGATTTAATAAGTAAATGTTCTAATTATTGGCATGATAGATACGATTTTGAGAAGTCTTATGTAGGAGGGAAGGAATTAATTTATTTAGACCAAAGAAGCCGGGGAAAAGTCCATACAAGCCTTAAAAACATAAAATCTAATACAGAAATACAAAAACTACTAAATCCAGAAGGATTACTTGAAACACCAAAATCTTACAATGAGGCTACAATACTATTAGAAGTCAAGGCTATTTCCCCATCTAAAGATGAAACTATACTTAAACTTAAGGGAAAATTAGATAATTTTACAGTAGATGAAGAATCTAAAATTATTACATTAAATGACCTTAAAACCACAGGTCATTATATTGAGGATTTTCCCGAAGGAAGTTTTGTTAATTTTAAGTATGCCCGGCAAATGGCAATGTATGGATGGATGTTATCTCTAGCTAATAAAACCACATTTAACATCTCCAATCCAACATTTAAATCTAATATGTTACTTGTATCTTCCATTCCTCCGTGTAATTGCGGAGTATTTTCTTTAAATGGTTCACACATAAATTTAGGTATGAAAATGTTTACAGATTTATTAAAAAGAGTAGCATATTTAGAATTGTATGGAAACTAAAACAGATGTAGGATTCCTATTGGCTGGCACTCCATCATATAAAGATTTACAAAATGTATATCTAAAATGGTTCAGTCTAGGTGGAATTGCTGGAGAAATTGATAATAAATTTGCACTAATTTCTTTAATATGTGCGCTTACTGCGGCACAAAAAAATAAGAATCCAGATATTACCTGCTATGAGGTAATAAAGAAAATTATTGCTAAAGGAGGTCCACAACTAACAGATGATTACCTATTTGGTTTATCTATAGTTTGTGAAGATTTTCTTAAAGGAAGCACCAAATTTAATACCTGTGGATTGAAAACGGCAAAAGACATGGTTGAGAAAATCAACGAGATACTTGAAAAATGGCTCCCGTTTTAAATACACATTAGATGAGAATATCAAGAAAATAGATAAGAAATTTTAAAAAGATTTTTTCACAAGTGTTTGGAGGATACAAAAAATTTTACTACCTTTGTATCACTTTCTCGGTGAGAGAAGGGAGTACAAAAAGTGTTCACAAAAATTAACACTTATATGTTTGGATGATTACGAAAAAAGTAGTACCTTTGTAGCATCAAACATTGAGATAATGAATATGAATTAATGACTTAAAATTTTTTATTTATGGAAATCAATTTGAACTTTAAACGTGTCGATGTAAACGCTTTCACTTTAAGAGAAGCAGAAGAAATTTTAGCTGAAAAAGCAAACTTTGAAAAATTTGCAAACGCAACTCAAGCATGGAAAAACGCTGGCAGTCCAATGCAGAATACAAAAGAATTTAAAGAATTTTGTGCAAATTACTTGGCTGAAAAGACTAAGAACAAACAAGGTTTAGGATGTGTTATTGTTTACGAAGCTGGAAAGGCTGATACCAGAGAACGTCCCTGGGAAATGAACGATGTTGTAAACGAACTCGGAAAACGTAAATATAAAACGACTTATCTAATTATTGATGAAGAAACTGGCAAGATTCTTGCTAAGACACAGGAAAACAAGGCTAAAGCTAAGGAATTGGCTAAGGAATTGTACACTAAGGGTGGTTACAGAGGAAAACTTACTTGTATTTATACTAAGGAAGTAGTTGAAGGTGAAAAAAGAGCATTTACAATGAAGTATCAGGCATCTAAGAGTGCAAAAGAAGGATACTTTATCTTCTTCGGAATCGAACGTAACTAATAACAAATTAACGTTTTAAAGGGGAATTATCTGAACAAGGTAGTTCCCCTTATTTTTTATATATAGATAAAAAAGTAACATAACTAAATCGGAGAAATAACCTCCGAGTTCTAAATAAAATAAAACATTATATGAAATTATCAACTGTTGTTAAGTTCAGAAAAGAACTGGAATGTGTTAAAGAGTCAGGATTAACAATCGCGGAGTATTGTCAACAGAATAAAAAGAACAGATCGTGGTTTACTGAGCGTATCAAGAGAGTACTAGATACCAAAGACTTGTATGTTGAAGAAACTGCACAAATTCTTGAGTTGTATTCTGAGCTTGTAGATAACAGAGGACGGGGAAGAGGCAAGGAATTTTACAAAAATCTGGCAGATTCTCTTTTAAATGGTAAGCCAGAGAAAATTATTTCGAAAGAAGAGAATGATGAAGAAGATAAAACTCACGTAACTTATGTTAGAAATACATCTACTAATAAGATTGAGTCCTATGATGTTATAGTTTATGTTAGAGACTCTAAGCCCTTTAGAACAATCTTATCCAGAGAAGACGCTGAAGTATTGTTTGGTTTATATACCTATTATGGTGGTAATGTAACTGCTAGGAATGTAGCTAACGAGTTTCCTAAATTTACTCTTCCAGAGGTTAAAAAGCTATTTAGAGCATTCAAATTAACTAAGGATTCAGCTTGGTTCCCTCCACACTTAGGAGAAGAGTTAACAGAAGAGGAGCTTAGTCAGTATCGAATGAATCTTAAGGAAAGAGCTGCATTTAAGTATGCTGATGCTAGACAAGAAAGAGACTTCAAGAATACCATTAACAAAATGGCTTCGGAAATCAATAAATTGAAGAATTTTAATGGACAGTTTGAAGAAGTTCTTGCTAAGTTTGTAAATGAAAATAATATAGTTACAAAACAGTTTCCTAGAGTTGTTTCTAGTGATAAGACTGTTATGATATTTCTGGCGGATATGCACATTGGAGCTAAAGTAAATGACCAGGCGTTATTTGACAACCACTATGATATGGGGGTAGTATATAAAAGAATGGATCAAATTATTTCTTATTTCTCTAAGCTTGACCCATTTAAAAGGATTGTGGTAGTTAATGTCGGAGATGCTTTGGATGGAATGGATAACCAAACTGCAAGGCGAGATCATTTCATTCCTCAGAACATGAATAATTTTGAGCAACTTAACAATTATGTAGCTGCAATAAAGTATTTGTTCCATAATATGATTGTAAATAAGATGGCTTCTGAATATTCTTATATTTCTGTTCCTTGCGGAAATCATGATGGAGCATTTGGATACGCTGCGGCACAATTGGCAGCTAGTGTTCTTAAACTTAACTATCCCCAAATTGAAACTTGTGTAGAAAGCAAATTTTATTTACGGTATGATGTAGGGGAATTCTCATATCTAGTTTGTCATGGTAAAAAATTGTATTTTACTTTGTAAATTAAAAATTATTTTGTAACTTTGCATGGAATTAAAAAAGTTACATTATGATTGAAAATTTAGAATTAGCTAAGAAAATGTACTTAGAGGATGGAAAGTTAATTTCCTCTATAGTAAAACAATTAAACATAGATAAAAATAGTTTTATAGAATATTTAAAAGAATTTGGGTACTACGTTACAGAAAAAACTAGACCTTCTACTGCTAAAAAGATAAGGGCTGCTTTAGAAGAATGTCAAATTTCAAACGAATCTGTTACTAAGATCGCCAAAAAGTATAATCTTACTCCAACCTTATTAGTGAATATTGTTAAACAGTATTTTGATAATGTAAATGTAGTAGGAAAGCCTAAATTTAATGAACATATTTTTGATGTAATTGATACAGAAGAAAAAGCTTATTGGTTAGGATTTATATTTGCTGATGGGTATATAGACAGTTCTCCCTTATATAAGAATAAGAAGAACAATTATGAATTTGAACTTAGTCTTTCTAACAAAGATATAGAACATTTACAAAAATTTAGCTCATTCATATTCTTAAAAAAAGAACTATATGTCGATGATACTAGGTGTAGGTTATCAGTAAATAGTAAACACTTCTGGAAGATATTAAATTCTTATGGATGTGTCCCTAAAAAATCACTAATATTAAAATTTCCAAATATAGATATATTTTCAGATACTTCTTTAATAAGACATTTTATTAGAGGATATTTTGACGGCGATGGATGTATTAGCCACAGAGATTCTATTAAAGATACACCATCAGTTAATTTATTAGGAACTCCAGAATTTTTAATAACAGCTTTATCTTATTTAAATATTGATCAAAATTATAAATTACATCAAAATCATAACTCCGAAAAGACAGTTTACTATTTTGAGACTGATAAAAAAGCTATTATATTTATGAAACAATTGTACGATAATTCTAATATATATTTACAAAGAAAATACGAAAAGTATTGCCGTTATTGTAAGGAATTACAATAATTATCATTGACCAATATCGGTGAAGGCTGCGATGCTAATACCGAGATAACTACAGAAACTAAAGAATCTGTAGCATCGTAACGCGTAGGAATTGAAACTAGAAATAGAATAAAATATTCCCAAGAGTGGTCAACATCCAGAACGGATGAAAATGTACGCTGAGCTATATCGAATAGGAAGATATAGAAGTTAGGATAAAAAGCCTAACGATAACAAAACTGAAGGATGAACAGTTTATGAAAAATGGATTTAAGATCAATTTGGATGATAATACTGAATTAAAGATTAATCAGTATATAGACTCTTTAGATGGTTTGAAACCTAACATAAATGTAGTTAGTGGGGACTTACACAACGAATCTATGAGTAGAGGAAAGAAATTTAAATATTGGAAAGTGGGATCTTTCTTTGGCTCTTCCGAATATTGTATGTATGGTTGGGGTAATACTCCAGCTCATGTAAATTATCACATAATTTCAGATGATATTTTAATGAACGGAACTGTAGAACTAAAATAATATGACGGTATTAGTAAATGGTCAAGACCTTGACGCGTTTGGAGACTTGGAATCCTTTGAGGATTCCATTCAAGATATAGAGACAGTTACTATAGATAACTATACCTTTGAACCCTATTGTTCGCACAAAGAGATATGGGACTTTTATATTTGCTGGAACACCTATGAAGAGTATGAACAAAAAATATTGTGGCATTATGCAGAAGCTAGTGGACTACCTATTTTAGAAGTAAATAGTATAGCTGAAGACGCCTTTGATAACTTTTTTGGAATTTATAGTACTAATGCAGAAGCAGGTGAGGAATTGCTAAAGTTGTCTATTAATGATTATTGTTTTGTAAAACATCTCTTCGACGATGAAATATTAAACTTAATCGCAGTTAACAATTTAATAGAAGATGAGGATTACTACTTTTATATTTAACAATTAATATGGAACTGACACTAGAAGAAGCCTTGAAGGGGAAAGCAACAAGAATTAAAAATAAAGATTATTTTGAAACTAAGGCATATTTAGAACCATTTATAGAACGTATGTCCAAGTTTACTGATGATTTTAGAATCAATGCAGTACTTCCTGATCAGATTACTAAGACTAAGACTGGTGAAATTGATATGGATGATATTACATTTAATAGAATGTGGATTCAAGCAGTATTGCCTGGAGAGTTTGCGTTCAATAACCATCAAGAAGTGGTCGGAATGGTATATGGATTGGATGTAAGAAAACCTATTGTAAAAATATATAGAGGTGGACTTAATATGGCTTGTACTAATTTATGTATATTTCAGCCAGAGGAGTTAAATGTTCAAGAACTAGAACCAGAACGCCCTATTGATTTCTCTCCCATTAAACGAATTATGGAACATACTTGTGAAATGAAAGCTTATCTAGAAAGGTTGGACAATACTGAATTTGTTCGAGATAAGCAATCTATTGAAAGAGAACTAGGAAGATGGGTAAACAATTCTATTGTAAAGTCCTATGATAATGGATTTGGGAAAGTAAAATTAGCTACCTCTCTAATTATTGACGCTTATAAGAATTTATTCATAAACGAGGAGTCTGATTACTTTATTGAAGAAAATACTCCAGTTTCTATGTTCACTGTATATAACTCATTCACTGATCAAATTTGTAACAAGGATAAGGATATAATGAATAAAGCTGAGAAGACTTTACTATTAAAAGAAGTTCTAGAATTTTAATGAAAATACTTTGTAGAATCTAAAATTTTTATTAACTTTGTATTTTATTAACTTTATAAACTGTAAAAATTATGAATAATGCGTTAAATGAATTTATTTTTCAGTCAAAGTATTCTAGATATAACCCTTCTTTAGGTAGAAAGGAAACTTGGGAAGAGTCTGTGGATAGAATTTCTAATATGCATATCCAGCATTTAACTGAAAATTATCCACAAGCCTTAAATAATGCTGAATTTGCTAGTGATTACCTTGAAGCAATAGAAGCATATAAAGAAAAGAAGGTATTTGGTTCTCAGCGTGGTCTTCAATTTGGAGGTACTCCTATTTTAAGAAAGCATTGCAGATTATTTAATTGTAGTGCTACTTATGCTGATAGACTAGAAGTATTCAAACAGGCTGAATGGGTTATGCTATGTGGTTGTGGAGTAGGTATATCTGTAGAAAAACAACATGTTGACAAGCTGCCATCCATGAATAATGTTCTTCGTTCTGATACTGAAGATTGGATAATTCCAGATACAATAGAAGGTTGGGCATTAGCAATTCAACAAATTATTAATTATTACTTCGTTGCAGGCACTAAATATCCAAAATTTGACTATTCTCAAATTAGACCTAAGGGCGCGTTAATTACTGGAGGATTTGTAGCTCCTGGACCTAAAGGGCTAAGGAAAACTATTCAGAAAATAGATGAATTGTTAAAGCAAGTCCATAAAACTACAAAGAAATTGTCCCCTCTTAATGTAGCTGATATTCTATGTTTTGAAGCTGATTCTGTACTATCTGGAGGTTTAAGACGAAGTGCTATGATTATTTTATTTGATCCAGATGATCAAGAAATGACTCAGGCTAAGACTGGAAACTGGTTTATTGAAAATCCTCAAAGGGGAAGGTTTAATGCGTCGGCTGTTTTGCAAAGAGGCGAGACTAATAAAGATGTCTTTATGTCTTTGTTTAATTCTACCAGACAGTTTGGAGAACCAGGATTTCTCTGGAGATCTAACAAAGGATTGGTAGTTAATCCATGTTGTGAAATAGGGATGTACCCTGTAGACCCTACTACAGGACAAACTGGATGGCAGTTCTGTAATCTAATTTCAATATCTGGAAAGGATGTCCATACAGAGGAAGAGTTTTATAATATATGCAAACATGCGGCAACTATTGGGACTATACAAGCATCATATATGAGTTTCCCATTTCTGGGAGAAGCAACTGAAAACATTATTAAAAATGATCCTTTAATCGGAGTCTCTATTGCCGGAGTTATGTGCTCTCCTAATATTCTTTTAAATGGTAATGTTCTAGAAAAAGGGGCTGAAATAGTTAAACAGCAAAATGCTAAAATAGCTGAAGTACTGAATATAAAACCTTCATCCAGATGTACATGTATAAAGCCAGACGGAAATACAAGTGCTATGTCTGGTAATACTCCAGGGTGTCATGGGGACCATGCTAGACATTATATAAGAAGAGTACAAGTTAATAAAGACGAGGAAGCTGGACAAATTTATCAAAAAGCAAATCCTAAAGCTGTACTGGAATCTGTCTGGTCTAACAATAGAACCGACAACTGTATTATGTTTGCTATTAGTGCAGAACCTAATGCTTTAACCAAAAAGGATTTACTTGGAATAAAACAACTTGCAGTTGTTAAAGAACTCCAAAATCATTGGGTAAGGGCTGGTAAAGTAAATCCAAATGATACTATTGAAAACAATGTGTCTAATACTGTCAATGTTCCGGAAGATCAGTGGGAAGAAGTGTCGGAATATGTATGGGAAAACCAGAATGATTTAGCAGGAGTTTCTTTCATTGCCGAAACTGGAGATCTAGATTATGTTCAGCCTGCATATTCAGAAGTATTAATGCCTCAGGAACTTTTGGATAGATACGGAGAAGGCGTTATATTTGCAAGCGGACTTATTGTAGATTCTATTGATATATTTGGAGACTTATGGAATGCCTGCGAAACATTTAGAGGTAGAGGAGAGTCTATTTTCACTTCATTAAAGGATGCAGAGGAGTTTATAGAGGAGTTTACCATTGCCAAGATAGAGGACTATCTAGACAAGCCATTAAAAGAGTGGAACGAGGTTAAAGCTAAACAATATAGCAGATGGATTGATTTGCTTGTCCAAATTGGATATTCAGAAGAATTTGCAGAACAATTAGTTGATAATGATGTTCCAATTCCAACTACTGAAATTCAAAAATATTTGGATAAACAATTGTTTGGAAGAGTGCCTAATTTGGCAGCCAAGAGAGACTTAATCAGACGAATGAAGAAGTACTCTGATAAATATTATGAAGGAAATGATACTCTTATGATTAATGCCTTGAAACACGTCCAGTTGTATCATGATTGGTGTGATATTACTAAATCATATAAGCCAATTGACTGGAAAGAAGTTAAATGGAAAAATGTATTAATTGAAGCTGATACTACAGGGGCAGTAGCCTGCAATGGTGGAGCTTGTGAAGTAACTAGAATTTAACATGTTTGATTTCAACCTGAAGCCAAAAGTTCAGAAAGTAAATTTCGGAGAGGAACAGCTACGAGCGCTGTCCCTCTTAGAAGAATTTACAAAAAGTGACCAGACCACTACCACACTATCTGGTAGTGCTGGCACTGGAAAAACTTCTTTGGTAATAGAGTATTTAGATTATTTAGATGATAAAGGAATACCGTATATTCTTGCAGCTCCAACACATAAAGCTAAGCTAGTGCTAGAGGCACTTACTGGTCAAGGAGCATTTACAGTACATCAATTATTATCTCTACAACCTAATCTTGATATATTTGAGTTAGATTTTAGAGAATTGGATTTCTTTTCTAATTCTGACGCATACAATCACCCAAATCAAATCCCATATAAAGGAGTTATTATTATAGACGAAGCATCCATGATAAACGACGATTTGTTTGAGTTTATTATAGATTGTGCTAGAAAGAGTGAGTCTAAAGTTGTGTGGGTAGGAGATGAAAAGCAGCTTCAGCCTGTAAAGAGTGACAAATTATCCAAGGTGTTTTCTTTAGACAATAAGATACTATTAACCAAAATATATCGACAGAAAGAAGACTCTCCTGTACTTGACATATTATCAGAGTTGCGAGAACATTCTCTTAATAACTTTGAACCATGTAAAGGGATAGAGGATTCTATATATACATTTAATAATGCTATGGATTTTATGAGGTCTTCCAAAGACATTTTAAGAGAAACTGTAGCAACTGGAAACGTATTAAATGCAAAAATATTAGCTTTTACTAATGCGAGGGTTAAAGCTCTTAACCAGGCTTCAAGGAAACTTATATTTGGAGAAAACTTTAAAAATGAGTTTAATCTAGGAGAAATAATAACTGGATATGATAATTTTCAATATGATTCATTTCAGTTTTATAATTCTTTGGACTATGTTATTAGAAATACTCCAGTTAAAGAAAAGAAAATACTTCCATATCTGACTAAACCTTTAAATGGATTCACCTTAAGTTTGTACGATACTGCATATAAAAATGTGAATAAAGTATTTGTATTATCTAGAGACAATGACCCGAACGATATTGCTAATCTAGCTAAACTGTTGGAGCAGACTCGACAACATGCAGTATTGTTGAAAAAATCTGGTAAATCATCTAACTTAATGTGGGGTAAATATTACACTCTAATGGGAAGTTTTGCTACTACCTTCGATTTGTTCTGTGATAATAGAGTTATTAAAAAGAAAACCTTTGATTATGGATATGCATTGACGGTGCATAAGTCTCAGGGTTCTTCTTTTAATACTGTATTTGTAGATATTGCCAATATTAATGCATGTTCAGATGAAAAAGTATTGCGACAGTTGCAATATGTAGCTATTTCTAGAACTAAAGGTGATGTTTATTTATTAGTATGATACTTAAATTTATATACTCTGATTCTACTCAGAAAAACATTTTCGAACAACTCAAGGATATACATAAAGATATAACTTGTGTAGGATATGACTATAATCATTTTAAAGAGAAGAAGGATGCCTTTAAAGTGATGAATTTTTGTGGAACTAAACTAGCTCCGTTTTGTGCTATTTACAATGATAAAAAAGAAATACTTAAAGCATTCTATTCAGAAGTTTCTGAATGTACATTCAATAACATTAATAAATATTTAAAAGACAATGATAAAATCAGAGATTAACGGGATAGAGCCAGACAAATATCCATGTTTGAAACGATGCGAGGATATAATAGTATTATTTACAAAACCTTTAACAGGTATATGTTTATTAGCCGGTAAAAAGAATACTGATAAACTTGGAGAATACAAAACAGATTGGTCGGAATTTAAATTTTGCAAATTTATTGGAAATTTAATACTAAGAAATGAGTAAAGTAATTATACTTCCCGATATTCATGGGAGAACATTTTGGAAATACGCTTTAGAGCATATTGATGAATTTGATAAAGTAATCTTTCTTGGAGATTATCTTGATCCTTATCCACATGAGGGAATTACTTTTGATGAATCTGTAGAAAATTTTAAAGAAATTCTAGAATTTAAAAAGAATAATATAGACAAAGTTGAATTACTTATAGGTAATCACGATTGTCATTATATCTGGTTAGATTTTATGGATTGTAGTCGCCTAAATAGGTCTAGGAGAAAGGAAATGAATAAACTCTATAATGATAATTATGAGTTATTCAGGATAGCTTATCTACTTAATGATAAATATTTATTCTCTCATGCTGGAGTATATAAAGAATGGCTAGTAGCAAACTCTATAGAATTAAATGATTTTCTTGATAAGCCTATTTCATTTTGGAATGGGACTTACAATACATTTCTAGAGGACCTCAGCTATTACCGAGGAGGAAATAATCTAGCAGGAAGTATAGTGTGGGCTGATATAAGGGAGTCTCTAACTCAATCTCTTTTAGATGGTTATTATCAAATAGTTGGGCATACCCAAATGGAAGAGTTTCCATATCTTACTAATTCTATAGCCTGTCTGGATGTTAGGAGACCTTTTGTGTTAGATTTAGATAAAGAAATTATTACAAATATTAACGGAATAGAATATAAGATATATGATTAAATGTACACCCAAGCCAGTAAAAAGAGGAGCTATTCAATTTGGACCTCATAGTCTTTCAGAAATAATTGACACCATAGGACCCGATAATATGGACGACCATATGGGACAGTCTTTAGTTAATACTAAAAGACACGGGTGGCAAAATGTCAATTATGGAGATTACTTGGTATTTGATGAAAGCAACAGATTATTAAAGGTATTAAGAGCAGATGATTTTAAAAATAATTACTTAATACAAGAATAATATGAAAAAAATTCCAGTTCAAGTTTATAACCAGTCTAGTAACAAACTTCCAGCTTATGAAACAACATTAGCATCAGGAATGGATGTAAGAGCAGATTTTTCTAGAATTACAGAAACTAATCTATTAAAAACAAAAGGTGAATGTGAATTTATCTTTGAAGCGGGTGTAGAAGACATGGAACATGATCACCCAGCTATGTTAAAGTTAGGAGTAGGTTCTAGAGCATTAATCCCAACTGGATTATTTGTAGCTATACCAGAAGGTTACGAAATTCAGGTAAGACCTAGAAGTGGTTGGGCTATTAAACATGGAATTACTGTATTAAATACTCCTGGATGTGTAGATGCTGATTACAGAGGAGAAATTGGAGTTATTTTAATCAATAATGGACTTGAACCAGTATGGATCGAAGATGGAGAGCGTATTGCTCAATTGATAATAAATGAAACTCCTCAAATTGAATGGGTTCCTGTAGAATCTAAAGATGAACTTGGAAAAACAGATCGCACCGGAGGATTTGGACATACTGGAATGCAATAATTATGGAGCAAGACTATTTAATATCTAAGGACAGTAAAGGAAAAATAAGAGTAGTAAACATATCTTATGATTGGGATAAAGACTTAAATGGATATGTTATTAGAAGATTTACAAGTCAGTATGGAGGAAAGATTACTACTCAACCTATAATTCTTGTAGATAAAGGTAAAGGAATTGGAAAAGCCAGAAGAACAGTATCAGAACAAGCTAAATTAGAATATGATTCTAGAGTAAATAAATATATGGATAAAGGGTATAAAAAGCTCCCTAAATCCATAGATTTATATACAAAAGAAGAATTAGACGCTTTATTACCAGAAGAAACTACCGATTCTGAAGGAAATCTGAAACCTATGCTTGCAAAAGACTTTCACGATGTAGCTACTTCTGTTTTAGAGAAGCAATGGTGGTATGCTAGTAGAAAGATTGACGGAGTTAGGTGTTTAATGTTTGTAAAAGACGGAGAAATACATACTTCTTCAAGAGGAGGTAAAAATTATGATGCCTCAACATATCATATTACTTGTAATCCTGAACTTAAGAGATTTATGTTGGATAATCCGACACTCATTTTAGATGGTGAATTATATATTCACGGATATTCTTTACAGACATTAAGTGGATTAGCTAGACTAAAGAAGGAAACAGACAAATGTGACGAGCTTCAATATTATATATATGATATAGTAGATACTAGTAAAACATTTGAAGAGCGTCTTGAGGTTCTTGACCATATAAAGGATGAACTCCAACTTGATTTTGATCCTAATAAGACATTCGAAGATGGAGATTTGCAAATTCAAATGGTTCCTCATGTCAAAGTAGAAGGCTGGGTTCAAATAAAGAAAACCCACGATTCTTATGTAAAAGAAGGATTTGAAGGGGCTGTCATAAGACGTCCAGACAAAAAATATGGAGTCAATAAAAGAACCAATGATATGGTTAAGGTAAAAGAGTACCAGGATGGAGAATTTAAAATTATTGGATTCTCTGAAGGGCTCAGACCAGAGGATATGGTATTCGTTTGTGTAACTGAAGATGGAAAAGAATTTGAAGCCAAGCCTGTTGGTCCTAGGGAATTAAAACACGAATATTTAGAAAGAATTGATGAAATTATCGGAAAAATGGCTACTGTAAAATATTTTAGCTTTTCTGATGGAGGAACACCAACACAACCAGTACTAAAATGTATTAGAGACTATGAGTAGAATAAAGTGTGCCATTGATGTATCAAACAAGTTAGCTGAATACGTAGTTACAGCTACAGATAAATGTCTTAAAACCGATGAACAGGAATATATGCATGATAGCTTATTCGAAAGACTGTTTGAAATATTTAAGGATTATGACAATAAAACTTTAGAAACTCTTAATAAAAATTTATAATGAATAGTTTAGTTGGAAAATATTTTGACTTTGGTCAAGCTCTGGAATTTCTTAAACAAAGTATTCCAGTAACTAACGAGTTATATAACGACAAATTTAGGTTTGAACTAATAGATGGCGTTGTCTATCTTACTAATTATGTTCATGAATTCGAAGGCGAGTTTTTTGATATAAACGGGGAACATGCCTATCTAGAAGAAATGGATTCTATAAATTTAGAAGATATTATGAACGAACGGTGGTATATCTATGAATCTTAAGTTTAGAAAGTATAGATATGGAGGAAGCTATTCGGAAGAAGAGTTACTTCTTCCAGATAACTCTACCTTGTCTACTATTAATATTATTTACGGTAGCTATAGAGTATATAAAGAGGGCGATATAGAAGAGTGGACTAACGATTATATTATAACGTGTGAGTTCTCTAAGGAAGTAAAAGCTCGTTTAGAGGAATCCTATGCAGAAATATTATTTTATACTGATAATGCTATAGTTGCAATATTGTCAGAAGTTTACATTACAAGTAATTTCGAAACAATTCCTTTAAGTAATTTGAATAATATTTTAGATGGGCTATTCTTCGAATTTCAAGAAGACAATGACACAGAATTATCAAAGTTATACAGGGAGTGTGATATAGAAACATACGTTAAGGAAGCTAACACATACCTGAATATAGTTGTGGAAATTCTTAGACCTATGAAGTTTACTGAAAACGGTATATTAATGTCCAGCGTAAGTTTCTATACATCATTTTATTTTAAGGACTTTCCTAAAATAGAAATAGATACCCTCCCATATAAAGCTTTTATAAGGCTTAAAATATCTAAAAAGGAAAACATAAAAGAAATTTATCAAGAGAGAGTAAACAAAATATATGACGAAGTTTCTCTAATTGATAGTTATACTCAAACAAATTAAAAATAATATAGAAAATGAATATTTCAAGAAGCAACAAATTCAATCAAAATTATGCTTGTAAAATTGTTGAATTAAATGAGTTCAGACCCCATTGTAATCCAGAAGTGACTAGGTTAAAGGTTGCTAGAGTAGATGGATTTGACATCGTAGTCGGAATTGATACGGAGAAAGGGCTATATATTTATTTTCCTGTAGGATGCGCAATTGATTCAGAGTTTTTAAAATTAAATAATTTGTTTAGAGACAGAGATAAGAACTCTGACCCAGAAGCAAAACCTGGATTCTTTGAAGATAATGGGCGAGTAAAAGCAATTATGCTTAGAAAGGAGAAAAGTCAAGGATTTGTTATTCCTATATCATCTTTAAATGGTTACATATCAAGCAGTTTAGAAATACAGAAAAGTGATATTGGAGTAGACTTCGACGTTATTGATGGTAAGCAAATTTGTAAGAAGTATATAGTTAAAATAGCAAGAACTCCTGGAGCTCCTGGAAGTGCTAAACCTAGAAAAGGTAAAACTCCAACTATTGACTTAGTGGAAGATCAGTTTAGATTCCATGTTGATACAATTCTCTTAAGAAAAGTTCCAAATGTAATTAAACCAGACTCGTTAATTAGTATTACTTCTAAATGGCATGGGACTAGTGGTATTTCAGCTAATTTGTTACAGAAAATTCCTATTAAAGAAAATTTCTTTAAAAAGATTAGTAGAAAGTGGTTTACTAACAACCCTGAACCATATAAAGAAGAATATCGAGACTTATGTTCTTCTAGAACTGTAATTAAATGTCCTGGAGTAGGAGGTGGATATTATGGGGTTGATATTTGGAATATTGCTCATGAGGTTATCAAACCTCACCTATCAAAGGGTTTAACAGTATATTACGAAATTGTAGGGTTTCTTCCAACTGGAGGATATATTCAGAAAGGATATGATTACGGGTACGTTCCGCCAAAATCAGGAGAATCGTTTGAGTATGGAAAGCATTTTGGTATTAGAGTATATCGAGTAACATATACTAATGTATCTGGTTCAGTCTTTGAGTTCTCAGCTAGACAAGTACAGCAATGGTGTGAAAGAAATTCCTTAGATCCAGTAATTCAATTATATTATGGATATGCCAAAGACTTGTATCCTAGTCTAGATCCTGCTAATCATTGGAATGAGAACTTTATTGAGGCTCTAGCTAATGATAAAAGGTTCTATATGGAATTAGACAGCCCTGATTGTATTAACAATGTGCCACACGAAGGAATTGTAGTGCGAAACGAAACTTTAAACATTGATGTCTATAAACTCAAATGCTTTAGATTCTTGAAAAAGGAAGATAAAGCTATGGATAGAGGTGAGATAGACATAGAAACTGAATCATAAAGTGAAATTTAAGCTTGAGTATATAATGGAAGTGGATGATTTCGAACTGTTGGAATTGGTTAATGACTATCAAGAGCGTTGCGAGGTATCCACTTTCAATACATTAGACGACATTCCAGAGGCTCTAATGATAGAAGCCTTATATGAAGCTAATTACATAGAAGATGAGATTAATGATTATATGATGGTAGAAGACATTAGTATTTCTAAACTCGCTATTGAAGAGTTCAAAGGCGACGACAAAGAGTAGGAGAGTATGGAGGAGAAATTTATGGAAAAGACAACTAGAAAGTTGAATGATTTATTATCGCAATTTCTATCACTCAGAAATGAAGTTTCCGAAATTGCAGATAAAACTACTGATGCTGTATTTGATTCTGTTGAGTCTGGAGACATAACTAAAGAGGAAGCGCTGACCATACTGACAGATAATAAGCTATTACCTGTAGCAAATTGGATATGTCTTCCTAATTTTATGGATGACTGTGATTATTTTAATACATATTCAACTATCTATTATATGGATTATATGTATCCACAGAATTTTGGGAATCATGAATATGCTAGTTGGTCTGAAATGTCTTACGAAGAAGGCATTAATGAATTATATGACTTCGTTAAAGAGAATAGAGTAATTGGTTATAGATGATTGGTGATTTTAAGTTTTATGAAGTAGGAGGTAAGATACGTGATGAACTCCTAGGTCTTACTAATAAGAGCCAAACTAATGAAAATATTGTAAACTTATTAAATAATTTACTACTAAATGGAAAAATATAAAGTTCCAACTGATTATGAACTCCCTATAAAAGAGGAGATCTTAACTGAAGAATGTTTAAGGGAATTCCTTAAAGACAGAGGTTATGCGTTTGTAAAAGAGCAAATGAGTGACTTTATAGGTTATATACTGCTTAGCTCTGATGCCGCTTATAAACAGATAAGGGATAATGCAATTAGTGAGTTTAGAGAATCATTAAACCGAGCTATTTCAGATGCGAGTTGGGTGTTATGTGATGAGGACAAATTGAAGATTATGATTGAAGTAGCTAGTGAGTTTTGTTATACATAATGGAGAACGACATTGATACTAACGAATATTATGCTTCTTATCATGTAAAAGGATGGTTTGATTGTTGCTGGGTAATTCCAAAAATAAGGCTTCCGAAGCATATAGGCAGAGGGTACCTCAGTGGAATGATAGATAATAACGAAATTAAGGGCATAATAAAAGAAAGCAACTGGGCTAAATATAGCTCAGTAGATATTGACGATATAGAAATATTAAATGTATATAAAAGGAAAATATGAAATTAGAAAATCTTGATGATAATATTAAAAAGTTATTTTTCTCTCTCATATATGAAACTCCAGCTGTTATAACGAACCATTGTAGTCTAATTTATAATGTAGGTGGAGAATTGGTTAAGATATGGTGGACAATAAAGAGAGAAAGTCATTTAAAATCCCAGTCATGTGACTTATATAGCAAACATCCTTTTGATAGAACAAAAGTGGTTCCTATGGGATGGCTTGGTAATACATGGAGTATTGACAATAGCCCAGAATTGGATGGATATACATTCTATATAGATACCCCTATATGCCAATTCAGAGTTCCAGAACTATCAAGGCAAGAGTTAGTTGATATTCAGGAACAAATTGAATATCATTTTGAGAAGTTTATTCCTAATTACCTTAAAAAGTTAATAGATACTCCTACTTGTGATTATGGGGAAGTAATACCCAAAAATAGATATAATGATTGGGAGGTTAAGAAATGATCATAGAGTATTACAAAGAAATGAGCTATGAAATTGATATACCTAAATTAACAAAGGTATTTCGAGATGATATAGGAGTAGAAAAATTCAATTCTGAAGACGTTGATGATTTGATAACTTATTTTGGAGATAATACATTATATTACCTGGAAAAATATGGGTTTAATGACACTGATTGTCTAGAAGATTATACTCTTGATCTTATAACTGAAGAGGTTTATAAAATACTAAAATTATGGAAGCAAGAAAATTAATTATTTGTAGAGGTATTCAAGGATCTGGTAAAATTAACATCTGTTAACGTGGTTTACTAGGTTCTGGAAATAAATTTAAGTAACTTTGCATATACTAAATATGATACGTATGTGTGAAGAAATTAAATTTATTAGAACGTGTCCCAACTGTGGTAAAGAGATTACATACGCTAGGAAATCAGATTACAATAAAGCGGTTAAGAAGGGTTCGGTGTGTAAGAGCTGCGCAGCTAGTAAGAGCAGTATATTTAAAACTGGACACCACTTTAATGACTCTATTAAGAGAGGAAACAGTTTGAATAGACTTATGACTGAACAAACCCCTCAATCGTTTTACTGGATTGGATTTCTGATAGCTGATGGTTCATTCCATAGTGGAGGTAAATTTGAGTTAGGGCTCGCAGAGAAAGATTTGGGTGTGATAGAAGCATTCTGTGAGTATATAGCTTATAACAATAAGATTATGTATAGAGAAGATACTAAATCATATCGTATATCCTTTGCAAATAGTATAGAGAACCCTAAATTTATGGAGAAATACGGATTTAAGCCTAGGAAGACATATAATCCTATAGATTTCTTTGTATTTAAGGATTATGATAAGGAATTACTGCTAGCTTTACTAATAGGAATAATAGATGGTGATGGAAGTATTCAACCTAACGGTTCTTCTAATGCCTTCTGTATAACTATTACAGCTCATGAGTCATGGACCCAATTCTATCAGGAATTTATGGAGACGCTTGATATTCCAGAGCACATATCAAATAGGGAAGGTTCTACAACTATAACTATCAGGATATGCAGAAGAGAGATACTACAGTTGTTACAAGATGTAATAACTAATAATAACTTATTTCATTTGAAACGTAAATGGAACAAACTAATGATAAAGGAGCCCTCTGCCAGCGAAAGCTAATTATATGCAGAGGGCTCCAGTGACAGGGGTCGGGAAAATCAACTTGGGCCAAACAGTGGTGTCATGAAGACCCAGAGCATAGAATTAGGTTTAATAACGATGATATTCGTAATATGTTAGGAGACTATTGGGTCCCTAGTAGGGAGAAGGTTGTTACCTCAACTTATCATACTGTGCTAGCTTATAGTATGGGAGAGGGTTATGATATTGTAGTTGATAACATGAATCTTAACCCTAAAACTTGTGCTGAGTTAGAGAAAATAGTTAAAGACTTTAACGAGAATTATACCTACGATTGGAAGTATAAAGTTGAATACAAAGACTTTTTTATTCCAGTTGAAGAGTGTATTCGTCGTGATGCTATGAGACCTAATCCTATCGGAGAGAAAGTTATTCGCGACACTTGGAAAAGGTATAGAAATCTTGTCATTCATGAAGAAGTAATGAAGGTAGTAGACAACATGAACAAGATGGAGGATTCGTATAGCCATAATAAAGAAAATGCCATTATAGTAGATATGGACTCTACTCTTTGTTTCAATACTACTAAAAGACCTTTCTGGGGAGACGGTGCAGCAGAAGGTATGCTAACTGATATTCCAAATAAGCCTATATGTGACTTAGTTCAAATTATGCATATGCAAAACTTTAAGATACTTATTGTAACAGGAAGAGAAGGTGCTCCAGATATTATGGAAGCTACTAAAACTTGGCTAAAAGATCACTATATTCCTTATGATGATATATTCTTTAGACCATATAAAGATTACAGCAAGGGTGCTCCAACTAAAGAGAAAATCTATAAGGAAAAAATCGAATCTAATTACAATGTATGGTTTGTACTAGACGATAACTATAAATGTGTGCAAATGTATAGAGATTTAGGTTTAACTGTGTTACAACCTAATGAAGGAAAATTTTAATTTATGATTACATTAAGTGAAGATGATGTTAGTGGGACAACTGATTGAAATACTGAAACAATTTGATTTTGATAGAGAGGTTAGAATACACACTCTTCAAGGTGAAAATGTAGAAGTAAATGGATATTTTATACAGAAGGATCTGAATGATCCTTCATTTTATTTAACGGATTTAGACGTAATGCCTAGAGAATAGAACAAATGAAAATAGCTGAACAACTTAATGACACACTTCGCAGACTCTGGGAAGATTGCAAAGTAAAGAAATTAAATGAAATATTAAAGGGAATAGAAGGTATTTCTAATGAACAAGTACTTTCTGTTTTACAAGGAGAAAAGAATTTTTATGATACTGATGATGGAGGATTATTGTTGGAAGACTCTACTCCAGAAGAACATCTTAGTATTGAGTCGGTACTGAATAATTTTAAATATCAGTATGAAGATCTCGCATCTAGAATAGTATCCTATAGTTTTGGCATGCGTGAAAACTATAATGAAGATGATTATGAAGGATTCTTGCATTACTGGAGACTGCTGAATAACTATACTGGATCTCTTATAAGGTTACAGGAAAATTATAAAGAATTTGTTGAGCTAACTGGAATAGACGAAATTCAACCCAAAGAAATATTAAAGGAAGTTTATAATGAACTTAAAGAAGACGAAGACGAAGGCTCCTATAAAAATGTGAACGATTATTGGTTACATACTCTTAATTTTAGCCATTTACATGTTAAGAATCTACTAGTACTAGAAAAAAATTATTCAGCACTGGAGATTATGAAAGTAACAGGTTCTAACGGTATGGACTTACTTCTGAAATATAAACAAGCTCAGAGAGAAGCTGACGAAGCTAGAGGTAACAAAATATTTTCAGAGGATATAATGAACTGTATATGGAATAGTGGATGGCTCTCTCCATCTGGAGAATTTTATGGATGTCCAGACTTAAGTCATGTAGAATTCACTAAAAAATTAGTAGAATGTTTAAACATAAGCGATGTTTGTGATAATAACTATGATAGAGCTTTGGAATTAGATGGATGGATTAAATTTTCTTCAGGCAGATGGTTATACATGGAAGAAGATTTTAAACCATCTAAAGCTCAACTGCAAATTATATTCAAATGGGCGCATGATAAAGCTGATGATTTTAGAGTATATCTAGGAGACGAGTTTGTTAACTTAGATGTACTTCAATGTAAAATTAATTCTGCAGAATAATGATTGAGGATTCTATTTTGGAAGAAGCTATAAACTGGTTAGAATCACTAGAACGTGAAGCATGGCATGAAGTTTATAGGATTGATAAGGACAATTTTGAAGACGATTATCTAAAATCCAAATCAAGAGCAGCTAAAATAAGTAACTATATAAATTGTATTAAAGAGGAAATATATGGATAAGAGTTTAGATTTTCATAAGTTAAGAAAGCCTTTCTATTTAGATAATGACACTTTACTTGTTAGAACTCCTTCTGCAAAACATATGAATACTAGTCATGCGGAATGGTTTAGTTCAGAAGGAATTCCATACTTACATACCGTTAGAGGATATTATATGCCTTCTTATGATGGAAGTGAAGAATATTTAATGATATATTCCAACGACTTTGAAATACCTAATATCATTTGTAATATATTCATCTATTTATTCGATTATTTTCCTAATGTCAAATGGATAGGTGTTGGGTGTAATAAGGGTAAGATTGGAGAAATTTGGTTGCCAAAATTAAAAATTTATAGAGACAATGTCTAATAGCTTTTCTGAATGGTTAGAAAGTAATTATAATAAAGAAGAATTATTAGGGGATGTGCAGGAACTACGTCTTAATAACTGTGTATATGCAGATAATGACGAGTTTGAAAGAGGAGAATGGAGTACTTGGGATGAGTATATAGACGAAGTGGCAGGAGCTAGTTTTGGTTATTCAGAAATATTTGAAGAATTAATTGACGTATATAAAGAGCAAGGCGGAGAGGTAATTGATGATTTAAGTTCGCTATACTGTGACTTTATAGACTTTTTGACCTTAATATAATGGAAATATTTTTAATTTTATTGTTAGCGATATTTATAGTTCCTCTATGCTATCTAAAGGGAATAAAGAAGGGCATAGATTCTGTAACGTGGGATCTATACATTAATAAAAAATTATCGGAGGAAGATATAAGTAAATATAAGGAAGATACTTACATAATAACCACTTTTATTAAATAAATTTATAATTGATCTACTTAGTAAGTAATCAAGCTGAGTTGTTTAAATCTGACAGGTATTCTAAAATTTCTGTAGAAAAATCTTTAGAAATTATGGATTCCTGGAAGGTTGTACAACTAGATACTGAAACCGAAGGATTAGACGTATATACTAAGAGATTATTAACCGTGCAGTTTGGTACAAGGGATATTCAAATAGTTGTAGATTGTACTAGTGTAGATATTTTACAGTATAAATCTTTCTTAGAATCCAATAGAGTGTTTCTGGGGTGGAACTTACTGTTTGACCTCAAATTCTTATATCATCATAATATATATCCTAATAATATATATGACGGTATGTTAGCTGAGAAGCTAATTTGGTTGGGATATCCTGCAGGTATGAAGGGTATGAGCTTGAAAGATACTGCTTTTAGATATTTAGGCATAGACATAGACAAAACCATTCGAGGTAAAATTAATCAAACTGGATTAACTGAAGATGTTATTGTTTATGCTGCAGGAGATGTTCAACCCCTAGAAGACATTAAAGATGCTCAAGAAAAGGAAATACAAGCTCAAGAATTAGAAACTGCTGTGTCATTCGAAAACGAATTTGTAAAATGCTTAGCTTATATTGAGTATTGTGGTGTTAGATTAGATGTTCCCAGATGGAAAGCTAAAATGGAAAATGATTTAGAGAGATTAAATAAAGCCGAAAAAGCCTTAAATGATTGGGTAGTAAGCTATTATAAAGAACATTTACATGATCCTGATTCCACTAATACCTTAGAAGTTGAAGTAGATTTTTGTTTAGAGGAAAGAGTAGGCTCTAAAGTAATAAAACATGCTATAGAATATAAAACATATACTCCAATAGAAGCTCCTAGAACAGTAACTGGACCTGATTATGTATCATATTTGAAGCAGAAACTTAAGGTAGTTTTCCCTTTTGTCAAAATAAATCTTCAGGGAGATTTATTTTCTGGATTTGATACAGAACCTAAGTGTTGTATAAATTGGTCTAGCTCTAAGCAGGTTATTCCTTTGTTTGAACTACTAGGATTTAATCTTATAACATTTGATAAGGTTACTAAGAAGAAAAAGAAGTCTGTAGATGCTAAGATTATTAAGGCACAGTTAGATGTGTCCCCAATAGCAGCATTATATTTAGACTATCAAGGTGCTTCAAAAGTGGTATCCACATATGGACAAAATTGGTTGAATGCAATTAACCCTGTTACTGGTAGAATTCATGCTAATTTTTATCAGTTAGGAGCAGACACAGCTAGATTGTCCTGCGGAGGTGGTACTGCTAATGTCAACGTTCAAATTGGACGCATAGTAATGTGAGTTACTATGAAAAATTACGTGAATTGCTGGAAGCCTAAGTCTGTTTTGCAGATATGGTAATCAGCAGCCAAGCTTATAGCATCATTATTTAACAATATTATGTTATATGAAGGTTCAGAGACTAGAGCCATCTCAAAAAGAGGCTCCACGAGCGCGTAAATTCTTGGAGGAAGATTTTTAAGAGGTTTATTTTGAAACTTGTTATAAGTTCCTTATCTTTGTATAGTATTAATTAAATTTCACTATATATGGATAAGACTAACTTTACCTTAGAGGAAATCAGAGAAAATTGCTCTGAAGTAGAAAATCAAATACTAGATATGTATTTGAATAGAAAAAAGCAAAAAGAAATAATAGAAAAATTATCTGTAACAAGAAGCAAAATTGATCACTTTGTAGCAAAGTACAAATTAACTAGGTTTAGAAGTAGAAATAACTACTGTTTAGATGAGGAAACTATAGATGTTAATAATCCAGAATATTGGTATTTTTTAGGGTTTTTTGCCGCTGATGGAAATGTTCACTTAACAAATAGTGGTTCTGAAATTGTACAGTTCACTTTAAAGGATAGAGAACCATTAGAGGACATTATAACAATATTAAAATATTCTGGAGAAATTAAAGAATATACTAAACAAAATGACCGTAAATATTATTTTTTAGGAATTACTAACAAAAAATTAATAGAATCAATTAGAGAAATTTTTGGAGAAATTTACAGAAAAACCTCTATTTTAACATATCCAAAAATTCCTAATAAAGACTGCGAATCTATGTTTTTAAGAGGATATTGGGATGGTGATGGATGCTTTACACTATCTAATAATAGACGTACCTATATTGGAGAGTGTTATTGTGAATCTAAAGATTTTTTAGAAGGATTCAAGTCTAGTTTAGAAACTTATGATATTCATTACACAGCGCCAGAGTCTAGAATATTATTTACATCTAAAGATGGACTTACCGATTTTATTAATTTTATTTACGGATATTCATCATCTTTAGGGCTTCCCAGAAAAAGAGGCTTAGCTATGCTACACTTATACTATACCAAGAATATGATATAGTCCGATACTCCTTTGAAAAGAGGAGAGTTAAGGATAAAGAGCCTTAACACAACGATTGCAAAACTTACCGCACGATCCAGAAACTAGAGCGTGTTTTATTCCAGAAGATGGTAACGATTGGATCTCTGCGGATTATCAAGGTCAGGAAAGTCGCATTATTGCATCAGTTTCCAATGATACAGCTATGTTAGACCTGTTTATTAACGGTTGTGGAGATGTCCATTCTCTAGTAGCTAAAATGGCATACTCACATGTAATTGGAGATACTCCCATCGAGGAAATTAAAGAAAAATTTCCTCAGTATCGTCAAGAAGCTAAAGGAATTGAGTTCGCAGTAAATTATGGAGGAGACGCTAATACTATTATGAACAATAAAGGTATCCCTCTTTCAGAAGCTAAGGCTATTTATGAGAACTTTATGAGAGGTTTTCCAGGGGTAGCCAAATATCAAGATTATTGTCGTAGAGAAGTAATGAAAAAGGGTTATATCTTGTTAAATCCAGTTACTAAACATAGAGCACATGTTTATGACTTTGAGGAATTAGATAGAATACAGAAGAAGTTTGACGATCCCGAATTTTGGGATTATTATAGAGAAATGAAAAAATACGATCCAAGTTGTGAAACTGTAAAGGATGTGCAGAATTATTTTAGAAGAAAATCAGCATCTGAAAAACAATCTATTAATTATAGAATTCAAAATAGAGGAGCTATGATGTTTAAACTGGCTTCAATAAAGCTCTTCAACTATTTGAAGAAGAATAACCTACTAGGAGTTGTAAAGTATTGTATTCCAGTCCACGACGAGATCAACTTAGAGTGTCCTAAGGCAATGTCAGAAGAAATATCTAAGATATTAGTAAAATGTATGGAACAAGGAGCAAAACCATTTTGCACTAGACTTCCTTTGGGAGCAGATGTGTCAGTAGGAGAACATTGGATTCATTAACCATTTAAAAGAAGATTCCGGATTAATTTGGAGATTCTTCTTTTAGATGGTCTAACTTTATGCACGAGAAAAAAATTGACTATACAGAATATGGAGAAGATTGGGTTAATATGATACTCGATCTTAGATTAGCTTTAGATAATGTTAAAACTAAGTATCCTCACTTTGTATTTTACGCTTGGAATATATCTAAAGGTGAGGAAGATGGAGTTGCAGCTGGAGCAGAATGGGTAGGAGATGATATTTATGGGTTAATAGAATCTTTTTTTCTTGTCTTTAATAAGGATAAAAGATTAATTCCAATAATAGCTGCTAGTATGAATAAATATATAGAAACTCATTCAAAAGAAGATAGAGATAAATATAGAGGAGCTTTGGCTAAAATATTAAAAATAAATGAATAAAGTATTATCTTACGAGGGATTTTATAAGTGGCATCTAATTAAAACTTCACCTTCGTATAATTCCTATACCTTATATAAAGTGTGTTCATCTACTGGAGCCTTTTTTGCACTTACTTATATAAGTAATATAGAATTAAAACACCTTAACGATAGTTCTATTACTTATAGAAATTTAATTGTTTTTAAATCAGGAAGTCCCTGGGATATGTGGGCAACAAATGAGGAAAAAATTCATGACAATCTTGTTATAGCTCCTTTAGAAGAACATGACTTAGAAAAGATTAAGGCAGCCATAAAGTTTATACGATTAAAAATAACCTCAGAAAAAGGGTATAATAAAGATTATTGGTATTCTGTTGTTGAAGATTATTTAGATTCCCTAGATGAATTAGAAAATAAGTTCAAAGTAAAACAAACTCTTAATTTATTTTGTCATGAAATTAATTAAACCTAAGTTCGAAATTTTAGAGCAACAACCCGGTATAGACGGTATTTATAAAATGATAGAGTTGGCAGGGAGGACCTGCTACCGTTCAGAAGATAAGATTACAGAAGATTCAGCTAAAGGTTTTGTAGAGAGAATGATTAAATCAGATCATGGAGCTATGCTAGAACATGGTACTGTATATTTAGACATTCCTCAAAAAGCGAATAATTGTTATACATTAATATCCAATTATAATAATAATAAATATTCAGTATTAAATCATTCTAATGTAAATCATTCTCAAGAACATTATTATGTTACTACTAATCTAAGAGTTCTAGTAGAAAATAATTGGATAGATGATTTACAATATGTTTGTGAGCCTACAGAGTATCATGAAAAAAGAATCTGTGTAAGATATACATCTAATATTCATTTCTATAAAGATTGTACTAGACATAGGGTATTTTCTTGGGCTATTGAATCCACAAGATTATGTAATTATATAAAATCTCGCTTTGAATCTAGTGTATCTTTTGCTACTCCTATATGGTTAAAAGATGAAGAACAGGAAGAATTTGAAGAAGATTTAAAAACTATTGAATCTATTTATTTTAAATGGATTAATAAAGGATGGCAACCTCAACAAGCAGCGTATTTCTTAATTCAAGGTACTAAAGCTGAAGTGATTATGACTGGATTTGTTTCTGATTATAAACATTTCTTTGATTTAAGAAGTGAAATAGCTAAAACAGGTAAACCACATCCTACTGTAGTAGAATTAGTAGAACCATTAAGACAGGAATTTATTAAAAGAGGATATATCAATGAAAATTAATTATACAACAGGATGTACTTGTGACAGTTTAACTATTGATGAAAGGGAATCTATTGATTTATCTCCAGAGGTTATTAAAAATGCTATAATAAAGGCATTAGATAAAATTAATAGTATTTCTGTCCTCCAAGAAATTCTAATGACTATAGCTGAAACTGGAGAATATGAAAATTTAGGACATTGTGAACAATGCGGAGATTTTATTTATTCATATACTTTAGAAGTTTAATTTATGAAATATAACGTATTAATTCAAGATTTTAATTCTAGAAAATTTGTTCCTTATGATATTTTTCCATATTTATACAGGCAATATAATGAAAGGGAACAGAAGCCTCTAACTTTTCAAGAGTATAAAAGTTTTATACTCTCGGAGGCTAGATATCAGTGGTGGGCTAGATGTGAGTATGAAATTATAGTATCAGGTTGGCCTAACACAACTAATAGTAAAAAAATAGACGTTTATGATCAAATAGAGCTAAACATAGACGCTATTACTACTTTATTTATGGAATATGTGGACATTAATAAAACAAACACTGGAAGCGATACAGAATAAATGGTTCTGTTTGCACGAATGGAAACTTTGGAGGACTGTACATGTAGAAACAGATACTGGCTCTAGGTATGATATTTACCATTTTTATTGTGTTAAGTGTGGAAAATTTAAGAAAATAAAATCATATTAAGTATGTATGTAGTAGTACAATGGCCTGAAATTCAGGAAATTATGACGATAGAAGGTTTTGACGAGCATTCTTATCTTATTAACGATGAGAAAGGTATGGAAGATTTTGGAAGTTCTGCATATTTTGTAGACTATGATTGGTTAATTTGTGCAACAGATGGAATACAAATTAACTAACACAGAACGTCTAGCTGCTAATAAGTTTCAACTCGAACATGAGTTTTGTAAAAGCGAGTTTCTTTCTACTGTAGGAGGTAGATTTTCATATATAGTCACTCCTACAGGTTTGGGAAATGTAGTTGAAATAAAATGTAATTATTGTAATTGTAAAGAAAACATAACAGACTTTAGCACTTGGTAAAATATGGCTATATTAAGTATAGAAACTAGGGAAAAGTACTCTATGGAAATAGAGGAAGAGTTATACAATAAATACCTTAATGGCGAACTTACAGAGGAAGAGGTATTGGATGAGGTAAGAGATGAAATTTGGGATTGCAACCAATGGGCAGATGTTGAGAAAATTAGTATAAAATAAATGCAAGTATTAGATTTAATAAATCAAGCCTCCGCTAACCCTCAAATGAATGAGGATGAACAAAAATTAATAGTAGAAACTGGAACCTCAATAGTGGAGGAAATACTAAAGAATAGGCACAAACCTGTTGTTAAAGTAAAGACTCCTAATAGAAATGATCCTTGTCCTTGCGGAAGTGGTAAGAAATACAAAAAGTGTTGCATGGATATAGATCAATCAATCATAAATAAACTATAAATGGGAAAACTGTTAAAATTACCTTACGATAAAGTCTTCTTTACGTCTGACACTCATTTTGGACATTCCAATATAATTAAATACTGTAATAGACCATTTAAAGATAAAGACGAGATGAATGAAACTCTTATTTCTAATTGGAATAAAGTAGTTCCAGAAGATGGAATAGTAATTCATTGTGGAGACTTTGCTTTTGCTGGAGGAGATAAGATAAAGCAGATATTAGAGCGTTTAAATGGTCATAAACATTTAGTGTTAGGAAATCATGACCATCAAATTAATTTTCCAAATAATTATCCCTACTTTGAAACTGTGGGAGATTTTGGTTTAATTAGAGTTATTGGAGATACAGAAATTCCTTCTCAAGACATTTTCTGTTGCCATTATCCAATGATAACATGGGATCAGGCTCATAGAGGAAGTTGGAACATATTTGGTCATATTCATACCTGTAAAGGGCAAAATATGATAACAAATAAACAAAGTCCGAATCAATACGATGTTGGAGTAGATCAGAACGATTATACTCCTGTGTCATTTCAACAATTAAAAGAGATTATAACAAAACAAAATTTGTATGGAATTTTATAACACCTATGTAAATTTAGAAACAGGTAAAAATGTTTCTATAGATGAAGTAATTGAATTTGTAGAGTATGTAGCTAAGACATTTAATCCTAATGCTTCATATAATAATGATATTACAACAGCCGCTTTTAGAAATGGTTTTGGAGGATATATAATACAAACATGTTTAGATGTTGTACGAAAGAATCCAAATAAATTTTTTATACAAAAAACCAATTTATACTCCAGAACTGGAGAATTATTAAATACTTATTTTAAACAACTTTAAATTTTAACAACTATGGCAGTAAAGAAATCTTTTCAGGTATTAAGTGATTTATTAGTATTTAACAGTATTGAACCTACAATTGAAACTATCCCAACGGATGGATATAATGGCGCACATCGTTACCGTGTAAAATTATGTAATGGATTTAATAAAGAAACCCAAACAGCGGATTATGTAGACAAAACTGTTACTCTACAGTTTGTTCACAAAAATGAAGATGGAACTATAATTCCGGGATTACAGTCTGAACAGCTAGCTCTAATTCTTCTAGATAGAGTTAAGAAACTTAATGCGAAATTTCCTCATCCTACTAATGAAAAGCAAGTTGCAGGTTTGCAAATGTTTCTAGATGCTTGCAAGGAACGAGTTCAAGAGAGAATTGATAGAGGAGTCATGGGAGAGCTTAAACAATAAATGCTTAAGATAAAAATAGGATTAAGTTGGGATGACCCCTACCCACTAATAATGTGGGTTACTCCATTCCAACTTTATGAATTTTTAAAAATCCCCTATGACATACCAGTAAAAGTGTTGGGATGGAGAACCTTTCAAACATCTTGTTATATAACAGTTTTAGAATATGATAATAGACAATTTTGATTTAATGCAAAGTATTTTAAAACCAGAATCTACAGACGATTTTTGGTTTGGACAAATTATTGCTAGGAGAAAGGATGTTAAAGATCTTCCAAGAGCTGATAAATGGATTAAATCTTATTATATTAAAGATTTTGACCATTTAAAAAGTAAAGAATCCGAAATAAAAAAGCTTTGTAATGTATTTAAAGCTAGATTCTATCTTAATCCAAATGTAAGAAGTTTTGAAAGAGTTAATCTAAATTTAATCAAATCCTTAGTAGAGAATATTCAATATAAACAATTTGATTCACTTGCTTCTAAAATTGATTCCGTTTGTGGATATACTACAACTCCGGGTAGAAAAAAAGTTTGGGTGATAGATGTAGACGAGTCTGACTTTACTAAAAATAGTTTAGTTGAATGTATAAACCAATGCGACCCTGTTGGGGAGAAACATTTAGTTACAATTCCTACAGTAAATGGCTATCATCTGCTGTGTAGCCCATTTAATAAAGCTAAATTTTTTGTAATTAAATCAAGTTATAATATAGATTTAGTAGAAGATGCTATTAAATCTAATTCTCCAACTCTAATTTATTTTAATAATGATTAAGTATAAAGGATCTCCGATTAACTTTCCTCCATTAGAACATCCTGTTGTTCTTATAATTACTGATAATGTAGTGGAGGCTAAAAAAGAATTACAATTAGCTTGGGATTTAGAGGATTCAAGTGATGTGGGTCAGGCTGTATTTCAACATAGTACTGGAATAGTATATTGTATAGTTTTAGACACTGCAACAAGACTAACTGTGCTGCACGAAGCTCTACATTGTATAAACTTTATATATTCTGTTATAAACGCTGAGATTGATCCTAACTCTGATGAAATTTATGTAAGACATGCATCTTGGTTGCAAGATGTTATATTAACAGAGTGGGAAGATTATTATAATAATTTAGCTTTAAGAAATGAAAACAATAGCAATTAGTGATTTACATGGACTGCTTCCAGAAATAGTAGAACCTGCTGATATAATGTTTATTTGTGGAGATATTAGTCCCTTGCATATTCAGTTTAATAAGCCAGAAATGTGGAAGTGGCTAACTGGAGAGTTTATGGATTGGATAATTGGTCTTCCAGTAGAAAAAGTGTATTTAGTAGCTGGAAATCATGACGCATTCTTTGAAGGAGCTTCTACGTCTAAGAAGGTTGAACTTTTATTTTTATCGTCCCATAAATTAATATACTTGGAAAATGAGCTAGCGTATTATGTTGATAATGATGGGATTACTTGGAGTATATTTGGAACTCCTTACTGTCATCAATACGGAAATTGGCCTTTTATGAGGACGGATGAATATATGGAAGAAAAATTTAAAGAAATTCCTGATGAAGTCAACTTTATCCTAACTCACGATGCTCCTTATGGATGGAAAAATCAAGATGTAATACTAAAAAGACCGAGATGGAGTAATGAAAGTTTAGAACATGTTGGAAATGAGCCACTAGCGAATAGACTAAAAGAGATTCAATTTGCTTGGTGCTTTCACGGACATATTCATAGTTCTAGTCATGAACCCGAGACTATTAAAGGAGAGAATATTGGATTTGTAGTAAATGTTAGTTATTGCAATGAGCGTTATGATGGAATTTATGAACCTCTTTATTTAACTCATATAAAATAGTATGGCATTCTTATATTATATGGCACTCGTACTTCTGATAATATTTGCAATAATTGGAGTGATGCCATTTATACTTTTTATTATAATATTATTAAAATTAGGAATAAATATAAAATTACCAAATGGACGCACTAATAATAGTAGACCCTCAAAATGATTTTATAAACGGATCATTAGCAGTTCCTGGAGCTGAAAAAGCAATTAATAATACAATAGAATTTATAAGGGAACACAAAGAAGATCTTGCTTATATAGCAATAACGGCAGATTGGCATCCTTATGACCATTGTTCGTTTAAAGAATATGGAGGTACGTGGGAATCCCACTGTGTTATGTATAGTGCTGGAGCAAGTATTTATCAACCACTTCTAGAAGTCATTAAAGAGACTGGAATTTTTTATAAAGTTTGGAATAAAGGAACATATTCTGATAGAGAAGAATACAGCATTTTTGACAGAGAAGAAGGACGAGAGTTTCTTGACGAACTTAACGATAGAACTACAATAGATGCAAGTAAAGAAGAGTACGGAGAAATTTATGTAGCAGGATTAGCTGGAGACTTTTGTGTATTCCACACAGTAAAAGATTTAGTTGATGAAGGATTAGGAGATTGGATGCATATTCTTTTAGATGGTGTAGCCTCTATTGATGGTGGAGTTAAATTGAAAAATCTTCTGAAGGAATGTGGTATATCATCCCTCTAATAATTTGCCTACTAGGAGGAATGTTTATTCCTAATATAGTAGATAAGAATGATTGTGAGGAAAGACTAATATATTCTATATTAGTTATTCTCCCACTCGTTAATATAGTAATTTCAGTTGTATGCATAGTATATACTATTGCTTATATTTTAGAATTAACAGAATAGACAATGACAACTTCAATTTTAGACAACGATTTATATAAGTTTACAACTTCTTACGCATATATGAAAATGTTCCCTCAAGCGACGGGGACATTTAAATTTTATGACAGAAATCATACAAAATATACTAAAGAAGAAGTCGCAAAAATTATACAAAGAGTATGGCATCTTCAGAATTTAGCTCTTACAGATGAAGAAGCTAATTTTATGAAAAATGCTTGTTATTTTATTCCTACATATTATTTTGATTGGTTGAAATCATTTAGGTTTAATCCTAAGCAATTAAACATAACTTATAATGAAGAGACTAAAGAGCTGGGAATAGAAGCCACAGGGTTATTATATGAAGTTACTCTGTGGGAAGTACCTATTTTAGCTATTATTAGCGAAGTCCAGACTTTAGAACAAGGTCCAATAGACACTTTATACATTATACGTAAAACTGTTGAGAAAGCTACTATAGCAGAACGCAACAACTTAAAATTTAGTGAATTTGGAACACGACGTAGAGCTTCGTTTGGTGTACAGGATTTGGTTGTAGAAACTTTAGCAAAGAATTGTCCTACTTCATTAACTGGTACTTCTAATTGTTTCTTTGCAATGAAATACCACCTTACTCCTATAGGCACTCATCCTCACGAATGGTTTATGTTTCATGGAGCTATGTATGGATACGAACATGCCAACTACATGGCTTTAGAAAATTGGATTAACGTGTATGATGGAGATTTGGGTATTGCTTTATCCGATACTTACACTTCTGACGTCTTCTTCAAGAACTTTTCAAAGAAACACGCTAAGTTATACGATGGTATCAGACAGGATAGTGGAGATCCCTTTAGGTTTATCGAAAAAGCTATAAACAGGTATAAAGAATTAAAAGTAAATCCTATAACCAAGACAATTATATTTTCAGATGCTTTAACTATGGATAAAGCTGTAGAAATTAACAATAATTGCATTGGACGAATTGGTTGTGCATTTGGTATTGGAACTCATTTAACTAATGACTGTGGTTTAAAGCCGGCTAATATTGTGATGAAACTTACAGAATGCAGAATGAATAGTAAACAGCCATCAAAACACTGTGTTAAACTATCTGATGCTGAAGGAAAGCATATGGGAGACCCAGATGAAGTTAGTCTAGCTTTATTAACTATAAACCAACATTATAAATAAATGAAGGTAACTGTTAAACAATTAATAAGAGATGATAGTTTCCAAGCTGAGAAACTATTAATTGATGGTAAAGAAGTAATGAGTGTATGCGACCTGTGGGAGTGTTCAGAAGATGCTATTTTAGGAAGGGGTTTAAATTCCATGGAAGAAGTAGCTGATCTTATGTACCTAGCATATTCAGCAGGTAAAAAAGGGGAAGTATGGGATAGAGAAACTATTGAATACGAAGAGGAAGAATTTGATAATTAAATTTATTATGAATAAGAAATTAAATTACGAAACAGTATTTGACACTTTAGTAGAGAAAACTCAAGAGTATGTGGAATCAAACCATCTAAAGGCTATGATACTTGGAATTAGTGGTGGTATTGACTCTACTGTTGTATCTGCTATTTGTCATGAAGTTAGTAAGAAAACTGGAATTCCTTTAATAGGTAGAAGTCTTCCTATCAAGAACAAGAGTGATGAGTTTGATGTATCCAAGTTAGTAGGAGAAGCATTCTGTAATGATTTCAAAGTTATATATTTGGAGGATTCCTATCGTCAAGTACTACAAGATATATCTGCTCAAGAATTTGACCAAATTCCATTTGGGGGAATAAAAGAGGGACCTCTACAGACTCGTATTGCTAATGGCAACATTCAAGCCAGACTTAGAATGATATATCTGTATAATCTTGCTTCAATCCATAAAGGACTAGTAATGAGTACAGATAATCAAACTGAATATCAGCTTGGATTCTGGACTATTCA